>Ga0105107_10001586_pt1 | contig 14790 bp, 16 predicted proteins | sample PPLLaktember2015_6_FD_79335 | JGI IMG/M metagenome (GOLD analysis project Ga0105107, IMG submission 79335) | Freshwater sediment microbial communities from Prairie Pothole Lake near Jamestown, North Dakota, USA - PPLs Lake P8 Core (1) Depth... | ecosystem: Environmental > Aquatic > Freshwater >...
ATCAGGGCCATGTGGTCGTCATCCGAAAATTTCTGCAGGTACCAGGTGAGAGTACCCTCATCTGTCTCCCGGTCAAGTCCGAATCCCACCAGACCTTCATAGTCATCAACAAACTGATGCTTGTGCTTTCCCATCCGCTTTTTCGTGCTTTCTCCCTTTTGTGTTTTCGTGATTACTCCCTGTTTCCTTTTCCGGCCCTGACCTGGATCAATTCCGCCACTATGCTCACTGCAATCTCTTCCGGCGTCTCAGCGCCGATATCTAAGCCGATAGGAGCGTAGACACGATCGAGATCCTTCTGAGTAAACCCTTCTTGAAGGAGCTTCTCGTAAATCATGGCTTTCTTGCGCCGGCTCCCGATCATACCGATGTACCTTGCCTTGGTCCTGAGACATTGTTCGAGCACGGTCTTGTCATGGATGTGTCCCCTGGTGACAATGACAAGGTAGGAGGATTCGTCCACAGGAATTTCCCCGAGCAAGCCCTCAAACGGATATCGGTGGACCTTGGCAGCATCCGGGAATTTTGTAGGATCAGCGAATTCGGGGCGATCGTCAATGACCTCCACCTTAAATCCCACCCTGCTTGCCAGAGGAACAATCTGTGCTGAGACGTGCCCTCCACCGAAGATGTAGAGAACGGAATCCGAGAGAATAGGATCCACAAAGAGCTCGACGCTCTCCCCGAGATCATCTCTGGAAACGACAAGGCGGGGTTCACCTTGTTTGAGCCACAGGGGCATGTTTTTTGCGATCTCCTCTGCAGCGGCTTTCATGCCGTGCAGACTTCCTACGAGCTCGGCCCCTGGCAAAAGGAACAGCCTCGGGATGGCAGCCTTCTGCCACCGATCCGTGTTCACCACCGTCACGAGAAGCCCTGTTCCGCCGCGCTTCTGGATGTCCAGGATTTTTCGGAAACCCTGGATGTGGGCCTGGCTCTCTGCAGAGACCGGTTCCAGAAATATGTCCACGTCTCCGCCGCAGATCATGTCTGTTTCCGCCACGTCCTTTCCCATGAGGTTGAGGCTCAGTCTAATGGGTGCACGAGTTGCAAAAACTTTCTTGGCGGCCTCCAGCACGCGCGCTTCAAGCAGCCCGCCTCCTATGGTTCCCATGTAAGACCCGTCTTCCAGGACCAGGAATTTGGTTCCAGCTCCTCTTGGACCGGATCCTGTTAGTCTAATGATCGTGGCGAGCACGGAAAGCTCATTCTTGGCCAATAACTCTGCCGCTTTTGTGTAAACATCTTTCATCGTTCGTCCTTCATCGTTCTGATCTCATACACCCCATTCTTGATCGATCCCAAGATCACCCGGTCTATTTTGTTTACCGGGTCAGCAAGAAGAATGTCCGCCAATTCTTCAGCCCTTGTCTCTTCTTCGATCAGATCTCCCTTGTTCAGGAAAACGACCCTTCTTGCCGTGTCGGGCGTTCCCTTGAAAAGCCCTGCCGGATGAAGAAAAACCTTGGACAGAGCGCTCGGAGTGAAAATGCTCCCAGTTTCGAGCCCCGTGATTTTGCTGACATGTCCAACTCTGAAAGCTATCACCTCATCCAGCGGTGCGCTCATCGCCTCAAGACCCATCATGGCGACAACCATCGTGACGGAGCCCGGAATGACCGGCTCATGCTCTGCCGGCGCTTTCAAAGGGCGGCCTGCTGAACCGTCTGCCTCGACGACCAGGCAGTGAACATTCAAATCGTAAAAGACCTCATCTGCCAGAGAAGCGCTGATCCCTTCAACTTTCCCTGAATCGAGGATGCTCCTTCCCACGAAGACAGTTCCTTCTTGGCTGAGTCCCTCTCTTAGTTTATTTCTCCAATCCGCATCGTCTTCGACAAGAAGGACTTTTTCATATTGCAGGGCTTCCCTGTGCCACACCTTCGTGGTCGTTGACGTGATGACTTGTTTCCTGTTGCGCCTCAGTTCATGGGCAAGCTCAAACATCAGGGTCGTCTTGCCGCCGCCCCCGACAAGGGCGATGTGTTCACGGACACCGATGACAAGGGCTTCCACCAGACTGTGGGTTTTTTCTTTCAATCAATCGTTCCGCACGTTAACCGTTCACCGTTATCCGTTATCTGTTATCCGTGCCACCCTTCCTACTGATAACTGCTCACTGGCCACTGATCACTGGTTTCTCATTTTTTCCTCAGCACCCTCTTGTCGCCTATCCTCATCGTCAACTGGGTGATGTCGAAATACTCGAGAAGCGGAATAGTGTATTTCCTGGAAGCGCCGGTCATGTCCTTGAACTGGGGTGTGTCGATCTCCCCCATTTCCTTCAGAACGGCAACCAGTCTTTCTTTCAGTTGCTCGATCACATCTTTGTGAAAAAACAGGTCCTCTTTGACTTTAATCAGGATTCCGTCTTTGACCATCACCTGGAGCACATCAGTGCCTGAGTTCCCCGGAAATTTCTCCGACAACTCCTTGAAATAGGGAGGCTGCAGAGCGCCCTTTAAATAGATCTCTTCGATCTGCTGCCGGACCTTTTCCTGATCCTGGGCAAGGGTCACATGATGTTCTTTGAGCCGGAGGACTTCCTTTTCCTGGACCACGATTCCTTCCTGGCCCAACTGGGTGACGACAAAGTTGAACAATTTCGAATCTCCTGAGGCGGCCGTCCTGGAACGAAGTTCCTCCTTGAGCAGCCCCACTTTTAGAGGAAAATCCTTGTGATACTGATCGAGAATAGACAGGATCTGATCTCTGGCTTTCTTTAGGTAATCGGCATGAACAAGGGTCCCCTTGTCTTTGTCGTACTGGATTAATTTCTTCTTCGCTTGAAGAGCTTTTATGATCTCGTCCAGTTTTTTCCTGCTCGCATTGGTCAGGAACGGCAGGTCCGACTGCTCCACTCCCTCAAAGCGGCTGGCGAGCACAAACTGTTCGGTAATCTCGCTCAGGTTCCCTGAATTGAGAACCTTGAGCTCTGCGAGAGCTGCTTCTGAAAAGCGCTTCTTTTTCTGTGGAGCGGCGTTGAGGATCTCTCCTCCTGCAATGGCCCGCACCGGCGAGTAGCTCCTCAGCACATAGCGGTCCCGGGCAAGCACCGCCACAGGATCTTCGAGTCTGATTTCAGCAAAGCCCGCGTCTCCCGGCTTGAGTTCATCCCTGTCCAGAAGCACTACTGTCGCAATGATCTCCGAGGTGCCCGTGTGGAAGCGCACTTTCGCCCTGTTCTTGATCTTTCTTGGTGCGCTTTTGAGGTGGTTAAGGACCACATCCACGATTCGTGTGGGTCGGAGAGAATCTTTCGTGGCCACTACATTGCCCCGCTCGATCTGCTCCTTTTCAACTCCCTGCAAATTGATGGCTGTTCTAAGACCCGCGCTCACCTCCTGGACCTCACGACTATGCACCTGGATTCCCCTGATACGCGCCTCCAAGCCCTGGGGATAGACAGTGACTTCATCGGCTGTCCTGATTTGGCCGGACATGGTGGTCCCTGTGACCACAGTCCCAAACCCTTTCATAGTAAACACCCGGTCCACCGGTAGACGGAAAAATCCGCTCGTCTCTCTTTCCGGGATTTCTTTGACCATGCTGTCAAGCACCCCCACCAATTCCTTGATTCCCTGACCTGTCACGGATGAAACCGGAATAATGGGTGTGCCGGCAAGAAAGGTTTCGGAGAGGAAGGTCGACACATCTTCTTTAACGAGTTCAAGCCATTCCTGATCCACCATGTCTATCTTGGTCAGAACAACTAGCCCCTTCTTCACTCTCAGGAGCTGGCAGATCTCCAAATGCTCTCGGGTCTGGGGCATCACGCCCTCATCCGCCGCGATCACCAGGGCCACAAGATCCACGCCGGTTGCCCCGGCCACCATGTGCTTCACGAATTTCTCATGACCCGGCACGTCGACGATCCCCAGGATCTGTCCGCTCGGCAGTTCGAGGTGGGCGAATCCGAGCTCGATGGTGATGCCTCGCTCCTTTTCCTCTTTCAGTCGATCCGTATCGATGCCGGTCATGGCCTTGACAAGGGAAGTTTTGCCGTGATCAATGTGGCCCGCGGTTCCAAGAATGATCTGTTTCATCGCCTTACCTGTTTTAATCCGTTTTTTCCAATAGACACCTTTACATAGAGTGAATCCCTAAGCCTGTCAAGGCGAATAGCTTGGTTCTGCCTTGCAACTTTTTGAGATTGTTGACAAAGATAGGAAATTTTTCTATTGACCAGGCACTATGATTTTGTTAGATAATGCTGTTTATCTGCTTTACCATATCGCAAACATTCCCCGGTAGCTCAGTCGGTAGAGCGGGTGGCTGTTAACCACTTGGTCGGCAGTTCGAGTCTGTCCCGGGGAGCCAGAATTAATAAGGGGCCATTCAGATAGGCCCCTTTTTGATTTCTCAAGCACAGCGATCAACTGGCAAACTCTTCTGCAGACTATAGGCTCTCCAGGATGGCTCTTTTGACCAGGGTCTTGGCGATTTCGATCTTGTAGGCGTTCATGCTCAGAGGTTTGGCCCCTGCCAGTGCTGCCTCTGCTGCATCGGCGGCCGCTGTCTCATCGACCGGCCTGCCAACAAGGATCTTTTCTGCTTTTGTTGCTCTTACCGGTCCAGCCGCTACGGCCCCGAGCGCGATGCGGGCGTCCACGCACACTCCACCCTTGGCAGTGATCACGGTTGCCACGCTCACAATTGCGAAATCGACCGGCTTCCTCAGCGTGAATTTGAGAAACGCCTGCCTGGACTCCTTCTCAACCGAGGGCATTTCCACTCCGGTCACCATTTCGCCTCGCTTCAAGCTGTTTTCCAAGGGGTGGTAGAAGTCCGTCACCGCTATCCTTCTTTCGCCTTCCTTACCCACAATGCTGATCTGACCATCCAGGGCAGCCAGTGCCACGGCAGTGTCGGATGGGCAGACGGCAAAACATTTCTTCGCGCCCATCAGTGCGTGATACCGATTGTCGCCCTTCACGGCCAGACACGGCCCCTTGCCCTTGCGCGCACAAAGTATTGGCCCACCTATATGGCGCGGATACCGGTAATACCAGCACCGAACATCCTGGCAGAGGTTCCCTCCGAGGGTGGCCGCATTTCGGATCTGGGGCGTGGCCACTGTGCGTGCTGCTTCCGCAAGGGCCGGATACCGTTCGTTTAAAAGAGGCGTGTTCACAAGGGCCGAGAGCTTTGTGAGCGCTCCTATCCGAAGTGTGCCCTTCCTCTCTACGATGTCATCGAGGCCGGTGATCGCCTTGATGTTGATAACGGCTTCGGGATACTCAAAAAGGTTCTCCCCCTTGAGAGTGGACAGCAGGTCCGTGCCGCCCGCGTTGAGGACTGCTCTGCCATCGTATTTAGCCAGCAGTGCGCAAGCCCCCTTGACCGTCCTGGCATTGAAGTGCGTGAAGGGTCTCATGCCGCACCTCCTTTCTTGGCCCATGGCGCGGTCTTGCCCAGCACCTTGAGCACCCTTTCAGGCGTCACCGGGTATTCATGGAGCCACACGCCCACGGCATTTGAAGCGGCCATGAGAATTGCTGAAGGACCTGGGGACGTGGCGATTTCTCCTACGCCCACGGCGTGGAACCGATGGCTGGCGAAAGGGGTCTCCAGAACCACGTTGTCGATCTGCGGTAGTTCGGCAAAGGTCCTCCACTTGTAGTCGAGCATGTTGGCATTGAGGGTGTGGCCTGTACCTTGATCGATCACTGTTTCCTCGAACAGGGCGCTGTCAATGCCCGCAGACCCAAGACACCCGTTGAGCTGGCCCTCAAGCCCCTGAGGATCGATAACCTGGCCTATGTTCGTTGCATTCACCACACGCACCAGCGCGACCTGGCCGGTTTCCGTGTCAACCTCCACTTCCACAAAAGACATCATGCAGTTGGACAGGGTGTAATCCGGTTCGAACCGGCCGTAACCCGTGCACGTTCGGTCAATGCCCATGACCTTCCACGGGAGTTTTCTCTGCGGGTTGCTCTTCACAAAAATCGCGCCGTCTTCCGTGTCGAGATCTTCCGGGGCCGCTTCAAGCCTTGGAGCCACGAGTTCAAAGAGCTTGCGCCTTGCATCTTCTGCAGCGGAAATAATCGCGCTCCCTATGGCATAGGTTCCGCGGGACCCGGCAGGCCCGAATTCATAAGGCGTGAACAGCGAGTCTGCAGGCGAGAGTGACACCTTCTCGATGGGCACCTGGAGCACTTCAGCCACCATCTTCACGAAGTTGGTTCTCTGACCGGTCCCGTGTTCGGTGACACACGAGAAGATTATGGCAGACCCGTCCGGATGGAGCCGCACATAAGCCTCGGAAGCATCCTCCCCGATATCGGCGTTTCCGTGAACCCCCACGCCTACGCCCCGTCTCTTTGTGCCGTTCACGGAGGAGGGCTTGAGCCACCCCTTCCAATTTTCCTTCCAGCCGAAGCGCTCAGCCCCTTGATCCATGGCCTCCGAATAGTCCACGCCGCGGTACGTGTACCAGATGCCGTCCCGCCAGATATACCCGTCTCCGGGCTTCACATAGTTCTTCTTCAGGAACTCAAAGGGGTCGATATCGAGTTTCTCCATGGCCAGGCTCAAGAGCGGAATGAGAATGCACTTGAGCTCCTGGCCACCGAAGCCTCTCACGATGCCCGAGGCATTTCGGTTCGTGCAAACGATGGTGGGCTTCAGGTTCCAGTTGACGCACCGCACCATGATCTGAACCTCGCCGCAGCCCACTGCAACCTGCGACTGCGTGGTCATGGAATAGTAGCCTGTGTCGATGACCCACCGGCCTGAGACGGCTGTGACGGTGCCGTCTTTCTTCATGCCCACCTTGGCGGCCATTCGTGACCCAGGCCTCAGAGTGAAGGCAGCGAGGTGTTCTTCCTTGGTCATGCAGACCTTCACGGGCTTCCGTGTAGCCCTACTGAGCAGCACCGCGTGGGACTGCACCTGCCAGGACATGAACTTCGACCCGTAACTGCCGCCGCAAGGCCCTCCGATGCTCCGCACTTCAACCTCTCGGTTGAACACGTGGAAGAGCGTCACCTTGTCCATGTAGGACGCCTGGTTCGACACCCAGAGGGTTACCTTGTTCGGCTCTTCCCACAGCGCTATGGCGCCCGGAGCCTCAGGCGGCAAAGGGTTGGGAATGTTCTCGTATGAATAGGTCCCTTCTGTGATGACATCGGCCTCGGTAAATCCCTTGTCCACATCCCCCATGACCACTTCTTTGAGGCTTTTGGGGCCGAAAAAGGGCACTCCAGGGGTCACCACGTTTCCGGGGAATTCCTCGTAGAGTTGCGGCGCTCCTGGCTTCAGAGCCTCTTCCATGTCGAAAACATGCGGCAGCACCTCATACTGCACGTCGATGAGGCGAAGAGCCTCATCGGCGATCTCTTCGCTTGTGGCCGCCACAAGAGCCACGGCATCGCCTACAAACCTGACCTTCTGATCGAGCACGCGCTTGCAACGGGGCGTACCTCCCTTCCAGTCAGGAACATCCTTCCAGGTGAGGACTGCGCAAACTCCTTGCAGCCTTTCCGCTTTCTCTTTGTCGATCTTCCTGATGAGCGCATGCGGGTAGGGGCTTCTCAGCACCTTTCCATAGAGCATGTCGGGGAGCTTGAGGTCGTTCAGAAACTTCGCCCTTCCCGTAAGGATGTCCACAGCATCCTTTCGGGGAGTCACCTTGCCGATGAATCTGTATTTGTCGGCCATCTTGGTCACCCCTCCTTTCCGGATGCCGCCATAATGGCCTTTACCACCTGGTAGTGGCTGATACAGCGGCAGAAGTTTCCCGACAGGGCTTCCTTCACTTCTTCTTCCGTGGGGGACGGGTTCTCGTGGAGGAGCGCTTTTGCGCTCATGAGAATGCCCGGCGTGCAGAAGCCGCACTGAAAGGCGGTATAGTCGATGAAGGCTTGCTGCAAGGGATCAAGCCTCCCTGTCTGTGGATCGCTCAACCCTTCGACGGTCGTGACCCTCTGCCCATCGCACTCAACGGCCAGCGTCATGCAGGAGAGAACCGCTTGACCATCAAGGAGTACGGTGCACGCTCCGCATGCCCCATGATCGCAGGACACCTTCGTGCCGGTAAGACTGAGTGTTTCCCTGAGGGTGTGAGCCAGGGTATCCCAGGGTTTCACCTGACCGGGCTGGTCCCCCACTTCCAGTTCATGGATCCGGCCGTTCACCATGAGCGTGACATTCCTTTGCTTTTTGGCTTTTTTCAAGGTCCTACCTTCCTTTCCCTACGTTCTCTATGGTTTTTCGAAATGACGGAGCCTGCCGCAAGCAGCGGGGTATCGTCTTCTGTCTTGGCCGTCATTCCGTGCTTGACACGGAATCTAGTCGGGCTTTCTGGATACCGGCTTTCACCGGTATGACGAATTCGCGGCAAGCCGCGGGGAATGCGTCCAAAAGAACTCAATCACCACGTCTAAGGATTCTCAAATTGCCCCACATCAATCCACTCCGCAAGCATCATAGCATAGTCTCGATCCACGTACCTCGAAGAGTAAAGAAACACATGGCCGATGGATGTCGAGACCCGGCTGATGTCCCGAAACTCTTCCCGTTGAGACATCCCCTCCAAACAGGAAAACAGCTCTTCCTGGCTCAAGTCAAAAGGAGCCTCTTTAAAAAACATCCAGTGGGGTAGGGCGGGGATACCGGTCCGAGTCCTCGCGAACCGTGGTGGCAATGAGGTCCGCAGCGCCTTCTTGCTTGTGCGACAAGATCCGTGCGTACGGCTCACTCATGAACAGGGTCGAGTAATAGAAAGATGTTCCGCTTTTGGCGTGAAGCGCTGTAAGATCTTCATGTCCCGCCATCACGTTGATGAGCAGGGCCTCAAGCGGGATCGCCTCCCGGTTCTCATTCGCTGTCGCCGAACTTTCCGGTGTGAGTTCATGCAGCTCTTTTCTCAAAAGCGGCCACTTCGCCATCTTGGCTTTGGCCCGGTTCATGGGAGCCTAGGCATCCACCGCATCGATCGCATCCGTCGATCCCCAGATTTCGGAAGCCAAGCGCTTCTGCATTTCCAGGGGCAAGCCGTTTCGCGTGAAATTGGAGTGGGAGTGGCATTGGGCGCCACGGTTGAACTCTGCCCGCTGGCTACCAGGGGTTTGGGCCAGCACGTAGGCCAAAGGGTCGTAATGGCGGTTCTGCTGCTGGAAGGCGCGCCAGTACCGGCCAGAGGCCCTACGGCGAAAATGATCTTGTTGCCCGGATCAAAGGCCTTGGTCCCTGCCGGGACTTCATCCCAGACCACCTTGTAGCCGATGCCTGTTCCTCCCAGGTAGTCTTTGTATTTTTCGATCGTGTCTTCCGTCCAGATCCGACCGGTGGACAGATCCACCCGCAGAACTTTTCCGGCCCATCCTCCGTTACTGGCCATGATGGACGCTGCTTTCCCCTCGTTGAACCCCGTGCAGGCCAGCTCGCAGCGCCTGCACCCGACGCTCCCCGTGGAATCAGCGATCACAAGGTCTTCCGCCCGATCCATGATGATCAGGAGCATTTGCTTTTCGTTCTTTGCCCCTAAGGAAACCAGAGCGGAAATCCCAATCGGATGCTCCTGGGAGCCCCGCTATGCAGGGTTATATGTGTTGACTTGCAAAGTGACTTTGAGGAGGCTGGTTTTTTCCTTGGAAGCTCTCAAGATTTTGATGCGTTTGACGTGAAGAAGCTTTCCCGAGAATTCAACCCTGTGGAGAAAGGTCACCAGCTGTTCCATGTTCACACCGTCAAGGCTGATTTCTATTCCTTCAGGTTTCAGCTTCCCTTCCCCTTCAGGAAAGGTTACCGGTTTGATGTACTGGATCCGTTGATCCATGCCGATCTCCCGCGTGACTGCCTCGAGATAGGAAAGAAGAGTGAAATCGCCGCGGCCCTTAATCGCCTCCTGAACGTCGTTTCGGTCTCTTTGAAAGGTTTGCCATTTTCCCTTGATCTCCGAGATCCTCACCATGTCCTGCTTTCTCTTGGCGATACTCTTGCTAAGAAGCTCCTGTTTGGAAAGGGCAGGGGATATCACTATTAGGTAGAAGAGAAGAGCAACGAGAAAAAGTCCCCCGATAAAAACATAGGTCATTTGCTTTCTGTCCAACTTCATCAGTTCTTCTCCAGGGCAAAATTGAAGGTGACCGCGTTGTCCTTTTTGTCCATTCTTGCGCCCACAAGCTTGATGTTTTTGAACAGCCCCGCCTTGTTGAACCGGCTGGTTAGCCTGTCCACCGCCTCGAAAGAAGCGGTCCGGCCGTCAATGCGGATGTCTTTCCCCTCCACGGAGGCGTTTTCGATCTGCACGTCCGGGTCTTCCGAGATGATCCTCGAAAGGGACAAGAGGACGTCCAGGATCTTTTCCCTCCCTGCCGCTTCCTCGAGACCTTGGTACTGGCTCATTTCCTCTGTGATCTTCTGTTCCAGCTGGGCCACTTCCTGGCCCCTGACGATTTTTTGAACGGCATCAGGAAACGCTTCAGAAAAAATCTGCCGGATCTGGGCCTGAAGGTGGTTGTACTGCCTCTCCTGGTAGTACGCTTTCTGGTAGACGTTGACGGTGAGAAGGACGGCAAGAAGGAGCAGGCCTGTGCCCATGACAAGGAACATCTTCTTTAGATTGAAATAGGTCTTTGGGATGAACTCTTCCCGTCTCAGATTCAGGCTCTTCTCCTGCGGATAAACGGCCCCGATTGCCAGACCGAGCGGCACTCCCAGCTTCGGCTGAAGCAGGGAAAGGCTCTGATCCAGCCGGTCTCTCATCTCGTCAAATGGCCGCCAGAGCATGGTTTTGATACCGGTCCTGGATTCTAGAGTCTGAGCTCTTTCTCCTGCATTTGAAGCCCCGTTTCCGGTGAGGTAGATTTCTCCAACCGAGAGGTCGGGCCGTTTCATCTTGTAAAACCGCAAGGTCTCCGCGAGCTGGTCCACGTCGTCCGGCAAGATGCGAATAAAATCGAGTCTCTTCCGAAGGATGACTTGGACCACCAGGCTCTCTCCGTCTTGGTTGACGATAGCAATTGGTTGTTCAGAGTCCTCCCCGTGTTTGTACAGATAGAGGGAAAAAAGGGCAATGTCATCCAAGGTGACCGCGTCCGGTTCGATTCCGGCACCGGCAAGAACAGCAAGATGCTCTGCAACGTATTTCTTTTCGACCCCGAAGGTCAGGATGCCACCTTCCTTCCCTGGCTGAAGAAAGTCGACCAGTACTTCTTCCACAGGACAAGGAAGAAAGGGTTCCATCTGAAACTTGATGATCTTTTCAACCTTCTTGGGCTGAGAGAGGGGCAGGGAGATTTCCCGAATAAACGCTTTTGAGCTCGGGAGTGAGGTGATGATCATCTCCTTTTTGAAACCCTCTTCCTCAAAAAGCTTCTTGATTTCCTCCTGAATGCGCTCAGGCTCTGCCACCTCTCGGACCACTGCTTTGTCGATTTCTGGGCCTTTCAGGCCGAGATAGAGCTGAACAGCCCCAATGAAGCCCTCCTTTACCTGGAGACCGACCACATACTTGGGTTTCAAGAAATCTTTGAGCGGGTTCGTTAGCATTAAAGTACTTGCCAGTAAATCAGTCTTGTCTTGTTTTCCTCTTTCTGGGCGACGGTCTTGATGCTTGCTACAGCCCCATTGCAGTTGACCTGGACATCAATGGAGAAGGATGCGCTCTTCACCGTGATCCAGGGGTTGATCTCAGCAAGGACCTCATTCTGCATGCCCGGAACTTTTCTCAAGTCGTCTATGCTTTCAAAAGCCTCTTCTTTCCGGTAATCTACGATCGCGGATGCCAGAGCACTGTCCATGTTCTCGCCGAGGCTCTCAAGAACTTCCTTTGGAGCCTTGTTGACATTGATTTTTCCGTCGGAATAGATCGTCAGGTAATCCATGAGTTTCTTACTTCTGTTATCTCCGAAAGCCTCGATCTCCCTCATCCCCCTGACGAGAAGGACCTGGCCGACCGTGAGGAACGGGCCATTGGCACACTCGTAAGGTTCTTCAAGATTCTGATAAAAGTATTCTTCGGCTCCGTCCTGTCTTTCAATGTCATCCGCATCCAGCCAGTCCAAAACAGGGTTGAGCCGCTCTTCATTTACTCCCAAGGCTCTGAAGAGCCTTCGCATTTGTGCTTCTCTCTTTTCGTCGATTTCGCCCTTGCTGTTTCTCAAGAGGTTGATGTTGATTTTGCTGTTCTCATCCACCATGCCGCCGTGGAAAGAAACGCCTTCCTCAGCAACGCTTTCGGCCTGGGGAATGGACCCGAACTGGCGCCAGTTTTCGTTGAAGGTGTCCATCTCAAACTCTTGATCCCGTGCCATGAGTTCCAGGGCGATATTGACCCCGGAACGGGCGAGCTGATACGCCCTCGTGCTGTCCCTCATGTATCCAGCCAAGGTCAGTTCCACACCGGACTCGCTCGAAAAGCCCAACGTCAAACCCGTGAGTGTAATGATGATCAGCAGCGTGAGCACGAGCGCTGTGCCGCGTTCCGTCTTCAGAGCATCGAGCATCAGCTCTCCTTTTTCATTTCCGACAGCTCCGGATGGATCGAGGTGGCAAAAACATGTTCGCGATTGAGCTCATCCCTCAGAACCAGCCGAACCTTAACGAGCATGGGAAGCCCAGACACGGGCATGGCTTCCAGCGTGTTCCAACTATCCAATTCCTCGCCCCGGGAATTCAGATAGGTTAGGCTGAATTCGATCACGTTTCTCGCCATCTCCTGGAGGGATCCGCCCTGGGTGACGTCCTCATCCACACTGGAATCGTCTCTCCTCAAAAGAACAAGACCTTTTCCTTCGGAGTCTTCGGCCACCAGGTAGCCGATTTCACACAGATCGCTTGCCGGACCCTTCTCTGTGAGGGGCAGATGGGTGACGGTGGAGAAGTCAATGCGATCCGCACGCCTTCCCTCGATTTCCCGGCGTTGGCCGACCAAGCCCAGCTTGATCTTCTCCGAAGTAACGGACACCTCGACAAGGGCTGATTGGAGGTCTTTAGTCACTCGGTTCAATACGATTCTACCTGTCTGGTGAACCTCTCCGTTTTGCCGGGCGATCTGGATGGCCTCCACATTCGTTGTATAGGCGCTGTAGACAGCCGCCATGATGATGACCAGAATCACCATGGAGACGAGCACTTCCAGAAGGGTGAAGCCCCCTACGTTTTTTGCCGATACAGATAAGTTTCGAGCCATAGATCCTTGCTAGCCTTATCTCTTTCGAGAATCACGGTCACCCTCACTCGATACAGAGTTTCCGTGTCCGGCACCTCGCTCACTTCCTGCTTGTAAGTGTAGTCCGGATAGTCTTTGCCGAAATCCCCAGAGTTCGTCCCTTCGTCGATCCTTTCCACGGCCTGGATCTGGGAAATCCTTTCCTGAAGAAGGCACGTCGCCGTGGTCATGAACTGCGCTTCAGACTGGAGGTCCAGGTTTTGTGCCTGCAGGTGAAACACCGCCGTGAGTACCAGGGCGAGGAGCCCCAGACAAATCACGATTTCAAGAAGCGTGAAACCGCGATCGTTCCCTTTTCTGTTCAATATATCCTTCATGGGTTCTGATAAGACCTGTCACCGGATTGATTTCAAGGGTGTAGACTTTGCCCCCTTCATTTTTCAAATGGATCAGGGTGTGCTCGACACACCCGTTTGGAAAAAAACGAACCCCCACTTCTCCGTCTTCAACCTTCCCCAACGTATCCAGAACCACGTCTGCAAAGGAAACGCCTAAAGGCAATTCCTTTTTTCTGGGAACGATTTCCTTTTCTTCCTCAAAACGAGTGTCCTCTGTTTTCCTGAATTCCTCCGGGGTTTCTGTTTCCAGGGGATAGAAGGTATTCTGCTCCATGTTCAGCACCAAAGTCTGGACCTTCCTCGTGTACGCCGCCTCTCCTCTCAGTTTGCTCACCTCGCTCATGAGCATGCGGGTCGCCTGCCCCAGGTCTCCACCAGAGAGGACCCCTTCGATAGGAACGGTGACAAGGACAAAGAAGAGGCTGATGATGAAAAGAACAACAGCGAACTCAAAAAGGGAAAATCCTGCCGTTTTATTCCTTCCTGGTCGCCCAGTTGGTGACATCGGCATTCTCCCCTTCACCCCCTTCCTCCCCGTCTGCGCCGTAGGACCAGAGGTCAAAATCCCGGTTTCTAGCGCCGGGACCGAGGTACAGATAATCTTGGTCCCAAGGGTCTCTGGGAAGCACACTTTTATCCAAATAGCCCCCCTCGCGCCATTTGGGGGGGATTCTCCCAACGCCCGGCTTCTCAACAAGAGCCCGAAGGCCCTGGTCCGTTGTCGGGTAAAAAGCGTTGTCGAGCTTGTAGAGCTTCAAAGCGGTCTCAAGAGTCTGGATGTCCATCTGGGCTTTCAGCTGCCTTGCTTCCCCAGGCCGATCCATCAGCTTGACCGCAACGAGACTGGCTAAGATGCCCAGGATCGTGATGACAATAAGGATCTCAAGCAAGGTGAACCCTTGCTCGCTGTGCCGACTCTTAGGATACTTTCTTCTCATAGCGACTCCTGTAAGGATAGAAGAGTACAGAAGCAACGGAAACCTCAATACCCTGCATTCCAACATTCTCCAACTCCAAGCCCCCATCCCCCCGCTCCTCCAGTTCCAGGAACTTATTCTACCATGGAAACTCCTTCATTTCCTCCCCAAAATGATTTCGAGCTTACGTCCATTATCTCATCACCTTGATCCCCGAAGTCATTTCAAATATGGGCAACAAGATTGCCATGACAATGAAGCCCACAACCGCGCCCATGAACAGGATCACGACCGGTTCCATGATGGAAGTGAGCGAGGCGATGGTGGTTTCCACATCATCTTCGTAGACTTCCGC
>Ga0105107_10001589_pt1 | contig 14780 bp, 12 predicted proteins | sample PPLLaktember2015_6_FD_79335 | JGI IMG/M metagenome (GOLD analysis project Ga0105107, IMG submission 79335) | Freshwater sediment microbial communities from Prairie Pothole Lake near Jamestown, North Dakota, USA - PPLs Lake P8 Core (1) Depth... | ecosystem: Environmental > Aquatic > Freshwater >...
GATCCGCTCCGCCGGCGCGGTCTCCGCAGCGGCCCGCCACCAGGGCGGACGCGGCGCTCCGTCCTCGAGCAGCAGCACGCGGCTCGCGCGCGCGGCGAAGGCGACGGCGTAGTCCGCCGGGCGCAAGTCGCGCTCGAGCTGGGCGAGCAGCGGGTCGCTGGCGGGGCGCTCCCCGGCGGCCTCTTCGCCGGCGCGCGCCCAGGCGAGGCTCGGCTCCCAGGCGGGGTCGGGCTCTCCGCCGCCGCCGGCGAGGCCCGCGCCCGGGAGGAGCAGCGCGCCGGGCACGTGCTCGGCGCGCGCTCCCGCGAGGAGCAGCGCGACGTAAGCGCCGAGACCGAGGCCGGCGACCCACGCGCGGCCGAGGCGCGCGAGGGCGACGTCGGCGTCTCCGGCGAGCAGCTCCGGGGTGTAGCCGCCGCCCGTCAGCCAGCCCGAGGCGCCGTGGCCGGCGAAGTCGAGGGCGTAGACCGGCCCGGGCCAGCTCGGCGCCGCGTCGGCCCAGTCCGCAGCGCTTCCCCGCAGCCCGTGGAGGCAGAGCAGCGCGTCCCCCTCCGCCTCCCGCAGCGCGTGGAGGGCGAGGGGCACGCGCCCGTGGCGGAGCGGCTCGGGGGGCTTCCGAAGCTGCACAGTGCTCTTCCTCGCGGGGTTGCGTGCCGATGAGTGCCCAGGGCTGCGCCGGCGGGGCCTGTGAACCAGTTCATAGCTGGCGCACCGTCCCGGCGGCTAGGCTCTGCGCCCAACGCTCCTGGAGGAGAAGATGATGGGTTCGTTCCGGATCGCCTTCGCCGCCTCGTCCGTCGCCGCCGGCCTGCTCGCTGCCCCGGCCCTCGGGAGCATCCCCGGGAACATGGAGCAGCGCGCCCGGGCGGGCCTGCTCCACGTCTGCATCGACCACGAGCCGGCCCAGCCCGACTACGTCGTCTGCGACGCGCAGGAGGACACCCCGGAGTCGCCCTACACGGCCGTCGAGTGCACGAATGCCGGCCTGCCGGCCGCCTGCACCATCGACTTCATCCCCAAGGTGAAGATCAAAGGCCGGCTGCTGCTCGTGAACGACGACACCGCGCTCGACGGCGGCTCGACGCCGAGCCTGAACGGCGGGGCGACGATCCTGGTCGAGCTGGTGAAGGGCGGCAAGAAGGCCAGCTTCGTGGAGGTCTTCGACGGCACGAAGATCGGCAACTGGAACGGCTTCGCGGAGTTCATCGTGGCGGACCCCTCCAACGGGATCGACTTCGACAACGACGACCACACGATCTTCCAGTTCGCCAACGACAACCTCACCGACCTCGGGCTCGAGGTTCGCGACCTCGCGGCCGGCTGGTTCCCGAAGGCCGACCTCAGCGATGCGGTTCCGGTGCTCACGGTCCTGACGCGCGACCCGAAGCGGCCGCCGCTCGACCAGGACGCCCTCGACGAGCCCCTCGGCTCGGGCGCCTGGTTCAAGATCGTGATCGAGTTCGCCCGCGTCCGGCCCTAGCGCTCCAGCCAGGCGAGGATCAGCTCCGCCGTCTCGCGCGGCCGCTCCATGTGCACGAAGTGGCCGGCGCCCTGCACCGTCGCCCGCTCGAGCTGCGGCACGTAGCCGAGGCGCTCCTGGAGCAGCGGCTCCGGGAGCGGCCCCCAGGTGTCGGGCTCCGAGCCGATCACCGCGAGCATCGGCGCCTGGAGGCGCCGCCAGAAGGGGGCGATCCACTCGGGCTTGAAGGGCCCGAAGCCTCCCGCGGCGATCGGGTCCACCTTCCACACGAAGCCTCCCTCCACCTCCCGCGAGCCGTGGAACAGGAAGTGGCGCAGCCACTCGCGCGAGAGGCGCGGGTTCATGCGCCGGCGCCGCGCGACGAGCTCGTCGAGGCTCGCGTAGGGGCGCCAGGCGCGCTCCTCCTCGGCGCGCCGGCGGTCGAGGAAGTCCGCGAAGCGCTCGGGCACGCTGCGCGTGTCGAGCTCGAAGCCCGGCGGGCGGAAGCCTTCGGGCGAGGGCCCGAAGCCGTCGATGTTCACCACCTGCCGCACCCGCTCGGGGAAGTGGCAGGCCGCGTCGGTGGCCTGGCCGCCGCCCTTGCTGTGGCCGACGAGATGGGCCGGCCGCCCGAGGGCGCGCAGCACGCTGCCGATGTCCGCGAGGTCCGTCACCCAGGTGTAGGCGTCGGCCCAGCCCGAGTCGCCGTGGCCCCGGGCGTCGAGGGCGACGGCGTGGAAGCGCTCCGCGAGGAGCGGCGCCAGCGTGTCGAAGCCCCGCCCGTGGTCGAACATCCCGTGGGTCAGGAGGAGAGGCGGAGCCTCGGGGTCGCCCCACTCGTGGAGGCGCAGGCGGACCCCCATCGACACGACGTCGCGGGTCCGCTCCGGCGGGACGGCGCCGGGGTAGCCGGGCTCGGCGAAGCTCATCGGCGCGGCAGGGTAGGCGGGATCGCGCGCGCGTGCCCCCGGCTCACAGGGCCTCGATCCGCGCGGGCGTGTGCTTGTGCCAGGGGGTGCCCGCCAGCCAGTCGCGGTCCTCGCTCGCGGTGAGCTCGTTGGGCGCGACGCCGGTGGTGCTCCGCGCCCCGGCGGCATCCGGGTAGTCGAGGCCGAGGCCGTTCGGGAGCGACACGTGGCCCGGCTGCATGCGGTCCGAGAGCTCGACCTCGACGACGGCGCTGGCGCGCTTCGTCGAGAGTCGGGCGCGGGCCCCGTCCTCGAGGCCGAGGCGCTTCGCGTCCTCGGGGTTCATGCGCAGGGCGCCCGCGCGGTCCTTCCGGCGCCAGTCCGGGTTGCGGACGATGGTGTTGGCCGTGAAGGAGCGGCGCTCGCCCGCCGAGAGCACGAAGGGGAACTCGGCGCCGGCCGGCTCGGGCGCCTCGCCGGCGAGGCCCTCGAGCTCGTCGAAGAGCTCGGGCACCGCGAGCTGGATGCGCCCTCCCGGCGTCCGCACCCGGGCGAAGCTCTCGGCCCAGTCGTCGACGGAGAACACCACGCCGCTCGGGCTGGCGAGGATCGCGTCGAAGAGCGCGTCGCCGAGCTCGGGGGGCTCGCCGGCGAAGCCGGCGCGGCGGAGCGAGGCGGGCTGGCGGCGCGCGGCGACCTGGCAGAGCGCCCAGACCACGGCGCCTTCGGCGAGCCGGTGGGGGAGCAGGTCGCCGATCGCGCGGTAGAGCACCACGGGGAGCCGCGGAAAGAGCGTGGGATCGCGGCCCAGGAGGTCGAAGAAGGTCGCCCGGAAGGCGGCGCGCCCTTCCTGCCAGGCTTCGCGCAGCGCGAGCACGGCCGCGTCCGGCATCGCCCCGAGCGCCTCGACGAGGCGCGCGTGGAGCTCCGCCTCGGAGAACAGCCCGGCGGGGGGCTCGAGGAGCGGGCGGCGCAGGTGGAAGTAGTTCTTCGGGAACTCGAAGTTGAAGAACGTGGCCTCGGCCTTCTCGAACTGGCTGGCGACGGGCAGCACGTAGTGGGCGAGGCGCGCGGTCTCGGTGAGGGCCACGTCGACGACGACGAGCAGCTCGAGGGCCGCGAGGGCCTCGCGCATGCGCGTGCTGTCGGCGAGGGAGTGGGCCGGGTTGGCGCTCTCCACCAGCATCGCGCGGAAGCGCCTCGGGTGGTCGCCGAGGATCTCGTCGGGGATCACGTTGCAGGGAACCATGCCGCCGATCACCCGGGAGCCCGTCACGGGGCTCGTGGGCGCGGAGCCCTCGCCGCCCTCGCTCCCGGAGGCGAGGGGCTGGAGCGCGCTCGGCACGTAGGCCGTGCCGGGCTTCCCGAAGTTCCCGGTCAGGAAGAAGAGCAGGCGGTGCAGCCAGCTGACGAGGGTCGAGTGGCGGTTCATCTGCACGCCGAGGTCCTCGCAGGTCGCGACGCTGGCGGCCCCGGCGATGCGCCGCGCCGCCTCGCGGACCTGCGCCTCGGGGACTCCCGCGCGCGCGCAGTAGGCGGCCACCGGCAGCGCCTCGAAGCGAGGCAGCACGGCGTCGAGGCCGAGCGCGTGGGCCGCCAGCCACTCCCGAGCCAGCCGGCCTTCCTGCACCAGCACGCCGATCAGCGCCGCGAGCAGGAAGGCGTCGGTCCCCGGCCTCACCTGGAGGTGGATGTCGGCGAGGTCGGCGGTCTCCGTGCGGCGCGGGTCGACCACGATCAGGCAGCGCGCGGGATCGGCGGCGATCTGCTTCAGGGTGACCCGGGCGCGGGGGATGCTGTGGGAGAACCAGGGGTTCTTGCCCAGGAAGAGCGCGACCTCGCAGCGCTCGAAGTCGGCCCGCGTGTAGCCGCCCATCATCTTCGAGGCCACCCAGAACTCGCCCGTCTTCTCCTGGGCGAGGGCGTTCGAGCGGTACACGGAGCCGAGCACGGCCCGCGTCGCGCGGCTGTAGGCGCCGGGCAGATGGTTGCCCTGGCCGCCGCCGCCGTAGTAGAAGATCGCCTCGCCGCCGTGGGCGTCCCGCACCGCGGCGAAGCGCTCCGCCACCTCGCGGATCGCCGTGTCCCAGTCGATCTCGTCGAAGCCGCCGTCCGGGCGGCGGCGCAGGGGCCGCGTCAGGCGATGGGGCCCGTTCTGGTAGTAGTCGAGGCGCGAGGGCTTCTCGCAGGCGTAGCCCCGGGAGGCCGGGTGGGCCTCGTCGCCGCGCACGCGCAGGAAGCGCCGGCCGCCCTGGCCGCCGAGCTGCACCTCGACGCCGCAGTTGCACTCGCACAGGATGCAGGCGGTGGGATGCCACGCCTTCGCATCCTTCGCTTCGCGGGTCGCGGGCTCGGCGTCGCTCATCGGTGCTCCTCGGGCGGGCGCGCGGGGAGTGCGGCTGGCCCCGAGTCTAACCCGATCTGGTTGCTCCAAGCAACTAAACCGGGCTAGCCTCCCGGGCATGGGGCGCAAGCGCTTCGGGGCCATCCAGTGCGGCGTCGCCCAGGCCCTCGAGGCCCTCGGCGACTGGTGGACGCTGCTGATCCTGCGCGATGCCTTCCTCGGCGTGCGGCGCTTCGCCGACTTCGAGGCCAGCCTCGGCATCGCGAAGAACGTGCTCGCGAGCCGCCTCCGGCACCTCGAGGGCCACGGCATCCTCGCGCGGGTGGACGTCGGCCGGGAGGGAACGCGCTTCGAGTACGTGCTCACGCCGAAGGGCGAGGCACTGCTGCCGGTGCTGACGGCCCTGCGCGAGTGGTCGGACCGCTGGGTGTTCGGTCCGGGAAACGAGCCCGTGATCGTCCGCGAGCGCCGCAGCGGGCGCCGCGTTCCGAGGCTCGAGGTGAAGGGCGCCGACGGGACGCCCCTCGGGCGCCGCGACCTGCGCACCGAGCCGGGGCCGGGCGCCTCCCCCGAGACGCTGCGCCGCTTCGCGCGCGGCGCCCGGGCTCGGAGCCTGACGCGGAGTAGCCGCGGCGAGTAGCGGACCCGTGCGAGCGCCGCAGCTGCTCGATCCGGGGGACGTGCCGGGGCCCGCGCGAGGGGGAGCGAGGCGACCGCGGAGACGCCCCGCCGGGCCTGCCGCCCGGGGCTTCGCTAGCGGAGCTTCGCGGCGTACTCCCGCAGGCCCGCAGCGCCGACGAAGGTGAACTCGAGGCGCCCGAGCCGCACCGTGTCTCCCGGAGCGAGGGGCGAGGGCGCCCCCGAGCCCTTCGCGAGGACGCTCCGGCCGTTGATCATGGTGCCGTTCGAAGAGCCGGCGTCGAGCATCAGGTAGCCGCCCTCGGCTCCGCGCTTCAGGAAGGCGTGGCGCCGCGAGATGCTCCGGTCGGGGATCACCACGTCGTTCTCCGGCCCGCGCCCGAGGCTCACGATGTGGACCTTCGAGCGCAGCGGGTAGACGAGGGTCGAGAGGCTCCCCGTGTGCTCGGTCGGATCCGAGTCGCCGAGCAGCTCGAGGTGCGTCGAGAAGGTGTCCTTCGGCGCGCGGGGCTGGAGCGAGGCGAGCAGCAGGAAGGCGCCGCCGAAGCGCGCCTCGAACTCCTCCGGCGAGAGGCTGCGCGCGGCCTCGCGGAAGCTCTCGATCGGCCGGCCGGAGCCCGCCTCGTCGCTCGCGACCGCGGCGCCCGACACCATGTGCTGTCCCCCGCTCGGGGAGATCGGCGAGCGGCCCGCGGCGCTTGAGGCGGCCGGTCCCGGCCCGGTTACCGCGCCGGGGAGGGAGGCATCAGAGCGCCGAACCCACTTTCGCGGCCGGAGCCGAGAGCCGCCGAGGAGAAAAGAGCCATGAAGTACGCCGGACTGTGCCTCCTTCCCTGTGTCGCCCTCGCCGCCGCCGCCGGCGCCGAGCCCACCGCCCGTTACGAGGTGCGCTTCGAGCGCACCTGGAGCTCGGAGAGCCATCCGAAGGACTTCCCGCTCCTCGCCCACTTCTCGCCGGTGATCGGCGTGACCCACGGCGCCGGCTTCTCGCTGTTCCGCGCGGGCGCCGCGCCGACCGCCGGCCTCGAGAAGCTCTGCGAGGAGGGCAAGCACCAGCCCCTCGACGCCGAGCTGAAGGCCGCCATCGGCCAGGGGGCCGCGGGCGCGCTGATCGAGACCTCGGAGCCGCTGCGCTCGGTGCCGGGCGTCGCGACCGCCGTGGTCGAGGTGGACGCGGCCCATCCCCTGGTCGACATCGGCGCGATGATCGCGCCGAGCCCCGACTGGTGCGCGGTCGCCGTCGACGTCGACCTCCGGGAGGGCGAGGGCTGGGTGTCGGAGAAGACCGTCGTCCTCTACCCCTGGGACATGGGGACCGACGCGGCGAAGAGCTATCGCGCCTTCGACGACGACCAGCAGCCCCGGGGCACGCTCCAGCCGAGCGACTCGCCCTACTTCCTGGCCGCGGGCCAGCCGACCCCCGTCGGCAGCGTCCGCTTCGTCAAGCAGTAGCCCGCCTTCCCTCGCCACCCGCTCCGGCCCCTCGGCGCTCGCCCGCACGCGGCGACGAGGGGCCGGACCTTCCTCGAGGTTCCGCCCATGCGCCGCTCCCCTCGTTCGCCGCGGCTCCCGGCCGCCGCGCTCCTCGCCTTCGGCCTCGCCGGCTGCACCTGGCTGCACCCGACGGAGCCCCACCTCGAAGCCCCGAGCGGCGTCGCGGAGCCGCGCTTCGAGGAGGTCCCCGTCGGCTTCGCGCACCGCTGGGACCGCTCGCGCGCCCACCACCTGACCGGCGCCTCGGTGCTCGACCTCGACGGCGACGGGCGCTCGGAGATCTTCGTGGGGGGCGGCGAGGGCCAGCCCGACGCTCTGCTCGCCCTGGAGGACGGGCGCCTCGTCGACCGCGTCGCCGGAACCGGCCTCTCGTCGACGACGGCCACCTACGGCTCGACGGCGATCGACCTCGACGCCGACGGCGACGTCGACCTGCTGGTGTGCCGCAACGACGGCGTCTCCCTCTACCTGAACGACGGCACGGGCCGCTTCCGCGGCGAGAAGCTGCCCCTCGAGCTGCCCCCGAGCTCGGTGCCCCTCGCCGTGGCCGTCTCGGACATCGAGCACGACGGCGACGCCGATCTCTACGTGAGCGTGTTCGTCGACTTCCCCCACTTCGTGCCGGCGACCTTCAACGTGCCGGAGCACGCCAAGACGAACCGCCTGCTCCGGAACGACGGCGGCCTCCGCTTCACCGACGTCACGACGCAGGCGACGGGCTCGAAGCAGAACACCTTCACCTCCGTGTTCGTCGACCTCGACGGCGACCGCCTCCAGGACCTCGTGGTGGCGCAGAACACGGGCCAGGTCGAGCTGCTGCGCAACGCCGGCGCCGGCCGCTTCGAGGCCGTCCCGCTGGCGTCGGGCTACGGCTTCTGGATGGGCATCGCCGTCGGCGACCCGGACGGCGACGGCGACCAGGACCTCTTCTTCCCCAACGTCGGCGACTCCTTTCCCGAGCCCCTCGCCCGCGGCGACCTGCGCGACGACCAGCCCTACGCGGGCGGCTGGCTGCTGCTGCGCAACGACGGCGGCTTCCGCTTCTCCGACGTCACCCGGGAGGCGGGCCTCGGGGGCCTCGGCTTCGCCTGGGGCGCCGTCTTCGAGGACGTGAACCTCGACGGCTCCCTCGACCTCCTGGTCTCCCAGAACTACGTCAAGTGGCCGGTCCACCGCCTGTTCAAGTTTCCCGGCAAGGTGCTGCTCGGCGCGCCGGGCGGGCCGCCGCACCTCTACGACTCGGGCGCGGCGCCGAACCCCGCCTTCAGCAACTCGCCGGTCGTCGCCGACCTCGACGGCGACGGGCGCCTCGACCTCTTCTGGCTGAACAACGACGGCCCGAGCCGGGCGTACCTGAACCGCAGCGCGGGCAACGCCGTCGTCGTCGCGATGCCCGACGACGTGCGCGCCCTCGGGGCGCGGGTCCACGTCGAGGGCGCCGGGGCGCGCTACACCCGCGAGGTGTCGAGCAGCGTCGGCATGGGCACCGACCAGTCGCCGACGCTGGTGTTCGGCCTCGGCGACACGGCGCGCGCCGACCGCCTCGTCGTGTCCTGGGCCGACGGTACCCGGACGGTGGTCGACTCTCCGCCGGTGAACCGCGCGATCCGCGTGCGCTAGACGCTCGCCGGCGGCTCCGGCAGGAACCAGACGTCGACGGGCGTGGAGCGACCGCGGATCGAAACGCCCGGGAGGCTGGCGAAGTCCGAGCACACGTAGTCCGCGGCCTGACGGGTGGCGGCGTCGATCGCGATCACCGCGCCGAGCTCTCGCGTCAACGCCTGCAGGCGCGCGGCGAGGTTGGTCGGATTGCCGATCACGCTCCAGATCTCGCGGTCGTGCCCGCGTATGTTGCCGACGTAGGCGGCGCCGGTCGCCACGCCGACTCCTACCGTCAGCGGGGGTCCGCCGTCCTCACGCGAGGCGGACTCGACGGCCTTCACGATCTCGCGCGCCGTCTCGACCGCGGCGCGCTCCTTGCGCAAGAGCGGGTCGGGCACGCCGAAGACGGCGAGCAGTCCGTCGCCGTGGAACTCGACGACGGCGCCCCCGTGCTCGCCCACGAGGGCCGACACGCGCTCCGTATGGCGATTGATCGCCGAGAAGATCTCCGGCGCGGCCAGGCCTTCCGCGAGCTGCGTGTACCCCCGGATGTCCACGAAGAGGACTGTCACCTCGCGCTCGCCGGCCGGGGGCTCCTCGCCGCGGGCCACGCGGTCCGCGAGAGCTCCCGGCACGTAGCGTCGCAGCGACACCTGCAGCGCGTGCGCGGCGTGCAGGAGCTCCGCCTGATCGATGCGGGCCAGCCGCTCGGAGACGCGGCTCGCCACGGCCGCGAGCAGGGCGAAGTCGGACGTCGTGTAGACGTCCCCCGAGCGCTTCGGGCCGAGGGCGACGAAGGCCGCGAGGGCGTCGCCGCGCCGCACGGGGAGGACGGCCGCCGCGCCGAGCGTCTCGAGGGCCGCGCGCTCGAAGGGGTCGCGAGAGGCGTCCTTGCGCTCCGACCAGCGCGCGGCCGCGAGGGGGACGGCGCGCGCCTCGAGCGCCGAGATCAGGGGGCTCTGCAGCGGGAAGGCCGGCGGCGCCGGCGTCCCCCGCACGAGGATCGGCGCGAACGCCGCGCCCTCGCGCGCGTAGATGGCGAGAGAATCGGGGCGCAGCAGCTCGGCCAGGCGGTTGCCGACGAGCTCGACCAGCTCGGCGACGCTGGCCGGGCGCACGAGCTCGTCGAGGAGCCGCGCCACGCCCTGCTCGAGCGCGTAGTGCGCGGCGAAGAACAGGCGGTCGAGGCGGGGCTCGAGCCCCCGCCGCACGGGGACGAGGGTGACGGCGATGAGGAGGGCGACGGCGATCTGGGCCGCGGATCCGGGAATGGCGAAGGCCGCGCTCGCCAGCGCGGCGAGCGTCGGCGTCGCCCCGAGCAGCAGCGCCAGGAGCGCGACGCCGAGGATCGTGTAGGCCGCGGTCGCCGAGATCAGGCGGTCGACGTCGAGCCAGTCGAGCCAGACGATCGCGACGAGTACTCCGAGGGGCGCCGCCGCGAGCGCCACCGCTGCGGTCGCGTAGGCCGCGCGCTGCCAGTAGGGGGGAATGCCGAGCGCGTGGAGGACGAAGGCGGCGATCATGGGCAGGGCCCCGAGGTAGAAGCCGTAGCCGACCCAGCGGAGCTGGCGGCGCTGCATCGCGTCGGCGCGCCGGTAGGCGCCGGCCGCGGCGGACACGAAGGCGGCGAACCATGCCACGACCAGCGCGACCCGGAGGGTGAGATAGCCGCGCAGCGAGAGCGGCGGCGCCCACCAGATCACGGCGGCGAACTGGCCCCCGTAGAGCACTGTCCAGAGCCACGGGAGCACGCGCTGCCAGCGAGGTCTCCGGCGCGGCACCGGCATGGCGAACGCGCCGTCGAGGATGAGCCCGAGCGCGCAGGGGATCGCGATCACCAGGGAGAACGCAACTGCATAGCCCGACGCGGCGCGGAGCCCGAAGTAGTGGAGGAAGCCCACGGCGGCGCTCACTCCCGCCACGAACGCGCGACGCGCGAGGAACCAGTCCGGGCGCCGCAGCAGGATCAGCGCGACGGCCAGCACGCACGCGAGGCTGAAGGGTACGGGTGCCCACCAGTCGCTCTTCGGCCGGGCCTCGAGGCGCGTCGTCCAGCGCCGGCCTGCCCGCTCGAGCTCGATCGTGGCCCCGCCCGTCTCACGAGCCGCCTCGATCAGCCGCATGACGACGGTCCCCGCGCCGAGGCCGCGCATGTCGTAGTCGCCCACCCGCAGGAGCTCGTCTCCGGCTCGGAGATCGGCATCGCTCGGGTCGTCGGCCCAGCTCGCGTCCCACACGGTCGGATAGGAGCTCGGCGACTCCGCCGAGCGGGGAACCAGGGGGATCCGAAGCTGCCCGTTCCGGAGCCCCTCCCCGATGGAGATGCAGAGGAAGCAGGCCCAGAGCGGAATCAGGGTCCCGAGCAGCAGGCGGTCGGTGGCGGCGAGTCGTCGCACGGGCGGCCTCGGCCGTGATTATGGCGCGCTCCGAGGCCCGGCGGGCTCCCCGCGCCGAGGTTTCCGCCGCTAGCGCATCTCGAGGTAGAGCTGGGTCGAGCTGCCGCTGAGCAAGCAGACCCCGCGCAGCGTCTTCCCGCTCCCTTTCACGTCCGCGGCGCCGGCGATGTGGGCGGAATCCGTCGTGCCGGCGAAGCTGCACGAGTGCTCCGCAGGAAGCGTCGCGTTCGAGCAGATGTCGACGCCCACCGTGCCGGCGCCTGGGGAGTTGCCGAGGACTCGAGCGGCGCGGATCGTGACCGGCTTCGGGCCGAGGTTGATCAGCCGGCACGAGATGTTCGGGTCGTCGCCCACGAACACGATCCCCGTCGCGAGGGTGCCGGCGCCGGCCGGCGTCGAGAGAGCGAGGACCAGGGCCCCCGCGAGGCGTCGCAACCGCATGTCGTCCCTCCGCCGGCGCGACCGCCGGCCGCCGGGAGCCTACTGGAGCGCGGCCCCGCCGCGCAGCATCTCGAGGAGCACGGCGCGCAGCCGGGCGGGCGGCACCGGCTTCTGGAGGTGAGGGAGGCGGGTGGCGCGGATCGCCCGCAGCGAGTCGCCGCCGGTCTCCCCCGTGACGACGACCGCCGGCACCTCGCGGCCGGCGGCGCTGCGGATGGCGCGGATCGCTTCGAGGCCGGTGCCGTCGCCGAGGCGGTAGTCGGCCACGATCGCCGCAGGCGCGCGCCCGGCCTTCACCGTCCCCTCGGCGATGTCGAGGACGCCGCAGATCTCGCGGTTGGTGAGGCCGCGGGCCACGAGGGCCAGCACCTCGAGCTGGCGCGGGGTGAGCTGACTCGCCCGCTCGCGGCGCAGGCGCGCGCGCTCGCCGTCCCCCGGGCTCCCGGCCGGGGCGGCGGCGAGAGCGGCCAGCGGCACGTAGACGCCGCCCGAGAGCACGAGGCGCAGGGCGGCGACGAGCTGGCTGCCGGTCGAGCCCTTGGGGATGAACCCCGAGGCGCCGTCGCCGAGGGCGGCGCGCACGTCGCCGGGATCCTCCGAGGCGGACAGGATCACGACCGGGAGCGTCGGATGGCGGCTCCGGAAGCGGCGCAGCCCCGCCCAGCCGTCCATCCCGGGCATCTGCAGGTCGAGGAGCACGAGGTCGAGGTCCGGGTGCGAGTCCGCGAGGGCGAGGGCGGCGGCGGCGTCCGCGGCCTCGAGCAGCCGGGCTTCGGCATCGAGCTCGCCGAGCACCCCCCGCAGCCCCTCGCGGAAGAGGGCGTGGTCGTCGCAGATCAGGATCTTCACAGCGCGGCGAAGCTAGCGCGGACGCGTCACCCTCGGCCTCGACCGCCTACCTGGAAGGAGCTCCCGTGATCCGATCCTTCGCGCCTCTCGCAGCGTGCCTCGCCCTCGGGGCGCTCCCCGCCGCGCCCGCCGGCTCCGCGATCTGCACGTCGGACGCGGTGCCCGCTGCCACGCTGCTGCTGCCCTACTTCGACCTCGACGGGAGGGACCTCGCCAAGCCGAAGCCGAAGCGCGAGGCGACGGTGATCTGGATCATGAACATGGCGGCGTCGGCCACCCTCGCGCGGGTCACGCTGTGGACGGACCTCTCGGTGCCGACCCTCGCCTTCGACCTGAATCTCACGGGCTACGACGTGGAGGAGGTGGATCTCTGGCAGGTCTTCCGCGGCACGCTGCCCGGGGACCTCGCGATTCCGTGCAACGACGGCATCCAGACCACCCGGCAGCTCTCGCCGGAGCAGATCGGATCCCTGCGCCTTGCCCACGCCGGCCGGCCGGATCCCGCGAACGGGGGCCTCTGCTCCGCCGTCGACCACGGCGACACGCTGCTCCGCGGCTACGTCACCGTCGACAACAGCGCCGGCTGCTTCGCCAACGGGGCGGTCTTTCCGAGCGACCCGGGCTACTTCGGCGCCGGCGGCATCGCCTCGAACGAGAACGTGCTCGCGGGGCAGTACCTCGTCCGGGGCCGCAAGCTCAAGATCGCCGAGTCGAGCCGCCTGGTCGCCATCGAGGCCTCGGAGGCCAGCTTCGGCGCGGGCGACGCGACCTTCTACGGCCGCTACGTCGGCTACTCGGGCGCGGACGCGCGGGAGCCCCTTCCGAGCATCTGGGGCGTACGCTACCTGAACGACCCGCTGGCGAAGGAGAGCACCGAGCTCCTGGTGTGGCGCAACTCCGAGGCGGTCCAGGGCCCCTTCGCGTGCGAGCGCCTCGGAGAGGCAGGCTGGTATCCAGAAGGCCAGGCGGAGCTGGTCGGGTTCGACGACTTCGAGTTCGCCTTCGAGCTCACCGAGACTGCCTTTCCCGGCGAGGCGAACCGCGTCGCGCTGGGAGGGGCGGCCCTCCCCATCTCCGAGCCCCGCGGCTGGCTCTACCTCAACCTGAACCACGACCTCGGCACGCGGCAGAGTTACGTGACGACCCGCCTCCGCCAGGGTCCGCCCTCGGCCCGGGGGCTCGTCGAGGCGTTCGCCTTCGACGAGGGCTGCGTCCCGGCGCCCCCGGCGGCGATCCCCATCCCGCTGCCGGTCGTCCCGCTAGAGCGGGCTCCGTAGCGGTCGGCCCCGCCGAGGGGGGGCGTCCCATGAAGATGGGATGCGGGGCCCCTCGGGCCGGGCGAGCATTCCGACCGGCCGCGAGCGTGCGCTCGGCGCGGGCCTCGCGTGCCTCGGAGGAGCTCCCGTGCATCGATTCCTCGCCACCCTCGTCTCGTGCCTCGCCCTCGGGGCGCTCCCCGCCGCACCCGGCGGAGCCGTCCTCTGCACGCCGGACACGGTACCCGCCGCGACCCTCCTGCTGCCCTACTTCGACCTCGACACCAGGGACTTCGCCAAGCCGAAGCCGAAGCGCGAGACGACGCGGCTCACGATCGTGAACATGGGCCCGACCGCGATCATCGCTCGGGTGACGCTGTGGACGGACCTCTCGGTGCCGACCCTCGCCTTCGACCTCTACCTCACGGGCTTCGACGTGGAGGAGGTGGACCTCTTCGAGGTGTTCCGGGGTCGCCTGCCCCTCACGTTCTGCACCAAGGGCGAGCCGAGCCAAAGGGAGCTCACCCCCGCGGAGGTCGAGGTCCTGCGCCTATCCCATGCCGGGCTGCCGGTGCCCGCGAACGAGGGCCTGTGCTCCGCCGTGCCCCACGGCGACACGAAGCTCCGCGGCTACGTCACCGTCGACAACGTCGTCGCCTGCCTCGAGAAGGGCCCTGTCTTCCCGAGCGACCCCGGTTACTTCGGCGCGGGCGGGGTTGCATCGAACGACAACGTCCTCGCGGGCACCTACCTCGTGCAGAGCCGCAAGCCGAAGCTCGCCGAGACGGGCCGCATGGTCGCAATCGAGGCCTCGGAGACGGCCTTCGCGCCCGGCGACGCGACCTTCTACGGCCGCTACGTCGGCTACTCCGCGGCGGACGCGCGGGAGCCCCTCCCGGAGCGGTGGGGTGTCCGCTACCTGAACGACCCTCTCGCGAAGGCGGCCACCGAGCTCGTCGTGTGGCGCAACGCGGAGGCGGTGCAGGGCCCCTTCGCGTGCGAGAGCCTCGGGGTCGCGGGCTGGTATCCCGAGGGCCAGACCATGCTCCTCGCCTTCGACGACTTCGAGAACGCCGCCGAGGTCACGGGGACCCCCTTGCCCGCCGAGGCGAACCGCGTCGCCCTCGGCGGCACGGCCCTCCCGATCGCCACGCCGCGAGGCTGGCTCGACATGGTGCTCGGCGTCGGAGGCTCCAGCCGGCAGAGTCACGTGACGGCGCGCCTGCGCCAGGGCGGTGCGTCGCTCCAGAGCCTCGTCGAGGCGACGCCGCTCGACGAGCCCTGCGGCCCCGCCCCCGCGGCCGCCGAGCCGATTCCCCTGCCCGTGGTCGAGATGCAGCGGGCTCCGTAGCGACGCGCGCAGCCGCGCCTAGGGCGCCGGCGCGGAGGGCA
>Ga0105107_10001590_pt1 | contig 14779 bp, 12 predicted proteins | sample PPLLaktember2015_6_FD_79335 | JGI IMG/M metagenome (GOLD analysis project Ga0105107, IMG submission 79335) | Freshwater sediment microbial communities from Prairie Pothole Lake near Jamestown, North Dakota, USA - PPLs Lake P8 Core (1) Depth... | ecosystem: Environmental > Aquatic > Freshwater >...
CGGGCTGCGCCGCCAGCCGGGCGGATCCGGAGCGGGACGCCTCGCGCTGACGATCGTAGACAACGGGCGCGGTTTCGACGCGACCGCGTGGCGCGAAGGACTCGGTCTAGTCGGGATGCGGGAGCGCGTGGCGGCGCTCGGCGGCGATCTCGTCATCCGCGGCGCAACGAACTGACCCGAGCGCGGGTCCGCCGTCTCCGGCAAGCGCTCGGGAATATTTCCCTAACTGCATCCGCAGGCTGCTTGCTAGCGTGCCCATGCACGCGTCCTTGGATCGCCGCGGCACCCGCCGGTGCGATCCGCGCACGCACCAGCGTCCAAAGGAGGAGACGTGGGACACGCGAAAAGAGCGCGGCGATCCGGCGCGACCCGGACGATCGCCGGTGTCCTCAGCGCGCTGGCGACAGGGGCGGCGGCGCAGCAGGGCACGCTCATTACTGCGCCGGCCGTCGACGTTGTGGCGCCGACGCCAGTTCCCGGCATCGGGGTGCCGAGGGACCACCTACCTGCGAACGCGCAGGTCATCGGCGGTCGCGAGTTCGAGCAGGCGCCCACGGCCAATGTGCCCCAGCAGCTGGAGCTGTGGATGCCGAGCGGCAATGTCAACGACATCCAGGGCAATCCGTATCAAGCCGATGTCAACTACCGCGGTTATACCGCCTCCCCGCTGCTCGGCACGCCTCAAGGTCTCTCCGTCTACCAGGACGGCGTTCGAATCAACGCCCCGTTCGCCGATATCGTCAGCTGGGACCTGATTCCGCAGGCGGCGCTCGACAGCATCACGCTCGTTCCGGGGTCGAATCCGCTGTTCGGCCTGAACACCCTCGGCGGTGCCCTGGCGTTGCGAACGAAGAGCGGCGACACGCATCCGGGTGTCGCGCTCGAGTTCTCGGGGGGCGCGTTGAAACGCTTCGTCGGACAGTTCGAGGCCGGTCGCGGCTTCGAGAACGGCTTCCACGCGTACGCCGCCGGCACCTGGTTCAACGAGGACGGCTGGCGCGACTACTCGCCTTCGGACGTCAAGCAGCTCTTCGCGAAGGTCGGACAGCGACGCGGCCACTTCGAGTGGGACGTGGGTCTAACGGTGGCCAATACCGACCTCATCGGCAACGGCCTTACCCCGCAATCGTTCCTCGACAATCGGCGGCAATCGATCTTCACGCGCCCCGACCAGACCCGCAACCAGATGGAGATGCTGACGCTCAACAGCAGCTACTTCCTGACCGAGAAGTCCCAGCTCTCCGGCACGTTGTACCAGCGCTGGCTCAAGCAACGCACGCTCAACGGCGACGTCAACGACAACTTCGAGGATGGTCCGAACGATCTCGCGGCGGGCGGGACCGGCCTGAACATCGGCACCGGCGTCAACAATCGCACCGCTACGAACAGTCAAACCGGTTACGGAGGAGCGCTGCAATGGAGCACGCTCATCGCAACTCATCAGCTCGCGCTGGGCGCCACCTATGACTACGCCAAGAGCAACTTCGAGCAGACCGCTCAGCTGGGGATCTTCGACAACACGCGCGCGGTCGACGACACGGGCCCTGTAGAGCAGGAGAACGCTGTTACCGGGCGCACGTCAACGACGAGCGTCTTTGTCACGGACACCTGGTCGGTGCGGCCAGATCTACATCTGACGCTGTCCGGACGCTACAACGCCACCCGCGTCAGGTTGCAAGACACCGGGCCCACGGCCCCGGCGCTCGACGGCAGCCATAGCTTCAACAAGTGTAACCCGGCGGCGGGGCTCGCGTACCAGGCCTCTAAGGCGCTCACGCTGTACGGCGGTTTCTCGCAGGGCAACCGCGCGCCGACGCCGATCGAGCTCGGCTGCGCGGACCCGGCGCGTCCGTGCACGCTGCCCAACGCGCTCGCCGCTGACCCGCCCCTGCAACAGGTGGTCGCGCAGACCTGGGAACTTGGGGTGCGGGGCGTGCTGCCGGGGAACATCCGGTGGAATGCCGGCCTGTTCAAGGCGACGAACACCAACGACATCCTGTTCGTCGGCACCACCACCAGCGCGGGCTACTTCACGAACTTCGGCAAGACGCAGCGGCGCGGTCTGGAACTGGGGCTCTCGGGCGCCGCCGGTCGCTGGCAGTGGAACGCGTCGTACAGTTTCGTCCGCGCCACATTTCAGTCGGGCGCGTGCATCGTGTCGGAGAACAACAGCAGTCGCGGGACCTCGAGCGAGTGCTCGCCGGAGGACCCGGGCAACCCCGGCACTTTCCTCGGCGACGATCTCATCGCGGTGAATTCCGGCGACCGGATTCCGAACATTCCCGAGCATAGCTTCAAATTCCTGGTGAACTTCTCCCCGGTCCCGAGTTGGCGCGTCGGCGCCGAGCTGATCGCCTACTCAAGCCAGATCGTGCGCGGAAACGAGAATAACCAGCACCAGGCCGGGACGTTTACCGATCTGAACGGCGACACGCGCACATTCCTCGGGTCCGGCAAGGCGGCCGGCTACGGCATCGTCAACCTGAGCACGCAGTATGGCTTCGGCCGGGGATGGGAGATCTTCGCGCGGCTCGTCAACCTCTTCGACAAGCGGTACTACTCCGCCGGTGCGCTCGCGGAAAATCCGTTCGACGCCGCGGGGACGTTCCAGACCGACTCGTCGCTGTGGACGCGTGAGACCTTCTACGCGCCAGGCGCGCCGCGCGCGGGGTGGGTGGGTGTGCGGTACCGCTTCGGCACTTGACCCCCCTTTCTCAACTCGAGCGCCTGCCGCTGGAGCGCATTTATCGTGACAGCCGTTGCGGTTCCCTGATGCTGCCGTGGACCGCGGAGCTGTGCCTCGACCGCATCGGGCGCGAGGCGCTCTACGAGACCGGCGAAGTCGACGACTGAAGCTGGACCACCCGATACTTCTCCATCACCCCCGGGTCCGGATCGCCGCCGAGGCCCGGTCCGGGCGGCACTTCGAGCACGCCGTCGATCGGGTCGAGCATTGCGCCGACGAGTGGGCGGTCCCGGGCAAGGTCAGGAGAGTGTGGTGCTTCGGCATGTCGGCGTTTCCCGTCAGGCGAGCTTCCCGGCCGCGACGCCCAGGTGGCGGTCGAGGATCTCGGGCTCGCGCGCGAGCTCGGCGCTCGTCCCGCGGAAGACGAACTTCCCCGACGCAATGACATAGAGGTAGTCGGCGACTTCGAGCGCGAGCGCGAGATTCTGCTCGACGAGAAGGATCGCGTGTCCCTGCGTCCGGAGGCGCTTCATGATGCCGCCCACCTGCTGGACGAGGCGCGGCGCGAGCCCCTCCGAGGGCTCGTCCATCAGGATCAGGTCCGGATTCGCCATCAGCGCGCGGCCGATCGCGAGCATCTGCTGCTCGCCGCCGGAGAGCGCACCGCCGAGGTGGCCAATGCGCTCGGCGAGCTGCGGGAACTCGGCGAGCACGCCGGCGAGGTCCCAGCGGCGCTGGCCGTTCTCCGCGGCGGCGGCGCGCCGGCCGGCAAGCACGCTCGTCGGCAGCAGCAGGTTCTCGCGCACGGTGAGCGAGCGGAAGATCCGCCGCCCCTGCGGGACGATCGCCATGCCGTCCTGCGCGATCGCGTACGCCGGCCGGCCGCGGAGCGACCGGCCCTTGAACGTGACATCGCCCTCGCGCGGCGGCGTCAGCCCCGCCACCGACCGGATGAGCGTGGTCTTGCCCATGCCGTTCCGCCCGAGAATTCCCACAATCGTGCCGGCGCGCAGGTCGAGGTCGAGACCCTGCAGCACGTAGCTGTCGCCATAGTAGGTGTGGATCCCGCGGACGGAAAGCAGCGCCTCAGACATGACCGAAGTACACCTCGCGCACCTCGGGGTTTGTCTGCACTTCGTCCGGCGTCCCCTCAAGGATGACCCGGCCGCGATGGAGGACGGTCACGCGGTCGGCGAGTCCGAGCGCGACGTCCATGTCGTGCTCGATCATCAGCAGCGTGATCTCGCGCGGCAGCGCCGCGATCGTCTGCGAGATCCGCTGGCGCTCGCTCGGCGAGAGGCCGGCGCACGGCTCGTCGAGGAGGAGCACGCGCGGGTTCGAGTTGAGCGCGAGCGCGAGCTCGAGCTGGCGGCGCTCGCCGTAGGAGAGGAGCCGCGCCGGCGACTCCGCCCGGCGCTCGAGGCCGACGCGCGCGAGGCCTTCCACTGCGCGCGCCCGCACTGCGCCGAACGTGTCCACCGCGCGGTGCAGCACCCACTTGCGGCGGTCGGTGCCGAGCAGCGCGAGGATCATGTTCTCGATCACCGCCAGGTCGGCGAAGACGTTCGAGATCTGGAACGTGCGGCTCATTCCGAGCGCGGTGCGCGCCGGCTCGGCGAGCCGGGTGATGCCGCGGCCGAAGAGCGCGACCTCGCCCGCGCTCGGCCACAGCACGCCGGTGATGCAATGGAAGAGCGTGGTCTTGCCGGCGCCATTCGGGCCGATCAGCACGCGGCGCTCGCCTGCCGCGACGTCGAAGCTCACGCCGTCGACCGCGCGCAGGCCGCCGAAGTCCTTCGCCAAGCCGCCGACGCGGATCGCGGGCTCACTCATGCGGGGGCGGTCCGCGTGCGGCCGAGGCGCGCGCGCAGCTGGCCGGCGATTCCCATGATCCCCGCCGGTGCCCACAGCACGGTGGCGATGAAGACGATCCCGAGCACCGCCGCGTACAGCTCGAAGAAGCTCGACACCCAGTTGCGCAGGCCGAGGATGATCCCGGAGCCGAGGAACGGGCCGATCACCGTGCCGCTGCCGCCGATGATCGCCATCAGCACCGCCTCGACCGAGATCGGAAACGAGGCGGAGACGGGGTTCACGAAGCGGTTGTAGTAGACGTAGAGGACGCCGGCGAAGCTCGCGAGCGCGCCCGACAGCACGAACGCGGCGTACAGGTGGACGCCGGTGCGGTAACCGAGGCTGCGCATGCGCGACTCGCTTGCCTTGATGCCGCGGAGCGTGAGCCCGAACGGCGAGCGGACGAGCACGCGGTAGCCGAGCATGCAGATCGCGACAATCGCGAGGACGAGGTAGTAATACTGGGTGTGCGACACGATCGCGAGCGGCCCGGCCCCGGGGAAGGGCACGTTGGTGACGCCGTTGTCGCCGCCGGTGAACGACGACCACCGATGCGCGACGCCCCAGATGACATAGCCGAGCGCGAGCGTGACGAGGATGAAGTACACGCCGCGCGTGCGTACCGAGAGGCCGAAGACGGCCGCGAGGACCGTCCCGAGCAGGAGGCCGGCGGGCGCGGCGAGCGCGGTGGGCACGCCGTAGCGCACCTGCAGGATCGCGACAGTGTACGCCGACACGGCGAAGAACGACGCGTGGCAGAGCGAGAACAGCCCCGCGTGTCCGAGCAGGAGATCGGTCGAGAGCGCGAGCAGGCCGAAGATCAGCATCTGTGTGGCGAGGCCCATCCAGAACGGCCCGGCCGCGAACGGGAGGACGAGCGCCGCGGCGAGCGCGACGGCGAGGACGACGGCGCGCGTGCGGCCCACTACGCTTCCTTCCCGGCGATGCCGCGCGGCCGCACGAGGAGCAGCACCGCCATCGGCGCGAACAGCACGAAGTACGAGAACTCCGGCAGCAGCCAGCGCCCGTAGGCGTCGAGCAGGCCGACGATGAGCGCGCCGATCATCGCCCCGCCGAGGCTGCCGAGCCCGCCGACGATCACGACGACCAGCGCGTAGACGAGGATCTCCCACTCCGCGCCGGGATAGAGCGTGAGGAACGCGCCGCCCGCGACGCCGGCCATCCCGGCGAGGAACGACGCGAGCGCCGAGACCATCACGAACAGGCGATCGACGTTGATGCCGGTGGCCGCGACCTGCTCGCGGTCGTCGACGCCGGCCCGAACGACCGCGCCGATCTGCGTCTTGCGGTAAAGGATCCAGAGGAGCACGCCGACCGCTGCGCCGAGCGCGATCAGCACGAGGCGGTAGGTGGGGTAGACGAGCCCGCCCGGCAGCTCCGTCGCGCCGCGCAGCGCGACCGGCACCGGCACCTTGAGGTAGTCGCCGCCCCAGATCCGGAGCGCGACGTCGCCGATCACGAACGCGACGCCGACGGTGAGCAGCACCTGGGCGAGGTGGTTCTCGCCAGTGCGGCGGAGGAGGAAGCGGTCGACGAGGTAGCCGAGCACGACGACCGCCAGGCCGCCGGCGACGAGCGCGAGCGCGAAGCTGCCGGTCGCGCGCGCGACCGATAGGCCGATGTAGCCGCCGAGCAGGTAGTAGGCGCCGTGCGCCATGTTCACCACCCGCATCAGCCCGAACGAAAGCGTGAAGCCGCTGGCGAGCAGGAAGAGCAGCGCCGCGAGCGAGACGCCGTTGATCGCCTGGAGGATCGTGCTCGTCATCGGGAGTCGGTGCGGGGCGGCGCCGGGACGCGAAACGGGACCGGCGCGGCCGGCCGTGCGGCCGCGCCGGTCCCGTCTTGGACCGTCAGGGGACCGTTACCGCTTGTACGGCCCCATCTTCAGGAACTCCTCGGGCGTCCAGGTCCAGAACTGCGAGACCTCCGTGTAGGTCTTGACCGGCACGTTGACCATGACCTCGCCCATCACCGGGTGCTTGATCTTCTGGATCCGCGAGATGTAGACGTTCTGAATCGGGTTGTCGTAGGCGTCGAGCTTGAGCGGTCCGCGCGGCGCCTTGATCTGCACGGTGCGCATCGCCTTGAGGAACGCCGCGCGATCCTCGACCTTTCCGTTGATCGAGTCGATCGCGGTCTTGCTCCACAGTCCGGCGGTGTAGGCCGACTCGGCGAACCACGACGGCAGCCGTTTGTACTTGCGCGCGAACGCTTCGGTGAACGCCTTGTTCTCGGGCGTGTCGAGACCCGCGGCGTACTGGAGCGAGTTGCCGATCATGTTGAGCGCACGATCGTCCATCTGCGGCAGCACGTCTTGGTGCATCCAGTAGCCGCCGTAGATCTTGTGCTTCTTGTCCATGCCGAAGTTGAACCACGCCTCGTACAGGCGGAGGCGATCGACGCCGACGACCTGCGCCGACACGCCGTCGGTGTCAGGCGGGATGCCCGCGATCGTCGCGCCGTAGTCCTTGGTGCCGACCGGGTTCCAAATGATCTTGGCGACCTTGCCGCCGAGCGCGGTGAAGGTCCGCACCGCACCGAGCGTGATCTCGTGGCCGAAGGTGTAGTCCTGGGCGATGAAGGTCACATTGCGGAGCCCGAGCTCCTTGTAGAGGTACTCGCCCCACGGGTGGCCGATCTGGCTCGAGGAGACGGCGGTGCGCACCACGGTCGGCGTGCGGTCCCACTTGGTGACGTTGTCCGCGCCGGCGGCGTCCATCACCAGCGGCACGCCGGTCTCCTTGCTCACCTGGGCGACCGCCGGGCCCTCGTGACCGCACAGCGGGCCGACCATGAAGTGCACCTTCTCCTGCAGCACGACGCGGCGCGCCTGCGTGAGCGCCTGGTCGGGATTGCAGGTGGTGTCGCCGGTCACGATCTCTACCTTGCGCCCGCCGGCGGTGTACTTCGCCTGCTCCCAGAAGAGCGTGAACCCGTCCTGCATGTCCTTGCCGGGCGAGGCGAGCGGGCCGGTGAGCGGCGGCAGCAGCCCGATGCGGATCGGGCCGGTCTGCGCGTTCGCAAGCGGCGCCGCGCCGAGGGCGGCGAGCGCCGCGATGGAGACGAGCGAACGGAACAGCACGAGTGTCACGGGCGGTCCTCCTTTGTTGTATGTGTCCGCGCCCCGGGCGGCGACGCGGCGATCGTTGTTGTCTTGATATGCGAGCGCATTATAGTTACCGTGCTCGTCGCGCTGTCAATCGCGGCGCGCGTGATGCGACGCGGCAAATCCGATTCCCATTCCACGAGAGAGGCACATGGCCGAGGAGACGCTGCGATTCGGAAGCGGGGGCGACGCGCTGCGCAGCGAGGACGAGCCGCTGCTCAGGGGGCGCGGGCGCTTCACCGACGACCTCGCGGTGCCGGGTGCAGCGCACGCCGCGTTCGTGCGGTCGCCGATCGGTCACGGCGTGATCCGGTCGGTGGACGTCGCGGCTGCGGCGAAGCTGCCCGGCGTCGTCGCGATCTTCACCGGCGTCGACCTCGAGCGCGACGGCATCGGCGCGATCCCGCCGGCGGTCCTGCTCCCCGGCCGCGGCGGCAAGCAGATGTTCGGCGCGTCGATGCCGGTCCTTGCCGCGCACCGCGTCCGCTACGTCGGCGAGCCGGTCGCGATCGTCGTGGCGGAAACGGCGGCGCAGGCGCTCGACGCCGCGGAGGCGGTCGTCCTGGATGTGGACGATCTCGCCGCCGTAGCGAACGTCGAGCGCGCGGCTGAGGCCGGCGCGCCGGCGATCTGGGACGAGGCGCCGGGCAATGTCTGCCTCGACTGGGAAGACGGCGACGCGGCCGCGGTCGAGGCTGGGTTCGCGAAGGCGGCGCACGTCGCGCGGGTGAAGCTCCTCGACACCCGGGTCGCGGTCGCCGCGATGGAGCCGCGCGCCGCGATCGGCGCCTGGGACGCCGCGACCGGGCGCTACACGCTGACCGCCGGCACGCAGGGCGTTGCGCTCGTCCGGAAGATGCTCGCCGAGTCGGTCTTCAAGGTGCCGCCGCAGCAGATCCGCGTGCTCACACACGACGTCGGCGGCGGGTTCGGCATGAAGGTGCAGGTGTATCCGGAGTACGCCGCGGTCCTCTACGCGGCGCGGCGCACCGGCCGCACAGTGAAGTGGCGCGCGTCGCGGCTCGAGAGCTTCCTCGCCGACACGCCCGGCCGCGACGGGCTGCTCGAGGGCGAGCTCGCGCTCGACGCCGACGGGAGATTCCTCGCGCTCCGCGTGCGGACCGCCGTCGGCATCGGTGCCTACGCCTCGACCTTTTCCGCGGTGATCGCGACCAACAACACCAAGAACTGCCTGTCGAGCGTGTACGTGATCCCGGCAATCCACATCGGCGTGAAGATGATCTTCACGAACGCCATGCCGCTCGGGCCGTATCGCGGCGCCGGCCGCCCCGAGGCGATCTACCTCATCGAGCGGCTGATCGAGGTCGCTTCGCGCGCGACCGGCATCGACCGTGTGACGTTGCGTAGACGGAACCTGATTCCGCCCACGGCCATGCCGTACAAGGCGCCGAATTCACCCGTCTACGACAGCGGCGAGTTCGAGGCGGTGCTCGACAAGGCGCTCGCGCTTGCCGACTGGGCGGGCTTCGCGGCGCGGCGCGCGGCGTCCGCCCGCGCGGGCAAGCTGCGCGGGATCGGACTCTGCTGCTTCCTCGAAGTCGCAGGGGGCAGCCCGCTGCAGGACACCGCGGATCTGCGCTTCGAGGCGGACGGCAAGGTCGCGCTCCGGATTGGCGCGCAGGCGATCGGGCAGGGACACCTGACGACCTTCCCGCCGGTCGTCGCACAGCGGCTCGGCATCCCGGTGAGCGCGGTGCGGCTCGTCCAGGGCGACAGCGACGAGGTGCCGGCGGGCCTGCCGACGGTCGCGTCGCGATCGATGATGATGGCCGGCGGGTCGACGGTGACGGCCTGCGACCAGTCGATCGAGAAGGGGCGGAAGATCGCGAGCCACCTCTTCGAGGCCGCCGCCGTGGACATCGAGTTCGCGGGCGGGCAGTTTCGCGTGAGCGGCACCGACCGTGCGATCCCGATCCTCGAGCTCGCCGCACGCGCGCGGGCGATGCCCGGACTGCCCGACGATCTCGCCGGCGGTCTCGACACCGTCGCAACGTTCCAGTCGCCGCAGATGAGCTTCCCGAACGGCTGTCACGTCTGCGAGGTCGAGATCGACCCGGACACCGGCACCGTCGCGGTGGTCGGCTATGCGGCGGTCGACGATGTCGGCAGAATCGTCCACCAGGCGATCGTGGAAGGTCAGATCCACGGCGGCGTCGCGCAGGGACTCGGGCAGGTCCTCGGCGAGCGGGTCGTATACGGCGAGGACGGGCAGCTCCTCACCGCGTCGTTCCTGGATTACGTCATGCCGCGCGCGGACGACCTGCCGTCGCTTCGCGTCGGCCACCACGTCGTGCCGTGCACGACGAATCCGCTCGGCGTGAAGGGCGCCGGGGAATCGGGCGTGGCCGGGTCGCTGCCCGCCGGGATGAACGCGATCCTCGACGCGCTGGCCGAGCGCGGCGTGACGCACCTCGATCTGCCCGCGTCGCCGCAGCGGGTGTGGAGCGCACTTCAGCGGACAACCTGACCGCTTTATCGTTCCCTTCGCGCGCTCAGTCGGCGCGATAGCGGTCGATCACGCCCGGATCTGGATCGCAACCGAGGCCCGGACCGGGCGGTACGTCGAGCGCGCCGTTGATCGGGTCGAGGATCGCGCCGAAGAGCTTCGCCTCCGGCCAGACGTAAAAGCATTCGAACCACGACGGCTCGCCGTACGCGGCGAGCAGGTGGAGCGTGGCGAGCGCGCCGGGCCCGAAGTAGGGCGAGTGCGGCGCGAGGCGCACGTTGCGCGCGCCGGCGAGCGCCATCACCTTCAGGAACTCGGTGATGCCGCCGACCTTGGTCACCGACGGCTGCGCGTACTGCACGGCGCCCGCGTCCAGCATCGCCTCGAACTGCGTCGCGAAGCAGAGGTTCTCGCCGGCCGCGAGCGGGATGCCGCTCGCCTCGCCGACTGCGCGGATCGCGCGGAAGTCCTCGGGCGGAAACACCGGCTCCTCGAGCCAGAGGAGGCCGTGGCTGCGCCAGCGCAGGGCAACGTCGATCGCCTCGCGCGCGCGCCACTCGCAGTTCACGTCGACGGTTAGCGGCACCTGTGACGGCACCGTGAGGCGCGCCGACTGGATCGCGGCGTCGTCGACCTCGTGCAGCTTGATCGAGGTGAAGCCCTCGCCGAGCGCGCGCTCGCAGTACTGCGCGACCAGGCGCGGCTCGGTGTACCGCAGCAGGCTTGCGTAGCATGGGATCCGCGCCCGGCGCGCGCCGCCGATCAGCCGGTGCAGCGGAACGCCCGCCGCTTTTCCCGCGATGTCCCAGAGTGCGATGTCGAGCCCCGAGAGCGCAAAGGCGGTGATGCCGAAGCGGCCGAAGATGTGGAGCTGCTGCTGGACCTTCGCGTGCAGCCCGCCGATGTCGGACGCGTCATGCCCGACTGCAAGCGGCGCGATCATGTCGCGCACCGCCGCGACGACCGCGGCGCGGCACGTGTACGCGAACGCCTCGCCCCATCCGACTACCCCATCGTCCGTCTCGACGCGCACCAGGCAAAAGTCGAGCTTCTTCCAGCTGCCGGTGCCGAGCTTGAAGGCCTCCGCGCCGTAGCTGAACGGGATCGCGAGCGGGATGGCCTCGACGCGGGTGATCCTCATGCCTAAGCTCCTTCGCCGTACGACTACGCGACCCGGTATCGAGCGATCACCGCTGGATCGGGCTCGGCGCCCAGTCCCGGACCCGTGGGGACCTCGAGGCGCCCGTTGTTCACCACCGCTGCTTCACCGAAGAGCTCCGCTTCGAAGTCGAGATACAGCCGCTCGAACAGCGGCGGGCGGACCTCTGCGGCGGTGAGGTGGATCGTCGCGATCTGCCCCGGCCCGAAGATCGCGCAGTGCGGCGAGAACGTGAGCCCGTGCGCTTCGCAGAAGCGCGAGATCTTCACGAGCTCCGTGACGCCGCCCGTCTTGGCCACGTCGGGCTGCGCGATGTCGATGGCGCCCGCCTGCTGCATGGCGACGAAGTCGAACAGGCTGCCGGCATTCTCGCCGGCGGCGACGCGGTGCCGCCCGGTCCCCCGGACTGCGGCGAGCCCCTGATAGTTCTCGGGCGGCCAGACCGGCTCCTCGAACCAGTAAAGGCCGAGATCCGCGATCTCGGCGTCGATCCGGAGCGCTTCCTCGACCGACCACGGGCAGTTGACGTCCAGCATCACCGTCGCGTCGCGGCCGGCGGCTTCGCACGCCGCGCGGATGACCGGCACTGCGATGTCGTGCAGCTTGATCCATCGGTAGCCCTGGCCGATGGCGCGCCGCACCGCGGCAGCCACTGCGTCGCCGGTCCCGTAGCGCACGAGGCTCGCGTACACCTCGACCTCGTTCGCCGTCGCGCCGCCGAGCAGCTCGGCGAGCGGCCGGCCGGCGCGCTTGCCTGCCAGATCCCAGAGCGCGATGTCGACGGCGGAGATCCCGTACATGATTCCGCCCGAGCGACCGAAGTTGTGCAGGTTGAACTCGACGTCGTGCTTGATGCGCGCAATCTGGCGCGCGTCGCGGCCGACGACGAGCGGCAGGACGCGCGTATCGATCACCTGTTTCAGCGCCACATCGGACATGCGCGAGAAGGCCTCGCCCCAGCCGACCAGGCCATCCTCGGTTTCCAGCCGCACCAGAAGCGTGTCGAAGGTGTTGGCCGGCGCGCCGCCCCATCCCCACGGCGGAAGTCCGCCGCTCTCGAACGGCACCGAGATCAGAATCGTCTCCGCCTTCGCGATCTTCATCCTTCGTTCTCCATTGCGAGCGGCGATCTTACGCCGCTCGCCAGGGCGACGGCGGTAGCCGGCATCCCCTGCGCGGCGTCCAGCTAGACTGCCGGGCTGCTCATTCAAAAAAGGAAAGAACAATGATCGGCGTACCCGTCGCACTCACCATCCGCCGCAAGATCGAGCGGCCGCCCGCGCGCACGCTACGCGCCTACGCGGGTCTGCCGACCGGCTTCGTGACCGACGCCTACAACGGGCGCGGCTGCCTCGACTACCGCATCAAGCCGCTCACGCCCGACATGAAGCTCTGCGGGCCTGCGATCACCGCGTTCTGCTCGCCGGGCGACATCCTCGCCGCGATGGCGATCCTCGACTTCGCGAGGAAGGGCGACGTCATCGTAATCGCCGCCGGCGCGGAGACGAATGCTGCAAAGATCGGCGACCTGTGGCTGCACTGGGCGAAGCGCATTGGCGTCGCGGGCATCGTATGCGACGGCCTTGTGCGCGACGTCGTCGGGCTGCTCAAGGCCGACTTGCCTGTGTTCGCGCGGGGCATCGCGCCCAACGCCGGCTACAAGACCGGACCCGGCGCGATCAACGCGGAGGTGAGCTGCGGCGGCGTGGCGATCGCGCCGGGCGACATCATCGTCGGCGATCGCGACGGCGTGGTCGCGATCCCGCGCACGCAGGCCGCGGCGGTCGCGAAGCAGCTCGAGCAGGTGAAGAAGAAGGAAGCCGCCGCCGAGCTGAACATCCGGCGCGGCGTGAAGCTCCAGTTCTGGGACGAGAAGGCGCTCGGCGAGCGCGTGCGCTACGTCGACTGAGCGCGCCCCGCAGGCCGGCGACGGAAGATCACCGAGAGGTTGTTCGCCGGCATCTCGACCACCTCGTTGAGCGCGAACCCCGCGCGGTCCGCCTCCGCGGTCACCGTCTCGAGATCGCGCACGCCCCATTCGGGGTTCTGCTCACGCAGGCTCGCGTCGAACGCCGCGTTGCTCGGCGCGGTGTGTCGGCCTCCGCGCTTGTATGCGCCATAGAGATAGAGCACGCGGCCGTCGGCGAGCAGATGCCCCGCGCCGCGCATCAGCCCGAGTGTCGCCGCCCAGGGCGAGATGTGAATCATGTTGATGCACAGGATCGCCGCAAGCGGATTGGGGATGTCGGCGTTCTTTTCCCAGTCCGGTGAAGCAACGTCGAGCGCGAGCGGCGGACGGATGTTCGGCACGCCGGCCGCCGCGATCCACGCCGCGACGCTCGCGCGCTGCGTCCTGCCCGGGTCACTCGGCTGAAAGGCGAGACCCGGGAACTGCGCGGCGAACCACGCCACGTGCTCGCCGGTCCCGCTCGCGATCTCGAGCACGGCGCCGGTCGCCGGGAGGCAACGCCGCAGCACCGCCGCGATCGGCTCGCGGTTGCGTTCGGCGGAAAGGGAGGACAGGCGCGCGTCCATGCGTGATCCGGGAGAATAGCGAGCTTCGCCGCCGGATGGTTCAATTGCGGCCGTGAACCTCTCCCGCATCGTCGCGCACTGGGCGCAGTTCCGGCCCGACCGGGTCGCCGTGCATTTTGGTGGCGAGGACATCACCTGGGCGAGCCTGTGGCGCCGCGTGGACGCGGCGACGCTGCGGCTCGCGAGCCTCGGCCTGAACAAGGGCGGCCGCGTCGCGCACCTCGGCTACAACCATCCCGAGATCCTCGTCCTGCTCTTCGCGTGCGCGCGGCTCGGCGCGATCCTGGTGCCCCTCAACTTCCGCCTCGCGCGCGCCGAGCACGAGGACATTCTCGCGCACGCCGAGGCGTCGATGCTCGTCGTCGAGCCCGATTTCTACGAGTCCGCCGGAGCGATCCGCCAGCGCCTCCCGTTGATGCGCCTCATCGCCGTGCGCGGCACGCCCGCCGGCTGGTTCGCTTGGGAAGGCCCGATGCCGATCGGGTTCGAGCCAAAGCTGCCCGGCACCGACGCCGATCCGGTGCTGATCGTCTACACCTCCGGCACCACGGGAAAGCCGAAAGGCGCAGTGCACACGCAAGCCGCGCTGCTCTGGAACGTCGTCAATGCGACGCTCTACCAGGACCTCACGAGCCGCGATCACGTGCTCACCGTGCTGCCGATGTTCCACGTCGGTGGCCTGTGTATCCAGACGTTGCCCGCGCTGCACGCCGGCGCGACGGTCACGATCCACGCGCGCTTCGACCCCGGCTTGTGGCTAAAGGACGTCGAGACGCGCCGGCCGACGCTCTCGCTGCTCGTGCCCGCGACGATCAAGGCCGTCACGACGCATCCCGACTGGGCGAAGGCCGACCTCTCGTCGCTGCGCGAGATGAACACCGGCTCCTCGACGATCGCCGAATCGCTGTTCGCGCCGTTCCACGCGCGCGGCATCCCGGTCGGGCAGGTGTA
>Ga0105107_10001591_pt1 | contig 14774 bp, 10 predicted proteins | sample PPLLaktember2015_6_FD_79335 | JGI IMG/M metagenome (GOLD analysis project Ga0105107, IMG submission 79335) | Freshwater sediment microbial communities from Prairie Pothole Lake near Jamestown, North Dakota, USA - PPLs Lake P8 Core (1) Depth... | ecosystem: Environmental > Aquatic > Freshwater >...
CTTGATGCAATTATCTGCTCCACTTCATGGGAGTGGCACACTCCGGTATGCCTTGCAGCAATGAACACTGATAAGCATTGTGTCTCCGAAGTGCCGATTGTCCTTACTCTCGATGAAGCTTGGCAAATCGTTGAAACATACGAACGCACAGGTAAATGGGCAACTCTTGGACTTGAAGGTATCGGTGAACCTGCCCTTCTTAATATGATTCAAAAAGGGATACTGGGCGATATAGTTCATGCCGAAACCGGATATATTCATGACCTGCGGTTTGTTAAGTACTCTCCTGATGAGGAACCGTGGCGATTACAACACTCGATAGACCGAAACGGTAACCTCTATCCCGATCATCCGATGAAAAAAATGTTACCGGCACTCGACATAAACCATGGAGACCGAATTGATTATCTGGTTTCAATGAGTTCGTTTGGCGGATTGCTTGCTGAGTATGCCGGCATATATTATAAGAATCCGAACCACCGCATGACCAGACAAAAATTTGCTCTGGGCAATTATAATGCTTCGCTCATAAGGACGGTTAACGGTAAAATGATAACCCTTATTCATGATACAAGCACACCGCACCCGAGGGAGAACTATCGTATTCAGGGTACAAAGGGGATTTACCAGGGAGATGCAACATCCAAAAAAATATATATTGAAGGACTTAGTCCGAGGGAGCATCAATGGGAATCCGCAGATCCGTACCTGAAAGAATATGAACATCCGGTTGTAAAAAATTACAATCCTCCCCCCAGGCGTGGAGGTAAGATAGAAGGACATGGAGGCGGAGGCACTCAGACGCCATTGATCTGGCACCGGCTGGTTACTGCACTCCGTGAAAACAGGCTTCCCGACTGGGATGTTTACGATTCGGTTACAAGCAGTACTATATCACCAATAACAGAAGCCTCAGTTGCACAAAGAGGCAAACCTGTTGAGTTCCCTGATTTTACCAAAGGAAAATGGAAGACCAATCCAAAAATTACTCTGGCCTAATCAAAATTTTAAACAAATCAGCTGAAAATGAGTTGTTCAGGTTAAGGAATGCTGAACTACATTTCTGTCAGGTCAGCTTGTTTTGTTTTATTTATAGTTTACAGAATTTAGGATGCTTTATAAGAATTACTACATTTGTGGAAAATTTGAAAGTTTGAGAAAAAAGACAAAAATAAAAGTCTATACGATCTTTCTGTCCTGGTTTATGATCTTTACTCATGGTATCATCCCGCATACTCATTTTGAAGATGATAACATCAGCAAATCTGGTCAGATACATTCAACCATTCATCATCACTACGAAAGTGATTCCTCTAAAAAATTTAATATCCGGTGTGAAGATGTAGGCGTCTGTCATATCTCAAATTTCCTGTTCCACCAGTTCAACCAGGATAACCTGATAATTGAGATCGGCAGGGAAAATTATTTATATTCTTTATCAAATACGGGACATATCATCTTAAGCAGAGAAGATAAGTTCCCCGTAAACAATTTCTTCGGATCTGCTACTCTGAGGGCACCTCCTTTTGCTTAGGCAAATCTAACTTTTTTTATTTATGATAATCATCTGATTATCTGTTATTTATTTTATTTAGTTAATCAATGAAAAACTTAATATATATTATACTTTTAATTTCTGTTGCAACCTCTCCACAATGTTCTTCACATTCCGAAAAGGAAGATGGTCATTCTTCTGATGAACATCCGGAATCTTCAGCATCCGAAATGGTAACATTACACGACTCATCAGATTACACAATCCTTACACTCAGGAAACAGCCCTTTTCATTAACAATAAGAACCGGGGGGCGCATTCTGGTTGATAGCAAGGATCTATCGATCATTACAGCTAAATCATCAGGCCTGGTGAAACTAAAGGATGATTATTTGTTCCCCGGGGTTAAAATTTCAAGTGGACAGACTCTTTTTACCGTGACCGGTGAGCAGCTTGCTGAAGATAATACAGAATTGAATTTCAGACAGATAAAAGCTGACTTAAACATGGCTTCAGCAAATTTTGAAAGAGCAAAAAAACTCATTGCTGATAGAATCATAACAGAGGAGCATTTCCTCTCCGTAAAAAATGAATATGAGAAATCACTTAATGAGTACGAAAACCTTAATGCAACATCCGGTAAAAACGGGAATATAGTTACAGCGACCGGAAATGGTTATATTAAAGAGATCTATGTAACTGAAGGACAAAAAGTAACTTCAGGACAGCCACTGGCATCAATTGTTATTGAACACTGTCATATACTGAAAGCCGATGTCTCACCTGAAAACCTGGATGTTCTGAATTTAGTTGAAAGTGCAAATTTTACAGTTGGTTACAGCGACAAAGTTTACAAAACCAGCGAGATGAATGGCAGAAAAATTTCTCATGGCAAAAGTACAGGTGAAAATTCGTTTTACATTCCGGTCTATTTCAGGATGGATTATGATCCTGAGCTGATCGAAGGCACTTTTACGGAGGTCTTCCTGATCGGAAAAAAGTTAAACGATGCGTTAGTCATTCCAAACGAGGCATTAATGGAGGAATTCGGGAAATTGTACGTTTTTGTTGCTGATGATGATGGCGATTTCATTAAAAGGTACATCAAAGCAGGATATAGCGACGGAGAAAAGACCATGATAGTGTCAGGTCTGTCTGAAAATGAAAAGATCGTTGCTACAGGAGCATACCGGATTAAGCTCACCCAAATGGCAACTACCGCTCCGGCACACGATCATAATAATTAACCTGCGGGACAATGCTGAACAGAATAATTGACTTTTCATTAAAGAACAGGCTAAGCGTAATCATTGGAACAGTACTTCTTGTAATATCGGGAACATACGTCGCCCTGCAGATGGATATTGATATTTTTCCTGAACTGACTGCGCCAACAGTCGTTATAATGACCGAAGCAAGCGGAATGGCCCCCGAAGAAGTTGAAAGGCTTGTCACCTTTCCTATTGAAACCACTGTAAACGGAGCAACTTCAATCAGGCGTGTAAGATCAAATTCTTCGATGGGATTCTCGATCGTGTTTGTGGAATTTGACTGGGGAACAGATATTTATAAAGCCAGGCAAACTGTTGCTGAACGTCTTATCCAGGCAAATGATCTGTTACCGGCTGAAATTGCCAAACCTGTAATTGCTCCTCAGACATCACTTCTCGGAGAAATGATGATCATTGCTATGGAATCAGATAGCATTAGCCCCATGGACCTCAGGACAATGGCCGACTGGACAGTTGCACCAAGACTGCTGTCAGTCGGAGGGGTAGCTCAGGTAAATGTAATAGGCGGAGAATCAAAGGAATATCAGGTGCTTGCAAATCCATACAGGATGAACTACTATGGAATAACACTGAATGACCTGGTTTTGACATGCAATGAGATAAATGTAAATACTCCCGGCGGGTTTATTAATCAATATGGTAATAAATATATTGTCCGGGGTATGGCAAGAACTGACAAAGTAGCCGATCTTTCAAACTCAGTAATAAAAGTATCAGGAGGGCTTCCTGTCAAAATAAGCGATGTTGCAGATGTAACAACCGGTAAAGCACCTGCAATTGGTACAGCTTCGTACAGGGGTAGGAATGCTGTACTTGTAACAATAACTAGGCAGCCCGATGCAAATACTGTTGACCTGTCAGAAAAAATAACTACAGCAATCACTGCGATACAGGAAAATATTGGCCCTTCAGTTACCTTTCACACAGACATTTATAACCAGTCATCATTTATAAAGACTTCTGTAAGAAATGTCGTGAAAGCGATGATTGAAGGCGGATTTTTCGTAGTCCTTGTCCTCTTCTTTTTCCTGTTCAATTACAGGACGACAATTATTTCACTGTTAGCTATACCGCTTTCCCTCCTGGTCACCATTGTTACCCTGAAAGTGCTTGGCTATACAATAAATACAATGAGTCTGGGAGGCATGGCAATTGCCATTGGTTCACTTGTAGATGATGCAATAATCGATGTGGAAAACATTTACAAACGGTTACGGAAAAATGTAGTTCTTCCACCTGAGAAAAAGGAGTCCTCCCTTACCGTGGTTTATAAGGCATCTTCTGAAATGAGGGTATCGATCTGGAATGCTACATTAATAATTATTATAACTTTTATTCCTCTTTTTCTTCTCGGTGACCTTGAAGGAAGGATGCTTAGACCTCTGGGAATTTCTTTTATAGTTTCTCTGTTTGCATCACTTATAGTTGCAATCACCCTCACCCCGGTTTTAAGCAGCTACCTGTTGACTGATGAGCGACGTCTGATCAAAGCTGTCAATGGATCATGGACTGAGCGTAACCTGTCTAAACTATATCGCAAAGCGCTTCAGTCTGCCCTGAAGAAAAACAAAATCCTGATCGGAATCACAGTCCTGATATTTGCGATATCCGTTATTCTTTTAACAACAACCGGAAGCTCCTTTCTTCCTGCATTTAATGAAGGTGCCCTGACAGTGAATATAAGCCTGACCCCGGGAATATCGCTCGAAGAATCTGCAAAAGCAGGGATTGAAGCACAAAAAATATTGCTTCAGATCCCCGAGGTGACATCCGTTGCCTGTAAAACAGGTCGTGCCGAACTTGCAGAACACTCATTCGGAGAGAATGTTTCTGAACTTGATGTCCCTTTTGTCCTTTCTGAAAGAAGCAGGGAGGAGTTTTTTGCCGATGTCCGCAGCCGGTTAAAAGCATTACCCGGAGCTAATATTGAAGTCGGTCAGCCGATTACACACAGGATGGATAATATGCTATCCGGAACCAAAGCAAATATTGCAATAAAACTTTTTGGTGATGATATTAATGATCTTTACAGGATAGCAAATCAGATCAGATCAGAAATTTCGGACATAAATGGCATCGGTGATCTAAATGTTGAACAACTAATCGAAACCCCGGAGCTTAAGATTAAGGTCAGGCGGGAGATTCTTGCCAGATACGGTATTGATATCAACAGCTTTAACACATTCATTAAATATGCTGTCGGAGGTCAGCCTGTTTCAGATGTTTATGAAGAGGAAAAGCGGTTTCCGCTTGTTCTGAGGTATAATGATGAAACACGCGGCACAATTGAAGGTATCCGTAATGCCATGATTGACACATATGATAGCAAAAAAGTACCTCTTTCCTTTGTTGCTGATATCGGATCTTCTTCGGGTCCTGGTTCAATTAACCGTGAAAATGTAAAGCGCAAGATCGTTGTTTCAGTGAATGTAGCAGGAAGGGATGTCGGAAGTGTCGTAAAGGACATTAAGAACAGAGTCAGTGAAAATTTTGTACTCCCGGATGGATACCATATTGAATACGGTGGTCAGTTCGAAAGCGCTGAAAGTGCCACAAAAAGACTCCTTGCCGCATCAGTAGTGGCATTTCTGATTGTCTTCCTGATCCTGTATAAGGAATTTAAAGACAGCACCCTGGCTATCATTATTCTCCTTAACCTGCCACTTGCACTTATAGGTGGCATATTTGCCATTAAAGCCTCATCAAATGTGATAAGCATCCCGTCAATAATAGGCTTCGTCACGCTTTTCGGGATTGCAACAAGAAATGGTATATTGCTGGTATCCAGGTATATTCATCTCAGGAAAGAGGGCAGGGATTTGTATGAAAGTGTAATTTCAGGATCAACCGACAGACTGAATCCGATTCTGATGACTGCTCTTACAGCTGCGCTCGCCCTTATTCCTCTTGCACTTGGCGGTGATAAGCCTGGCAACGAGATACAAAGTCCTATGGCTATTGTAATACTTGGAGGACTGCTCAGCTCCACACTGTTAAATATGTTTATTATCCCTTCGGTTTATTATGTTATCCAAAAGAGAAAAGAGAAATGATAAAGAAAATCATTATCCTGCTATTCCTGGTAAGCCTTTATAATGGAGCAACAGCTCAGTCATTATCAGATTTTCTGAAGCAGGTTTCTGAGAATAATCCGGAAATACAGGCATACAGGAAATTACTGGAGGCAAGGAAACTTGAAGCCAGGACAGGCCTCACGCCCTCCGATCCTTTCATATCTGCAGGTTTTATGCCTGGCAACACTGATGCCGTAGGTACAAAAAAAACCTGGTCGGTAACACAGTCTTTTGCTTTCCCCACAAAATATCTTCTGCAAAAAAAAATTAATAAGAATACCATTATTCTGGCAGAACAGGAGTTTAACCACGGAAAACTCCTTACCCTGCTTGATGCGGAATTATCGGTGTACGATCTGATTTATAACACAAAGGCACTTAATTTATTGAAATCCCGACAAGCAGAATATGACAGGCTGCAATCCGGCTGGGAAAAAATGCTGGATAATGGTGAGGCTACAATATTGGATTATAACAAGATAAGGATGGAGTTGTCAGCTGTAAACCTTGAAATAACAAGAAGGGAAGCCAATATTGAAATGGTGAATGAAAAACTTAAATTTATGAGTGGTTCGGATGCTCAGTTCACCGGGATCGATGAATATCCTGCCCTGCCAGAGCCGGATCCTGAAAAACTTATAAGTGAAAAATCCGTTGCGCATCCGGCATTCCTGATTCCTGAAATCGAATACCAGATAAGCAGCCAGGAAGTAAAACTCAGCAAAACCGGCTCTCTTCCTGAATTTCAGCTGGGATTTGCCTCGGAAATTATCCCGGGGGAAACATATACAGGCCCGGTTGGAGGTATAACGATCCCGCTTTGGGCTAATTCAAACAGGATTAAAACGGCAGCTGCAAAAGCTGATTATTCGTCTGCATTTCGGGATGCAGTTTTACTAAAGCTCAGATCGCAGATAAGAAATGAATTTGCCAATATGAAAGCTGTGCAAAGAAGCATTTCGGAAATCAGGAATATCCTGCAAACCGGTGAAGGTACCAGATATCCTGATATCGCTTTATCGAACGGAGAAATAACCGTTACAACCTATTTTTTATACCTCGATGCTATTTATCAGACTGAAGACAGGCTTCTGGAAATGGAAAATGAGTATCAGAAGTCACTCGCAACTCTTCTCGACCATGAACTGATAAAATGATTCTCTGATACTATATGAGAATTTTCGTTTTCAGATTGATAAGGCTGGTCCGGATGTCAGTGAAAGGAGCTCCTTCCCTGCTCAGATCCTGTTCAACCACCAGGTATTTCATACCGGCAATATCTTTTACGTCAAGTATCCTTTTAAAATCGAGAACTCCCTCACCTACCGGAGCAAAATCCTTAACACCCACGGTAGTAAAGTAAGGAGCTTCATTCGTGAACATATCCTTCATATGGAAGAGCTCGAATCTTCCCGGGTACTTTTTAATTATTTCAACAGGATCCTGTCCTGCCTTGGTTGTCCAGAACATATCAAGCTCCATGGTAACAAGATTTTTATCCAGCTCAGCCATAAAGACATCAAAGAACGGAATCTTTCCTTCAACGGTGTCAAATTCAAAATTATGATTATGGTATCCGAACATAAGTCCGTGTTCTTTCATTATCTTGCCTACCTGATTCCAGTCGGAAGCCATTTTCTGATAGCTGGAAATAGTTAACCGTGCTTCTTCCACCACCCAGGGCTGAATACAATATTTCACACCCAGTAATGCGTGATCTTCAGCCATTTTTGTAGCGTTTTCAAGTGTAATTCCCTGGGCTTCAACCTGTGTATGACTGCTCAGGATTTCCATACCAAGGTCATTTACCAGTTTCCTGAATTCTGCAGGCGGATATCCATAGAATTTGCCATCGGCATATCCTGCAAGCTCAAGATATTTATAACCGATGTCGGCGACCTTTTTGAGTGAACCGGGAACATCCGCTGCCATGGCATCGCGTATCGTATAAAGCTGTAATCCGATCCCCGGTATAGCGGCTTTTTTACATGAATACTGTGAAAAAGCGACTGCTCCTATCGTCCCGGCTGCAGCCAGCTTTACAAAATCTCTTCTTGTTTGTACCTTCTTCATGGTTATTAATTTTTAACACTATTTAAGTAAATAATTTTGCGCTAAATCAGATAATAAAAGTAATATAATACTGTTAATTAAAACAATACACTTATTATTTTTCTTAATTAAGAATGGAATAACATGCAGGAACAATGAACCAGCTAGTCACCACATCCGACGGTTCTCATACAATATATGTTCCTGAACTGGATGAACATTATCACTCGGTTCATGGCGCCGTTCAGGAATCTGAATTCATCTTTATCAGAAATGGGGTTGATTTCTGCAAAACTGATCCTGTTGCCATTTTTGAAGCCGGATTCGGAACAGGTCTCAACGCACTTCTCACAGCAATAAGTAGTATTAAAGGTAAAAGAAGGGTGAATTATACTTCAATTGAAAAATATCCATTGGGAAATGATACGATCGCATCACTGAATCATTTTAAGTTTGCCGGCAAAGACGGGAAAGATATTTTCGATAAAATCCATTCAGCAGATTGGGGGATTATGACAGATATCTGCCTTAATTTCAATCTTTTAAAGATCAAAGGTGATCTTACTGCAGATAATCTCTCAGGCAGTTACGACCTGATCTACTTTGATGCATTTGGTCCGGACAAACAACCTGATATGTGGACCGTGAACATTTTTTCACGTATTTCGGAAATCACAAAACCACATGGAATCCTCGTAACCTATTCTGCCAAAGGTGAAGTTAAGAGAAGACTGAAAGCATGCGGTTTTGATGTCAGACTTATCCCCGGCCCTCCCGGCAAGCGCGAGATCATCCGGGCAACAAAAATCTGAAAAAAAGTTACGAAAACATTTTTACAACACCCAAAGTATTATCTTTGCGGGAAATTTTAATTAAAAATAATTAGTATGAAAATCAATGAATTAATTGTTGTGACTTTATTACTTGCTGTTATTCTTGGCTCCTGTGGTAAAAATTCAATGCAAAATGCAAAAATGAAAACCAGAGAAGATTCTCTTTCATATGCATTTGGCATTGTCAATTATAATGCCCTCACTGCCGATAGTCTGAATCTGAATCCATCCCTTGTTGCCAGGGCAATGATTGACGGACAAAAGGGTAAACCGGTTATGACGGATGAAATTGCAAGGGGATTTATCATGATGTTCATTAACCAGCGTGAAGCTGACAAAACGGCTAAACAAGCTGAACAGAACAAGGAAACATTTAGTGTATATATTGCTGAAAATGAAGCATTCCTGGCTAAGAACAAGGAAAAGACCGGTGTGGTCGTTACACCCAGCGGACTACAGTATGAAGTAATTAAAATGGGATCAGGTCCAAAACCTTCAGCTGAAAGTGAAGTTAAAGTTCATTATGTAGGGACCCTTATCGACGGAACCGAATTTGACTCATCAGTCAAAAGAGGTGAACCTGCACAATTCATGGTTTCCGGTGTTATTCCCGGCTGGACAGAAGCCCTTCAGCTTATGCCTGTAGGATCAAAATTCAGAATCTGCCTTCCTGAGAATATTGCATATGGTGCAAACGGAGCAGGTGAAACGATCAAACCATTTTCAACACTTATTTTTGAAGTTGAGCTTCTTGAGATCATTCAATAACTGAAATCAAAGAACTTTCGAAGATGGCATTTGAAATTACAGGAAAGATAATCGATATTTTACCTGTGAATCAGGTAAGCGATAAATTCAGAAAACGTGAATTTGTTATAGAGAAAAAAGAGACCGGTGGACCCGCTGTCTTTGTTGACTTTATCAAGTTTCAGCTTGTACAGGACAAATGTGATCTTATTAATGAATCATATTTAAACGAGGAAGTGAAAGTCTCATTCAATATCAAGGGGAACAGATGGGAACGTGATGGGAAGGTTAATTATTTTACAAATCTCGACGCCTGGAAAATTGAGAAAACCTCCTCACAGGTAAGAAATCAGGATAATATCCCGCGCTCCACCCTGGAGGATGTACCACCTGAAAATGACGAAATGAGCGATCTGCCATTCTGAAAAGAATACGAGAGACCGGACCATAATCCGGTCTCTTTTTTTTCGGCTCCTTTTTTGTTTATCTTTAAATATAATCTGAACGGCTGACAAAACTTATAAGTTCCTTTTAGTGTCATACGTGAATAAAATTAACTGTCATGAGATATTTATTAACTGTTCTTTTCATTTTATTCTGTGCTAATGCAGAATCACAGGTTGCAACGGTGACCGGAACACCTGCCAGGACAATTCAGTTTCAACTGCCTTACAACAGACTTGTCCAGCCTGCAGGTTTACAAATTGTATTTGGCGATGAAGCCCGGGAAAATCACTCAATGGATATTGTTTTATCTCCTGACGGTAAATGGCTTGCTGTTGAGGAGAGGTTTAGTATTGTCTTTATCAGCACCCTGAATAATACTGTAAAATACACCCTTCTTAACAATTTACATCCTGATCTGCGAGGTGGATGGAACACCTATTCAGGTATAAGGTGGAGTGTTGAAAATGGAATTTCCAGGGTGCACTGGAGTGTTGTCAGTGCCGAAGGCAGGTCATTTGTTGCATCAGCACGCTGGGATGGTGAAAAAGCTGAATTTGGACCACTGCTTGAATATTTAGCCGAGCCTTTTTCTGAATTGGCTTTACCAAATGAAATTCTCATAACAAATGAATTCAATCATAAATATCTGTATGTTGTTCTTAACGGGAACAATAAGGTTATCAAACAGGATTTGGAAACAGGAGATACAATATGGGTGGTCGATCCGGGGGTCGCTCCTTATGGACTGACTATAGCATCCGGGAAACTTTATGTTACCAACTGGGCCGGCAGGAATCCTGCCGGCAATGATACTGAAGTTGCAGGAGTTCCATGGGGATCAGCCAGGGTAAATAATGCAGCCGGTGGTTCAACAAGAGAAGGTAGTGTTACAATTATTGACCCACAGAGAGGGATGATAGTCAAGGAATTGCTGGTTGGCCTCCATCCCAACGAGATAATCAGCGACAAAAAAGGAAGATACGTTTATGTTACCAATTCAAACAGTGATAATGTATCTGTAATCAGGACCATTAATAATAAAGTGACTGAAACAATAAGTGTAAGATTACAACCTGATATAAATCCATATTTTGGTGATTCACCGAATGGATTATGTCTGTCGCCTGATGAAAGTACTCTTTATGTGGCAAATGGTATGGATAATGCTCTTGCCGTAATCAATCTCGGGAAAAAAGCCTCAGGAAAAAGTAAAATAAAATCGAGCACAGTCACCGGATTTATCCCGACAGGAGCCTATCCATCAGCTATTTGTATTTCCCCTTCAGGACATCTTTATGTGGGGAACATTGAAGGTAACGGGATTCACATCGGACTTAAAAATCCGGGTGGAGATAATATCATATACAATTCCCATCATATGTTAGCCTCTGTATCTGTAATACCGGTACCTGACAGGCAAAAGCTAAAAGCTTATACTGACACAGTTATTGCCATAAACGATTTATCGAGAGCAGTTCAGGCAAGGGAAGAACCGGGAGAGAATGTCAAACCCAAACCGGTTCCTGACAGGATCGGCGAACCTTCTGTTTTCAAACATGTTCTCTATATAATTAAGGAAAACAGGACTTATGATCAGTTGCTGGGGGATATGAAAGAGGGTAAGGGAGATCCGTCGTTATGTGTTTATGGCGAAAATGTTACTCCTAATACTCATAAGCTATGCAGGGAGTTTTTACTGCTCGATAATTTTTATGCTTCCGGAAAATGCTCGGCAGAAGGTCATCAATGGACTGATGCATCGATAGTTACTGATTATATTGAGAAAAATATGTATGCCTGGTTCAGAAGTTATCCCCACGTTCAGGAAGATGCACTTGTATATGCCCCTACCGGGTTCATCTGGGACAATTGTATTGCTCATGGCAAAAATGTCAGGCTGTACGGAGAAGCCTCCTCCCCTGTTTTTGCTACAGAAGTCACATGGAATGATGTGTATACGAAATATTTGAATGGTGAAAAAGTTGAATTTTATAATTATACTACAATCGAACCGGTTAAAAATATTCTAAGTCCGACTTATCCTTCCTATGGTCAACACGCATTTACAGATATTATGAGGGCTGACGAATTTATCAAAGAACTGAATGGTTATGAAGCTATGGAAGGTGATCATCTTCCTGAATTAATGTTAATGGCTTTACCCAATGATCATACAGCCGGAATCCGGCCGAATTATCCCACCCCCAGGGCAATGGTTGCCGATAATGATCTGGCCCTTGGACGGATAGTCGAAGCAATAACCAGGAGTAAATTCTGGAAGAATACCCTGATTCTGGTTGTGGAAGATGATTCCCAGGGAGGATGGGATCATGTATCTGCGTACAGGACAGTTGCGCTGGTCATAAGCCCCTGGTCGAGGTTAAAGAAAACCATCAGTACATATTATAATCAGCCTTCCATGATAAGAACAATCGAGCAGATACTGGGATTACCTCCCATGAATATCCAGGATGCAATCGCAAATCCGATGAATGATTGCTTTGCGAATGAACCGGATCTATCTCCATATCTTGCTCTTCCCAACAATATACCACTGGATGAAATGAACAAACCATTGTCGTCTCTTTCGGGCAGAGAACTTTATTTTGCGAAGAAAAGCATGTTGCCTGAATATGATAATGTGGATTCAGGCAATGACGATCTCCTTAACAGGATACTCTGGTATGCTGCAAAAGGAAATACACCTTATCCTGCAAAATATGCCGGAGCAGTTGGTTACAATGATGATGAAGAGAATGTGGAATAAACATCCTGAAATAATGGCAGAATAATACTATGAACAATCCTCTTCTTAATAAATGGAATACTCCATTTGAAACTCCGCCGTTTCATCTGATTAAAACAGTCCATTACAGTCCTGCAGTTGAGGAGTCCATTAAATCTGCCGGAGAAGAAATAAAAACCATTTCCGAAAATCCAGAGCCTGCGGATTTCGAAAACACAATTGCTGCTCTTGACAGGATTGGTGAAAGACTGGGGAATGTAACTTCTGTCCTTTTTAACCTTAACAGCGCCGAAACGAATAAAGACCTTCAGGAGGTCACTCGGGATATCTCTCCGGTTCTGACCAGATTTTCGAACGATATAACTCTCAATGAAACACTCTTTTCAAGGATAAAAACAGTCCATGATTCTAGGGATAGTGCCGGTCTGAACACTGAACAGAAGATGCTTCTCGAAAAAAAATACAGAAACTTTATACTTGGAGGAGCAGGTCTGGGGGAAGAGAAAAAATCACGATTCAGAGAGATATCTGAAGAGCTTTCACAACTGTCAGTTAAGTTTGAAGAAAATGTCCTCTCAGATACAAATGCCTTTGAGTTCAACTTAACTGATGAAACCGACCTTGCAGGTTTACCTGAAGGTGTTGTTGAGATGGCTTCGATGGAGGCTAAAAGCCGGGGAAAAAAGGGCTGGGTATTTACTCTGCATTTCCCAAGCTATGTCCCTTTCATGAAATATTCGGAAAAGAGAGAGCACAGGAAAAAGATGTTCAAGGCATACACTTCCAGGGCATTTCACGGAGACGGTAACGATAACAAAAAGCTGGTGACAAAAATTGCCAATCTGCGGTTGGAGTTATCAAACATACTGGGTTTCAATAACTTCTCGGAGATGATCCTTGGCGACCGGATGGCAGATACAACAACAAAAGTACTGACGTTTCTTGATGAGCTCCACTGTGCATCGAAACCTGCTGCACAAAGAGATTTTGAAGCAGTGAAAAAATTTGCCGTTGAAAATGGCCATAAAGGCAAGCCTGAAAGATGGGACTGGGACTTTTATTCGGAAAAACTCAGGAAATCGAGATATGATATTGATGATGAGGTGCTGAAACCTTACTTCAGGCTTGAAAACCTGGAGAAGGCAATACTTGATCTTGCAACTAACCTTTATGGTATAAGATTTATTGCCAATAACCAGATACCTGTATACCATTCAGAAGTAAAAACATGGGAGGCTTTCGGCGATGATGGTCTATTTCTGGCGATCCTTTATATTGATTATTTTCCGAGGCCCGGCAAAAACGGCGGAGCCTGGATGACCAGTTACAGGGAACAGAAAACTGAGGCAGGGAAGGAGATCAGGCCTCTTATTTCAATAGTTGCAAATTTTACACGCCCGACAGAAACTAAGCCCTCACTCCTGTCCTTCAGCGAAGTGACAACCTTTCTTCACGAGTTTGGCCATGCACTCCATGGCATCCTTACCAGGTGCAATTACGAAAGTCTCTCGGGAACAAATGTAGCCCGTGATTTTGTTGAACTGCCCTCCCAGTTCATGGAGAATTTTGCATATGAAAAAGAGTGGCTCTCCCAATGGGCTGTTCATTACAGGACAGGAGAAATCATTCCTGACGAACTGATAGAAAAAATAAGATTGTCAGCAACATTCAATGAGGGGTATGCCTGCAACAGGCAGCTTGGATTCGGATTCCTTGATATGGCCTGGCATACTCTGACCAGGCCGGTAAGTGATAATGTATCTGAATTTGAGGCGGAGGCAATGGCGAAAACAGAATTTTTCCCACATGTTGAAGGTTCTAATATAAGTTGTTCCTTCGGGCATATTTTCGGCGGAGGTTATGCATCGGGTTATTATGGTTACAAATGGGCCGAAGTGCTTGATGCTGACGCCTTTAAATACTTTAAGGAGGCAGGAATCTTTAACAGTGAGACAGCTGCATCATTCAGAAAGAATATTCTGGAAAAAGGAGGAACTGATAAGCCGATGAATCTTTACAAAAGCTTCAGGGGTAGGGAGCCAACTATTGATGCATTTCTGGAAAGAAGCGGATTAAAATAACCATCTC
>Ga0105107_10001592_pt1 | contig 14773 bp, 10 predicted proteins | sample PPLLaktember2015_6_FD_79335 | JGI IMG/M metagenome (GOLD analysis project Ga0105107, IMG submission 79335) | Freshwater sediment microbial communities from Prairie Pothole Lake near Jamestown, North Dakota, USA - PPLs Lake P8 Core (1) Depth... | ecosystem: Environmental > Aquatic > Freshwater >...
ACCCTTTCGGTACTTTCATTCTTCAAATACGACATATTCTTTACAGAGACAATAAATACTCTTCTGGGTACCAACTTCGCAGTAATCAACCACGGTGCAGCCTGGTCGAATATGCTGCTCGGCACTCATTTCGATATCGGAAAGTTGCTTCCTCCGGTAGGCATTTCCTTCTTTACTTTCCAGACGATCAGCTATGCCATTGATGTTTACAGGGGACATGTGAAGCCTGTCACAAAACTTACTGACTACGGCTTTTTCGTATCATTCTTTCCCCAGCTTGTTGCAGGTCCTATCGTGCGCGCATCCCAGTTCATTCCGCAGATCTATAAAGATTATTCGGTTTCGAAGGAGGAATTCGGACTGGCCGTGTTTATGATACTAAAGGGTTTGGTCAAAAAACTGTTTATAGGCGATTTCATAGCACTCAACCTGATCGACAGGGTGTTTGCCAATCCCATATCTTACACGGGTTTTGAAAACCTGATGGGATTGTACGGATATTCCCTGCAGGTATACTGCGATTTTTCGGGTTATACCGATATGGCAACCGGACTGGCACTTTTAATGGGATTTCATCTTCCGCAGAACTTCAATTCACCTTACAAGGCCACAAGTGTGGGAGATTTCTGGAAGCGCTGGCATATGTCGCTTTCCTCCTGGCTGAAGGATTACCTCTACATTCCCATGGGCGGAAACAGGGGAGCTTCCCCGTTTACTTATATCAGCCTCACACTTGTACTGGCCTTTGTGGTGCTATTATCAGGCAAGCTTATGCTGATCCCTGTATTTGTCTTCCTGTTTATAATTACAGGAATTGTCATGCGATTCTTTCCTGCTTTCAGGCTGAATGTGAGTACCAACATAAACCTGATGATGACCATGCTGATCGGTGGACTCTGGCATGGCGCCAACTGGATGTTCATTATCTGGGGCGGTCTGAACGGAATCGGACTGGTTGTGTATAAATTCTGGCGGAAAATAAGTCCCTGGGAACAATCCAACCATTGGGCCGCCACATTCTGGAAGATATTTATCACATTCAACTTTATAACCTTCACACGCATATGGTTCCGCGGTGAATCGATGCAGGGCACTACCGATCTGTTGAACCAGGTGGCCACAAATTTCGGCTGGGCACAGGTTCCGGCTGTGCTTATTTCGTACTGGAAGGTCTTTGCCGTAATGATTTTTGGATATGTGCTTCACTGGCTGCCTTATGCATTCAAGGACAAATGGATGAACCGGTTCATCGACACGCCCTTTTACGTAAAGGTCCTTATCAGTGTTATTGTGGTATTCATTGTTTACCAGGCAGTCTCGGCCGGATTACAGCCGTTCATATATTTCAGATTTTGACTCCCGTCGCCCCGAGCGTCACCCTGAGCGAAGTCGAAGGGCGAGGGGCAACCGTAGTCGAACCAACCGTCACCCCGAGCGAAGTAGAAGGATACTATAACTAAATTGCTTCAACTATTGCAGATTTATCCTACTTTTGAATAAATAATAAACTTTCCTCACAATAATGTCTGATCTTCCGGAACTAAGCATCGTTGTCCCCTTATATAACGAAACCGAAAACCTGGATCCGTTATATAGGGAACTCGCGCATGTGATCAGCCTTACAAAAAAATCCTGCGAAATTTTGTTTGTCGACGACGGCAGCCGTGACGGATCGTTCGATATTGTAAAAGCCCTAAGCATTAAGGATGGCCGGGTAAGGGGAATTTCCTTATCGCGTAACTTCGGGCACCAGGTGGCACTAATGGCGGGATTACAGCATGCAAGGGGACATATAGTCATTTCCATGGACGCCGACCTGCAACATCCTCCCGAAACCATTTTAAACATGCTTCGGGAACATGAAAAGGGCTTCGATATAGTAAACACGCGGAGGATCAACGGTAAAGAGATCGGATATTTTAAAAGACTCTCTTCAAAATATTTCTACAGGCTTATTAACCGGATTGCCCATGTTACCATTCCCGAAGGATCGTCCGATTTCAGGCTAATGAGCCGCAGAGCACTTGATTCATTCCTGCAGTTTGGTGAAAGGGATCGTTTTACCAGGGGACTGGTAAGCTGGATGGGATTTCATCAGGCTGTAGTCAATTACGAATGCCCGCCCCGTTTTGCCGGAAGATCGAAGTATACATTCCGCAGAATGTTGCATTTCGCGGCTGACGGGATAACCGCCTTTTCGTCCAAACCACTGCGAATAGCCTCATATACCGGAATAATTGTTTTCCTCGTTGGATTTGCGTATGCCATTTTTGCAATTATCAATTATTTCAGGGGCGATACAATTCCGGGTTGGACATCGCTGCTGGTAACGGTGTTGTTACTTGGCGGAATACAGCTCCTGAGTCTGGGGATAATAGGTGAATACCTTGCCCGCATTTTCAACGAGGCAAAATCAAGACCCTTGTATTTTATCAAAGAACAGATAAATTAATGACTCAGGAGTTTAAAAGGTATACAGGTCCGGTCGTTACTGCCATCCTTTCACTTTTAGTATTGTCAATATTTTACGGGAATCTCTTCAATAAGCTCAATAAGGTGAGCTTTGCTGCAGGCGGGGACGGATTACAGAGTTATATCAATATGGAATATCATATAAAATATGATACATCCTATTTGCGCTGTAACTCGATGAATTATCCCTATGGTGAACATGTTTTCTTTACCAATAACCAGCCCATGTTCAGTAATACCGTAAAATTCATTTCAGCAAACGTTATCGATATTTCAGGCTATACACTGGGTATGCTGAACTTCTTTATGCTGTTTTCCCTGGTCATTACACCGGTAATTTTATTTTTTATTTTCAGGCGGTTAAGGATTGGAGTTATCGTATCGGTTGTTGCATCCTTAGCTGTCACTTATTTAAGTCCTCAATTGGACCGTTTCGGCGGACATTTTAACCTGAGTTATGTTTGTGCCATTCCCCTGATGATCCTTCTGTTAATGAAGTTCTTCACCAAGCCTACGATCCTGATCTCGGTGATTATTTTCCTTACCATGCTGGCCGGGGCACTCACACATTTTTACTTATATGGGTTTTTTGCCTTGCTAATGATATTCTTCTACGGGGCTGAATTAATGAAGGACAAATCCGTATTTCCCGGAAAGGTTGCCCTGGCAGTTCATTTTTTCGTGCAGATGATACTACCTTTTCTGATCCTCCAGGCATTTTATATAAGCGATAATATTACCGACCGTCCTTCCTATCCATGGGGATTTTTATATTACAGGGCTTATCCGCAAAGCATCTTTCTTCCCTTCGGCCGACCTTACGGTCAGTTTTTGTACTCCCTGGTACGTATTAACTATATCGATTGGGAAGGTTATGCCTATGTCGGCTTAACCGCTTTTTCCGGTACTTTATTTTTTCTATTTATTCTTATAAAAAAGCTGATCCAAAAAAAATATAGTCTTGTTGCCCGTGTTACGTCCGACCGGCAGCTTAATATACTATTCTGGGCGTCCTTTGCGGGATTATTATACTCTTTCGGATTGCCTTTTATACTGGGATTGGAATGGCTGGTTGATCTTATCGGGCCGGTCAGGCAAATGAGGGGTATTGCCCGGTTTGCCTGGCCGTTCTTTTACATAATGAATATTGTGACCATTTACTGGATCTGGAATTGGTGGAAATCAAAGGAAAGAAACATATTCGGTTTATGGTTATTGATACTTGCCCTCACGGTGTTATGTATTGATTCATACTACAATGTCCGGAACAGGGGGAAATCGCTCGAAAATCACATCCCTGCACTTGTTGATAGTGATCTGATCCTTCCTGAAAACCAATGGATAAGAAGGACAGATCCCAACCGCTTTCAGGCCGTTATTCCATTACCCTATTTTCACATTGGATCTGAAAATATATGGCTCGATGGCGGATGTGATATCATAAATAAAAGCTTCATAACTATCATGAATTCAGGCCTCCCCAGCATGGGTTCACTGTTGAGCCGAACTTCCATAAATCAGACAGTGGAAAATGTTTCCGCCATTGTCGGTCCGTCATGCGATAATCTCAACTTAAGCCGGTATCCTACACGGAAACCATTTCTGCTGATGGTTGCAAGGTGCGATCTTAAATATTGGCATGAAAATGAATTGGTCAAACGTGCAAGGTGGATTGATTCCTCAGGTGTTTTTGACTTCTATGAATTGCCTTTTAATTCATTCAGGAATATTCAGGATTCTCTTTCCGCACGCATTTACCGGGAATATGACGATTTGCCTTTGTATAAGCACCAAAATATTTCTTCATCTGACTCATTACTTAACTTTAGTTTTATCAACTTCGACAGCCTTTCCAATGACACATCCTTTTTCGGTTCCGGGTGCTTCTCCGGGAAAGGCAGGAATAAAAATCTGCTTTATTCCGGCCCCATCCCTGCCGCAGATACCGGCCGATCCTATTGTCTTTCGTTTTGGATTGACAATATAAGGAAAGATCTTTATCCCCGGACCACGGTAACCATTGCGGAAACCGATGCGACCGGAAGCGTAATGAAATCAATTAATTATGCCGTTTCCAAAGAGCTGGCTCTGGTTTCCGGTAACCGGGCCATGGTGGAGTATAGATTCAGAATAACTGATACTTCGAATCAACTGAATATTTATGTACAGAACCGGATATTAAAAAACAAGCTGTTGAAGATCGATAACGTTTTATTGCGTCCGCAAACCACTGATGTTTATTACCTTGCAGGAATTCACGTTTGGAAGAATAATTACTACTACTGTAAATAATTTCTCCCTTGCGCGTTCATTTCTCCGTAAGGTCATTCTTTTTAAGGATCAACAGGTAATTATCTTCAAGAACCGACTTCCATCCTTTATCATCCCTGTACTTTTGTATCTCCGCATCAAAGGTTTTCCGGTCAAGCGGATAGGTATTGCTTCCTTTAAGAATCACAATATACCCGGCCTCATGCACATACGGAAACATATGTATTTTTTTGCGTGTGGCAAAATGGGGTACCAGATTCTGGGATGCGACCATGGGGCTCTCTTCCGGAACAAATTTTCGTATCTGTTTTTTTATTTCTTTAACCGGGATATCACATTCATAAAATGAGCGGCTCAATAAGTTTTCCTTGGCCGGATCGTACCAGAAAGAAACACGGCGTTCCATTTTTGTTACGGTAACGGTAAGGGTGGAGAGACATAAAAAGATATACAACCCATATTTTATCCAGGAGATCCTGATGCTGATAGTTGCGAGAAAAGCGGCGAGGGTTAATACCGATACTACTTCAATGGAATAAAAACCCAGTATGCCCCATCTTATAAATAAATCGTTGAGCATTTTCTGGGCGATGATTGGAATGAACATCAGTATATAAACCGGACGGCGAATAATCAATAATCCGCCGGACAACAAAAAGACCTTGTAGAATTCTGCCTTAATACCATTAAACGACGGATCATTCAGATGATTCTCAAACAATAGCATAAATGATTTCCACGGATGACTTAATATAAATAATAAAGCTTCCTGAGGATTTTTGCCTAAGGCCGAATACGCAAATCCCCAATACGGGAGTGCCGGATCCTCATAATAGGGAATAAGGACTTTAAAAAGGAAAATAAGATAAAGGATAGAGAAAATGCCGAAGCCGAGGGCAGCAAATCGCATTTGTTTTTCCCTGTAAACGATCAGCAGCATTAAGGAAATAAAGATAAACCAGATCGGCATGTTTTCTTTACAGGTAATTACGAAAAGGAAAGTGAGGCTGGCCGGGATGTATTTCTTCCGGTCAAAAAACAATAAAAATGCCGGAACCATGGACGATGCAACGGTTGTGTCGATGTAATCCGCTGCAAGTGCACTGTAATGACCCCAGATTAAATTAAAATGTATGAAGGCCAGAAGGGCAATTATGAAATTCCCGGTCTTTCGCTTTATAAGCAAATAAGTAGCGTATCCCCCGAGAATGATGAACAGGTTTTGTATGATGAGTAGAGTATAACTGCCAAAAACCGGTTCCAGTATCCAGTATACAGGAACCAGCCACACCAGGGTAAATCCGGTGTGGATCTGAAAGAAATTGGACAGAATTGGTTCTATGACTGTGTTGGCATTCGTTCTGAAATGCGCAAAGTCCCACATCGCCTGATTATAAAATCCATAATCCATGGCATATGATCTGAAAAAATAATGATTCACAACAACCTGAGTTGTATAAACGGCTGCGAAAAATAAGAGCGTAACTAAAAGAATGACGTTGTGATTAATCTTCCACCGTTTAATCATCACGGATAATTCATTTCAAATTAAAAAAAATCACGGAAACATCCTGACATCCCTGAAACATCCTGACATCCCGGAAACTTCCTGACAGAGTCGAAGACCTGTCAGAGTTGTTTCCGATCCAGATTTTCGTTCCAACCCGGCTCATATCAAATTCTCCAACCATAACCGACTCTGACAGGTCCTTCGTACTCTGTCAGGTCTTCACAGCTGAATAATCCTATACACGATGTTCCGCGCCAGTTTCGGGGTAATAAAAGATAATCCAGCTGCAATATGCTCGACAACACCCTGTGAACGGCAATCATCAGTCCTTTTGGAGCTTTGATTACAATATCGCGTTGCCTCATAAGCCTGGCATATAAAAGAAATACCGGATACAAAACATGATTAAAATAACTTCCTCCTGCAAAGGATATTTTTTCTGATGAAAGTGCCTTCAGATCTTCAAGTGCATATCTCCTGAAATGCCCGTTAAATTCATCATAATTGGTCCATAATTCCTGCCTGGCAGGAACGGTAACCACAAAATGCCTGGCATTTGGAAAGGAATTAATAATCTCGTTAAAAAAGTCCGTTGGATATTCAATATGTTCTATTACATCAAGAAGTAAAATTACGGTAAACTGCCTGCGGCTGTTTTCAGGCATTTCAAATGCATTTGTACCGGTGAAGAAATATTCTTCAGTACCCTTTAGGGGCTCTATAGGCGCAAGTTCAACACCCTCACACGAAATTCCCTTTTCATGAAGATACTTAATGACAACTCCCCTTCCCCCTCCTATTTCGAGGATCTGTTCATCTTTCAATCCGTAATCTGTAAGAAATCTTAAAATGATGGCATTTCGCGCATGGTTCCAATAATGGTATTCAATACCATCAGGGTAGATCTGCCTGAACTGCTCGTTTGTAAAAGTTGTCTCTGCCATTACAGGATGCGTTCATCGATAATATACCTTGGCCTCCGCTTTACTTCCTTATAGATTTTCCCGAGATATTCACCTATAATTCCTATACAGAGTATCTGGATCCCTCCAAGGAAATAAAAAGGCAGAACAGTAGAAAACCAGCCGGGAACGGTCTTGTTATGAAAAAACCCGATCAACGCATAAATAATAAGGATAACACATATCAGAAATACCAGGAAGCCGATCATGGTGATCATACGCAGAGGCACTGTGCTGAAGGAAGTAATGCCATCCAGAGCAAGCGAAACCATTCTCCTGAAAGGATACTTTGTTGATCCGGCCATACGCTTTTTACGGTCGTAGTAAACGATAGCGGTATTGAATCCCATCGATGGAAATAATCCCCTGAGATATAAATTCACTTCTGTAAAATTCCTGAATTCTTCCAGCACCTTCCTGCTTGTAAGCCTGAAATCGGCATGGTTGAAAATAGCTTCCTTATTAAATATCTTTAGTAATCTATAAAACGACTGCGCTGAAAATCTTTTGAAAACGCTGTCGTTCTTCCTGTTTTTCCTTACACCGTATACCATGTGATTTCCATCACGGAATTTACGTATCATCTCTCCGATCACGGTCATGTCGTCCTGCAAGTCGGCATCTATTGAAATCAGGCAATCGGCCATGTTGTTGAATTCCATCAGTCCGGCCAGCAAGGCATACTGGTGCCCCCGGTTTGATGAAAGACGTATGGCTTTTACTCTGGCATTGCCTGCGGCCAATTTCTTTATTATTTCCCATGTAGTATCCCGACTGCGGTCGTCAACCAATCCGATAAAGCTGTCGGAAGTGATCAGATTTTCAGCGGAATAACCTTCAAGCAGTCCGAGCAAGCCCGACACCGTGCTTTCAATTACTTCCTGTTCGTTGTAACAGGGAACTACAATTCCTACCCGGGTTTTGTCCATGATGTTCGGATTGGGTCAGTACTTATTTTTTAATGGCCGTCATGAATACAATATCAAAAGTATTCACCGGAATGTGCCATTGTGAAGGTATTAAGTTAAACAGTTTGGATGAGATTTTGCCTGATTTCTTTAACAAAAACAACGAATAGTAGATCTGACGCACGCTACGGTATACCGGGAGGTACTGTATATTTATTACTTTGAATCCGTAGTTTTGGAGCAGCATGGCAAGTGTTTTTTGGCTGAAGTAATGAATATGACTCGGAGGGTGTATCATTCGCCATTTTTTGCCCTGAATACGGGGAATCAGGGCGCCGATATCGCCGGTTGTTATGTATATGCGGCCGCCGGTGATCATCTCTTTATGCACCTTTTGAAGAAAAAAATGCGGATTGCTGAGATGCTCAATCACATCCCACATGAATACATCCGACCAGGGAGTTGAAGGAGGTGGCTCAACCAGGAAGTCGCCCTTCACGAGATCAAGCTTTAGATTGTCTTTTCCATAGGCTATTGCTTCGGCAACCACGTCGATACCCTTATAGGTCGTTTTAAAATACTGCAATAGCACCTCCCCAAAAAATCCATAAGCACAACCAATTTCAAGGCAATGATTAACCGGTGATCCGTGGCGACTTACCTTCTTAATAACCGGGATGCGTTTTTTAAAATTAAGCCGGAGCACTTCCCTGTCGTTCTCGTAATCCATGTACTCCTCTCCCATGAAGTAATTGATGCTGTATGTTGCTTTCAATAACTCGTCGCTGATGTCCATATTGGCTGTGGAAAAGCCACATGCCGTACAACGTTTCAGTGTATTTCCATACACTGCCTTAAATTCGCTTCCGTTACATACTATACAATTAATCATCCGCTTCAGCAAATTAGCACATAAGCACATTGAATTGGCACATCAGCACATTAGCACATCAGCACATTGAATCAGCCCGCTAAGCGTAGTTTGCAACTACGCTTATGTCAATCTATTTCTTTACAATCATAAACGAATATACAGCTTCAGCAGGACTTTCAGATTTAAAGAGCACTTTTATATCCTGCCTGAAAACTGTACTGTCGGTCTGTAATACCTTCATCACCTTATTCAATAATTCATCGGAAAAATCCGCAATATATAAGGTATAATTTACACCGGCTTTGAGAAAATCTTCCGGTTCCATTTCGAAAGCACCATTATAAAATTGGTCCACCGTATGCATGTAAATGAATGACGATGGATAATGCCTGTTGTACCTGGCTGTCAGTTCCTTTTTATACTTGCCGCTTTCCAGCAGGCCGAAAAGCAATGCATATTCAACGGCCGAACAGCCATAATAGGATGCACATATGATTTTATGATCGCTATTATTCAGAAATGGCCCGACCCTTGCAAGTGCTTCCAGTTGCATCTTCTTTCGTTCCTGCAACCACGTAAGTTCTTTGTTAATTTTTGGCAGAACGCTAATAACTAACACCAGAGCAAAGATAACAAGCAAAAGTTCCGGCACCTTTTTTCTCCCGGATTCTGGGAAAAGCTTACCAAGTAATAAGCAGGCCAATAAGCCCGAGAAAATTGCCATATTCATCGAAGGCACGAAATAGTAAAATGCGAAATGCTTTGCTGTTATTACATAGTGCATAATAACAACAGCTATAAGCGCAAGAGTTATGGTCACCGCGGGATCATTCTTTTTATTCCTTTTAACAACCAGTGCCAGTATCAAAGTTGCCAGGAGAGGTATCCAGAGTTGCAGGGTGCCCTTCAGCAGGATCTCGAGACTGTCCGCGAACACCGGCCAGTCGATTATTCCCCTCTCGCCCTTACCGTAAGACCCTTTGTGAAAGAAGATTCCATTAACCCAGCCGGTGAATTTGTGGAAGTTAAGCATGGCCGGGAAAGCGAAGAAGGCAAATGACAATACTGAAATTACCGAATATCTGAGTTTTAGCTTTATTCCGGGTATAATAATAAATGGCAGCAGGAAGAAAGGCAGAAAGGTAAGTTTGGCGGCCATGCTGAAACCAATAAGCAATCCGAAAATCAGGCTGTACTTTTTATAATTGCTTTGTTCAGGGGATTCGTAGAGCAGTTTTACAAGAAGTATAAGCCAGCAGCTGATAATAGATGTCATGATCAGCTCGGGCATCAGCCTGAAAGACACTTCAAGTGTTATGAGAAATGCAAATGGACTAAGCTGTAAAACCAACGAAACGATCAGGCTTTTTGAATACCGGTACACCTGTTTTCCAAGAACGAAGAGAAAGACTGCATTGATGATATTGGCTGTATATAATGAGGCTTTAATATACAATTCGGGATTCAGCATCACATCATCCCAGAGGGTCTGTCCCGGCCTGAACAGATGAACCGTCCATGCAACAAGGGCTATAAGGATCTGAACCGGTGTTCCCGGATGCCCTATGGCATTAAGATGAACCTTAAGGTGAGCAAGAGTAATGCCGTTAAACAGGTAATTGTATTCCGGGTCAACCCCGCCCATAAAATACAGTCCGGCACTTTGAATATATGCAATCGCTGTAACAAGGAATATAATAGGAATAAGAAGAAATAATCCGTTCAATTTCATTGTAATACTGAATTAGAGCATATGCCAAAGTCACCTTCTCCGCTTAATATTCCAACAAAGTAGAATCAGAAGGATTGAAATTGTTCTGTTGGGGCGGAAGACGGAAAATGAACACGCTGTTGTACTTGGCGTACAGATCTTTAAGGTATGGTTCAAAAGGTCTGTAAGCAACAGCCGATCTAATGTCGTTTGTAATAAAATATTCCGCACCGTTTGCAGTAAACAGGCTCATCTGGGTGCTGTCGCGCTGCAAAACTTGAGTCGTTAAAGTATCGTGTTCGAAAATAGTCCATCCTTTTACATTCATAAGATAAAGCGGCCGAATATACCGGCTTGGATAAAAAATTACGGTATCACGATTTGTAATTCCCGATTCCTTAAGCCAGGGGCTTATTGTATACAGGTCTTTTTGCTGCTCATAATCGTTCATCCACGACCGGTAATATCTTAATGAATGCCTCTCCCGTGCGTAATAAATATTCATTATTACAATTGCAACAAATACAAACCGGATGATGGATAAATTCAATTTTTTGAATTCGAGATTTTTAAGGATCAGGAAAAAGTTGATGAATAAAAATGCGGGCAAAACATAAAATCCAATATAGAAATAATCGTGATCGCCGAGAAGATGGAACCATAATAATGAGAATAAAATCAGTGCTAAAACCAAGGCAATATTAACCAGCCGGAATAGTTTATCCGAACGTTTCCAAAAAGCGATCATGATCCCCAGACAGCCAACCATCAGCCAGAATGTCGCCGGATAGAAATAATCTTTGAACCAGAGCACATTCATTTTGTGAAGCGTCAAACTGATTTCATTATCGCCAATAGCCCATATAGGCACGCTATAAGTCATGAATTGCGTGGATTGATGCAGTCCGTTATAATGCCTGGCATACATTACCCAACTGGCCACAATCGCAAAAATTGCCAGAACAGAAAGAGTTTTTAATCCGAATTTTATATCGGTGTGAACACCAGTCCTGAAAATTTTCATTCTGTCGGCGATCAACAATCCCAGGATAATGATCGGACTAATAAGTTCTGTGATCTTCATGGAACCGGCAATGCTGAAAAAGATCATCGAAATAAGAAATGTTTTGGTCTTGCTGTCTCTGTAATGTTCATAAAAATAATACCACCCGATAAACGAGAAAGACAGTGCCACTGTATTGGGCATGAAATTATTGGCGTAATACACCAGCACCGGGGCTGAAAATATAAGTACCGTAACCACGGTGGCAAAAAACAAGTCCTTCAATATGGAATCCGCAAGTTTGAAAAGATAGAATAGGCCGATATAAAAGATCAGCAGGTTAACTGCCCGGAAAATATACTCATGGTAACCGAAGATCTTGTATAATAAGGCAACAAAATAATAGAGGATTGGAATTTCACTGGGAGCTGAATAGCCGGTGGTGTTATTATCCGAATTCAGCATGTGGGTTTGGGGCCTGAAGAAATGCATACCCTCCTGGTAGTAATTCAGGGCCAGGGAGGCGCCGTCGCACTGACGCCAGTTATGAACCGACTGCGGACGTTTGAGAAGGACTTCCCGATAATCGTAAAATATCGACATTCCTGCTATAAGCAGGATATAGATGGCAGCAAAAAGGATATTCCGGTTAACCTGTTTCATTTGGATATTGGCTGTGCATAAGCCAGTACATCCTCAGCAGAGATCTCCTTATCAGACAGAATAATAAGCCTTTCCAGTACATTTCTGAATTCCCGCACGTTTCCGGTCCAGTTTATTTTCTGCAGCTCAGCTATAGCTTCCGGAAGGATAGTAGTTTTCGACCGGCCGTATTCGGAACAGATTTGCTCCACAAAGTAATCGGCAAGTATTGGCAGGTCTTCCAGCCTTTCGTTTAACGCGGGTACATGAATTATAATTACTGAAAGGCGATGATACAGGTCTTCCCTGAAATTCTTCTGGTTTATTTCGTCCTTGAGGTTCTTGTTGGTAGCAGCAATAACCCTCACATCCACTTCGATGTCCTTATCGCTTCCCACCCGGGTAATCTTGTGTTCCTGCAAAGCACGGAGGACCTTAGCCTGTGCCGACAGGCTCATATCGCCCACCTCATCGAGGAACAGCGTGCCGCCATGGGCCTGCTCGAACTTTCCTTTTCGTTGTTTTATGGCGGATGTAAAGGCTCCTTTTTCATGACCGAAAAGCTCGCTTTCTATAAGCTCTGAAGGTATGGCGGCACAGTTCACCTCTACAAAGGGCAATGATGCGCGTGCGCTCTTTTCATGAAGCCACCGTGCTACTAGCTCTTTTCCCGTCCCGTTATCACCGGTTATCAGTACCCTTGCATCTGTAGGGGCAACACGCTCGATCATTTCCTTAACCTTATGAATGGAGGTTGATTCGCCTACAATATCATAGGTTTTGCTGATGCGCCGTTTCAATACTTTGGTTTCACTTACCAGGGCGTTCCGCTCCATGGCATTTCGCATGGAAACGAGCAGCCTGTTCAGGTCGAGCGGCTTTTCAATAAAATCGTAGGCGCCTTTTTTAATAGCTTCTACAGCCGTATCAATATTTCCATGTCCCGAGATCATAATTATGGGAACATCATGAGTTTTCTCATGGAGCTTTTCAAGCACTTCAATGCCGTCCATACCGGGCATTTTTATATCACACAGTACTATGTCATAGGTATTGCCGGCGAAAAGTTCAATTCCTTCGGCACCATTGGTTGCCAGGTCCACTTTATGATTTTCGTATTCAAGCACCTCCTGCAGGGTGTTGCGGATGCTCTTCTCGTCGTCAATAACTAATATGGCGGCCATTATTATAACGTAACGGTCTTAAGGTTGAGCAGTTCGTATACAACGCCTTCCTTAAGGGAGAAATTCGACTGCACCAGGCGGTTTATCTTAAGTTTCTGAAGAATGAATTTCACTATTAATGTTGCTACAACAATCATTTCGAGCCTCATGCTTTCGAGACCTTTCATCTGCTTTCTCTCCTTCAGGGTTGAATTAATCAGTTTCTGGTAAAGGTTCTCGAAATCGGTAAGATCAATAACCACCGATTCGGGTAGTGTGCCGGTTTCGGATTCAAAGGAAGGATCATCAGCCCTGATCATTGCGGCAATTGTCTCAAAGGATCCGGATGCTCCCACAAGCGTGTTGATCTTATGCTTCCTGAATTCCTCAAATAAATCGGACAATCTCTCCTCGAGGTAATTCGAGATAAATTCTATTTCCTCTATCGAAATGGGATCGGATGGTTTGAACTTGGCCAGCAGCCGGGCCACTCCCAGCGGATAGCTTTTTTTCCAGTAAATAGTGTCCTTGTCGGCAATGATTAATTCGTTACTTCCGCCGCCGATATCAAGTATCAGCACTTTGTCGTCACCCAGATTAACGGCCTGTTTGACACCGTGATAGATGAGTTCGGCCTCACGGTCGCCCGAAATGATCTCAACTTCCATTCCGAACTTTTGCTGGATCATTTTAACAAACTGTTCGCCATTGCGTGCACTCCGTATTCCGGATGTGGCAAAGGCATAGGTTTTGTCGGATTTGTATTCGCGGATGGTATTGAGATGTCTTTCAAGGGCATTCATTCCCCGGGTTATGGCATCAGGTCGTATTTCCTTTTTGTCAATGCCGCTCTTTCCGAGTTTAACAGGCAGTTTGTTGTTGTAAATGATTTTGTAGGCCTGATCCTCTCCGGTCTCCACTATCAGCAGGTTAAAAGTATTGGTCCCCAGGTCAATAACAGATATACGCATACTTTTAATTTATGAAATATCCAGACTCAATAGGCTATAACTCCGCTAAAGTACAGATTTTTACCGGAAAAAAAAATCCCGTTATAAACATCAGATTGTCAATTGATCCCGCCACCCAAACATCCAGCATCCAGAATCTAGTATCCAGTATCCGATTTGCTTTAGCCTACAGCCTACGGCCTACAGCCTACGGCCTACAGCCTACAGCCTGTAGCCTAATTAATACCTTATCCACTTCCACAACTCCCCGTAACTTGCCTTTTTGCCATACATCAGAATGCCTGTA
>Ga0105107_10001594_pt1 | contig 14761 bp, 17 predicted proteins | sample PPLLaktember2015_6_FD_79335 | JGI IMG/M metagenome (GOLD analysis project Ga0105107, IMG submission 79335) | Freshwater sediment microbial communities from Prairie Pothole Lake near Jamestown, North Dakota, USA - PPLs Lake P8 Core (1) Depth... | ecosystem: Environmental > Aquatic > Freshwater >...
GTCATAGGGTCTCATGTGGTGGGCTCCTTAAAAAGTTCTGCAATCCCTTGGTCATCGGTCTGAACGACCAAAAGGTCACGATCGCGGTGATCCTAAGCCAGGCGTGTTAGGATTGAATGAAGTCACCCACGGAAAAAATAACCTTCCAGGCCCCCCCCCCGCCGTTTTTGGAACCACACACATAAAAAAAACCGAATCCTAATCCAGTGCTCACAGGGGCGCGTTACCCTCCCTGCCATCTTTGGATGAAACCCCTTTGCAGAGGATGTTCGCATGACCGATCCGCCCATCGATTCCGCCGCCATCGAGATTGACTGCGTGAACAAGACTTTTGGCAAGCGCCAAGCCCTTCGGAGGGTCAGCATTCGGATTGCGGCCGGCGAAATGGTCGCACTGATCGGACCCTCCGGGTCCGGCAAATCGACCCTCTTGCGGCAAGTGTCGGGACTGCTCGCCTGCGACCGGGACTCGGGAAGTATCCGCATTTTCGGCCGCCAGGTTCAAAAAAACGGTTCCATATCGCCCGACATCCGGCGCATCCGCTCCGAGGTCGGTTTCATCTTTCAGCAGTTCAATCTCGTGGGGCGCCTGCCGCTGTTGACCAACGTCATGGTCGGGATGCTGCCGCGGGTCAGCACCTGGCGGAGCTTGCTGGGCTGGTTTAGCCGGGATGAAAAACGGCGCGCGATGGAGGCGCTGTGCTGTGTGGGCTTGGCGGAATACGCCGCCCAGCGGGCCAGCACCCTATCCGGGGGGCAGCAGCAGCGCGCGGCCATCGCCAGAGCGGTGGAGCAGCGCGCGCGCATCATTCTGGCCGACGAGCCGATCGCTTCGCTGGACCCGGAATCGGCCCGCATGGTGATGGAGTGCCTCACGGCCCTCAACCGCAACGATGGCGTCACCGTTCTGGTGAGTTTGCACCAGGTTCAGTTTGCGCTCCAGTATTGCCCGCGATCCATCGCCATGAAAGAAGGCCGGATCGTATTCGACGGGCCCAGCGAAGCGCTCACGGCTGCCGCGCTGCGCAACATTTACGGGTTGAAGTCGGCCGAGTTCAACCTCGATGGGACTACGCCCATAAAAATCGGTGTGCGCGGTCACCGACCGGCCCTGGCGGCCAGGGTCTAACCCCACCGGTGCAGCCGGCATCCAGGTGCCGCCCGGATCCTGCTCATCAGGGCTTTTAAATCAAATCGCAATCTTGAAAGGAGAAAGAAAATGAAAAGCATTCTGCAGGCGTTGATCTTCGGGCTGATCGCTGCGGTCGCCCCCTGGGCCGACATGGCCTCGGCGGAGGATGATCTCAAAGAAATCACCCTTGGCATTATTCCCACCGAATCCACCTCTTCCGCCATGACAGGCTTTGAGCCGTTCCGGGCCGATATGGAAAAGGCCTTGGGAATTCCGGTCAAGCTCTTCATGGCGCCGGATTACGCTGGGGTGATCGAGGCCATGCGCTTCAACAAGGTCCAGATCGCCTGGTTTGGCAACAAATCCGCCATCGAGGCCGTCAACCGCGCCGATGGCGAGGTGTTCGTGCAGACCGTGGACGTCGCCGGCAATCCGGGCTACTGGTCGCTCATCGTGGTCCACAAGGACAGCCCCTTTCAGACCATCGAGGACATCATCCGCGACGGTCAGAAGCTGACCTTCGGCAATGGCGACCCCAACAGCACCTCCGGCTATCTCATCCCCACCTATTACATCTGGGGCCAGCACGGCATCGATCCGAACAAGCACTTCAAGCTGGTGCGCAGCGCCAATCATGAAACCAACCTGATGGCTGTGGCCAACAGGCAGGTGGACTTTGCCACCAACAACACCGAAAATTGGGACAAGTTTGCCAAAGCCCATCCCGACCTGATCAAAAACGTGCGCATCGTCTGGAAAAGCCCCCTCATCCCCAGCGATCCCATGGTGTGGCGCAAGGATCTTTCCAAAGAGTGGAAAAGCCGGATCAAGGGCTTTTTCCTGGCCTACGGACGCATCGGTGCCGAGAAAGACATGCAGCTGGCGGTGCTCAAGGGCATGAGCTCCGGCTGGGCGCCCTTCCAGGACTCCTCCAACCATCAGCTCCTGCCGATCATGGAGATCAACTACGCCAAGGACAAGCTGAAAATCGAGAACAACGATGCCATCGCCGCCGAGGCGAAGGCGCAGCAAATGGCCGAAATCGACCAGCACCTGGCGGAGATCCAGTCCTACAGCAAGCTCGTCGAGAAGTTCAATTAAACCATCACACCCGGCGGGAGCTCGCCGCCCCGGTGAGCTCCCGCAACACACGACCGGTGAAAGCACCATGGCCACCGCCAGTACCCCTTTCGAGATTCCGGAAATATCGCTGGGCCGCAAGCTGCTGCGCCTGCTGGGCTGGCTGGCCTTCGCGGTCCTGCTGATGTGGGCCTGGCAGGGCGCCGAAATGCGGCCGCTGGATCTGATAACTTATCGCGGCAATATGGCCGCCTACCTGGCCGGATTTCTGTTGCCGGATTTCACCGAATGGCGCCAGTACCTGCACCACACCATCGTGACGATTCAGATCGCCATCTGGGGCAGTCTGATAGCCGTGGTGGGCGCCGTGCCTCTGGGGCTGCTGTCGGCCGCCAACGTGGCGCCGGTGTGGGTGCACCAGCCGGTGCGGCGCCTGATGGATTTCTGCCGTTCGATCAACGAAATGATCTTTGCCATGCTCTTTATCAGCGCGGTGGGGCTGGGGCCCTTTGCCGGTGTGCTGGCCCTGTTCATGCACACCCTCGGCACGCTGGCCAAACTCTTCTCTGAAGCGGTGGAGGCCATCGATCCGCAGCCCGTGGAGGGCATCCGGGCCACCGGCGCCAGCAAAGTGCAAGAGATCGCCTACGGCATCATTCCCCAGGTCGTGCCGCTGTGGATCTCCTATTCGCTGTATCGGTTCGAATCCAACGTCCGTTCGGCCAGCGTCGTGGGCATGGTCGGCGCCGGCGGCATCGGCATGCTGCTGTGGGACGCCATCCGCAGCTTCAACTACGCGGCCACCGCCGCCATGCTGCTCATTCTGGTGGCGGTGGTGAGCCTGCTCGACCTGGGGTCGGCCTATGTGCGCAAAAAATTCATCTGAAAACGCTTTCACGGCTCCCCTTTCGCTGCGTTCCGCTTCAAAACCCGCCATCCGCCCGGCCACCCTTGCAGATGCCCGTGAAATCGCGGCGCTCCTCGGCGAGCTGGACTACCCCAGCCCTGCCGGCAGCGTCCGCCTGCGGTTGGAGGCCATTTTGGGCCGCGATGACTACCGGGTCCTGGTGGCCGAAGGTGATCGTGGCCTGGTGGGTGTGGTCAGCGTCTGTTGGGGGCTTTGTCTCGAACAGGACGGCTGCTGGGGGCAGATCCTGGCCCTGGTGGTGACCGCGGCGGAACGCGGCCAAGGGCTCGGCGCGCGGCTGCTTGCCCATGCCGAGGCCTGGCTGCGCGCCGTGCCGGTGGCCCGGATCATCGTCGCCAGCAGCCAGCGGCGCACGGCTGCCCATCGTTTCTATCAAAAGCGCGGCTACCGCGCGACCGGCCTGCGCTTCGTCAAGACTCCAGACGCCGCCGGTGGCGGCGACCCGCATCAGATGGACAACAGCGGTTTGAGTGCTTTCAGAACTTCCGGCGAACCCGCCAGCACCCGCCACTGATCGGGCTGGGTTTCCACGGCCTCCAGACAGCCGCCCGCCTCTTCCAGCAGGATTTTCCCCGCCGCGAAATCCCACTGCTTGATGCCCTCGTAGATCACGCCTCCCAGAAAGCCGGCCGCCGCATAGGCCAGTTCCGCCGCGGCTGCCCCCAGGCAGCGTGCCTTGCGCACCTGCGGCAGGATGGCCGCGAGCCTTTGGGTCATGCAGTCCATGAGCGCCGGCGTCTTGCCGAAGCTGACCGCCACGACCGCATTGCGGGTGCCCTCGAACCGGCAGACGTGGATCGGCCGTTGGTTTAAAAATGCGCCGCGGCCCGCCACCCCGAGGAACATCTCATCGCTGTAAGGCAGAAAAACCACACCGGCCAGCGGTCTTCCGGGTAGTCCGGCTTCGGTCGAACCCGTTTCGTCGACGCCGGCGGCGTTGCGATAGCAGGCAATCGAAACGCAGAAAAACGGCAGCCCGTGCCAGAAGTTGACCGTACCGTCCAGGGGGTCGATGATCCACCGGCAGGCACCGTCACCGTGCAGCGCCCCGCTCTCCTCGGTGAGGATGGCGTGGTCTGGAAAAGAATTTCGGACGGTCTCGACGATGGCCTCCTCGCAGCGCCGGTCGGTCGCGATCTTGACGTCGTGGAGCAGTTTCGTGCAGACCGGTGTGGCCTTGCGGAAGGCCTGCATCTGGATTTCGCCCGCACGCCGGGCGGCGGCCAGCGCCGTTGCGACCACACGCTCGTTAAGGTCCGCCGATGCCTGTGCTGCAGCTGCGGATGGGGTTTCTTGGGCCATTTCTGCTCCCTTCAATCGGTCAGTTGCCGGCGCTGAAGACCTCGCGGCCGGCCACGAAGGTGCGCACCACCTCGGCGACGCGGCCGCGGTCCTCGACCATGACCAGATCGGCGGCTTTGCCGGGTTCGATGGCACCCGTAAAGCCGTCTAGACCGGCGGCGCGGGCGGGGTTGAGGGTGATCATGCGCACGGCCGCCGGCAAGTCCAGGATCTTTTCGCGGCAGAGTTGCAGGGCGGCGTGCAGCAGGGACATGGGGGCGTAATCCGAACAGAGGATGTCGCCCAGACCGGCGACGATCGCCTCGCGCCCGGAAAGATTGCCGGTCAGCGAAGCGCCGCGCAGGACATTGGGAGACCCCAGGGAGATCAGCATGCCGTGGGCGCGGGCGGCCCGGGCGGCCTCCAGGTTGACCGGAAACTCGGCCAGCGTCACCCCCAATCGGCTGACGGCGGCCACCTTGTGGCTGGAATCGTCGTCATGGCTGGCCATGCGAATCGCGTTGTCCCGGCACAGACCGGCCAGCTGCTTGAGAGCGGGCCAATCGATCTGGCGGCTGGCGTCCAAACGGCGTTCGATGAGCCGATCCACATGCTCGGCAGAAAGCCCGCGGGCACTGGCGTAGTAAGCCCGAAAGTGGCCCACGTCCGAGAACTGGCCCTGACCGGGGGTGTGGTCCATGAGCGAGAAGAGATGGACCAGGCCTTGGCGGATCAGCTGCTGCACGTGCGGCAAGCCTTCGGCGTTGGTGATCTCGTAGCGGGCGTGGACATAGGTCCGCGCCCGGAAGTTAGCTTTCAGGTCCTGAAGGTGGTGGACCAGAAAATGGGTCATTTCCGCATTGCGGAAAGCGGGCTGTTCATCGCTGCTCAGAAAGCACAGGCAGTGATAAATGGCCGTTACACCGCAGGCCACGAGCTGTTTGTCCAACTCGTTGAGGGCCACGTCGATGGGGAAGCGCCCCCCGGGCCGGGGCTGGATGGCGTTTTCGATGACGTCGCTGTGGATGTCGATGAAACCCGGCATCAGCAGGCGGCCGTGGCCGTCGATATCCACCGCACCCAAGGCCGGACCGGGCCGCGTGGCAATGTCGCAGATGATGCCCTGGGACACCACGACGGCGGCCTCGGGCAGGACCTCCCGGGGCGTGACGACCCGGACGTTGCGGATGATCATGTCCGGGGGGGCGATCTTGTCGGGTCTCATGAATGGGCCTCTTTCTCCGGCATGGCATAAATGTCGTCCATCAGGCGGTTCATGATCGACCGGTCGTGGAAGATGGCGATCATGGTGGTACCCCTGTGCTTCATCTCCAAGAGCAGCTCGAGCACGACCTGCAGGGCTTCGGCGTCCAGGGAAGCCGTCGGCTCGTCGAGCAGCAGCAGCCGCGGGGGGCGGATAACGGCGCGGGCCAGGTTGACCCGCTGCTTCTCGCCGCCGCTGAAGGTGGCGGGGTAGGCATCGTGGAGGCGGGCGTCGATTTTAAGCCGCTCCAAGAGCGCGCCGGCCCGCACACGGGCCTCGGCGCGGGGCATCCCGGCATTCACCAGGGGCTCGGCCACCACGTCGACCACCGGCACCCGCGGCAGCACCGAGAGAAACTGGGTCACATAGCCCATTTCCCTGCGCCGCAGGGCCAACACACGGTTTTCCGGCAGGTCGGTGAGATAAACGCGGCCGAACGCTTCGGAGTCGTAAGCAATCCTTCCTGAACTGGCCCGGTAGGTGCGGTAGATGCACTTGAGCACCGAGCTTTTACCGTGCCCGCTGGGGCCCGAGAGTCCCACGGCCGTGCCGCCCGGGACCGAAAAGGAGATGCGCCGGAAACCGATGATCTCTTTGCCGTTGAGCACGTGGGACACGAATCGCTTTTCCAGGTTTTCGACGCTCAGCATAGGGCCGCCGTGATGCTCCTGCCTAAGATGTGCTCCGGCGCCCAGGCCTTTTCGCTTCCAAGACCGGGGGGCTTTGGGCGTTTTTATCGTATTTGTTCGGGTCAGGCCCCGGGGACCGACTTTGGGGGCCTGAATGGCCTGTGCGCGCGATTTTCAGAGCGCCGAAGTCACCAACAACTGGGTGTACGGGTGCTGGGGGTCCTCGAGAATCTGGTCGGACAGACCCTCCTCGACGATGCCGCCAAAGCGCATCACGAGGGTGCGCGAGGTCAGCAGGCGGATTACCCCGAGGTCATGGGAGACCACGATGGTCGCAACCTCCAGCTCCTGCTGCAGGCAACGGATCAGATCCAGGACCCGCGCCTGCACCGAAACGTCTAATCCGGTGGTCACCTCGTCCAGCAGCAGCACGGCCGGACGGGTGGCGAGGGCCTTGGCGATCTGTACCCGCTGCTGCATGCCGCCGGAAAAATTGCGCGGTGGTTCGTGCATGCGTCCCACCGGCACCTCGGTCTGGGCCAGCAGGTCGGCGGCGCGCTGCTGCATTTTGCCCACATGACGCCAGCCGGCCATCAGCAGCCGCTCGGCAATGTTGCCGCCGGCGCTGACCTTCAGGCGCAGCCCCATACGGGCATTCTGGTAAACGATGCCCATGCGTTCGTTGCGGATGCGTCTGCGGTGAAACGCGCTGAGGGCAAAGAGGTTTTGGGCGGGATGGATTTCCAGTGCTGCTCCGGAAAGCGGATTTTGGTTCAGGTTCAAATGGAATTGCCCCTCGGTGGGTTCGAAATCGAAATGCAGCAGGCGCACCACGGTGCTTTTGCCGGACCCGCTTTCGCCGACGATCCCCAGTACTTCGTTGGGGTAGAGCTCGAAGGAGACCTCCCGGCAGGCCAGGACCGACCGGCAGCGGGGGCATTGGTTGGCTTCCTGCGCGGCCCCGGTGAGGTGGCGGCAGTCGGGGCATCCCGGTCCGTAGCGTTTGGTCAGATTGCGGACCTGGAGGATCGGTTTCATCTGTTTTTCTTCTCCGGTCGGTGAGGGCTTTGGAGGCCCCGGCTGCGCGTTTTGTCGCAAAAGGCGCTGTCCGAGCAGGTATAAATGCGCCGGCCGGTCTGATCGTCGACCACCTCGTCTAGAAAGGTACCGCTGGCACCGCAGCGCTCGCAGCGGCGGCCATCAAACGCCTCGACCCGAAAAGCGAAGTCTTCGAAGGCGAGGGGTTCCACCCGGGTGTGGGGCGGGATGGCGTAAATGCGCTTTTCCCGACCGGCGCAGAAGAGCAGCAAGGCCTCGCCGTGGTTCAGCTTGGGCACGTCCCAGCGCGGAATGGGGCTGGGATCCATGAGGTGGCGACCGTTGACGATCACCGGATAACGGGCGCCCACCGTGATCGCCCCGAATTTGACGATGTCTTCGTAGAGGTAGAGCCACATGCGGCTGTAATCGGCCTCGGCATGCATCCGCCGGGTTTTGCGTTCGGACGGCTCCACCAGGCGCAGGGGCTCCGGAATGGGCACCTGAAAGACCAGCAGCTGGTGGGGGTGAAGGGGCTCCTCGGGAATGCGGTGGCGGGTCTGGATCAGGGTGGCGGCGGCGGTGTCGGTGGTCAGGGCCACGTCCGTGACGCGTTTCACAAACTTTTTGATGTTGACAGCGTTGACGCTGTCGTCGGCCCCCTGATCGATGACCTTGAGCACATCGTCCGGGCCGATGAGGGCCAGGGTCAGCTGCAGCCCGCCGGTTCCCCAGCCGCGGGCGATGGGCATCTCCCGCGATCCGAAGGCGACCTGGCAGCCGGGGATGGCCACGGCCTTGAGCATCTTGCGTCGGATTTCACGTTTGGCGCCTTCGTCGAGAAAGGCATACGAATAACGGTCGCGGTCGGCAGGCAGGGCATCGCGCCAATTCGCCGCTGGCGGCATCGGTTCAAGCGGCACGCAGAGCGTCATGAAGGGGGCTCCCCGTCGGCGGACGGCGGCCCGGCCTGAATGCTTCGCAGCCGGTCCAGGTCCGACTGGAAGGTGACGTAATGGGGCAGCTTGTAGTGATTGCAAAAGCCCATGGATTCGATGCCGTCCACATGGGTCAGGACAAACTCCTGGTCTTCGGACGGCGCTGCCGGCTCCCGGGCGGCGATGGCCCGGTCCAGGACGGCCATCGCAATCGCCTTGGTCTCGTTGTGGCCGAAACACAAACCGTAGCCGAGGTTGAAGACCGCCGGCCCGTCGCCGTCCGCGATGCGCGCGATGACCTCGGCCTCGGTCACCAGGATTTCGCCGATGGTCTCTACCACGCCGCTGACGGGGTTTTGATAGGGCACCGGCAGGTATCCCACCCGCAGCTCGCCGATGACCGGATGCACCGAACCGAAGCCGCGCATATTGGAGTAGGCCAGGGCCAGCATGCCACCGGTTTCGCCCCGCGCCAGGCTTTGCAGCTGGGCGCTGCGCGGCGCTGGAAAAGAGAGGGCCTGGCGGGTGATGTCCACCAGCGCCGCGCCCTTCCCCGACGCCCCTGGGCGGGCCGCCAGCAAGCCTTCCCGGCGCAGCATCTCGATCACCTTGGGAAAGCGTTCGGGCAGCGGCGCCAACGGTGCGGTGTCCTTGAAGAGCCGTGCGATCAGCTCCCGGGTGCGGCCCGGCGATTCCGCTTGCAGGTCGAAATCCAGCAGCCGCAGGGTGTAGTCCGGCGTAGGTCCGAGGACCTGCCCGCCGGGGATATCCTTGAAGGCCGCTGAAATGCGTCGGATCAGGCGCATCCCGTCGGTGGCGATGGGCTCGGCATATCCCAGACGGGAAAGCGTGGTGCGGTAGGAGCGCAGGATGAAAGCGGCCTCCAGGGTGTCGCCGGCCGCCTGCTTGAAGGCCAGGGCCGCCAAATCCGGCGCGTAAAGCGAGCCTTCACTCATGACCCGATCCACCGCAAAATGAAGCTGCTCGCGGATCTGGTCGGGTTTCAGCAGATCGGAAGCGCCGCCGGCGCGGCGCATCAGGCTGAACTGCGCGGCGTTTTCAATGGCGGCGGCCCCGCCTCTGACGGCCACATATCCCATCCCGTCACCTCACCTGGATGCGCGTCGAGCGCGGCAGCCCCATCAGCTCTCCGCCCGGCCGCACAAAAAAGACATCGACCCCCAGCGGGTAGTCGGCATTGACGCTCATCAGTTGCTCGAATTCGGCCAGCGGCACCCCGGGCATCTCCGGCAGGATGCCTCTCGGCTCGGCGATCCCGGGCCCGCAGAGACGGACGCGCAGACGCTGCGAGGCAACCGCCGCTCCGGCATCCAGGCAATAGACCAGGGTCGCGCCTTCCTCGGGGGCTTCCAGCCGACCGCGTTTGGCGCGGGCTGCCGCCCCCTGGCTTTGGGCCCCGGCGATAAAAATGAAATCGGCCTTTCCCGGCACCTCGGGGCGCACCTGGGTGGCCTCGGCCAGGGCGGCCTGGAGGGCCTGGGCGCCGGCGCCGCCGATCACACATAGGCTCACCTCATGGTCCAGCAGGCAGTCACCGATGGCCAAAGCCGCGGCAAAAGGCGCTGAGGGGTCGATGCCCTCCATCCGGACCACGCGACCCGGCCGGCTCACGGCCTCGAGCAGGATGCGGTAGTTTTTCTGGTTTTTTCGGTTGTTGGCATCCATCATGGCTGCCGCTCGTGCGGTTCACCCAGAGAGCCAAAATCGACGGTCTCTTTTTTCATGGACGTGAACCGCACTTGGGTCGCGGCGGCCAGCCTGGATGTCCGCGCCGCCTGTTCGCCCTTGGTTTTTTCGAGGCGGCCGATGACCTCCCAAACGCACGCCAGGATCGATGCCTCGCCATGCAACCCTGCCGCCTCAACCGCCGCCAGCAGCAGCGCCCGTTGGGGTTCGTCGCCGCAGATCACGCCGCAGCCCACCTGTCCGCCGCAAACCACCTGCGCTTCGCTGACCAGCACCTCCCCCAAATGGAAGGGCGTGTCGAACGGATCGCGCACGCTGGACATCACCAGCCCGCTGCGCGGTTCGCGCCGGATGCGGAAGCGCCCCGAAGCCCAGAGCGTGTCGAGCAGCGCTTCGACCTGATCTATCTCGGCCGCCGCGATGACGTTGAGCAGGCGTGTTTTTATTCCCGCAACGGCTTCCGGCAGCCTGCGGGGACCTTCAGCCGCAGGCCCTGCGGCAGATGGATCAGGCGAAGGCTTCAAGAAAACTCTCCAGGTTTGAAAAATGGTCAAAGCGCTGCTCCAGGGTGGCGCGGTCCCAGTCCCACCAGGCGATGCGCATCAGTTTAGCCACGATATCCGGGCTGAAGCGCATCCGCACCAGGCGGGCCGGCACCCCGGCCACCACCTGGTAAGGCGCCACATCCCGGGTCACCACCGCTCCGGCGGCCACCACGGCGCCGCTGCCGATCGTGACGCCGGCCATCACCTGGGCCCCTGCGCCGATCCAGACATCGTGGTCGATGCGGCAGCGGTGCTTGCGCCGCCAGCTGAATACCGCTTCGTCGTCGGTCGGGGCAAATCCATACCGCCGTCGGCGGTAGGTGCAGTGATGCTGCGTCACCCGGTCCGTGGGATGGTTGCCGGGGTTGATGAAAACGTGGGAGGCAATCGAGCAGAATCGGCCGATTTCGGCGTAAATGACCACGCCGTCGGACCCGGCTAGATAGCTGTAATCCCCCAACTGGGATGCCAGCACCGTCCAGTTGGGGCCGATGTCGGTATAGCGGCCGATGACGGAGCCGGACACGTTGGCTGCGGGATGCACCTGGGGCGCCGGATCCGCTGCCGCCACTTCGATCTCCCCAAGGTCTTCTGCTGCTTCCATCCTCATTCCCCGTTTAATGGCATTGATATGCAACTATCCATGGGAAAGGTTTGGAGGAGATTAGGTTTCGGTTAGAAATGTGATCAGGCCCGACAGCCGCAAAATAAAAGACGGCACGCCCGAATTTGAAAAAGAGATAAAAAGTCAAAAACCAGACGGTTTCGCAAAAAGTTCAAGTTCAAGGCGCGCAAATCTCGATGAGTGAGGCGCACTACTGTACGCCGCAGCGACTTCGAGATGCAGCGCAACGCAGAAATTGGACTTTTTGCGGAACCGTCAAATTTGACGCACCATGGGAACAAATGCCCTCAAAAGGGGCTGCGGCGGACGTCCCCGACCCCGAATCCCGCTGCCAAGGGGGGGCTTGAAAAAAAATCCGATGGGGGCTAAAAAGGCCTTCGATGGTGGGCCGGCGCCATGGCAACGGTTCATCGCGCCGATAGGGGTGCCGACCGCCCCCCGCTTTGCCTGCCATCCCGCTTTCAGAAAGGAGCCTCTGCCGTGCGCATCTGGAAGGTGCCCGGTCCCATCGACCTGGCCGCGCTCAACCGCTTTTCCCACAACACCCTGGTGGAGCACCTGGGCATCGAGATCAGCGCCGTGGGCGACGACTGGGTGCAGGCCAGCATGCCGGTGGACCACCGCACCCACCAGCCCATGGGGCTGCTGCACGGCGGGGCCTCGGTGGCGCTGGCGGAAACGGTCGGCAGCGTCGCGGCCAATCTGGCGGTCGCCGCCCCTCAGCGCTGCGTCGGCCTGGAGATCAACGCCAACCACATCCGCAGCGTCAAGCGGGGGGTGGTCACCGCCGTCGCCCGGCCCATTCAGATCGGGCGCAGGATTCAGGTGTGGGATATCCGGATCGCCAACGAAGAGGACCAGACCGTTTGCGTCTCGCGCCTGACCATGGCGGTGATCACGCCTTAGGGCCCCGGAACCGATCGGGAGCGCTGCCCGGCCCGCTGCCGGAAGGCGCTTGGGCATGCCGCCCCGTTCCCCCACAGCAGAGGAAAGACCGAACCCCGCATGGACCATTTTTCCGAATTGACCCCCGATCGCTTTCTGCCGGCGCTGGAAGAGGCGCTGGGGACCCGCCTGACCGCCCTGGCCCGTTCCCTCAACAGCTATGTCAACCGCGTGTATGAAGTGCAGGCGCCGGACAAAACCGCCTATATCGCCAAATTCTACCGCCCCGGGCGCTGGTCGCACGCCGCCCTGCAGGATGAGCACGCGTTTGTCCTGGACTGCGCCGAAATCGACATTCCGGTGGTCTGCCCCCTGAGGCTCAAAAACGGCGAAACCCTGGATCGCCTGGGGCAGATTTTCTTCGCCGTGTTTCCCAAGCGCGCCGGGCGCCAGTTCGACATCGAACAGGAGGAGAGCTGGGTGCGGGTGGGCACGCTGCTGGGCCGGCTGCACAACGCCGGCCAGAAAAGGCGGGCCGCCGCCCGGCTGGAGCTGACGCCCGAAACCACCACCCGCCGGTATGTCGCCCAGCTCACCCAAGAGGCGGTCACCGAATCCTACCGCCAGAAATACCGTGAGATCTGTGCGCGCATCATCGACGCAGTGGCGCCCCGCTTCGAGGGGCTCGAATCCATCCGGCTGCATGGCGATTTTCATGCCGGCAACATCCTGCAGCGCCCCGGCGAGGGGCTAATGGTGATCGATTTCGACGACATGCTGAACGGCCCGGGGGTCCAGGACCTCTGGCTGCTCTTGCCCGACCACTACCCGGCCAGCGATCGCTACCTGCAGCTGCTGCTGACCGGCTATCGCCAGTTCCGCGCCCCGGACCACCGCTGGCCGCCCCTGATCGAAGGCCTGCGGGCCATGCGCATGATTTACTTCACGGCCTGGTGCAGCCTGCAGCGCGCGGATTACCAGTTTCAGAACAAGTTTCCCGACTGGGGCAGCGACCGCTTCTGGGCCCGGGAAGTCCAGGATTTGAGAACCCAGTACGCCTGCATGCTGGAGGCGATGAGGGGTTAACGCCGCGACGCCGGGTCGCGGGGAGGGCCAGAGGCCATGCAGCATCTGAAAGTGCTCTGCATTCTGGTTTTTGCCGCCGCGACCGTTTCGTGTTCGGTCATCTCAAGCGAGATCCGGGCTGAGGCGGAGCCCCGGGCGGCCTTCCGCACGCTGCTGGAGAACCCCGATGCCTATAGAGGCAAAACCGTTATCCTGGGCGGCTATATTCTCGATATCCGCGTCCGTGACGGCCAGAACCTGCTGAGGGTTCTGCAGACCCCGCTGATCATGCGCGACGAACCGGGGGTGCGCTCGGATTCCGAGGGCCGCTTCTGCCTGGTGCACCAGGGCTTTTTGGAGCCGGAAGTCTACCAGGCGGGACGCAAGATCACCGTCGCCGGAACGGTGATGGGGATGGACACAGCGCCTCACGGGCCCTGCCTGACCCTTGAAACCCGCGAAATCTATTTGTGGTACGTCAACCCGTACCGCGATCTGCCCTACTACCACTATGACGAGTGGGATTATCCGCTCTTCCCCCGCCGCCGTTTTCGCGGCTATGATGACCGCTGAAGGCTGCGCCGCGGCTTTTGGCGCGCGACCTTGCCTCCACCGCAGCGCCCCCTGCGCCCGTCGGCGGTCGAAGCGCCCGGCCCCTTCCCGCATCGCTGCCGGCTGCCACGGTCCTGCCCGTTTGGGCTTGACATCGGCCTCGGCCTGTCGATATTGACCAACGAAAGGGCCGGGAGCCCGCATGGGGAAAACGGGCACCGCCGTCACGACGACATCAACGCCAGCGAAAGGAACGCGAGCGGTTTTGCACTGTACGCAAAGCCCTGTTATGGAACCCACCGCATTTAAAGAAATCCAGGCGCCCCATCAGCAGGTGAAGATCCGGGAGATGGAAATCGATGACATCGCCAAAATTTTTCACCTTGGCGAGCAGCTCTTCCAAGCCGGCAGTATGCCCAATCTCTACCGCACCTGGGATGAGTTCGAGGTGACCGAACTCTACAACAGCGACACCGAAAACTGCCTGGTGGCCGAGCTGGACGGCGAACTGATCGGGTTTGCCCTGGGCACCACGATTTCCAAATCCAACTCCGCCTGGAAATACGGCCATCTGGTCTGGCTGGGGGTCGATCCCCGTTGTCAGCGGCTGGGCGTGGCGGAGAAACTTTTTTTCCGGTTTCGCGGCATCATGCGCCGGCAGGGTGTGCGGATGCTGATCGTGGATACCCAGGCCGAGAATCTCTCCGCCCTGCGGTTTTTCCGCAAAATGGGGTTCGGCAACCCCAGTCAGCACATCTACCTGTCGCTGAACATGGGGGGCGGCAGCCAGCATGCCCGAAAAAAAACAACCCCATAACGCCCCGGGCGAGGGTCGGATGCCGCACCCGGCGGAAGCCGTCCAGCCCCGTCGGCTGCGCAGCTTGCTGCGCCGGCTGATCGATATCTACAGCCCGTCCGGCAAAGAGGGCGATATCTTGGCGTTCATATACGGCTACCTGAAGCGCCGCGGGCTGCCGGTGCAGCGCCAGGAAGTCGATGAACACCGCTTCAACCTGCTGGTGCTGCCGGCCGCTGTTGCGCCGCGGCTGGTGATGCTGGGGCATGTGGACACGGTCCCGGCCTACGACCTGGA
>Ga0105107_10001599_pt1 | contig 14742 bp, 13 predicted proteins | sample PPLLaktember2015_6_FD_79335 | JGI IMG/M metagenome (GOLD analysis project Ga0105107, IMG submission 79335) | Freshwater sediment microbial communities from Prairie Pothole Lake near Jamestown, North Dakota, USA - PPLs Lake P8 Core (1) Depth... | ecosystem: Environmental > Aquatic > Freshwater >...
AACTTCTCTCACCTTTTGCCCCTCATCTTGGTGAGGAGTTGTGGGAGCTCACCGGCCACCACGACACCGTTGCATACGAGTCATGGCCTGTGGCTATGGAAAAGTACCTCATTGAGGAAACCTTCCAGTGCCCCGTGTCAGTCAACGGCAAGATGAGGTTCAAAATTGAACTTCCCGTCAACCTGCCTCAGGATGAGGTAAGAGAGATAGTTCTTGCCGATGAACGGGCGCAGAAATGGATCGGCGCAGCCACCCCGAAAGTAATAATAGTCCCTAATCGCATTGTAAATATAGTTATATGAGATTCCCGGTAACCGGACTCGCCTTCCTGGCAGCCATTCTGATTTCTGTATCATCCTGCAAAAGATCCTCCACGGCAGAACCCGGGTCTACCGCTGTTGCCGCTGCAAAATCCGCTGCAGGCAACGCTGAAGCAGGCACCTCTGCCTCAGACAGCACCGGCGGTGAGAACCCTGAAGCACAGGTCTCTGTCTCAGACAGCTCCGCCTTTGCCCCGGTATCAGGTGCTGATAGTTTAGCGACTGCCCCTGAAGAATCAGGAGGTTCAGGAGCACTCTTCGGCATACCCCTGGATTCATACAATATAGTCACGGGTAAGGTCAAGAGGAACCAGTTCATCTCCTCCATCCTGTCGTCACAGGGTGTGGAATGGAATGATATCGAGCAGCTACTCAGGGAGAACAGGGAGACCTTTGACCCCCGGAGGGTGCGGACCGGAAGCTCCTGGTCGGCACTGCTGACAAAAGACACCCTCAGCAGGGCTGATTATTTCATTTACCAGCATGACCAGAAGGTTTCATATCTTTTCTCTCTGAAGGATACACTTGCCATCTACAGGTATGACGCGGAGATAAAGCGGATGCTGAGGTACTCCTCCGGCACCATCAACACATCACTCTGGGAAGCGGCCGTTGGAAATAACCTTAATCCGAACATCTCAGCCGAGTTGTCGGAGATCTACGCATGGACCATCGACTTCTTCGGGCTTCAGAAGGGAGACAGGTTCAAGGTGATCTATGAGGAGGAGTTCATAGGGGAAGAGTCGGTGGGCATCAGGAGGATTCATGCCGCTCTCTTTGAGCATGCCGGTAATCCCATCTATGCCATACCATTCATCCAGGACAGCACCATGTCATTCTATGACACCACCGGTGCCAGCCTTAGAAAGGCTTTCCTGAAGGCGCCGCTGCGTTACTCGCGTATCAGTTCACGTTTTTCGGGAGCCAGGCTTCATCCGGTCCTGAAGATCGTCCGCCCTCATCACGGTATTGACTATGCAGCCCCGATAGGAACCCCTGTTGTTGCCATAGGCGACGGCAGGGTCACCAGCACGGCTTATGAGGGAGGTGCGGGAAGGATGGTGCGCATTACCCACAACAGCGTCTATTCAACCGCTTATCTCCACCTTTCACGCTATGGGCCGGGCATATCGCCCGGAGTATATGTCAAGCAGGGGCAGGTGATAGGATATGTAGGCAGCTCCGGTCTATCGTCAGGACCGCATCTCGACTTCCGGTTCTACCGGAACGGTTCTGCCATTGATCCTCTCAGGGTTGAGTCGCCGCCGGTGAACCCGGTCGCACCGGAGGCTCTGGAGGAGTTCAGCAGGGTGGCAGAGGGATACATTAATCTGTTTGCAACAATCGATTATTGACAATCTCTATAGGCCTGAGGTCTGAAGGTCATAAAGTCGAAAGTCCATAAAGTCTGTAAAGTCCATAAAGTCGAAAGTCGGAAGGTCAGTCGCTGCGCTCCGTCATGCGGTCTTGCGGTCTAAGTCTCTGACAATTAATTCTTAATTCTTAACTCTTAATTTTTAATTTTCAATACTGCCTATTGCCTACTGCCTGATCAGAGGCCGCCAATCAGCTTGCTGATAACCTCCGGGTAGTGCCGGTATTCAAGGGCATGAACCCTGTCCGCCAGGCTGTTCACATCATCACCCGGCAGCACCGGGCACCGCGCCTGAAAGATGATGTCTCCCGCATCATAATGCTCATTCACGTAATGGATGGTGATCCCGCTCTCACTGCAACCGGCAGCAAGTACGGCCCTGTGTACCCTGTCGCCATACATCCCCTTCCCTCCGAAATCCGGCAGCAGGGCCGGGTGAATATTGACTATCCGTCCTCTGAAGGCCTCTGTCACATCTGCCGGCACAAACCACAGAAACCCCGCCAGGACCAGCAGGTCAGTCTTCTTCCTGTGAAGCATCATCAGCACCTCCCCGGTCTCATAAAACTGGGTGCGGTCGAAAAAAAATGAGTCGACCCCAAGTGCCGCAGCCCTTTCCAAAACCTTGGCCTGAGGCTTGTTTGACAAAACAAGGGTTACTTTCGCTTTTTTATCGTTCGAAAAGTATCTTATTATGTTTTCCGTGTTCGTCCCGGCTCCTGAGGCAAGGATGGATATATACTTCATTTTCTGATACTTAAACCACTCATCCACATCGGGCCCCGGTGTTGGATAAAGAGTCTTAAAAGATTGATTTGCTTTTATTTATACTCACACGGATATAAATTTCCGGTAAATTGTTTGAAATATATGGTACAAATATATTTCTTTGCGTAGTTTTTAAAACGAGTATTAACATAAATCTGATTGGTATGTCTGACATTTCTACAAGAGTAAAGAAAATCATCGTTGAAAAGCTTGGCGTTGATGAGGCTGAGGTCACTCCCGAAGCACATTTCACCAATGACCTTGGAGCTGATTCTCTTGACACTGTTGAGCTGATCATGGAATTCGAGAAGGAATTCAACATCGGAATTCCTGATGATCAGGCAGAAAGTATAAGCACAGTAGGCGAAGCCATTAAGTATATTGAGGAAAACGCGAAGTAGTTTTCGCTGATAACCTGATATGAGGCGTGTAGTAGTTACCGGAATGGGGGCACTAACCCCTATCGGCAACAATCTGCAGGATTACTGGAAAGGTCTTGTTGATGGTGTCAGCGGGGCAGGGCTTATAACCCATTTTGATACCACGAAGTTCAAGACCAAGTTTGCCTGTGAGATCAAGAACTATGATCCTGCCAACTATTTTGACAGGAAAGAGTCGCGTAAAATGGACCGGTACTCTCAGTATGCGCACATTGCGGCTGATGAAGCGGTAAAAGACGCAGGACTTGATCCGGAAGCAACAGACAAGGACCTTTCCGGTGTCATCTGGGCCTCAGGAATAGGTGGTATTGAGACTATCCTGGAAGAGGTTAAAGGGTTTGTTTTGGGCGACGGAACTCCCCGCTTCAGCCCTTTCTTTATTCCCAAGATGATCAGCGACATTGCTGCCGGGATGCTTTCAATCAAGTACGGCTTCCGCGGCCCTAATTTCGCAACGGTCTCCGCTTGTTCCTCCTCTACCAATGCACTTATTGATGCCTATTATTACATTCTCCTGGGCAAGGCTAACCTATTCATTTCTGGAGGGTCGGAAGCATCAATCAATCCCCCCGGTATCGGCGGCTTCAATGCCATGCAGGCCATGTCAACCAACAATGAGGAGTATGCCACCGCCTCGCGTCCTTTTGATGTCACCCGCGACGGGTTTGTCATAGGCGAGGGTGCCGGCGCACTCATCCTTGAGGAGCTGGGCCATGCCAGAGCAAGGGGAGCAAAGATCTATGCAGAAATCGTAGGTTCAGGCCTCACGGCTGACGCCTATCATATCACGGCACCCCATCCCGAAGGAATAGGAGCTATCAACGTGATGAAACAGGCTATTGCCGAAGCCGGATTGACACCCGCCGATGTTGACTATATCAATGTTCATGGAACAGCAACCCCGCTTGGCGATATAGCAGAGACAAAGGCTATCCTGTCACTCTTTGGTGATCATGCTTACAAGCTCAATATCAGCGCCACCAAGTCGATGACAGGTCACCTTCTCGGCGCCGCCGGGGCTGTGGAAGCCATCGCAACCGTTATGGCCGTGAAGCATGATACGGTTCCGCCAACAATCAACTTCAGGAACCCTGACCCTGCTATTGATCCCAATCTCAACCTTACCCTGAACAAGACACAATACAGGCCGGTAAGGGTTGCTCTGACCAACAACTTCGGTTTCGGAGGGCACAATGCCTCAGTATTGATCAGGAAATTCGAAGAATAGTGTTCCTGCTCACCAGGAAGAAGAATAATACGCTCATACACAACAGGCGGGAGTTTCTCTCCCGCCTTAAGCGTCTTTTGGGGTTCCGTCCGGTGAACCTGAGGCTCTACGAAAAAGCCTTCATCCACCGTTCGGCATCATATACCCTTCCTGACGGGACAAAGATCAATAACGAACGGCTTGAATACCTTGGCGACGCCATCATAGACAGCATCGTGTCAGATTTTATTTTTCGTCAGTACCCCGAGGCTTCCGAGGGCTTTCTGACTAAGGTCAGGGCACGCATTGTCAACAGGGAGACGCTGAACCAACTGGGCCTTTCCATGGGACTTGACAAGCTGATAGTCTCCAATCTTTCGGCATCAGACTCGCCACGTAACCTGTACGGCAACGCTATGGAGGCACGGGCAGGAGCTCTCTTCATAGACAAGGGATATAAACGCACCCGCCGTTTCTTCATTGAAAGAGGATTGAAAAAACACCTCGATCTTGAATCCGTACTGGCAGCCGAGACCGATTATAAGAGTCTCATAATGGAACTCTGCCAGAAAAACAGACAAAAGATTAACTTCACATCACGGGAAAAGGGGGGCAGCAACGGCATACACCCCCATTTTACAGTCACCCTTGAGATCAACAATGAGGTTGTTGCGCAGGGCGAGGGTGCCACAAAGAAAGAGGCTGAACAGGAGGCTTCAATGATAGCCTGGAACAAGGTCCGCACGATAAAAAAATGAGCAACGGAGGAAAAATAACGCGGCATACCATACCAGGGGAAGAGACAAAGGAATTCTTCTTCCTTGGCGTTGTCTCCGCCGAACCTGACTACCGCCTTTCGGTTTTGATCAACAGGCACCTCGGCACTGACCTCCGCAAGTGCGATAATGAGATTTCGGTTCAGACTGATTCCGGGAGGCCTTCCTTTACGAGGTTCACCACCGTTCCACCTGAATTATCACTGGTCTCAAACCGCAGTGAGGGACACATACTGCTGCGTAAATTGAGAAGTATAGACTACTTTTTCCTTATCTGCGGACAGGCTGACATACAGAAGGCAGAAGAGCTTGCAGCAACCCTGAGAGAGATCCCTGAAATCACTGCCGTGTTTGTCCTGGACAGCAGGAAGATCACAGACAGGAACCTGCTCCTGCTGGTACTGTAAAGGAAGATCAGCGACAGAACCCTTTCCAGCTGGCACTGAATAATAAGATCACCGACAGAACCCTTTCCAGCTGACACTGAATAATAAGATCACCGACAAAACCTTTTCCTACAGGCACTGTAAACGAATCAACGACAGGAACCTTATCCTGCTGGCACTATGCAAAGAAAGAGGAGACAATCTCTTGCCTCCTCTTCAGTGTTAACCCTAAAACTAACCTAACCTATGAAAAAAACTCCATTAACGTTATTACAATTTTCGTGCCATAACTGATGCAAATATCAGATATATTTCCGGGTCTATCTCTTAAAGATATGTTAATTTATTGATATTTAACAATTTTTAAATTTCTATTAACCCCCATTTTTTCTGAAATTTTGTTAAAATACGTTAATCCTATGTATTAAGGACTTTACGGATTACTTTTGTTAAAATATGAAGCGTGCGTACATAGTCCTGCTGGCCGTATTTTTCTTCCTGGCCATCTCAGCGCTGGTGATTATCCAGGTCAGGTGGATCAACAGTGTTGTCAAAGCCGAGGACCAGCAGTTCAGGTTCAGGGTCAACGAAGCACTGAAGGAAGTTGTCACAGAGCTTGAGAGGGCCGAGGCCTACAACCGTATTATCGGGGAAATTAATCCGCAGCCTGGCATCGAAACCCCTGCTGATCAGCCGGGTGATGCTTCTCCTCAGTTGGCCGAATCAAGGATTCTTGAAAAGTATGGCTTCGATCCCAATGTCAGGTCAGTTATAATCAACAGGGCCGGGCGCACATACCTGCTCAATTCCAGCAACCTCGAGCCGGAAGCCTATTTTGAGAACACGGAGCCTGAGGAGCAGAGCCTCACCGCCGGTGCAACACGACGCATGACCAACAAAATCGTCTCCATTGAGAATATCGTCAGCCGCATCCTGCATGAGACCCCTCCGCTGAGAGACCGTTTTTCCTCAGATGAGATCAACTCCATGATAAGAAAGTCACTCGATGCTGTTGGCATCCATCTTGATTACGAGTGCGCAGTACGCGGCGACTATGGCGGCATTATATACCGTACACCGGATTACAGCGAGAGCTCCGGCGCAAACAAATACCTGCGACAGCTTTTCCCCAATGACCCGGTGCCCGGAAACAACATCCTCTCAATCTATTTCCCCGAAGAAGAGAAGTATAAGTTCAGCCAGATAGCCTTCATGGCGAGCTCTTCAATGCTGATCGTGCTTTTTCTGATAATTCTCTCAACGGGCACCTTCATCGTCATCTTCCGACAGAAGAGACTTTCTGAGGTAAGGAGTGACTTCATCAATAACATGACTCATGAACTGAAAACACCTATAGCCACAATATCACTTGCCTCGCAAATGCTTGCAGATGAGACCATTCCCGCGGAATCACGCAATACCCCGGGCCTTGCCACCGTCATCAGCGAGGAGAGCACGAGACTAAAGGTACTTGTTGATAAGGTGTTACATACTGCCATCTTCGAAAAAGCCAAAATTGAACTGGATAAACAGAAGACTGACATCCATGCCATAATTCTCAGGGCTGTCGATGCTTTCAAACTCCAGGTCAATGGCCGTGGAGGGGTCATATCAACCTTCCTCGATGCACCCGACCCAATAGTCACGGTGGACGAACCCAACTTCTTCAATGTGCTCCTTAACCTCATTGATAACGCCCTTAAATATACCACCCGTACTCCTGAAATCACTGTTACCACTGCAGGCTATCACAAGGGAGTTGTCATCACGGTCTCAGACAACGGCATGGGAATACCCAGAGAACATCTGGGTCACGTTTTCGAGAAATTCTACAGGGTGCCGGCAGGAAATACTCACAATATAAAAGGATTCGGACTCGGGCTGAGCTATGTGAAGAAGATTGTTGAGGAGCATCACGGTACAGTCAGGGCAGAGAGTCATGCCGGCAAGGGCACAAAGATTATCATTCACCTTCCAAAAGTACAGCCAAAATGAAGAAAGTAAGCATACTTCTCGCAGAGGATGACCCGAACCTGGGTCTGCTCTTAAAAAATTACCTCACCGCCAAGGAGTACGAAGTAACCCTGGTAACTGACGGAGCGCAGGCGATGAAGGTCTTCAGGAAAGAGAAATTCCAACTCTGCCTGCTTGACGTAATGATGCCGGAGATGGACGGCTTTATCCTTGCAAGGGAGATCAGGGCCATTGACCCGCATATTCCCGTCATTTTTCTGACAGCAAAAAACCTGAAAGAAGATATCATTGAAGGTTTTAAGTCAGGGGCCGACGATTATCTCACCAAGCCATTTTCGATGGAGGAGCTGATCTACCGTATAGAGGCGATACTCAGGAGGTCATCCAAGCAAACCACCGACGCACCGGCAGAGAAGTATAAAATAGGTAAATTCACCTTTGACGTGACGAAGCAGCTCCTCACTTACCAGGATCAGTCGCGCAAGCTCACTACCAAGGAATCAGAACTTCTTGAGCTGCTCTGCCGTCATCGCAATGAGGTGCTTGAACGCAATTTCGCCCTCAAGTCGATATGGATAGATGATAACTACTTCAATGCGAGGAGCATGGATGTCTACATAACAAAACTGCGTAAGTACCTTAGCGGCGATGAAAAGGTAGAGATTCTCAATATTCACGGTAAGGGATACAAGCTTTTATGCTGAAAAATATACCCCGCCCGGAAAATTCCGTGCGGGGTATGAGTCCAGGTTAGTTTCAGGGTCTTATACAGTATCAATTCTTCCCGTCAAGGCCCATTGAGGCGCTAAGTTAAAAAAATTTCCTTATTTCCAACGCTCCGGCCCTTATTATTATTTCAGTCGAGCTTCAGCACCGCCAGGAATGCCTGCTGCGGCACCTCCACATTGCCTATCTGACGCATTCTCTTCTTGCCTTTCTTCTGTTTCTCAAGCAGTTTCCTCTTGCGTGTGATGTCTCCGCCGTAGCATTTGGCCGTGACATCCTTACGTACTGCCTTGACGGTCTCACGGGCGATGATCTTTGCGCCAATAGCGGCCTGTATGGCAATGTCAAACTGCTGCCTCGGAATCAGTTCACGCAGCTTCTCGCACATCCTGCGTCCAAAGTCATAAGCATGGCCCCGGTGAATGAGCGTTGAAAGAGCATCAACCATCTCTCCGTTTAGGAGGATGTCAAGCCTGACAAGGTCGGCTTTCTTATATTCAGTAATGTGATAATCAAAAGAGGCATATCCCTTTGAAATGCTCTTCAGCTTGTCATAGAAGTCAAAGACGATCTCTGACAGGGGCATGTCGAAAGTCACTTCCACCCTGTCACTTGTAAGGTAGACCTGGTTCTTCATAGTGCCCCGCTTATCTATGCAGAGCTTGAGTATAGGGCCCAGGTATTCTGATTTGGAAATAATCTGAGCATAGATATATGGCTCTTCTATCTCATCAATGGTTGTGGAAGGAGGCATCCCCGAAGGGTTATGGACGTCAATCACATCACCTTTGGTGGTAAGGACCCGGAAGGAGACGTTAGGCACCGTGGTTATGACATCCATATCGAACTCCCTGTCAAGGCGCTCCTGGATGATCTCCATGTGAAGCAGCCCGAGGAAACCACACCTGAAACCAAAACCGAGGGCGGCAGATGATTCCGGTACAAACGTCAGGGAGGCATCATTGAGCTGAAGCTTCTCTATTGACGCCCGAAGATCCTCGTAGTCATCGGCATCAACGGGATAGATCCCCGCAAATACCATCGGCTTCACATCGGCGAATCCTGATATGGCTTGCTCGGTCGGACGGGCAACATGGGTGATTGTGTCACCCACCTTTACCTCTGCAGAATTCTTGATGCCCGAAATGATGTACCCTACATCGCCGGCGCTCAGGACGTTGCGGGGCTCACGTTTGATCTTCAGCACGCCTATTTCGTCGGCATCATATTCACTGCCGGTATTGACAAATTTCACCATGTCATGGGTTCTGACAGTGCCGTTGGAAATCTTGAAATAGGCTATAATACCTCTGAATGAGTTGAATACCGAGTCAAAGATCAGTGCCTGCAGCGGGGCATCCGGATCTCCCTTCGGAGGTGGTATCTTCGAGATAATCTCATCCATGATGCGCTCAATGCCCAACCCTGTGCGGGCACTTGCTTCAATGATATCATCACGGCTGCACCCGATAAGGTCCACTATCTGGTCCTTCACGTCCTCGGGCATGGCGCTCAGCGAATCCATCTTGTTCAGCACCGGTATTATCTCAAGGCCGTGCTCTATGGCCATGTATAGGTTGGAAATGGTCTGTGCCTGGATGCCCTGTGTGGCATCAACGACAAGCAGCGCCCCCTCACAGGCGGCGATGGAGCGTGATACCTCATAAGAGAAATCGACATGACCAGGGGTGTCAATCAGGTTGAGATAGTAGTCCTTTCCCTCATGGTTATATGCCATCTGAATGGCATGACTCTTAATGGTAATACCTCTCTCCCGCTCAAGGTCCATGTCATCCAGAACCTGGTTCTGAAACTCCCGCGCATCAACGGTATTCGTCATTTCAAGAAGCCTGTCGGCAAGCGTACTCTTGCCGTGGTCGATGTGCGCTATGATACAGAAGTTTCGTATGTTGTCCATCAGTGGGGACCGGTTCAATTCAGCTGCAAATATATACAATTTGACCCTTTCTTTTTTGCTGTCATTTTAACAGGTCAACTCAGCCTCAGTTTAGTCAATACTGCAGATTACCTAAACAGTAACCTATGATAACCCTGGTGCTGTTCCTTGTGGTGCAAAGAAGTACAAAGGGAAAAGGGTCAGTAGCTCTCCCCGACCGGATGAACAACGGTCCGGTCACGGCCCGTAACAGGCACGTCGCACTGAAGCTTATTCAATTCGCGGCGGAAGAAGAGGAAGGAGACCACGGCGGCTACCAGATCCGAGATGGGGTTGGCAATCCAGACCCCTTCCACACCCCAGAAGTTAGGCAGAATAAGTATAAGGGGCAGCAGAACTATCATCTGCCTGAGCATCGAGAGGAATGTCGCCAGCTTTGCTTTCCCTATAGCCTGGAAATATGTTGATGCTATGATCTGGAACCCGACCACAGGCAGTACTGCTGTATAAATGCGAAGTCCCAGCACGCCTGTTTCCCTTAATTCCATATTGTCAGAGTTGAACATGCTAATCACCACCCCGGGCATCAGCATGCAAATCAGCCACCCCCCGGTAGCCACCAGGGTCGCATACTTAATGGCCTTCATCACCGCCTCCTTAACGCGGCAGTAAAACCCGGCGCCATAGTTGAATCCTATTATTGGCTGAGTGGCCATGTTGATTGAAATAATAGTAATAACCAGCATCATGGTGGCGCTGTTGACAATGCCCAGGGCTCCCACGGAGATGTCACCCCCATACCTGATGAACTGTGTGTTCATCACAGCCATTATCAAGCTCGCCGCCATGTTCATGGCAAACGGGGCAAAACCAATTGATAAGATATACTTTATTATATATGGGTCAGGATAAACATTTGGAAGTGAGAGCCTGGTAACGCTTTTTTTACTGCGGAAGTGCAACAGTACCCATACCATCAGCACGAACTGTGATATGACGGTTGCCAGGGCCGCACCCTTCACCCCCATATCTAGGCCGAATATGAATATCGGGTCAAGGATTATATTCAACCCGGTGCTGATGAAGATCGAATACATGGCGATACGTGGATTCCCTTCCGCCCTGATGATGTTGTTCAGGGCATAACCGGTCATGGCGAAGGGAATGCCCGCAAGTATGATATTGAAATAGTCCGATGCATACTTAAGTGTCTCCGGACCTGCACCAAAGATCAGCAAGATCCTGTCACGGACAAGGAATCCGCTTATCATCAGGATAAGGCCAAGGACAACGGAGAGGAATAGGGCGTTGCCCAGGATCCTGTTCGCCCTGTTATAGTCCTTCTCTCCCAGGCTCAGCGAAACCCGGACAGCAGCCCCCAATCCCACCAGCATTCCAAACGCCATAATAATAATCATGAGAGGGAAAACCACACTGAGTCCCGACAGGGCAAGTGCGTCAACACCCTGCCCGATATAGATACGGTCAACGATATTATAAAGGGCATGTGCCATCATGCTGGCAAAGGCGGGAAGGAAATACTTCCACATCAGCTTCCCTATCTTCTCATGCTCAAGGTCGTGGACCTGCCTCGGATCAGCCATAATGCAAAGATGGCAAAATAGGCAATAGAGAATAGGCAATAGGCAATAGTTTTGTGAGGAATTAAGAATGACAAATTAAGAATTAAGAATTGTTTCTGATTGACTGTGGACTTTATGGACTTTCGGCTTTATGGACTTTACGGACTTTACGGACTAAAAAAAAGCTGCTCCATTTCTGAAGCAGCCATTTTCGATTTAAACAATCAGCTTTTTTTTTACATCATGCCCGGCATACCGCCGCCACCCATTCCCGGGTTCGGCATCGGGTTATCTTCCTTCTCTTCAACAACCACGGCTTCGGTGGTAAGGAGCATACCTGCTATTGAAGCGGCGTTCTCGAGAGCTATCCTGGCAACCTTGGCAGGGTCGATGACGCCTGACTTCAGGAGGTGCTCGAATTTATCAGTCTGGGCGTTGTAGCCAAAGTCACCCTTGCCTTCGCGAACTTTCTGCACTATCACGGCGCCTTCCAATCCTGCGTTTATAACTATCTGGCGAAGTGGCTCTTCTATGGCCCTCTTCACGATATCAATACCCGTGTTCTGGTCTTCGTTATCGCCTCTTAGCTTGTCAAGCAGGGGAATTGCCCTGATGTAAGCCACACCGCCGCCGGGTATGATACCCTCTTCAATTGCAGCACGTGTTGCATGGAGAGCGTCATCAACGCGGTCTTTTTTCTCCTTCATCTCAACCTCCGATGCAGCACCGATATAGAGGACAGCAACACCGCCAGCCAGCTTGGCAAGCCTCTCCTGGAGCTTCTCCCTGTCGTAATCGGAAGTGGTGGTTGATATCTGCTGCTTGATCTGGCTGACGCGGGCCTGGATCATTGACTTTTCACCTGAGCCGTTGACAATGGTGGTGTTCTCCTTGTTGACGGTCACTTTGTCAGCTAAGCCAAGATCGGCCATGGTTGCATTCTCAAGCTTCATGCCCCTCTCCTCGGAGATGACGGTTCCACCTGTCAGGATGGCAATGTCTTCAAGCATCTCCTTACGCCTGTCGCCAAATCCCGGAGCTTTGACAGCACACACTTTAAGTGAGCCTCTCAGACGATTGACAACGAGGGTTGCGAGAGCTTCGCCTTCAACATCCTCTGCAATGATCATAAGACCACGGCCGCTGCGGGCTGTCTCTTCCAGAATGGGAAGAAGGTCTTTCATTGATGAGATCTTCTTGTCATGGATCAGGATGTAGGGATTTTCCATCTCTACTTCCATCTTGTCAGGATTGGTGACAAAATATGCGGAGATATATCCGCGGTCGAACTGCATTCCCTCAACAACATCAACCTTTGTCTCGGTGCCCTTGGCCTCCTCAACGGTGATGACGCCCTCCTTCTTCACCTTGTCCATTGCCGTGGCAATGAGCTTACCTATCTCTTCGTCGTTGTTAGCGGAGATGCGGGCAACCTGCTCAATCTTTTTGAGGTCGTCACCAACGCTCTGCGACTGGCTCTTCAGGCTTTCAACAACCTTTGCAACTGCCTTATCTATTCCTCTCTTGAGATCCATGGGGTTTGCACCGGCGGTGACGTTCTTGAGTCCCACGCTGATGATGCTCTGTGCAAGAATGGTTGCGGTAGTGGTACCGTCACCTGCCTGGTCTGAAGTCTTGGAAGCCACTTCCTTGACCATCTGGGCCCCCATGTTCTGATAGGGGTCAGAGAGTTCGATCTCCTTGGCGACGGTCACACCATCCTTGGTGATCTGGGGTGCTCCGAATTTCTTTTCGAGAACCACATTGCGTCCCTTCGGACCCAGGGTTACCTTAACGGCATCTGCAAGACGGTCAACACCTTCCTTCAGAAGGTTGCGCGCTTCAATATTGAATTTAATTTCCTTTGACATAGTTATTCTTATTTAAGGTTATTACGAAATATAGAGAACATCAGACTGTGAAAGAAGGAGATAGTCTGTGCCGTCGATATTCAGTTCCTGGCCTGAGTATTTCCCATAGAGAACAACATCTCCCTTTTTGAGTTCCATCTCTTCATCCTTTTTCGCAGCGCCGACAAGTATTACCGTGCCTGCGCGTGGTTTTTCCTTTGCCGAGTCAGGGATAATGATTCCGCTGGCGGTCTTCTCTTCTGCCTCCTGAGGCTTGATGAGAACCTTACCTGCCAGCACTTTTCCTTTTAATTGTGCCATTTTCATTAGTTTTATAGTTAAACAATATTTTTCCTGCTACACGATTTCATAATCTGTGCCAAATGATATATGGCAAAAAAAAGTGTCAGTTCATGACAAACTGACACTTTAATATCTCTTACATGTCATCTTATTTGTTATTGCCCGTCAGGCTGCTCCTGTTCGAGGGGGATCTGTGTTGGCAGCGTGGGGATGGCGTTGGGGTCCTGTGCTCTTTCGATCGACTGCTTTATTACTGATTCCTTCTGGCCCTGACCCCTTGGTATTGCTGCGGTGGCTGCGAGGCACATAATAAATATGGCTGCCCCGAGGGTCCAGGTCGATTTCTCCAGGAAATCAGCGGTCTTGCGCACGCCCATCGACTGGCCGGCAGATGTGAAGTTGGCTGCCAGTCCCCCACCCTTGGAGTTCTGAACAAGCACTACCATTATAGCCAGTATGCATGCAATGATGACAAGGATTGAAATAAAAATATAGATTCCCATTGTAGTACTATTTTATTAAATCTTTTATCTTTTCAATACGGCTCGCAAAGTAAGTACTTTTTTCCGGATATTGCAAAGCGAGCTTTTCATAAATATTTATTGCCTTGGTGTAGTAGCCCTGGGTGACGTAAATCTTTGCCAGCGTTTCCGTTATGAATTTGCCTGGTTCATCGGAGCCCTGCTCCGTGAGATCCCGCACCGCCTGATACTCCTTTGGTGACATCCTCTCCATAGTCGGGCTGATCATAATGAACCGGTCTATAAGGTCTGCGGGTGACAGGTTTTCCTCCGGCGTTTCAACCTCAGCGACGGTGTCTGGGATCAGCTCCAGCAGCTCAGCGGACTCGGGTGCCGGGGGCTCTTCAATCTCCGGTTTGGGTTCGGATGCCGGGGGCTCAATCTCCGGCTCAGGACCGGGTTCGGGCGCCGGGGGCTCAATCTCCGGTTCAGTACCGGGTTCGGGTAATGGGGGCTCTTCAATCTCCGGCTCGGTTTCAGGCTCCGGCTCAGGGATAATCTCATGATCGGGCGACGGCCCAAGCTCCGGTTCCAGCTCCGGTTCCGGTTCGGATTCCGGCTCGGCTACCGGCACGTGTTCCGGTTCGGATTCCGGCTCGGCGGCGGCCACCGTTTC
>Ga0105107_10001600_pt1 | contig 14734 bp, 15 predicted proteins | sample PPLLaktember2015_6_FD_79335 | JGI IMG/M metagenome (GOLD analysis project Ga0105107, IMG submission 79335) | Freshwater sediment microbial communities from Prairie Pothole Lake near Jamestown, North Dakota, USA - PPLs Lake P8 Core (1) Depth... | ecosystem: Environmental > Aquatic > Freshwater >...
ATCGTGATACATCACGCTCCTTAACAGATCACCACGGGGCACCCCATAGGGACACTCCCCAACACATCCCCCACACAGAGTACAAATTCTTCCATGCAGGAAAAATTGATATTGCTTGAGGTCAACTAAGTCCTTTCTTGAAAGGGAAGTCCCCATGACCGCTGCACATTCCTCAATCTGGTCAATGGTGGTGACCCCTGGGACGGCGCAGGAGACACTCTGATCCATCAGCACATATTTAAGCGCTGCCTGGTGAGGGCTCAGACCTCCCATCTTTTGCTTCTTGTAGCCCCCCGACTGGGTCTTCATCGCCACAAAGCCTATCCCTGATTGAGCGGCCAAGGCCACGGCAACCTTCAAATCATTTGAATGAGTAAAGTTATAGGACGCCATAACAACATCATGAAAATTCGATTTTGCCGCCTCCCTCAATAGAGAGGCCATATTGCGGTGGGTGGAAAACCCGGTGAAACGAACTTTTCCTTCTTTTTTCATTTTCGACATGAATTCGAAGAGATTGGGATCAGAGACTTCTTCTGGAGAGGAGTGACCATGCCATACCAGGACATCAATGTAATCCGTCTGGAGCCTCCGCAGGCTCCTTTCCACAGAGGCCCGCATCTTGTTTTCATCCTGGGCATGCACCTTTGTCTGAATATAAATTTTACTTCTTTTCCCTTTGAAAGCCTGGCCGACCATTTCCTCATTTCGGCCCCGCATATAGCAGTCTGCGGTATCGTAGAAATTGACGCCGAGGTCAAAGGCTCGAAGCAGCACGGCGGAATCGCTACAGTTCATCACCCCCATACTCACGGTGGTCACCTTCAGTCCTGTTTTGCCGAGAGTCCGATATTCCAGAGCCGGTTTCTTTTCTGCGTGAGCGAACGGAAGGCTTCCTAAAAAATGACTTGACGCTACCCCCAAAAAAGCTGAGTACATGTTTTTCATGAATTTTCTTCTTCCCATCTTTTTCGAATGCATCTATACCCCCATGAGAAAAATGTATTTAATACTAATTATTACTCTAAACAACGCCATTTTCAACGGCGAAGATTTGACATGGCGAAGATTTGACACTTCCAAATTCTGAATTTACGAAGCTATCTCTAATGATATTTTTGGAGAGAGTGGTATTCCACCCATTACTGCGGCCATTCCAAAAAGGCTCAGGAGTTCTCCTTAACACGCCTTCCATCTCCAAACTTCCTCATTGAGATGAAAGACGAAGCCGCCTCGGATATCACTTATTTCTAAAGGGGCTCGTTTGATATTGTGGTTACCATCCGATTAAGTGGTAGTCGGCGATTTTTTTAAAAAAGACTTGACAAATTTTTTCTGATTAATTATATTAGTCAGCATAGTCTGATAAATAAGAATAATTTAAATTTCTTGATATTCATTCAGGAGGTGAGGAAAATGGCCAAAAAGCTTGAAAAGGGGTCTTTCTCCGGGCCCACCTGCGAAAAAACGAGTTGCTGCAAGGTTGAGGCCCTGATCAGCGTTGATGAACGCGGTCAGATGGTGCTCCCCAAGGAGATGAGAGATAAAGCCGATATCCACACAGGCGATAAGCTTGCGCTTGTCAGTTGGGAAAAAAATGGGAAAATATGCTGCATCTCTTTGATTAAGGCCGACGAATTCGGAGACATGGTGAAAGGACTGCTGGGCCCGATGATGAAGGAAGTCATGGGAAGTGATGCCGCAAAATAATATGGAGGTGATTAAAAATGAAAAAGGAAGAGATAGGGAAAGCCGTAAGAGAACGCTATGGTGACATTGCGAAACAAGGTAGCTCGTGTTGTGGTCCTGCGAAATCGTGTTGCGGAAGCACTGATTTAGCACAGGATATTAGTAAAAATATAGGATACTCTCAGGAAGATTTGAACGCCGTTCCAGAGGGAGCGAACTTAGGATTGGGCTGTGGCAACCCAGTGGCTCTTGCGTCATTAAAGGAAGGGGAAGTGGTTCTCGATCTGGGTTCAGGTGCGGGTTTCGATTGCTTCCTCGCCGCCAAACAGGTAGGCAAAACAGGTAAAGTGATCGGTGTGGATATGACTGCGGAGATGCTTGAACGAGCCAGGGAGAATACCCGGAAAGGCAACTTTGACAATGTTGAATTCAGGCTGGGAGAGATTGAGAACTTGCCAGTGGGAGATAATCAAGTGGATATTATCATCTCCAATTGTGTGATCAATCTTTCCCCAAATAAAGAAAGAGTTTTTAAAGAGGCCTTCCGTGTACTCAGACCGGGTGGAAGGTTGATGGTCTCTGATATTGTTCTGCTGAAAGAGCTGCCCGAGGAGATCAAGAACTCCGTGGCCGCCTACATTAGCTGTATAGCGGGGGCTACGACCAAGAAGGAATATCTGAAAGAGATCCAGGAAGCTGGATTTAAGGAGACCAAAGTCCAGGGCGAAGCCGCTTTTCCGACGGAATTCTTGGTTAATGACCCGACCGTCAGAGAGGTTGCAAAGAATTTAAAGCTTTCCCGGAAAAAAGCCGAAGATTTAGCAAACTCGGTGGTCAGCATCAAAGTCTCAGCAATCAAACCGGACACTTTGTAGGTGGGCTTTTCCCCCTCGGAAAGCGACGGTTCATGAGACGATGGTATGGCAACGTGTCGTTGGATTCACCAAAAGGAAGGAGTACGGCAAAAATGTTGATTGAGGCTTCTCTTCCTACTGATGAACCATGGATCAGACAACTTCTCACCCTTTGTCATTTACCCCAGGAGGATATTACCCCTGAGCATCTGCGCCATTTTTTAGTTCTAAAGGAGAAAGGACAGGTCATTGGGTTATTGGGGGTGGAGGCCCTCGGCCAATTTGGTCTTCTCCGGTCCTTGGCGGTCGATCCGAAATATCGCTGCCGTGGGTTTGCATCTCAGCTAATGGAGAAGGCAGAAGAATACGCAGCCTCACTCAAAATCGAAGCTTTGTATTTGCTGACTATGACAGCAGAAACGTTCTTCGCCAGACAAGGCTATCAGAGAGTGGAAAGAAATTCTGCACCGTCCCCTGTTCGTGGGACGACTGAATTCAAGAATCTTTGTCCCGCGAGTGCCGTATGCATGGTTAAGTATTTGAAGATGAAATAATTCCAAGAAGGTGGGCAGCAATAGAATAGGATACCGAAAGGAGGTTGGCAGAAATAACGAAGAACGCTATGAAAATTGAAAAGAAATGGTGGGTCAAAGGGCTTCTTTTCGAGAATTGCAACTGCCAGATCGTCTGTCAAGGCCATGTGTCGTACAGACAGCTTTGCAACTATGAGCAATGTATCGGTCACTGGGCGATCCACATTGAAGAGGGTAGGTTCAGCAACATCGCCCTTAATGATCTCAACGTAATCATTCTTTACATCACCCCGCAACTCATGTTCAACGGCGGCTGGACAGAGACGCTCTACATAGACGAGAGGGCCGATGGGGCGCAGCGGCTTGCCATCGAACGCATTCTGATGGGACAGGAGGGCGGTCCCTGGGTGATCCTCAGCCGGTTTGTCGCAAAACGCCATCCAACTCGTTATCTCCCCATCCATTTTGAGGACCAGGGACGAAAGAAGCGAATGTGGGTCGAAGGAATCTTCAACACGACCATAGAAAACATCCGGGGTCAGGAGCGGAGCCGGGAGGTCATGATCGTGAACATGTTCAACCAGATTCACTCATCTCCACAGGTCATCGCCTCCGGGGAAACCTGGTGCGAAGACGGTGAACATGTCCTGTCTATAAAAGGCACTCACGCCCTCTACTCGAACTTTTCTTGGGCAGTGGAGTGAGGGAAGTATAGTCGCTCATGGCAAAAAGTTCAGAGATGGGAAATCTGCTACGAAGAGAACAACTGCTCCTGTTTTCCGGCCTTGCCTTGATTGCGGTCCTTGCCTGGGCGTACATGCTCCATATGGCCTGGGAGATGGTCGGGAAGGGGATGGATATAAACTTGGCTTGCCTGGGCCATTGGGGGCCAGGAGATCTCGCACACATGTTCGTCATGTGGTCGATGATGATGGTGGCTATGATGATTCCTTCCGCTACCCCTATGATCATCATTTTTGCAACTGTCAATCGGCAACGGAGTAATAAACAAAGTCCCTTCATCCCGACATGGGTGTTCGTCCTGGGTTATCTGACCGCGTGGACGGTGTACAGTGCCTTGGCCACCTTGGTCCAGTGGGGCCTTCATACCGCCGCCCTCCTTACCCATACCCTGGTTATCACCAGCCCCCTTCTGGGCGCATTGCTTTTGGTTGCCGCCGGGGTATTCCAATGGTCACCGTTCAGGGACGCCTGTATGACCCAATGCCGTTCCCCGTTTGGGTTCATCATGACAGAATGGAGGGAAGGCCATCGAGGTGCACTGATCATGGGACTGAAACATGGTATATATTGCGTGGGCTGTTGTTGGATGCTGATGATACTTTCTTTTGTGCTGGGGGTTATGAATATGCTGTGGATGGCGGCACTCACTGCTTTCATGGTTCTGGAGAAAGTTACTGATAATAAATGGATCAGCAGGGTAGCAGGCATGATACTTGTGGTCTGGGGTCTATGGGTCGTTGAAGGAGCCGTGCGTTAGCTAAGATTTTATAGATTTTAGACCTGTTGGGACACAATTTTGGAGCAAAAGGATCATGAGTCAATTTACAGCGTACATCATGATTGGTCTGGCTCAAATTTTGGGTGGAATGTCGCTGCTCTTATTCTTGATCTTTCTATTTGTGGGTTCTTTGAATATCTTGGACATGCATTTGGATGAAAGTGGAGTCTTATGGTTTGATGCGAGTCTCTCCCTCTTTTTTTTCATCCAACACAGCGGGATGATCAGAAAGCCCTTCCACCGCTGGTTGGCACGCCTCATTCCGGAAGAATATGCCGGCTCCATTTATGCGATTGTTTCAGGAATCGTGTTGTTGTTAGTGATTCTGTTTTGGCAGAGGTCGACTCAGACAATCATTGCACTATCCGGTCTCTTTCGCTGGTCGCTGCGTGCAGTTTCTTTACTTTCCCTTCTCGGGTTTTATTGGGGTGTTAAAGCACTGGGGTTCTTCGACCCCTTCGGCCTGAGACCAATCTTCAATCGTTTGCGAGGCAGAAATCCGACGCCAATGCCTATTACAGTCGCAGGACCCTACCGCTGGGTACGCCACCCGCTTTACCTTTTCATGATACTAATGATCTGGTCTTGCCCGGATCTAATAAGGGACAGGTTACTCTTCAACCTTCTATGGACGGTCTGGATCGTGATCGGCTCATACTTCGAAGAAATCGACCTCATCGTCGAATTTGGTGATGCCTATCGGGAATACCAGAAGAGAGTGCCAATGCTTGTACCGCTCTTAAAGTGGCCAAAGAGGGAATAAACCATTGTCAACAAAGGTCATAAACGGGATTAAATGCTCCTCCCTTCATATATCTGCCGCATCGGTGATTTTTATGGGAAATCTTCGACTCATGAACCACGCCTCTGTTGTCTTCAAGATAGGATTATAGTATGCATGAGACCATAGCTATCGTCGATGATGAGCAGGACATTTTGGAATTGGTTTCTCTTTATCTAAAGAAGAACCATTTCAAGGTGAGGGAATTCTCTGACGGATCCAGCTTTATCAAATACCTCGATTCTGAAAAACCTGATCTCGTGGTTCTCGATCTTATGCTCCCCGACGCCGACGGTTTCGAGATCTGTAAATACATGAAGAGGAAAAAGAATCTATCACATATTCCTATTGTCATGGTCACAGCAAAAAGCGAAGAGACAGACACCATTCTCGGGCTCGAACTGGGCGCTGATGACTATGTCAGAAAGCCTTTCTCTCCCAACGAGTTGATTGCCCGAGTAAAGACAGTGCTGAGAAGAATTGAATCACGCCGGGAGGCTGAGACTCCTGAAAAAATTAGTGTGGGTAATATTACTATCGACACAGATAAGCATGAAGTTGTCGTTGACGGCAATAAAGTTGAACTGACATTGGCCGAATTCCGTATACTGCAACTTCTCGCTTCAGAAAAGGGTCGGGTTTTTTCGAGGGACAGAATTCTTGATTATCTCTGGGGTAACGACAAGATAGTTGTGGACAGAACGATTGACGTGCACATACGACATCTGAGGTCAAAGATAGGCTCTGCATCGAAGTTAATTAGGAACGTCCATGGTATGGGGTACAAGCTGGAAGAATGAAAAGGTCCTTTTTTAGTAAGATTTTTATCGGCTACCTCCTTATTATTTTCGCTCTATCATCCCTCATCCTTGTTTTGTCCTTAAATACAATAAGAAAGTTCTACCGAGATACGCTTACAGACCACTTGAAAACCCTTGGTTATACGCTGAACTCAGAGGTGGCACATTTATCGGACACAGGTCGTGCTAACCAGCTTGACGGATTCATAAAACACTTGGGAAGTAAAATTCAGACACGTGTTACCATCATCGCTGTAAATGGTACTGTACTAGCGGATTCTGAAGAAAATATCCAATTGATGGAAAATCATAGTCACAGGCCCGAGGTGGTCGAAGCGCTTCAGGGCAAAACAGGTAAGTCGATTCGCTACAGCAGCACGGCCAACAGGGACATGCTCTATGTTGCGGTTCCAATAGAAAAGGATGGAAAAATTACTGGAGTAATCCGTACAAGCCTTTTCCTCAGCGACATCGACAATCTGCTAACCAAGCTCAACTATCTCGTAGCAGGGATCAGTTTGGGCATTGTCTTTATTGCTCTCCTCGGGGCATTCCTCATTTCAAACAGCGTTGTCCGACCGATCCGACATCTAACATTGGCTAGCAGGAAGGTCGCTTCAGGAGACTTCAGTGCTCGTGTTTTTCTAAAGACCAAAGACGAATTGTGGGGACTGGCCAACAGTTTCAACCGGATGAATGAGGAAATGGAAAAAATGTTTTCGGAACTCGGCCAACAGAAAGAAGAACTGAAGAGCATTATTGACTCTCTCCAAGAAGGACTCCTCGTTTTGGACAAACAGGGCAGGGTAATTCGTAGCAACGAGAGCTTCCGGAAGATCGTAGGAAACCAGGCCGTGGAAGAGAAGCTTTACTGGGAGATCATGAGATATCCCCGATTGACAGAGTTGCTCAAAAACGCAGGCAACAGAAGAGAAAAATTCATGGAAGAGCTTACTATTGGAAACAGAGTTTTCATATGCAGCGGTGCCCCTCTTGAAGGAGGAGAGGGCGTAGTCTCCATTTTCTATGACATTACCGAAATAAAAAAGATCGAAAAGGTCAAGAAGGATTTTGTGAGTAATGTCTCACATGAGCTTCGAACTCCTCTGACCTCTATAAAGGGCTACGCTGAAACGCTAAGGAATGAAGTCGACACCGTACCAGGCAAGAAATACCTTGAGATCATTGAGAGGAACACCGACAGGCTTGTCAACATTGTCAACGACCTACTGCTGCTTTCCAACGTGGAAGAAAAAGCAGTCCTTGAGCTGGAAGATGTCGATTTACGGGTTTTCCTGGAAAATGTCATCAGAATATTTGATCAGCGCCTGAAGGACAAACAGCTTTCCCTGGTGATCGATGTGAAAGAAAACTTGCCACGAATCAAAGCCGACCTGTTCAAATTAGAGCAAATGCTGGTAAACCTTCTCGATAATGCAGTGAAATATACCGATCGCGGGGAAATTACCGTATCCTTGGATGTTCACGATAAAAGAGTACGCATCCAGGTCAGGGATACGGGCATCGGGATACCCAAGGATGATATTCCCCGTATTTTCGAACGATTCTATGTCGTCGACAAATCGCGCTCAAGAAGGTCTGGCGGCACAGGACTCGGTCTTTCCATAGTGAAACATATCGTGCTCCTTCATCATGGGACAATCGATATCGAGAGCGCTCTCGGCAAGGGCACTTCGGTAACGGTTAACCTTCCTACTGACCTATCTGCGTAGTGACCATATTCCTGCATGGTTTAACTCATTCCTCGGATCGACGTGTATCCATCGATTTCGCTCCCTAAATGGCAGAATTAACAATAAATTAACAATTTATTTATCATAGGTTAATTCTCGAAAGATATAATTCCTCCTGAGTATAAAAAAATAAAGGAGGTCAAGAGATGAAATATGTGCTTTCGTTCCTAATGGCGTTGGCGATTTTGATAGCTGCTACAGGTGATGGAACTGCTAAAGACCAGGAACTGATTGGCGCTGGAGCAACATTTCCTTATCCGCTCTATTCCAAGATGTTTGACGTGTACAGTAAGGAGTATGGTGTAAAGGTTAACTACCAAGCTATCGGCTCGGGTGGCGGGATAAGGCAGCTAATGAATAAAACAGTCGATTTTGGCGGATCTGATGCAGTTATGAGCGAAGCCGACCTAAAGGAGGCATCAGCTCCCATCCTCCATATACCGACCTGTACGGGGGCGGTCGTTTTAACTTATACCCTTCCTGGAAACCCACAATTGAAATTTACACCGGATGTGATCGGAGACCTCTTCCTCGGAAAGATTGGCAAATGGAATGACCGTCGCCTCTCCGACATCAATCCGGGAGTAAAGCTCCCTGACATGAATGTCACGGTGGTTCACCGGTCCGACGGGAGCGGTACAACTTTCATATTTAGCGATTACCTGAGCAAGGTCAGCAGGGGATGGAAGGAGAGGGTTGGTACAGGCACCTCCTTGAACTGGCCAGCAGGCCTGGGTGGAAAGGGCAATCCGGGTGTTGCAGGTCTGGTGAAACAAATACCTGGAAGCATTGGCTATGTTGAGCTTATTTACGCCTTTCAGAACAAGATGCCGTATGGCATGGTGAAAAACAAAAAGGGCAATTTTGTCACTGCCACCCTCGCCGCTACAAGCAAGGCTGCAGAAACCAATTTGCCCGACGATATGAAGGTGAGCCTCACGGATACCGATGCTCCGGAGGGTTATCCAATTAGTGGTTTCACCTGGATTCTCGTTTACAAAGGCCAGAGTTACAGAGATAGGTCTGAAGAAAAGGCAAAAGAGCTGGTTAAGTTACTCTGGTGGATGACTCATGAAGGACAGAAATATACCGAGTCCCTTGAATATGCTCCTCTTTCAAAAAAGGCTGTAGAAAAGGCTGAGAAACTTATCAAGTCCATTTCATACAAGTCGAGCGTAATCATGAAGTGATTTGAAGACCGGGATGGAACCCATTTCCATCCCGTCAATCGGGTTTTTCTGGAAGGCCTCTGCTTGTTATCTCATGTGGTTTGGTTTTCCACCCGAAGACATCCGCTTCATGATAAAATAGATGGTAGATGAAAAATGAACCACAGTAGCGCCGAATTTCTGGTGCTTAGGTCTAAAACAAAGACGATGCGCTGGCGTAGACCCGCATTCTCGGAATCATCGTTTCGAAAAATACTATCCATTGCGGGAGTGTTTGTCCTGCTCCTCCTGGTGGCGATATTCTTTTCTCTGGTCATCGCCTCCTTTCCCTCCCTTCGGAATTTCGGAATCCGGTTTCTTTTTAGTTCCACATGGGATCCCGTGAGGAGTGAATTTGGGGCATTTCCCTTTCTCCTGGGTACTCTTGCCACTTCCTTACTCGCCCTCGTCATCTCAGTGATCTTTTCCATACCGATCTCTATCTTTCTGGGGGAGTATTCTGCCCAGGGAACTACGGCTACCTTCATCAAGAGCATGATCGAGCTGCTGGCGGGGGTCCCTTCGGTTATTTATGGATTGTGCGGGCTATTCCTCCTTGCCCCTCTGGTAAGAATCTTGGAGATGAAACTGGGTGTGGCTCCCTACGGGGTGGGGATATTCACAGCTTCCCTGGTTCTTTCGATCATGATCATACCCTATTCGGCTTCGATCGGACGGGAGGTCATCAGCCTCGTTCCTTCAGATCTCAAAGAGGCGGCCCTCTCGCTTGGGGCAACCCGGTTCGAGGTAGTAAGGAAGGTCATTCTCCCCTATGCGGGTTCCGGGATCGTCGCAGGAATTCTTCTTTCACTCGGAAGAGCTCTCGGAGAGACCATGGCCGTAACAATGGTCATCGGAAACTCGAATTCCATTCCGAAAGGTATATTCAGTCCGGCAAACAGCCTTGCCAGTGTCATTGCAAACGAATTCACAGAAGCGACAGGGAGTCTTTACCTTGCAAGCTTGATTGAACTGGGACTTGTCCTTTTCATCGTTACCACTATCATAAACGTCATAGGTAAGTTGATCGTCCGCCGGATGGGTGTTGAAGGATAAGGAAGGATAACATGAAGGAACCTTTGATCAGAAGAAGAATTCTATATGACAAGTTATTCAAGATAATCATCGTTCTTCTCACCTTTTGTTCCATCCTTCCCATGTTCTTCATCCTCTTTTTCATCACCAGCAAGGGCATCTCTGCTATCAACTGGAGATTTCTTACCCAACTTCCCAAACCCGTAGGTGAGATAGGCGGAGGAATCTCAAACGCCATCATAGGAACAATTATGCTGATTGGAATCGCGACGGCCTTTTCCCTTCCCGTTGGGATTCTGGCCGGGATTTTCCTCTCAGAAAACAAAAAAGGAAAGCTGGCATCTCTTACAAAACTGTGTGTTGAAACACTTCAGGGGATTCCTTCCATTGTGATAGGAATCATTGCCTATATCTGGCTGGTTGTCTCGATGGGATCGTTTTCAGCGCTTTCAGGCGGACTGGCCCTCGGTCTGATGATGTTGCCGGTCATTATCACCGCGACAGAGCAGACCCTAATACTTATTCCGGGAAGCTTAAAAGAAGCATCCCTGGCTTTGGGAGTCTCCTATCCCAGGACAATTCTGAAAGTGATCTTGCCAGCAGGCATAAGCGGCATCGTGACAGGAATCCTCTTGAGCATCGCGAGGGTTGCCGGTGAGACGGCGCCCCTTCTCTTTACGGCCTTCGGGAGCCCCTTTATGAACCTCAATGTCTTGAAACCGATCAACAGTCTTCCGCTTATGATTTTCAACTATGCCACAAGTCCCTATCCAGAATGGCACACGCTCGCCTGGGGAGCGTCTTTTATACTAATTATCCTTGTCCTGGGTTTAAATCTCTTCACCAAGATTGTGACAAAAAGATGGAAAGTACAGTTTTAAAGATCGAGAATTTCAGCGCCTTTTTTGGCGAAAACCAGGTCTTGAAAGAGGTCAGCCTTTCGATACCCCAAAATAGAATTACAGCGATTATGGGGCCATCCGGTTGTGGCAAGACTACCCTTATTCGCTGCATCAACCGGATGCATGAGCTCATTCCTGATGCCAGGGTCTCTGGCAAAATCTTTTTGGATCAAGAGGACATATATGCTACGGATCCCATCATCGTTCGAAGGCAGATCGGGATGGTTTTCCAAAAGCCTAATCCATTCCCCATGATGAGTATCTATGACAATGTGATTGCAGGATACAACCTGAATGGAATCCGGCTGGCCAAGGATGAAAAGGACAGAATCGTCGAGGAATCATTGCGGAAAGCAGCCCTTTGGGAAGAGGTTAAGGAGGCCCTCTACAGAAGAGGGACCTTTCTTTCCGGCGGACAGCAGCAGCGACTCTGTATCGCCCGCGCCCTTGCCATGGGGCCTGCGGTCCTTTTACTCGACGAACCCACTTCAGCCTTGGATCCCAAGGCAACCTCGCATATCGAGGAGTTAATCGTGCAGTTAAAGGATACCGTTTCAATCATTCTCGTTACCCACAACATGGCTCAGGCGGCCCGTGTTTCGGACTTTGCTGCTTTTGTTTACTTGGGTGAACTTGTCGAGTTCGGGCCAAGCGGAAGTATGTTTACCGCCCCCAAGGATAAGAGAACAGAGGCGTATCTAACGGGGAAATTTGGCTAACGGAAACAATGGCGGAGGGCAAAAAGAAAGGGATGGGAACCCATTTTCAGAAAGAATTGCAGGAACTGAAGGAAGACTTACTTAGAATGGCCGCTCTCGTAGAGGAATCGATCAGCACATCTGTCCAGTCCCTGGTTAAAAGGGATTCGGATCTTGCCAAGAAAACCTTCGAGGGAGAGGACCAGATCAATAGGATGGAGATCGACATTGAAGATAGGTGCTTGAAACTTCTTGCCCTCAGGCAACCTATGGCTGCGAATCTTCGGTTCATTACCTCCGCGATGAAGATTATCACGGACCTTGAACGTATGGGTGACCAGGCGGTAAATATCGCTGAGCGGGCAATCTCCTTAAACCAGGAGCCACAGCTCAAACCCTATATTGATATTCCGAAAATTGCCGAGATAGCCCAATCCATGGTTAAAGATGTCCTCGACGCTTTTGTAAACAGTGACTCTAAGTTGGCTCGCTCTGTTTGCGAGAGGGATGACATGGTCGATGGGTTAAATGACCAGGTTTTCCGGGAACTCCTCACCTTTATGATGTTAGACCCGCAGACGATTACAAGGGCGGTCCATCTGATGATTGTGTGCCGTTGTTTGGAAAGAATTGCAGATCACACTACAAACATTGCAGAAGATGTGATCTTCCTGGTGGACGCCCGCGTAATCAAGCATCATGCCGATGTTAAGGAAGAGAAGGAAGGGAGAAATATCTCATGAGCAAAGCAAAGGTTCTATTTCTATGTACAGGTAATTCAGCCCTCAGTCAGATGGCTGAAGCTTTTCTTAAAAAGCATGGTGGGGACCGGTACGACGCTTACAGTGCCGAAACTGAACCGAAGGGCATTAATCCTTGCACCGAGCGGGTCATGAGGGAAGTTGGAGTGAGTCTTAGCAGTCAGTATTCCAAACATGTCAAAGAATATATGGGCAAAATGCATTTCGCATATGTAATTACTCTGTGCGACGAAGCAGAGAAAAGCTGTCCAGCAATTTTTCCTGGAATGGGTCAAAGACTCCATTGGTCATTTGAAGACCCCGCGACCTTTGTAGGATCAGATAATGAGAAATTGGTTAGATTTCGAGAAGTAAGAGACCGAATAGAACAAAGAATCAAAGAATGGTTGATGGAGCAGCGAGGGGAATAGAACAATACCTGTTCAACTTTTGTGCCTTTTACATGAAGCAGGTCTGACGCGCGCGTTTCAGGTTCATAAAACCTTCATCGAAGTTTGCCTCGGGGTTGCGATTTCTGCTATTGATGTGTTCTTTTCAGGCTACCCGAAATCTTTGGATTTGATTTTTATATATCTATCCGGTCTGATGATTTCTATCGGGTATCTCCGAATACTGAAGCATGCCTCTGTTGATGATAAATAGATGGAAAGGATTACCCGCTTTATACCTCTTTCTTCTAAAAACTTTGTTTTTAGAATTTTGGTCTAATATGCTATATTTATTTATTAATCAACAACTCCGTGTCATAATCTTCACCAAAAATCTATTTAAGGCATTTGAGAAGCCTTTTTATTAAGAATTTCATTTGTTTTATTTCTGCATAAAGGAGGATAGATCATGGAGAATCTAGTGAATATTTTTGACTCATTCTATCCCGGATGGAAGGAAAGAAAATACGTAGATAGGTTTATTGCTATCCTCAATGAACTGATCATTCCGACCTATCCTTTTTTAGATGCAAGGATAGAAAACAATAGGGTCATCTTTCCCGAGGAATGGAATCAAATCATCTCAGCCTTGAAAGAAGCTCATTTTTTTAAGCTATTTGTTCCTCCTGAATATGGAGGGCAAAAATCCTCTGCGCAAGAGATTTACTTTATGATGGAGCTTTTAGGTTACGCTTCTCCAGGGTTGGGGATCATTTTTGTGTCTCATGGGAGAGCGATCGATGTTGTTTTTAGAGGAACTGAAAAGCAAAAAGAAGAGTATCTTCCCAAGATGGCGGAAGGGGAGTTCGGAGCCATTGCCATCACAGAAGAAAAGGCCGGATCGGATGCAAGTGCAGTCGGGCTGAGAGCGCAAAAGGTTGGCCTTCATTATCTTTTTAACGGACAGAAAATTTATATATCTAACAGTGGATTAGCTCGTGTTTATGCCATTTTAGTCAACACCAAAGGGGTACGAGGTCCCCGATCTTTGAGTGTGTTTATTGTAGAGAATGATCTATCAGGATTCTCCATTAAAGGATTGTCGGAAAAAGAAGGATTAAAAATATTACCGACAGGGCAACTCCTCTTTAAAGATACTCCCGTTCCTGCCAAGAATCTTATAGGCAATGAAGGAAGAGGCCTGATTCTAACAATGAATGTTATTGATTGGGGGAGGATTCATATTGCAGGGATTTGTTGTGGATTAGCTTACCGGATTTTTAGGGAAATTTATGAATATGCACATCGAAGAAGACAATTTAACCACCCCCTGACCAGCAGTCAGGATATCAGCTTTCAGGTTTCAGAAATGTTCACACGAATAAATGCTGCCAGAGGGTTATGCCTTCATGCCTTGAGACAATTTAGCACTCCCTACTATAGAATTAGCTCTTCTCAGGCTAAGCTATTCGCCACACAAATGGTTATGGATGTAGCTTCCAGGGCTCAGATATTGATGGGTGGGAGAGGTTATTTCAAAAATGATTTGGTCAACCAGCTGAGTTCGGACGCCAGAGGTATGGAGTATTTAGAAGGAACATCTAACATTCAAAAAATGATTATTGCCCGGGAATTACTCAGAATTTATCCGCCTACGCAGAAGACCACGGGCTTAGCCCGTGGATGAATGCGTCGACGATGTCAGAATGATTCATGGTCTTAAGTATTGTTGCTTCGGCGGATTTCGCTGAAGGCGGATAACCCTCCGAAGCCTTGGCATAGGAGGGTATCCTATGGAGGTACCATGGGCTTTGCCCGTGGGGCTCCAT
>Ga0105107_10001601_pt1 | contig 14732 bp, 18 predicted proteins | sample PPLLaktember2015_6_FD_79335 | JGI IMG/M metagenome (GOLD analysis project Ga0105107, IMG submission 79335) | Freshwater sediment microbial communities from Prairie Pothole Lake near Jamestown, North Dakota, USA - PPLs Lake P8 Core (1) Depth... | ecosystem: Environmental > Aquatic > Freshwater >...
AACGCCGTCTCCATTTGGCTCGGCAACGGAGATGGTTCCTTTCGCGACCCCAAAGACTATTCAACCGGCCATCGTCCCTTAGGGGTGAGTTTTGCGGACTTCAACAACGATCATCATAGTGACCTTTTGGTTATCAATGGCGAAAAAGACTGCTTTACTACCTTTCTGGGCAATGGCAATGCCACGTTTCGACCTGGTAAAGATTCAGGTGCCGATGCCGGTCCAAATTTCGGGCTGGCGAAAGACTTTAATGGCGATCGTCTCGTGGATGTTGCCATTGTGAATATCCAGTCAAATGATCTCTCGATCTTGTTCGGCAAAGGAGATGGCACCTTTCACTATCCTCCAAGAAACTACCGCACCAAGTCTGGCCCGTTCGCTCTGTCCTCCTTTCGCGTAACCAATGTCGGGGCTGAGGAACCCGGCCTGGCCATTGCCGACAATGGAAGCGGGAGCGTTTCAATTTTTCTGCATAAAGGGCTCAAACCGCCAGCAAGTTCGCAGCCACACGAATAGGGGCGAAGGTTCACCATCTATTCTTGACAGCCCAGGGAGCCTTCGCTAGAGTTGCTGTTGGGTTTACCGGGGTAAGTTGATAGGCATACCAATGGCGCTTCGATCCTTTGCATGGTGGTTCATGATTGGGGCCCTTATGACCCTCTCGGTCCTGATGGTCCAGGGCGGGGTACGGGATTTGTGGGAAGGGACGCAACCGGCTGGAGGCACCAATGTGTTTGTATATTTCGGCACGACACTCATTGGCGGAGGCTTACTTGCCGGATGTGTTGCATTAGTCATGAATCGATTGCGGTAGTTCGGAGAGAGTGAGACATGTATGCAGTGTTTGAAGTGCAGAGGATTCATGATGGTGGAGCGGCACTACACTCTCATCAACCGCCGAATTTACGCTCGATGCCTCAATTGTGGATTTTGGATTGATTTAGCCGATCTACTCAGGTTTTTTCATAAGGTTATCGATAGTGGCCGGAAGGGTGATAAGGTGCGGGAGTCGTTCACCTTCTAAATAGATGGGTGGCTTTGGGACGGAAAGACTGCTCCTGGCCTGATCATCAACCGCTGCGACGGTGCAGGTTGGTTGTACTGCCAGCTCTCGTTACAGCCTTCTCTATCCCGCTGATTCTTCTATCGAGCCCTCCTGCCTCGGGGTCGGAAATGCAACCCAAGGCTCCGACGATCCGTACGGTCACCTATGCACCGCAACCGCTTCCCTGGAAACGGATTCCTGCACATAGTATTCTCCTGAAGGAGCTAAGATCCGGACGTGTGCTTTATCAACACCAAGCGGACAAGCGTTTATCGCCGGCTAGTCTGACCAAGATCATGTCGGCGCTGGTCATTCTTGAAAATGGCCGGCTCGAGGATCTGGCAACGGTGAGCAAAAATGCGGCACGAGCTCCTAAGACTCACCTGCGATTGAAAGTCGGGGAGGTCTTTCGCGTGAAGGATTTGCTGAAGGCCATGATGATGGTGTCTGCTAATGATGCCTGCCTAGCAGCGGTAGAACACGTTGGCGGAAATGAAGAACAGTTCGTCGAGATGATGAACAAGAAGGCGACGTCGTTAGGCTTACACGGGACTCATTTTAGTAACGGCTGTGGTTTTGATGGGCCCGATCACTATTCGACCGCTGAAGATCTTGCCAAGCTAAGCGAAGTCGCGATGCGGAATGGGGTATTTCGAGCGCTCGTGAAAGAAGAACGTGAAATCATCACACCCGTGAGCGGCTACCACGCATACGTCCTGCATAATACCAATCGCCTTCTTGGTCGGATTCCCGGCGTGGAAGGGGTGAAGACGGGATTCACCTCAAAAGCTGGCCGATGTTTGATTGCCAAAGTCTCTCAAAACGATAGGGACTTGCTGCTCGTCATCCTGAACTCCAACCGTAGGTGGAACACCGCAAAGAGCTTGATCGATTACGGCTTCCGTCTCACCAATACGATTCAATAATCAGGCTTGGTCCATCTCTTTCAATCAGGTAAATATTCCGTTATTAACACCTGTGTCCGGCTGATTTGTCCGGTTGGTCGTGAAGTAGAGCCACTAGCCAATGCGAGATATTGGGAGGGATAGAATGGAGTGGTGAAGGAAGGACTGTAAGGAGGGATTAGTGAGGTAGGGCAAACTCAATGTTGATGTCCTTGCCAAGGTAGTTCACCTGGAAGCCTTGTTTGTCATAAGCAAGTATCGCGCCCATAACATTTTCGTCGCCGTACTCTTCTTGCCCCAGCAACTTACGAATCTCTTCAGGGCTTTCGCTATTGAGGACATTTCGGAAAACACCTCTGGTCTTGAAGGCAAAACGATTATTGATGAAGAGCAAATCGACCTTGCCGTCCTGAATTCGGACTCCAGCCATTGGGCCGGTCGGTTTGCGCTGGTCGAGAAGGAAGATGAAGGTCGCCTCTTGTTCCGCCTTAATTCCAGAAATGTGTTCGGTTACCAGGTTCTCAACCGCTTTGTTTTCTGAGTCACCAAGCTTCACACCAAAGAGCGAGATATCCACGCTTGAGATGGTTTTTGGTTCCATGACATCGGTCTGACTCAATTCGTACGGCTCGGCGTAAACCAAGGAACATGCAGTGAGGAGGCCAATGAAAACCACGTTGGCAATACAAGAGGGATTCTTTTCCATAAGACAATCGCTTTTTCCTATGATGGGATCAATGACATATCCGAAGCACCGCTAGAGAGACGGACTGGAACCGCTTACTCTAAATCATTCTAGCCAATCCGGGATCGAAGCTGCAAGAAACGCAGATCAATGGTTGATGGACCGATGCCCGATGCCTATGAGAAGACGCAGTTCCCACAAGTCCATCAATCACGGCGAGGACTGTACGTGTAGTAACATTTCGCCCAGCTCGCGAAGCCGTAGAAAGTATGACTGACAATCAGCCTCCAGCTCTGTCGTCAGATCATCTAGATCGCTCAGACAATCCTTCACGATGGCAATTCGTTGGGCGTCGAGACTATCGGAGCTATCTAGGTAGTAGACCACGCAACCACTGATGACCGTATCGAGAGTCATTAATTGTCCTTCGTGTGGGCTTGAAAATCGAGGCCAACCGTTAGCGCAGTGCTGTTCCCACGCTGCTGCGATCGTGTGTCGCGTCATGAGGTGCTCTTTTCCTCCTGCTGCCGAGCATCACCCTAGCGTACATCTCAGTTGTGAGGCAAGCACCAGAGCCAACAATTGAAACCGGAACCGAACGGTGAGCGATTAGGGGTACAATCCACGCTGGAGGTGGGCTTGAGCGACCTGGTCAATCCCGCTCATGAGAGCCGCCATGCGCATTGAAACTCGGCGTTCCGTTGAAAAGTGTAATGTGCGATGAAAAGCGGATGTGATGATATTCTGTAGACGATTCTGAATGTCGGCTGCGCTCCAGAAGAAGCGCTGAAGATCCTGAACCCACTCGAAGTATGAGACGATCACTCCACCGGAATTTGCTAGAATATCAGGAATCACAAATATTCCTTTGTCCTCTAGAATACGATCGGCTTCTAGTGTCGTCGGTCCGTTGGCTCCTTCAGAGAGAATTCGACACTTCAGGGAATTCGCATTGCGATGCGTAATCTGTTCGGATAATGCCGCGGGAACGAGCACAGTACATTCCAATTGGAGCAATTCCTCATTCGTGATCGCGTCTCCCTGCTTCGTTTCACGGAGTGGTTGACTGGAATCGCGACGGAGAAGATGTGCGATGTCCAACCCCTTGTCGTTGTAGATCCCGCCACTGACATCACTGACGGCAATCACACGTGCCCCTTGTTGTTGCATGATGAGAGCCGTATGCGAGCCGACGTTCCCAAACCCTTGAATGGCCACCGTCGCGTTCTCCAACGGCAGCTTCACATGACGTAGTGCTTCTTGCGTCACGTATACAACACCCCGTCCAGTTGCTTCTTCTCGACCCAAGCTGCCACCGAGCGCCAGCGGTTTTCCGGTGACAACTCCAGGTACAGCATATCCGACCTGCTGGCTGTAGGTGTCCATGATCCACGCCATGATCTGAGCATCAGTCCCCACGTCAGGGGCAGGCACGTCCTTATCCGGTCCGATCAACGGGAATATTTCCGCCGCATAGCGCCGGGTCAGTCGCTGTAATTCAGGAGAGGACAGGCTCTTGGGTGCGACTTGGACCCCGCCTTTGGCTCCACCGTATGGCAAGCCGGCTAAGGCACATTTCCATGTCATCCACATGGCCAGAGCGGCCACTTCGCCAAGATTTACATCGGGGTGGTACCGCACTCCACCCTTGGAGGGTCCGCGTGATGAATCATGCTGTACGCGATAACCGGTAAAGACCTCGACATGCCCATCGTCCATGAGGACGGGGAGACTAACGACGAGTGAGCGCTGTGGGAGCTTCAGGCGTTCGCGGAGGTTGGAGTCCAGGTGCATAGCCTCAGCGGCCTGATCGAATTGCGAGACGGCCAAGCGAAAGGTTGGTGTCAAAAGTTCCTGCATGGAGCTCCTTCAGGGTCAGTGTGGGCGTACTCCTGTTCTTGCGTGGATACCGGTTGTGAGGCGCTTATGGAAAACACCATGGTGAAGGTCTCAGCGAGTTGCTGCTTAATTGTCTCGACCGGAACGGCTCTTTGAGAAACAGCCACCATGGAGGTCACAGAACAATCCGGGAATCCACATGGGTGAATTCGGCGAAACGGGGCCAAGTCTAGATCAACATTTAGGGACACTCCATGTAGTGTAACTCCTTGTTGAATTCGTATCCCGACAAAACAGATCTTTTTCATCTGCGGCAGCATGACCCACACGCCAGGTTTGTCAACGATACGAACACCAGTGATATTCCAGTACGCAAGTACGCGAATGACAACCTCCTCAAGTAACCACACTAACTGCCTGGCCCCTGTGGCGTACCGATTAAGTTTCAGGATTGGATAGAGGACTACCTGGCCGGGGCCATGAAAGGTTACGGATCCACCACGGTTCACATGGTGGAATTCCGCTCCGTTCTCGCATAAAACTGCCTGACTCCCACCCCAGTCTGATGGTCGTGTCCTGCGTCCTAGCGTATAGACGGGCGAGTGTTCAAGAATTAACAGGGTGTCCGGTTGGCGATTGAGGAGGCGTTCGTTATGTAAGCGCGACTGCAGATCCCACGCTGTGAGATAGGGAATAGGATTTGGAAAAGTGTGAACATGGGTATCCCCATATCGAAGAGAGTCACAGGATGGGGTGGTGGTGATATCTGGGCCGACGAGGTGGCTTACAGGAACAGCTTTTTTCATAAAGAGATCCGACCCATCGGGGCACGTCTACCGGTATTGATCGTGGGTACGCTAAGGAGCCGTGGGCTCCCCTCGGCGGGTGTCATTGTTACACAACTGGTTGGATAGAGGAAAGTCGAGGTCCGAGTGCGAGGAAGTCGCCCTCGGACCTGATAGATCGAGGAGTCCTATTTGATAGAGGCGAAGAGTTCTTTGATCCCCGGGGTCTTGAGCTTTTTGAGCGCCTTCGCTTCAATCTGGCGGATACGCTCGCGTGTGACGGATAAGCTTTGGCCAACCTGCTCAAGGGTGCTGGCTTCGTCGTAGCCAATCCCAAATCGGAGCCTGATAACGGTTTGCTCTCGAGGTGTCAGGGTGCTAAGGATCCGGTCTAGTTGTTGAGTCAGCTCACCTCGGTGCACATGGGCGTCGGGTGACACGGCCTGTTGGTCAGGAATCATATCTCCGAACTGGGTATCTCCATCACCGATCGGAGTCTCTAATGCCACCGGTTCCTGAAACGCTTGCACGGTTTCACGGAGGCGTTCCGGTCTCATGCGTAATACATGAGCCACTTCGTCTAATCTGGCAGGCCGTCCAAACCGCTGTCCCAGTCGCCGTGTCACACGGAGAATTCGATGCGAGGCTTCGGTTTGGTGGACCGGAATGCGAATCGTTCTCGCTTGATCCGCAAGGGCCCGAGTGATGCCTTGTCGTATCCACCACGTGGCATACGTACTAAATTTAAATCCTTTCCGATACTGATATCGCTCCGCAGCTTTCATGAGCCCGATATTGCCCTCTTGTACCAGATCCAGTAAGGTCAACCCCCTTCCCGTGTAGTGTTTCGCAACATCGACCACTAAGCGCAAATTGCACCGTACGAGTTCATCCTTTCCTTCTTCCAGCACAATTCTGGCTGATCGGATTTCATTCAGTACTGCCTTCAATTGCTTGGCTGCACCCACTGTAAGTTTGGCATCCGGCTCTGATGAGCCTACGGCCGCTACCAGTAGTTTTTCTGCATCGTCTAGTGCGGTGGCTGACAGTCCACTTAATCGCCTCACGATTTGGAGTCCTCTCACTGTCTCTACAAGAGGAGACGTCCGTTTGGACTTCAGAATAATCCGCACCGCCTGACGCAATGCGGTGCGGATACGGCGGGTTCCAAGGTCGACACGTTTCGCGATGGCCGTCTCTTCTTCTCGAGTTAACAGTCCACGTTCACCAAACGAACGAAAATAGAGACTTTCCAACAGGAACGGGCTCGTTCCCTGGCTTGTCCGGATGACTGCCTGATTCTTCTCGTCGGCTGTCGATTCTTCAACCTCCTCACGGCCGATCATTCCGAGCATGCCGCTTGCTTTGGCATCATCGGCATCGACATCAGGGACGAATGTTTTCCGCATGTCTATTTCCTCAGCGACCCGAAGCTCTTTCTTCATCGTGTCACCCTTTGTGGTTTGGTTAAATAACCTTTGGTACGTTAGAGCCAAATTGGCCTGAGAAGATTCGACCCAATACGCACGTTTGTGGTGATTTCTATGAAGCAAAACGGATGCTGGAGCGAAGATGAGAAGGGGAACGAGAGATCGTCTCGAAAAATCACAAAGATTAGACTGGGCTAATGAGGAGCGTTATCAGAAACTGTCGCACTTATGCGGCAGCTCTGTGGGATTGATGCCAGCTGTTCGACGGAAATGCCACACTATTTCGAGAGCAGTCCCTTTATGAAAGGCCCAAGTGTGTCAACCGGGATGGGGAAAATGGTCGTCGAGTTCTTCTCCCCAGCAATCTCGACGAGTGTTTGGAGATACCGTAGTTGAAGTGCCGCAGGATTTCGACTGATGACGTCAGCAGCTTCAGCCAGTTTCTGGGCGGCCTGGAACTCACCTTCGGCATGAATGATTTTGGCGCGCCGTTCTCGTTCAGCTTCGGCTTGTCGAGCGATAGCTCGTTGCATGTCTTGCGGGATATCCACATTTTTTACCTCGACGGCGGCGACCTTGACCCCCCATGGCTCGGTCTGTTGATCGATGATCCGTTGCAATTCAGCATTGATATCGTCGCGTTTCGCCAGCAAGTCATCGAGTTGGCTTTGACCCAGGACACTGCGAAGAGTCGTTTGGGCCACCTGTGAAGTGGAGTACAGATAATCCTGTACGGCGAGCACTGCGCGTTGGGGATCAACCACGCGCAGGAAAATGACAGCGTTGACCTTTACGGAAATGTTATCTCGCGTGATAACATCTTGAGACGGGACTTCCATCGTGACGGTCTGGAGATTCACGCGGACCATCTGCTGAAGGACCGGGATCACCAATCTGATTCCAGGCCCTTTCACTGTTTGAAACTTGCCGAGAGCAAACACCACAAGCCGTTCGTATTCCATCACGCGCTTGAAACTGGCATAAAGTAGCGCACCTAACAGGATTAATGGCAACAGGAATGACATGATGTCTCCTTCTCTTCCGTCAGCTTAATTTGTGAGTGGGGGCCACTGTAAGTGTCAGCCCATCGATCGACAGCACCTCTGCAGCCTCGCCTTGACGCATGGGAGCTTGGCTGACTGCCTCCCAGATCTCTCCTTGTATGGTAATCAGACCGCATGGGTTCAAATCTGTCTTCGCGATCCCGATTGCTCCGATCATTCCCTCAGCTCCAGTGATCGGCTTTCCGCGGGTTCCCTTGACTGCCATCCATGCAAGAACCCCGGCCAGGGCTCCGACCACCATGACGGTGGGCAACAAGAACGAAAGCGACACTTGTAGAAACGGTGCGTCACTCTTGATGAGGAACAGACCGCCCAACGTCATGGCGGTTAAGCCTCCCAATGCGAGCAATCCATAGCTAGTGACGGAGATTTCAAGCAGAAGGAACACGACGCCGAGTATCACAAGGAGGGCGCCCGCATAATTTACAGGGAGAGATTGGAGGGAATAGAACGCCAGAATCAAGCTGATAGCTCCGATGATGCCGGGTAGGATTGCTCCGGGGCTGTAGAGCTCGGCCATAATCCCAATCGTTCCGATGGACATCAGAAGGTAGGCAATATTCGGATCACTCAGAGTTTTGAGCAACTCCAGACGTGTACCCATCGGAAATTCTCTGAGGGTAGGAGGTTCGCTTGATAACGTGATTGATCCATGAGGGAGAACAACCTTTCTCCCCTGAAGATACTTCAGCAGGCTGGGAATATCTTCGACCACCAAATCGATGATTTTGAGTTTCAAGGCCTCCTGTTCCGTCACAGACACGCTCTTACGGACCGCATCTTCGGCCCATGACACATTTCGGCCACGCTGTTCCGCGATGCTCTTGATGTAAGCAACAGAGTCATTTTCTACCTTCTCTTTCATCGTGTTGTCCATCTCGCCGCCACCCATGGCAACCGGATGCGCCGCTCCAATGTTGGTGCCCGGTGCCATGGCAGCGAAATGGGCCGCCATGGTGATAAACACACCTGCTGAAGCGGCCCGTCCTCCCGAGGGAGAGACGAATACAATCACCGGCAGAGGCGAACCTGTAATATCTTTGATCATCAGACGCATGGAAGTATCCAACCCTCCGGGGGTGTCGAGCTTCAAGATCAATGTTTCGGCTCCGGTAGATTGCGCGAAATCGAGTGCGTCATGCAGGTATTCCGCCGCGACGGGGTTAATGACCCCCTCATAGCTCGCAATGACTATCTCTTTCGCATGAACGGAGTGACTGAGGAACGCCGGGCAAACGGCTAAGGCCAGTCCTATGACCGCCTTAAAGAGGAGAGGGACTAACGAAATTCTGGTGTCTCGATCATCAAAGGCCATCGTGAAAAATATCAATGATGAAAAGATCTTACGACCCACTCAGTGCTCTGTCAAGGAACAGCACTTGGTTGCAAACTCAGGAACGAACCTCCTAGAATGCCAGCCATGTCCAGATTATCCAGTGGTGACCGGATTCATCTGGTTGATCAAAAAAGGCGACAATACGCCCTCACGCTCAAAGCGGGAGAGACCTACCAGTTTAGTGGTCAAAAGATCGCACACGATACCCTCATCGGTCGTCCTGATGGGTCCATCGTCACACTCTCTGGCGGCAAGAAGATGTTGGCGCTTCGACCGACGTTTGGCGACTATGTGCTCAAAATGCCTCGAGGGGCACAGGTCCTCTATCCCAAAGATCTCGCGATCATGCCCATGTGGGCCGATATTCATCCGGGAGCTCGAGTCTTCGAGGCCGGTACTGGATCAGGTGCGTTGACCATGGCGTTATTGCGCGCAGTGGGTCCAGACGGCGTGGTGGTGACCTATGAAATCAGGGACGACTTTGCACTCACGGCGGCGGCAAATATTTCACGGTACATGAATCCGGTTAACCTGGTGGCGATCAGAATAAATGCCTATGAGGGCATTGATCTCCTGGATGACAAAATCCCTTTCGACCGTGTGGTGCTTGATCTCCCGGAACCATGGCAGGTGGTTCCTCATGCGGCCCAGGCGCTTCGTTCCGGTGGTATCTATTTGAGCTTCGTGCCCACGGTACCTCAAGTCATGCGCACGGTGGAGGCACTCGAGGGAACAACTGTGTTCGGAATGATTGAGACATTCGAGACCTTGCTGCGAACGTGGTCGGTGCAGGGCCGAAGCGTACGCCCCGATCATCGCATGGTGGCGCATTCCGGCTTCATCACGGTTGCTCGAAAGGTGGAGCCAGGGGTTCTTGGCCCAATGCCTAAGTCAGAAGAACTTGATGATGGAACCCATGACAAGATTAATGAAAGAGAAGAGGAACAGCACTCATGAAAAGGTTGGAGGGCAAAGTTACAGTCGTAACGGGGGGAAATGCGGGAATCGGCGAAGCGATCGCAAAGCGTTTTGCCGATGAAGGGGCATCGGTGGTGATTACCGGGCGTCGGCAGCCGGAATTGGATCATGTTGTCAATGTTGTTCGGCTCCACAAGGGAACCGTGCTTGGGGTTGCCGGCTCTGTGACAGACGAGGGTCATGTGCAGGATGTTGTGCGTCGCACGCTCGATAGTTTTGGAAGAATCGATGTGCTCGTCAACAATGCTGGGATCGGCGCCTTTGGAAAGCGTCTCCATGAAACCGATGATGCCACCTGGGCGAATGTGCTCGACGTCAACGTCACCGGGGTATTCCGCATGACGCGAGCTGTGATCCCCCAGATGCTGAAGCAGGGCCGAGGCTCCATTATCAATATTTCATCCATTGCCAGTTTGGTGGGCCTCTCTGGTTTGGCTGCGTACACAGCATCTAAGGGAGCTCTGGATGCCCTCACCCGGGCGGTGGCGGTCGAATATGCGCAGGATGGGATTCGATGTAATGTTGTGAATCCCGGCCTCATCGATACGCCCATGGCAGCCTCTCTGATGACAAATCCGGACATGCTCCAGTCTATTCTCGCGCAATATGCGATCCGTCGTCCTGGGAAACCAGAAGAAGTGGCGAATATGATTCTGTATCTCGCGTCGGATGAAGCGGCCTGGGTCACCGGGGCGACGTTCCCCATTGATGGGGGCATGACCATCCACAAGGGGTAGTGATTGAATCTGATCGATCGTACGGCCTGCATAAAAGAATGTATATCGACACACAGACGAAATTTTGCGGGGTGATTGGAAATCCGGTCGGGCATTCTCTTTCACCCGCCATCCATAACGCCGCATTCCGTGAATTGGGCCTTAATTTTGTCTATTTGGCGTGGCAGGTGGAAGCGATCAGTGATGCGCTGAAGGGACTGCGTGCGCTCGGGAACTTTCGTGGAGCGAGCATTACCATTCCCCACAAGGTGGCCGCCATGCCATTTCTTGATCATGTGGAAGAAACGGCTCAGCGAATCGGAGCAATCAACACCATTGTCTGCGAGAAAGGTACGCTCACAGGATACAACACGGACGCCACCGGCGCATTACGGGCTTTAAGAGAGGGTGGAGTGAACCTTGCGGGTCAACGCGTTGTGCTGTTAGGAACTGGCGGGGCGGCGCGCGCGATCGCATGTGCACTCATGGCTGAGTCATGCATGGCGAAGCTGACATTATTAGGAATTGACGATCGTGAACGAACGACATTAGCTGAGGATCTTCGTCGCCAGACAGATTCGACGGTCGAGGATTTTCATCTTGATGAGTCCTCACTTCGTAACGTGCTGCCTGACGCGCGCGTGTTGATTCATTGCACGCCTGTCGGGATGTCTCCGAAAGCCGATGCCAGCTGTGTTCCTGCTTTGCTTCTTCATGCCGATCTCACAGTGATGGACATTGTCTACAACCCGCGCGAGACTCAATTGCTGAAGGACGCCAAACATGCGGGGTGTAAAGCAATTCCAGGGTTGGAGATGTTTCTCAATCAAGCGGTCACTCAATTTGAACTCTGGACCAACCAGACGGCCCCGGTTGATGTCATGCGCGGGGTGCTGGAATCTCATTTCCGATGAATATAGTGCTGATTGGGTATCGAGGGACGGGTAAGAGTACCGTCGGTAAGATTCTGGCCTCTCGCCTCGACCAAATACTCTTATCCACAGACGTAGAAATTGTAAAACTCGCAGGGCAAACTATCCCAGAAATTGTTGAGCATCATGGATGGGAGAACTTCCGTGATCTCGAATCCCAGGTCTGTCGGCAGTTAGCCGGGAGGCAGGGACTTGTCATCGATACCGGGGGAGGAATCATTCTCAGACCACAGAATGTAGCGGTATTGAAGCAACTAGGGACACTATTTTGGCTGACAGCCTCAGTCGAAACGATTGCTAGGCGCATCGGTGGTGATACACAGCGTCCTTCCCTGACCGGGGTCAAGTCGTTTATCGATGAGATTCAAGATGTTCTACGCGAACGCCTACCGAAATATCAGACTGCCGCTGACCATGTCATTGAGACGGAAGGGAAATCGCTCAGGCAAGTTGCCGATGAAATTCTGGCCCGGCTGTAGGCCTTCTGGACGAGCTTCTCAACCTTGACAAGGCTTCCCGTAACATGATTCATGTACATCGTTGCGCCCGTAGCTCAGTTGGATAGAGCGCCGGGCTTCGAACCCGTAGGTCGCAGGTTCAATTCCTGCCGGGCGCACCATACGGCCAAGTCAGAACTTCTCATGCGTTTCCAACGTCTTAGCACTACGTTGGCGTCAATAAGTTAACACTTAAGCCTGGTATCCCGCTCAAAAAAATTCGTCTAGGCCACGAACCTAATCTGAAAGAGGTCATCTCGTGCGATGGTTCTGCCGATATAGAGCACAGGTGAAGAATTGGGGGTGTATACTGTAAAAGTCAAAACCGAACTCTTCGGACTAAACGATAGCTTGTTGTAGTAACTACCGTAGAAACTGATTCGATGAGTCCCTGGGTCTGTGAATGCGGATGGCACAGCTAATCAATCGAGCAAGAGGAGGGTGGTACCATGATCCCCGTTTTGCACGACGTACGAGCCGCATTTTTCCTTGCAATCGCGCTAGCCATGCTACTGATGATCTGTGCGTTAGCTGGCCTAGGAACCGTGTTGCGACCGGTCCGTTGGGCTGAGCGAAAAGACTATCGCTGAGCCAGGCCAGATTTCCTAGTATAGACTCGCAACACGTTTGACTGGGTTCCGTCTCAACATTGAGCATTGCCATTTCTCCTTGAGCCCTTTTCAGGCAGCTGTTTGATCAGAGTTTTCCTTTCTCTGTCGCCACGCCAAATATTCAAAATTATTAGGCATCCTTCCAATGATCCGGTAACATCCTGTTGAAGCAACAGGTTGCGACCTCAGTGCTATAGTTTTTTTCGGAGAGAGAAATAGTGAGCGTCGGGCCGTGCCCTTCGCTGCATTGCTGTTCTGAATCGCTGAGTCGCTCAATCTGGCTGACATATGGAGGAAAGACTTATGAACAGAGTGATCGCAATGTCTGGTGTAGTGATGGGCATAGCCGTAATCGTGCTTTCGACTCAGGGGTGTAACAAGAAATGGGTCCAGTCTGACAGGGAAAGCGGATCAGGGAGCGCGAGTGCGAAGCTGCCGAATATATCAAGTGGGAGTTCAAGCAAAGAATTGAGCGGGTTTTCTCGCAATCCATCTGAGGAGCGTCTTGCGCAGGATGGATACTCCACAGCTCTGAACCCATCGGGAACTGGTCCTCGCCAGCGAGCTGAGCTCACAAAGGAAGAGAAAGCTGCGGTGGAGGCCGGCCTACATGACGTCTTCTTTGGCTATGACCAATGGACGTTGTCTGGCGAGGGGATGGAAGCACTCAATCACGACGCCGCGTACCTGAAGGATCATCCGGGAGCAGTGTTGAAAATTGCAGGACATTGCGATGAACGAGGCACCAGTGACTACAACATGGTGTTGGGCGATAAACGCGCCAAGGCCGCTCGCAATTACCTTGCGGAAGTTGGGGTGAACTCCAAACAGGTCGTCATCGTGTCGTATGGCAAAGAGCGTCCGTTCTGTTTCGATCGCGATGAATCTTGTTACCAGCAAAATCGTCGGGATCATATGCTCCTGTCAATCCGATAGGAAAGGCTATGCGGCAAAACAGTATTTCGGTGCAGATGGCCAGGCTTAGGCAAGGAGTTTGTCCTTGAAAAAACTCAGTTCTCTCTTTAGGCTCGAACCTGCCAAGGAGATTCCGGCCAAGCCCCAGTCGGATGAGCGGCGGATCCAACCGAGATTCACGACGCAATTTCGCAGTACCTTTTCTGGGCACAAGCAGGAGGGGCAGGGGCGAACTCTGGATATTTCTGCCGGCGGTTGTAAGATCGAAAGTGATATGCAGGTTGAGCCGGGATCAAAGTTAGAATGCAGGCTCCATGTTCCTGGCCTGGATTGGCCGCTGCGAATTGACGAAGCTACCGTGCGCTGGGTCGATGGTAATAACTTCGGGATCGCTTTTTCCCGCATCGCTCCAGAAGAGTTTGCGAAGCTCAAAGCAGTGCTCTCCGATCTCGAAGGGGACGAGTAGCGCTTTCTCAACTTCAATCCCACGAAAGTGCTTCCCTCTACCAACTGTATCGCTCTAAAGTCTTTTGATTCTGAACGAACCCTCCACTTCGTCTTGTTATCGATGATCCCAGACCTTGCTTCGAACAAGGTTGACACGGCTACCACAACTGTCACAAAGTACGGCCTCGGTGATCACTCAAGCTCAGATTCGTGAAGGATGAGAGAGAAAGGAGTCAGGGGGTGGAACAGAGGTACGCAATTACCGTGAAGTTCTTGGTTGATGCTGATTCCGCGGAAGATGCGGAAGAGATGGTGGAGACGGCCTGTGAAAAGGCGTCGGCGTCATTCCCGGAAATGAGTTACGAAGGAATTGAAGATATTGAGGAGGAAGAAGACGAGTAGTGGGCTCCGTCCAGTGAAAGAAACCTACCGTCTACTCGACACACCGCACGATGGGAGAGGAGTTACCAAGGACCTTAGCTGAGAAAGAAGTCGCCATTCTTGCAGGTGGCTGCTTTTGGTGTCTCGAAGCGGTGTATGACCAGGT
>Ga0105107_10001603_pt1 | contig 14725 bp, 11 predicted proteins | sample PPLLaktember2015_6_FD_79335 | JGI IMG/M metagenome (GOLD analysis project Ga0105107, IMG submission 79335) | Freshwater sediment microbial communities from Prairie Pothole Lake near Jamestown, North Dakota, USA - PPLs Lake P8 Core (1) Depth... | ecosystem: Environmental > Aquatic > Freshwater >...
CGCCGCGACGTCCGTCTTGGTCAGCACGACCACCGGCAGGATGCCGTCGCCGTGAACGAGCGCCAGGTACCGCTCGAGTCGCCTGGGATTGAAGTCCCCGTCCAGCCCCATCACCAGCACCGCGACGTCGACGTTGCAGACGAGTGGCTGCCGCCGGCCATGGTCGTCGCGGCGGACGATGCGCGACTGCGGCGGAACGCGCGCATGGAGCCACAGGGCTCCGTGCGCGTCCGGCTGGGCGAGCGTCCAGTCGCCGACGGCGAGCGTCCCGTCGTCGCCCGCGAGCTCGCGGGCGAGGCGCGGCAGCACGCGCGCCGTGTGATCGGCGTGTCCGTCGTGCACGCGCACGCTCTCGCGGCACACCTCGGTCACCCGGACGAGCGTCGCCCCCGGGAGCAGGCCTTTGAGCCCGGCCGCGCGCTGCGCCAGGGCCGGGGTGAGGCCCACGCTGGAGAGGGCCTCGAAGTCAACTTCGATCATGATGAGTCCGCCACGTTCGTTGCGGGTGGCACGGCGCCTGGCGCGTGCACGGCCCGTGACGCCGCGTCGCGCATCGGCGCGAAGCGGCGGGTTCGCAAACGGTGTCGGTTGCGCGCCGCGAAGGCGCGCGAATCAGCAGCGGGTCAGGCGGCGATGCGGAAGCGCATCGCGAGGCGCAGCCGACCGGAGGCAAGGGCAATCGTCGTCATGGGGCCTCCGTCCGGTCGCGTGGGAAAGTGAAGTGGGCAAGTAACGCGGGAAGGCGAGGTAGCCAGCGGTTTCGGGCATCGCTCGCGTCCGCGAGTCTGCCAGATTGCCATGGCGAAGGTCAATCCGCGACGCGACGCGGTCACGGCCACTCGGCGCTGCCGGCACGGCGCGGCGACAACGGCGTCGCCGGCAGGTCACCCTGCACCTGCTGAATGTCGTAGCTGCCGCCAAGCGCGCGATAGAGCTCGATCACCGAGTTGTACTGCGAGCCGAGCACCTGCGTCAGCCGGAGCTCGGCCTCGAACAACTGGCGCGATGCGTCGAGCACCTCGAAGTACGAGGCCACGCCGCCCCGGTAGCGCAGATCGGACAGGCGCAGGCGCTCCCGGTTGGCGTCGGCGGCCGTCACCAGCGCCGCGCGCTCCTCGGAATAGCGCTGGAAGTCCGACAGGGCGTCATTCACATCCTGAAACGCGACGCGCACCGACTGCTTGTACTGCTCCTGCAGGATCGCCCGCTGCGCCTGTGTGCCCTCGAGATTGCTCGACAGCCTTCCGGCCGTGAAGATCGGTATCCCGATCGCGGGCCCGACCTGCCACGCGTAGCGGCCGCTGTCGAACAGGTCCTTGAGCGCCGGGCTCGCGAAGCCCAGGAGCCCCGACAACGTGATCGTCGGGAAGAAGGCGAGGCGTGCGGCCTCGACGTTGGCATCCGCGCCGGCCAGCGCCTGCTCGGCGGCACGGACATCGGGCCGCCGCAACAGCAGCTCGGAGGGGAGCCCCGCGGGCAGCTCGGCGGGAATCGGGAACTCCTGGAGCTTGCGCGAGCGGTGGATCCGGCCCGGATTGCGGCCGAGCAGCACCGACAGCGCGTTCTCGGTGCGCGCGAGCGCGCGCCGCAGCTCGGCGATCGTCTGCTCGGCGCCGGCGACGAGCGTGGTCGCGTCCTGCACCTCGAGCTTCGACGCGACGCCACCCTTGTAGCGCAGCGTGACGAGCCGCAGCGACTCGCGGCGCGTTTGCAGCGTCCGCTGCGCGATGTCGAGCTGCATGTCGAGCTCGAGGACCCGCAGGTAGAGCGTCGCGACCTGCGCGACGATCGACACCTGGGTGGCGAGCCGCAGCTCGTCGGCGGCGAGCACGTCGCGGCGCGCGCCCTCGGCCGCGGCGCGCACGCGACCCCAGACGTCGATCTCCCACGTGGCGAGCGACAGGCCCAGGAACGCCGACGACGTCACGATGTTCTCGTCGAGGCTGCCCGCGGGGAAGCGCTGGCGATCGTACGTGGTCGCGCCGCCGAACTGGGGGAAGACGAAGGAGCGCTGGACGCCGAACTGGCTGCGGGCCAGCTCGACGCGCTGCACGGCGATCGCAAGGTCGGCGTTCGCCACCAGCGCCTCGCGCACGAGCGCGTCGAGCTCGTCGGAACGAAAGATCTCGCTACCGCGGAAGCTGCCGAGCGAGCGATCGGTCGTCGCCGGCACGCGCCAGGACGTCGGCACGACGGCATCGGGCTTGGTCGGCGGCGCGAGCTGGCAGCCGGCGAGCATCGCGGCGACGCCGATCACCGCCACGGTCGGGAATCGGCGCACACTCACGACGTCGCCCCCTGCGCCGGCGGCGCGGCCGGCGGCACGCCGGGCGACGCGTCCTTTCGTCCGCCACCGAACAGGGTCATCACCAGCCAGTAGAAGAGCGGCGTGAAGAACACGCCGATCAGCGTGGCCGCGAGCATCCCGCCGAGGATGCCGGTGCCGACGGAGTGCTGCGTCGCCGCGCCTGCGCCGGTCGCCTTGACGAGCGGCAGCACGCCGAGGATGAAGGCGAGCGAGGTCATCACGATCGGACGCAGCCGCAGCCGGGCCGCCTCGAGCGCGGCATCGAGCACCGACAGGCCCTCCTCCCGCCGCTGCTTCGCGAACTCGACGATCAGGATGCCGTTCTTGCCGGCGAGGCCAACCAGCGTGATCAGCGACACCTGGAAGAACACGTCGTTGGGCGCGTGCCGGAGGAACAGCGCGACCAGCGCGCCGAGGATGCCGATTGGCACGATCAGGAACACCGCGACGGGTAGCGAGAAACTCTCGTAGAGCGCGGCGAGGAACAGGAACACGAAGATGAACGACAGCAGGAAGATGAAGCCGGCCTGCCCCCCGGCCGTCTTTTCCTGCAGCGACTGGCCCGACCACTGGAAGCCGATGCCCTGCGGCAGCTTGTCGGCCGCGAGCTCCTCCATCGCGGCGAGCGCCTCGCCCGAGCTCCGCCCCGTCGCGGGCGCGCCGTTGATCTGCACCGATGGGTAGCCGTTGTAGCGGGTGAGCGCGATCGGCGCCGAGCGGAAGTCGGTCGACGTCACGACCGGCAGCGGCACCATGTCGCCCTTGGCGTTGCGCACGTAGAAACGCGACAGGTACACCGGGTCGGAGCGGAACAACTGCTCCGACTGCAGCTTGACCTTGAGGTTCGTGCCGAACGCCGTGAACTGGTTGACGAACGACGACCCGAGCAGCGTGCCGACCGTCTGGTAGACGTCCGCAAGCGGGATGCCGAACGACTTGGCCTTGTTGCGGTCGACGTCGACGAACAGCGTCTGCACCTCGGGCGCCGCGACGTTGCGCACCCCGGCGAGGCGCTCGTCGCCGCGCGCGGCGCCCACCAGCGCGGCGGCGGCGTCGTTCAGCTTCTGCCGATCGCCGTCGAGCGCCATCAGCCGGAAGTCGAAGCCCGCGATGTTGCCCATCCCGGCGATCGGCGGCTCGTTCATCGCGAACACGCGTGCCTCGGTGATCTCCGCGAACCGGGCGTTCATCCGCGCGATCAGCGCGAGCACGTGCTGCGACGGGTCCTCCCGCTCCTTCCAGTCCTTCAGCGTAACGTACACGAAGCCCTGGTTCGCGTAGCGGTAGAACACCGAGAAGCCGAGGATGCCGATCACGTCGCGCACCGCCGGCTCCTGCCTGATCATCCCCTCGACCCGGTTCAGCACCTCCGCGACACGCTCCTGCGACGCGCCGGAGGGCAGGTCGATCGCGACGAACATCGTGCCCTTGTCCTCCTCCGGCACGAAGCCGCCGGGGATCGTCTTGAACAGGAACGCGACGCCCGCGATCAGCGCGCCGTAGACGACCAGGAACAGGATCCAGCGCCGGATCGCGAAGCCGACGACGCCGACGTAGCCGTCGGTGACACGCGCGAAGAAGCGGTCGAACGCCTGGATCGGCTTCGGCTTGTGCGTGCCCGGTTTGAGCATGAGCGCGCACAGCGCCGGCGTCAGCGTCAGCGCCGTGATCGCCGAGAGCAGCGTCGAGATGGTGATCGTGATCGCGAACTGCTTGTACAGCGTGCCGGTGACCCCGCCCAGGAACGCGATCGGCACGAACACCGCGCAGATCACCGCGGTGACGCCGACGATCGCGCCGCCGATGCTCTTCATCGCCTCCCGCGCCGCCTCGCGCGCGTCCAGGCCCTTGTCGTGCATGATCTTCTCGACCGCCTCGACGACGACGATCGCGTCGTCGACGACGATGCCGATCGCGAGCACGATGCCGAACAGCGTCAGCATGTTGATCGAGAAACCCATCAGCAGCATGCCGGCCATCGTGCCGATCAGCGACACCGGGATGGCGAGCATGGGGATGATCGTGGCGCGGATGTTGCCGAGGAACAGGTACACGACGATCAGCACGAGGACGAACGCCTCGACGAAGGTGTGGAGGACGAGCTCGATCGAGGCGTTGACGAACACCGTGGTGTCGTAGGGCACGCGCCACTCGACGTCGCGCGGGAACGTCTTGGCGAGCTCGGCCATCTTGGCGCGGACCTCCTCGGCCGTCACCAGCGCGTTGCCGCCCGGCCGCAGGTAGACGCCGAGGCCCGCCGCCGGCTGGCCGTTGAGCCGCATGCTGACCTGGTAGTCCTCGGCGCCCAGCTCGACGCGCCCGATGTCGCGCACGCGCACCACCGACCCGTCGGCGGCCGCGCGGACGATGATGTCGGCGAAGTCCTTCGGCTCGGTGAACGTGCCGGTGGTCTGCACGGGGAAGGTCAGCACCTGCCCCGTCGGCGACGGCGAGGTGCCGATCTCGCCGACCGCGTAGTTCTGGTTCTGCTCGCGGATCGCGTTGGCGACGTCGGTGACGGTGAGCCGGTACTTGGCGAGGTGGTCCGGATTGAGCCAGATCCGCATCGCATAGGGATAGCCGAACAGCGTCACGTCGCCGACGCCGCCGATGCGCTTCAGCTCCGGCACGACGTTGCTGTTGGCGAGGTTCGACAGGTAGTCGCGGTCGAACTGGCCGGTCTTCGACTGCATCGTGACGATCAGCAGGATCGCGGGGTTGGTCTTGTCGACCTTGACGCCGTTCTGCAGCACCGCCTGCGGCAGCAGCGGCTCGACGCGCTTCACGCGGTTGTTGACCTCGACCGTCGCGATGTCGAGGTCGGTACCAGGCTCGAAGGCCACCTGCAGCGTCATCAGGCCGTTCGACGACGACGTCGACTGCATGAACAGCAGCCCCGACACGCCGTTCATCTCGCGCTCGAGCGGCGCCGCGACGACGTTCTCGAGGAGTTCGGGCGACGCGCCTGGGTAGACGGCAGTCACCTGCACCTGCGGTGGCGCCACGTTCGGGTACTGCTCGACGGCGAGTTGCTGGAGCGCCAGCGCACCCACCAGCGCGATGATGAGCGCGATGACGGTCGCGAAGACCGGGCGGTCGACGAAGAAGCCCATTGCGGTCGCCTACTTCGACCTGGCCGGCGCGGGAGCGGGCGTTGTCGCCGGCACGACGGGCGCGGGCGCGGCGGCGGGCTTCGGTGCGGCGCCCGCGTCGACCGGGGCCACGACGAGGCCCGGCTGCGCGCGCTGCACGCCGTCGACGATCACCCGTTCGCCGGCGGCGAGCCCCTTCTCGATGATCCAGTCGTCGCGGGTCCACTCGCCGACGACGAGGTCGCGCCGCTCGACCTTGTTGTCCGGTCCCACCACCCACGCGATGTGGCTGTTGGGAAGCTTGACCACGGCCCTCTGCGGAATGATCACCGCGTTCGGCCGCTCGCCGACCTTCAACTCGACGTTGACGAACATGCCGGGCAGGAGCTGCTGCTTCGGGTTGCCGATGATCGCTCGCTGCGTGATCGTGCCGGTATCCTTGTTGACCTCCGCGGCCGTGAAGTCGATGCGGCCGATGTCGGTCAGTTCGCTCCCGTCCGGCAGCACGAAGCGCGCGGTGCCCGCGCCGGCGCCGACGCGGATCTCGCCCTTCTCGATCGCCCGGCGCAGCACGATCGAGTCGCGGTCGGGCGTGGTGAACGTCACGTAGATCGGGTCGATCTTGTCGATCGTGGCGAGGAGCGTCGGCTGTCCGCGCCCGACCAGACGCCCTTCCGGCACCTGGGTCTGGCCGATGCGGCCGGACTCGGTCGCGTACACCCTTGTGTAGCCGAGGTTGAGCTTCGCGGACTCGACATTCGCGGTCGCCGAGTCGACCTGCGCCTGCGCCGACTTGGCGGCGGCGACGGCGTCGTCGTACTCCTGCCGGCTGATCGCCTCCTCCTTCACCAGCGGCTCGAGCCGCGCGGCCTTGGCGCGGGCGTTGGCGAGTCCCGCCTGGGCGTTCGCCAGTGCGCCTTCCGCATTCTTGAGCGCCTGCTGGTACTGCGACGGGTCGATCGTGTAGAGGAGTTGCCCCTTCTTCACGTCGGTGCCCTCGGTGTAGTGGCGCTTCTCGAGGATGCCCTCGACGCGCGCAGTGATTTCCACCGACCGGTAGGCGGCGACATTGCCGACGTATTCGCGTATGACCGGCACCGTGGCCGAGCGGACGGCGATCACGCCGACCTGGGGCGTCGGCGGCGGCCCCTTCGCGGCCTCCTGCTTCTCCGTGCCGCACCCGGCGAGTGCGGCGACGACCATCAGCGTCAGCGGCAGGCCGCGCAGCGCGCGGGCATCAAGGCCTTGGCGAATCAAATGAGCCCCTCCAAAGGTCAAGGCTTGGGCAGCTCGGCGCCGGCGAGATCGCGCGCCAGCGCGGCGAGGATGCGTCCGAGCGAAGCGTTCATCGCATCGGCGACGGCGTCGGACTGGGTGCCGGCGATCGGGGTGCGCTCGCGATAGCTTCCCGACCACGCCACGCCGCCCGGGAACGCCGCGCGCGTGAGGAAGTAGCCGATCGACACCTCGGCCTCCGCCTTGCCTGCCACCCGGCCGTCGGCGTAGAGCGCGTCGACGAAGCCTTCGAGCGTGAAGTCGCCCTCGTCGCCCGCGACGCCGGCGGGGATCACGCGCGCGAACGCGCGCGATGCGACGAGCGCGCGGCCCGTGGCCTCGGCGATCATCGCCGCCGGCGAGACGAAGAACTCGTTGTAGAAATCCGATTCGTACTTGAGGTCCGTCGTGCGGAACACGATCGCCCGGTCGCGATACGGTGCGGCGACGCCGATCGGGCCGATGCGCAGCGCGTACGGCTGCGTGCGTGCCCCCGCCGCCGGCATCGGCGGCTCGAGCAGGAAGCGGCGCTTCGCGGGCGGCGGCCGGGTGAACGAGCAGCCGGGCACGAGCGGCGCCAGCGCAAGCGGCGCGAGCATCGCCAGTACTCGGCGGCGCTGCGGTCGGAGGGTCGGGACGGCAGGGCTCATCGTTCGTCCTTCCTGGACGCTGTGGACGGCGCGCGGGCGGGCACGGTCGGCGCTGACTGGACTACCCTCCGCGCTGACGCGCTTCGGGCATGACTCGCCCTCGGGGCGGCCCTTCGGGCTCACTGGACTACCCTCCGCGCTGACGCGCTTCGGGCATGACTCGCCCTCGGGGCGGCCCTTCGGGCTCATCGCCCCCGCTCCAGCGGCGAGGGCGGCTCCCCGAACAGCAGGTTCGACGGGTAGCGCTTCGCGTTCTCGGTGAGCTCGCGCAGGTCGGTGGAGATGTCGCGCAGGTTTTCGAGCGTCGTAGCGAGGTTCCCTTCGCTGCCCCCGGTCAGGCGATCGAGCCGGGCGAGCGTGCGCTCGAGCCGTACGATGCTCGCGGCGAGCCGCGGGTCCGAGACGAGCTTCTTCATCTCCAGCACCGCCGCGTGCGTGTCCTCGGGAATCTTCTGCAGCGCCGGGTTGGCGAGGGTCTTCCTGAGCTCGGCGTTGCTGCTGCGCAGCTCCGCGAGCAGCGCCGTACCCTCGTCGGACAGGCGCTTCGTGTCGATCGACTTCAGCGCCGACTCGATGCGTGCCAGCGTGCGCTCTGTCTGCGCGCCGATCGCCTTCGTGTCCAGCGCGCCAACGCGCTCGTTGGTCGTGACCATCAGCCGATTGAAATTCTCGACGGTACCCTCGACGTCGAGCTTCTGCAACCGGGCGAGAATCTCCGAGGCCGCGTTCACGAATGTCGTCACCGTCGACGGCGCGCTCGGGATGTAGATGTTCTCCGGCGTCCAGTCGATCGACAGCACCGGATTCGCGGAGGGATCGACGTAGTCGATCTCGAGGTAGCTCGTGCCGGTGATGCCCTGCGGCGCGAGGCGCATCCGCAGCCCCCGCTCGACTTCGAGCGCGGCGTTGGCCGGGTGCGTGATATCGCCGGCCGCGGCGCGGCCGCCGAGCAGCCGCGGCTGGATCGCGGCCTCGACGAGCACGTAGCGGGCACGCTCGGACATCGGCCGGTCCTGCTGGTAGCGCGTGTGCGTGAACGAGATCTTCGTCACGTCGCCGATCACGACACCGCGGTACTTGACCTTGCTGCCGATGTCGAGCCCCTGCACCGACTCGTTGAAGTAGGTCTCGAAGGTGAGCTTGTCCGTGAACCAGCGCCCGCTGCCGACCACCAGCAGAATCGCCACCGCGCAGGCGACGGCTCCGAGCACGAACAGGCCCAGCTTGAAGTAGTTGGCTCGCAGGCTCATGCGTATCTTCCCCGGGGATGGCGAAGCGACCACGTCGCCGCGGCGGCGCCGTGGCGCCCGATGACGGTCTGCCTAGGCACCGACCGGCTCCGGCTCGCGGCGGAAGAACGAGCGCACGCGCGGGTCCTCGCTCTCGTCGCGCAGCTTGCGTGGGTCGCCCTCGGCGATGATGCTCCCGGCGCGGCGCTCGATCAGGATGACCCGATCGGTGGCCGTGTAGATGCTCGCGAGGTCGTGCGTGACGATCACGAACGTCACGCCGACCGTCTCGGCGAGCCGGCGGATCGTCGCGTCGAGCGAGGCGGCCGTGATCGGGTCGAGTCCGGACGACGGCTCGTCGAGGAACAGGATCTCGGGGTCGAGCGCCATCGCGCGCGCGATGCCCGCGCGCTTCTGCATGCCCCCGGAGAGCTCGGCCGGCAGGTGGCCCGTGAACGCCTCGAGCCCGACCAGCTCGAGCTTCATGCGCGCGATCAGGTCGATCGCGTCGTCGGGGAGCGTCGTCGCGGTCTCGAGCGGCAGGCGCACGTTCTCGAGCAGCGTCATCGAGCCGAACAGCGCGCCCGACTGGTACATCACGCCGAAGCGCGCGAGGATCCGCCGGCGGGCCTCCGGGTCGGCCGCCCAGATGTCGTCCTCGCCGAACAGGATCCGGCCGCGGATCGGCTCGAGCAGCCCGATCATGTTCTTGAGGATGGTGCTCTTGCCCGAGCCCGAGCCGCCGAGCACGCCGAACACCTCGCCGCGCCGGACCTCGAAATTGACGCCGGTGAGGATGGGGTTGCCGTCGTAGCCGGTGTCGAGGTCGATCACGCGGATGATCGGCTCGCCCTTGCCGGGCGCGGCGGTGGCGGGGCCCGTTGCCATCAGATGTTCAGCATGTAGTAGGCGAGCGCGAACAGGCCGTCGACGACGACCAGCATGATGATGCAGGAGACCACGGCGCTGGTCGCCGACTCGCCGACCGCGGACGCGCCCGCCTTGGTCTGCAGGCCGCGCAGGCAGCCGATACCCCCGACCAGGATCGCGAAGAAGAACGTCTTCACGAAGCCGGCGAGGAAGTCGCGCAGCTGCACGGCGGCGTCGGCCTCGCGGAAGAACGTGAGGAACGGGATGCCGAACGTCTGCATCGTGACGGCGCCGCCGAGCAGGCCCATCAGGTTCGCGAACAGCGTGAGCAGCGGCGTCATCATCAGGACGGCGATGATGCGCGGCGCGACCAGGAAGCGCACCGGATCGAGGCCCATCGTGGTCAGCGCGTCGACCTCCTGGTTCACCTTCATCGTGCCGATCTCGGCCGCGAACGCGGCCCCCGAGCGTCCGGAGAGCAGGATCGCGGTCATCAGCGGCCCCAGCTCCCGCAGCATCGAGAGGGCGATCAGGTCGGCGACGAAGATCTCCGCGCCGAAGCGCTTCATCGGCACCGCCGACTGGAACGCGAGGATCATGCCGAGCAGGAAGCTGATCAGCGCGACGATCGGCAGCGCGTCGACGCCCGCCTTCTCGGCGATGCGCCAGACGTCGCGCCAACGCACCGTGCGCGGGTGGGTGAACGCGTGGAAGAGCGCGGCGGTGGTCTCGCCGATGAACGAGACCTGGATCCGCAAGTCGCGCCAGACGTGCGCGGCCGCCTTGCCGATCTCCTCGATCAACGGCGCGCGCGGCGGCTCGGGGTCGAGGTCGCGCTCGAGTCGCCTGGCGTCGAACTGCCGCAGCATCGCGTCGTACGGCGCGCGCAGGTTGGCGACCTCGACCGCCGGCTCGCGCGGATGCCGCAGCAGCTCGACGAAGAGCGCCGCCCCGGCGCCGTCGAGGTAGTCGATCGCGGACGCATCGACGGTGACCGGCCGCGACGCAGCCTCCTCGACCGCCTTGCGCACCGGTGCCCAGAGTGCCTTGAGCGCCGCGCCGTCGAGCCGCCCGGAAAGCGTGACGACCCGGCGACCGTCGGGGTTGTCGGAGATCGCGAGCGCGGCCATGAGCGCCCGGCGGGCTACATGAGCTCGAGCTGCGTGCCGTAGACGCGCACGCGGTCGCCCTCGCGCAGCGTGGGCTCGTAGTCGTGGCTGACGGTGCGTCGGCTGCCGTCGTCCATCCTGACCACGATCTCCCAGCGCGGGCGCTCGTAGCTGTTGGGGCGCTTGGCGTACCCTGCGCCGCCGGCGGCGCCGAGCAGCACCATGTTGCCGGTCGAGAAGTTGTATTGCGTGGACACGCGCCCCGCGTCGCCGGCCGACTCGCGGTACCCGGTGCTCCCGGCAGCGCCAAGCGGCGTCCAGTTCGTCTTGGCGGTGGACTCGCGGATCGAATCGACGCGGCCGCAGTTGGCGCACTTTTCCTGCGCCAGCGCCGGCACGGCGGCGGCGGCGAGCATCGCGGCGACCAGCAGACGTCGCACGGTCATTCGGGCAGCCGCTGCAGGTAGTACATCGCGTGAAGCAGCCGACCGGGGCGGCCGAGCGGCGCGAGCCAGCGCTGGAACACGGCGTCGATGTCGCCGCTCTTGTAGACGCCGACGAGCGCGCGGTTCACCGCGAGGCGGAAGTCCGGGTCGTCGCGGCGGATCACCAGCGCATAGGGCTCGAAGGAGAAGTCGTCGGCGACGAAGGCGAACGCGTCGGGGTTGCGCGCGCGCTGGCGCTGCCCGGCGAGCACGATGCGATCGCCGGCAAGCGCGTCGACGCGACCGGCTTGCAGCGCAGCCATGCCCTCGGCGCCGTCCTTGACCGGGACCACCGTCGCGGTGACACCGGCCGCCGCGAGCTCGCGCGTCAGCGCCTGCTCGGTGGTGGTGGCCGGGATCACGGCCACCTTGCGTCCCTTGAGGTCGGCGAGCCTGCCGATCTTCGCGTTGCGCTTCACCAGCAAGCTGCCGCCATCGACGAAGATCGGCACGCTGAAGTCCACCTTCTCCATGCGCGACAGCGTGATCGTCGTCGTGCCGCACTCGACGTCGGCCTCGCCGTTCGCCACGGCGAAGAGCCGCGTCGTGGCGTCCACCGGCTTCCAGTCGATCCTGAGCGAGGGCAGGCCGAGCGACTTCTGGATGCTCGCGACGACGAGCATGCACAACTCGACCGAGTAGCCGCGGATGCGTCCTTCGCGATCCCTGAACGAGAACGGCGCGGCGCCCTCGCGGTAGGCGAGCGTGATCGTGGACGTCGAGCGAATGCGCTCGAGCGTCGGTCCGTCCGCCGCCACGGCAGGCACGGCAGCCGTCGCGCACATGGCGGCGATCGGCAGGGTACCAGCGAGGCGGACGAGCGCGCGAAGCATGGAATCGGCTTGCGTGTGAGTTTGGCGCGGCGAGTTTAGCACGCACGTTCGGGGCCTACGGGAGACCGGCGGGAGGCGTGCGATACCATCGCCGGTCGCCGCCACCCTAGGGAGCTCCCGTGATCCGCCGCTTCGCCATGCCCGCCGTCGCCGTGGTCCTCGTCCTCGCGCTCGGCGCTTGCGCGACCCCCTCCGCACCCACACCGGCGGCCGCCGCGGCCGTCCCGGCCGACACCCTCGGCCGCATCAAGGCGGTCAAGACGATCAACGTCGCCTTCGCCGGCGACTCGCTGCCGTTCTCGTTCGTCGGCCCGGACAACCAGCCCGCCGGCTACTCGATCGATCTGTGCAAGCACGTGATCGTCGCGATCGGGCGCGCCGCCGACGAGCCGAACCTCGCCGTCCGCTGGAAGGTGGGGACCACCGCCGAGCGGCTCGCGATGGTCGGCGAGGGCCGCGCGGACCTCGAGTGCGGCAACACGACGCCCACGCTGTCGCGCATGAAGTCGGTGGACTTCTCCAACCTGATATTCGTCGACGCGAGCGGCTTCCTCGTTCGGGGCGACGCGCGGATCGGTCGCGCCGCCGAGCTCGGGGGCAAGCGCATCGCGGTGATCGCAGGCACGACCAACGAGGCGTCGCTCGAGCGGGCGCTGAAGCAGCACTCGATCGCCGCCACGGTGGTGAAGGTGCGCGAGGCCGGCGAGGCCGTCGCGCTCCTCGAGTCGGGCGGCGCCGACGCTTTCGCCGGCGACAAGCTGAAGCTCGTCGGTGCCGCGGCGCAGGCGCGCGACCCGAAGGTGTTCGTGCTGCTTCCGGACGACCTCTCGTTCGAGCCCTATGCGTTCGCGCTGCCGCGCAACGACACGGCGATGCGCGCCACGGTCAACGGCGCGCTCGGCGAGGTCTTCCGCAGCCCGGAGCTCGACCGGATCTTCGCACGGTGGTTCGGCACGCTCGGGCGCCCGTCGCAACTGCTGGGCTCGATGTACCTGCTCAGCATCACGCCGGAGTAGTGCACCGGCGCGGTGCGGGCAGCTCCCTCCCCGTCGCGTGCCGAGGAGGTTCGCGGCGCGATTGACAACGGGGGTGGCGGACGCGACGATGCGCCGATCCCCGCCGACGCGCCGCCCGTCCGAGCTTCCCCGCTGCAATGCCCGATCCCGGCTCCGGCCCGTTGCGTTTCCTGCTGAACGGCGCGCCCGTCGAGGTCGAGGGCGTTGCGCCACAGACCACCCTGCTCGCGTGGCTGCGCGAGCAACGACAGTTGACCGGCACGAAGGAAGGCTGCGCCGAGGGCGACTGCGGCGCGTGCACGGTGGCGATCGCGGACGCGCAGGGCGATCGTCTCGCGTGGCGTTGCGTCAACGCCTGCATCAGCCTCCTGCCGTCCGTGGACGGCAAGGCCGTGTACACGGTGGAGAGCCTCGCCACGGCCGACGCGTTGCATCCGGTGCAGCAGGCGATGGTCGAGTGCCACGGCTCGCAATGCGGCTTCTGCACGCCCGGCTTCGTGATGAGCCTGTTCGGGCTCTACAAGAACGCCTACCGGCCCGGACGGGACGCGGTGTGCGACGCGCTGTCGGGCAACCTGTGCCGCTGCACCGGCTACCGGCCGATCCTCGACGCGGCGGAACGCATGTACGACCTGCCGGCGCCCGGTGACTGGCGCGCGCCGGGCGTGGCCCCGGACGGCGGGCTCCGCGCGAGTGGTGACGAACGCGCGATCGCAGGTCAGCTCGCCGCGCTCGGCCGTCCCGGCACCTTCGAGTACCGGGCGTGCGGGCAGCGCTGGATCGCGCCCACGTCGGAGGACGCATTCGCCACGGCGCTCGCGGCCATCCCCGACGCCACGATCGTCGCCGGGGCGACCGACGTCGGACTGCGGGTGACCAAGGCGCACCGCGACCTGGGCACGATGCTCTACACCGGCTCGGCCACGGACCTCGCGCACATCGTTCGCGATGCGGGCGGCATGTCGATCGGCGCGGCCGCCACGCTCGCCGACGTCTTCGCCGCGCTCGACGTCGAGTTTCCGGAGCTCCACGAGGCGTGGACGCGCTTCGCGTCGGTAGCGATACGCGCCATCGGGACGCTCGGCGGCAATGTCGCCAACGGCTCGCCGATCGGCGACACGATGCCCGCGCTGATCGCGCTCGGCGCCCGCGTCGAATTGCGTCGTGAAGCCCGTGTGCGCTCGCTCCCGCTCGAGGACTTCTACCTCGGCTATCGCCGCACGGCGCTCGAGCCCGGCGAGTTCCTGCGCGCCGTGCGCGTGCCTGCGCGGCCCGAAGGCGTGCTGCTGCGTGCCTACAAGGTCAGCAAGCGCTTCGACCAGGACATCTCGGCGGTGTTCGCCTGCTTCGCGATCGCGGTCGATGCGGGCCGCATCGTCGGGGCTCGCGTCGGGTGCGGAGGCGTCGCGCCCGTCCCTGCGCGCGCGCGGCGCACCGAAGCCGCGCTCGCAGGACGGCCGTTCACGGAGGCGACCATCGGGGTCGCCGCGCGCGTGCTCGCCGAGGAGTTCACGCCGATCGACGACATGCGCGCGTCGGCCGGGTACCGGCGCACGGTGCTGGGCAGCCTGCTGCGCCGCTTCTGGCACGAGACCGGCGCGACGCACGGCGCACCGGTGCGGGTGGCGGACGTCGCCGGGTAAGCACGCGATGAACGACTCGCGCCCCCTGCCTCCCGCCGAGCCGGCGTCCGCCGCCGGTACCACGGCGGTGCCTCACGAATCCGCCGCGCTGCACGTTTGCGGTGCCGCAGCCTACACCGACGACTTGGCCGAGCCGCGGGGCACGCTGTTCGCGGCGCTCGGCGTCTCGCCGGTCGCGCACGGTCGGTTGCGGGGACTCGACCTCGCGGCGGTAC
>Ga0105107_10001604_pt1 | contig 14724 bp, 9 predicted proteins | sample PPLLaktember2015_6_FD_79335 | JGI IMG/M metagenome (GOLD analysis project Ga0105107, IMG submission 79335) | Freshwater sediment microbial communities from Prairie Pothole Lake near Jamestown, North Dakota, USA - PPLs Lake P8 Core (1) Depth... | ecosystem: Environmental > Aquatic > Freshwater >...
GCGTTTGAACCCCGAGGGCGGCGCCATCGCCAACGGCCACCCGGTGGGCGCCAGCGGCGCGCGCATCGTGCTGCACCTGCTGCATGCGCTGCGACGCCAGGGCGGCGGGCAGGGCATCGCCACCCTGTGCATCGGCGGCGGGCAGGGCGGTGCCATGCTGTTGCGTACCGAGGGCCATAAATCATGAGCCACTGGCATCTCGACTACCACGGCGACCACGCGCTGCTGACACTCGACGTCCAGGGCCAGTCGGCCAACGTCCTGTCGCAGGAAGTGCTGAATGAGCTCGACAAGCATCTGGACGAGCTCGAAACCAAGATGCTCGCGGGCCTGATCATCCGCTCGGGTAAGGCCTCCGGTTTCATCGCCGGGGCCGACGTGCGCGAGTTCGAGACCATCGACGATCCCGCGCGCGCCACCGAACTCGCGCAGCTGGGTCAGCAGGTATTCGCCCGGCTCTCGGGCCTGCCGTTTGCTTCCGTCGCGGTGATTCACGGCTTCTGCATGGGCGGCGGCCTGGAGCTGGCGCTGGCCTGTACCTATCGCATCGCGCGCGACGATCCCGCCACCCGCCTAGGCCTGCCCGAGGTGCGGCTCGGCATTCACCCCGGCTTCGCCGGCACCGTGCGCCTGCCGCCGCTGGTGGGCGACATGACCGCGCTCGACATGATGCTGACCGGGCGCGCGCTGTCGGCACGCGAGGCACGCCGGCGCGGGCTGGTGGACGAGGTGGCGCCGGAGCGGCATCTCCTGAACGCGGCCGTGGCGTTCCTGAAAAAAAATCCGCCGCTGGGCAAGGCGCCGTGGTACCGGCGCGTCCCCGGGTGGAAACCCTTGCGACCGTGGATGGTGAAACTCATGGCGCCGCGCGTGCGGCGCAAGGCGCATCCGGACCATTATCCGGCGCCGTGGCGCATCCTCGATCTGTGGCGCGAGCAGGCCACGGAGGAGCGCGAGGCCGAGTCGCTCGGCGAGCTGCTGGTATCGCGCAGCAGCCGCAACCTGGTGCATGTGTTCCTGCTGGGGGAGGCGCTCAAGCGTCTCGGCCGGGCGCAGACCCACGACATCGAGCATGTGCATATCGTCGGCGCCGGCGTCATGGGCGCGGATATCGCCATCTGGGCCGCCAGCAAGGGTTTCCGCGTGAGCCTGCAGGACCGCGAGCCGGAAATTCTCGCGCGCGCGGTGAAACGGGCGCACGGTTTTTTCAGGTCCAAACTCAAGGACGCGCGCGCGGTGCAGGAGGCCATGGACCGCTTCATGCCGGACCTCGCGGGCCATGGACTGAAACGCGCCGACCTCGTGATCGAGGCCATCGTGGAGAAGGTCGGGCCCAAGCAGGAACTGTTCCGCGCGCTGGAGCAGAAGGTCCGGCCTCAGGCCCTGCTCGCCAGCAACACCTCGAGCATCCCGCTGGAAGTGATCGGCGAGTCCCTCAAGGACCCGTCGCGCCTGGTCGGGCTGCACTTCTTCAATCCGGTGGCGAAGATGCAGCTGGTCGAGATCGTGCGCGGCACCAAGACTTCGGAAGCGGCGCTGGCGCGCGCCCGTGCCTTCACCGGCGCCATCGAGCGCCTGCCGCTGGACGTCAAAAGCAGTCCGGGATTCCTGGTCAATCGCATTCTCATGCCCTATCTGCTTGAGGCCGTGAAGCTGGTGGAGGAGGGCGTGGGCGTGACGACCGTCGATCAGGCCGCGACCCAGTTCGGCATGCCCATGGGGCCGATCGAGCTGGCGGACACGGTCGGGCTCGATATCTGCCTGTCGGTGGCGGAGGAATTGTCCGGCCCGCTGCAGGTCGAGGTGCCGGCGCGGCTGCGCGAACTCGTCGGCCAGGGCCAGCTGGGCCGCAAATCCGGGCGCGGGTTTTACGAGTACGACAAACGCGGCCGGCGCAAGAAGCCGGCACCGGAAAAAATCGCGCTGGACGTGCCCGTGACCGAGCGCCTGGTGCTGCGCCTGCTCAACGAGGCCGTGGCCTGCCTGCGCGAGGGCGTGGTGGCCGACGCCGATGCCGTCGACGCCGGCATGGTCTACGGCACCGGCTTTGCCCCCTTTCTTGGTGGGCCTATGCGTTACATCGAGAGCCTGGGCGTGACCGGCATCAGCCACAGCCTGTATCGCCTGGCGCAGGAATACGGCCCGCGTTTCAATCCCGATACCGGCTGGTCGCGGCCGGAGCTGTTTCACCGGCGGTCAGCAAGATCTGAAAACCGCCAGGAATGATCCAGGACTCGACCCTTCGAAAAGGTTTGGCCAGGTGACGGACGGCTTTGTTCGATGCCCGTCTTCCGCTACCATGAAATGGCCCCGTGAGGGGACGGACAGACAGGAGAAGAAAACACTAATAACGTAACCCTCGCTGTCGACAGTGGGGTGAACCATTGCAGGAGAGATCACCATGAAGCTACCTGTTTGTGTTGCGTACCCGTCTCCCGGCCGTCTGGCGTTGGCGCTGTCATTGGCCTTGAGCGCCGTTCCCGCGCACGCCTTCACGTTCGAAAGCGAATCGGGCGAAGTCAAAGGCAGTTTCGATACCACACTCTCCGTCGGCGCCAGCTGGCGCATGCAGGACCGCGACCCGGCATTGATCGGCATCACCAACGGCGGCACCGCACGCGACGTCAACAGCGACGACGGCAACCTCAACTATAACGAAGGCGGTGTCGTTTATTCGGCACTCAAGGCCACGCACGATTTCGATCTGAGTTATCGCAACTACGGCGTATTCCTGCGCGGCACCTATTTCTTCGACCCGGTCAACGACACCAAGGAGTTTCTCGGCCCCGAGGCGCGCGACCGTATGGTGAGCGAGGCCGACCTGCTGGATGCCTACGTCCGCGGTACCTTTGACGTTGGCGGGCGCGATCTGAACCTGCGTCTCGGCAGCCAGGTGGTGAGCTGGGGCGAAAGCACGTTTATCCTCAATGGCATCAACGTCATCAATCCCGTGGACGTCACCAAACTGCGTGTGCCAGGCGCCGAACTCAAGGAAGGTTTGACACCCTCGAACATGCTGTGGGCCTCGCAGCAGGTAAGCCAGAACGTTACGGTCGAAGGCTTCGTGCTTGCCAACTGGGATAAAACCCGCATCGATCCACGTGGCAGCTTTTTCAGCACTACCGATGCGTTGTCCGATGACGGTGACAAGATCTTCATCGGCAGTGGGCGGCGTGTAGATCAGCATTTCCCGCCCGGGATGTTCATTCCGGGCGCCGCCCAGACCGCCGCTGTGTGGGCGCCGCGTTCGGCGGACCGTAACCCTGGCGACAGCGGACAGTTCGGTCTCGCCTTGCGGCTGTTTCAGCCTGAATGGAACAATACCGAGTTTGGTGTCTACGCCATGCGCTATCACAGTCGCACGCCGTATCTCAGCGCCTATCGTGGCGGCGCCACGGTGGCGGCGAGCGCCGGTCTTGGTGGATGCACGACACCCAATTTCGGATTCATACTGACAGGCGGGGCTATCGGTGCATTGTGTACCGCGCCGGCGACCTATTTCGCCGATTATCCCGACGATATCAAGCTCTATGGCGTGAGTTTCAACACGCTGGGTGCGGGTGGGGTCGCTTGGCAGGGCGAGTGGTCATACCGCTCCAATCAGCCGGTACAGCTGGCAACCACCGAATTGATTCTGGCTGCAGGCGGACTCTCCAACAACATCACTGGCGGAACCGTCGCCGCCGCCAGCGTCCCGATCGGGACGGAGATCACCGGCTATCGCCGCGTGAAGATGCACCAGTTGCAGGTTACCGGTACCAAGGCCTTCGGCCCGACAATCGGCGCCGAGCAATTTGCCTTGGTTGGCGAGGCCGGTTTTACTCATCAGGATTTGCCGAAAGATCTTTTGTTCGCCGGCCCCGGCGTGTACCTGCCGGCCGAGGGTTCCAGCACGGCGACGACATCGGGTTCGACGCAACCCGGCATGGAAGGCTACGCCACGCGCAGTTCCTGGGGTTACCGGCTCGTGGGCCGGCTCGACTATCCGGACGCGATCGGCGCCGTGACGGTGTCGCCACGCCTCGCCTACGCGCATGACGTCGATGGCGTCAGTAGCACCTTCAACGAAGGCACCAAGGCCGGAACACTCGGCGTCGGTTTTAATTATCGCCAGAACCTGCAGGCCGATATCGCCTACACCTGGTTTTGGGGCGGCCGGACTTACTCCGGCACCGACCCGGGCGCCGTGCCGCCGGGCCAGAGCGCGGATTACGCCAGCAGCGCCAACCCGCTCAAGGATCGCGATTTCCTCGCGGTCAGCGTGAGCTACTCCTTCTAACCGGCCGCACCGAGAACCGGGGGAATCATCATGATGCAGACCAAGTTTTTCGTGACCGTCGCCACCGCCGCGTTGCTTTCCGTTTCCGCTGCTTCGGCTGCCGAACTGGGCAAGGACCTGACGCCGCTCGGCGCGCAGGCCGCGGGCAACGCCGACGGCACCATCCCGGCCTGGACCGGCGGACTCACCGCGCCCATCGCCGGTTTCAAGCCCGGCGGGCACTATCCCGATCCTTTTGCCGGGGACAAACCTGTTGTCACGATCGACGCCGGCAACGTCGAACGCTACCAGGACAAGCTGTCGCCGGGACAGGTCGCGCTGCTCAAAAAATACCCGACCTGGAAGATGAACGTTTATCCCACGCACCGTAGCGCCGCCTGTCCCAAACCCGTCTATGAGGCCAGCGCCGCCAACGTTGGTGTCGCCAAGCTCGAGGCCGGTGGCAACGGTCTGGCCGGCACCACTGCCGGCATTCCCTTCCCCGTCCCCAAGGATGGTGCCGAAGTAATCTGGAACTCCTTGTTGCGTTACAAGGGCGATACCTATGCCATGACCTGGAACCAGGCAGCCGTCACGCGCGCCGGCGCCTACACGCTGGTGCGGTTCGAGTACGAATATGATTTTTCCTACGGCAGCACCAGCAAGAACGAGAGCCAGCGCGAGCCGAACAAACTCGCCAACTTCCTCCAGATCGTGACCGCCCCGGCGCGCCTCGCCGGTCAGGTGCTGCTGGTGCACGAGACGGTGAATCAGGTGAAGCAGCCGCGCAGCGCCTGGATCTACAACCCGGGCCAGCGGCGCGTGCGGCTGGCGCCGAACGTCGCTTACGACAATCCCGGCACGGCCGCGGACGGCCTGCGCACCAGCGATGATTTCAACATGTACAACGGCGCCATCGACCGCTACGAATGGAAGTTGGTCGGCAAACAGGAAATGTACATCCCGTACAATTCCTACCAGCTCACCGGCAACAGCATCCGGTATGCCGACATCCTGAAACCAGGCCATATCAACCCCGAGCACGCGCGCTACGAGCTGCACCGGGTGTGGGTGGTCGAGGCCACCCTCAAGCCGGGCGCCAGCCATATCTACAAGCGCCGCGTCTTCTACATCGACGAGGACAGCTGGGCGGTCGTGCTGACCGACAAGTACGACGCGCGCGACCAGCTGTGGCGCGTGTCCGAGCAGCACTCGATCAACTTCTACGATGTCCCGATGTTCTACGGCACGGTCGAGGTGCACCACGACCTGCAGTCGGGACGTTATATCGCCATGGGCCTGCGCAACGAGGAATCCGGCGTCTACCGGCCGATCCGCCGCACGGCGGCGGATTTCACCCCGGCCAGCCTGCGCAATCTCGGCACGCGCTGAGCGCGGCGGTGCTGTGCGGATGACGGTAGAACCTGTCTCAAAATCATCCCCCCTCCCCTCGCGGGGTGAGGCGGGGTCATCGCGAATGTCCAGTGGACTTCCATGACTGCTCCCCCTCACCCCCCGTCGAGGGGGAGGGAGTTCAATGTTGAGACGGCTGCTAATAAAAAAAGCCGTCAGGGGCCCTAAACGGCTCCTGACGGCTTTTTTGTTCATGTGGCTGAGCCTGCTCGCCGCGGCCGCCACCGCGGCCGAACCGGTTTCCCTGCCCGCCGCCTCCGTGCGCCAGCTGCTGCTCGATATCGCGCCGGCCGGTACACGGCTGGTGGCGGTGGGCGAGCGCGGGCGGATTTTTCTTTCCACGGACCGGGGCGAAACCTGGCAAGCGGCTGCGGCGCCGGGCGAGGCTACGCTCACGGCGGTCCATTTCCACGATGACCGTCATGGCTGGGCCGTCGGCCACGACGCCGTGATCCTGCGCACCGAAGACGCCGGCACGACCTGGGTGCTGGTGCATCAGGCGCCGGCGGAATACCGGCCGTTGCTGGACGTGTGGTTCGAAAACGAAAACCACGGTTTCGCCGTGGGCGCCTACGGCCTGTGCCTCGAGACGCGGGACGGCGGGCGTAGCTGGCAGCGCCGCACGCTGCAGCCGGTGGACATGCACCTCAACGCCATTGCCGGCGGTCCGGACGGGCGGATCTACGTGGCGGGCGAGGCCGGCACCCTGCTGCGCTCCGACGACAGCGGGCGGCGCTGGCGCAAACTGGCCTCGCCTTATCACGGATCGTTCTTCGGCGTTCTGCGCCTGCCCGACGGCAACCCGCTGGTTTTCGGCTTGCGTGGCAAGGCGTTCCGCTCGCCCGACGGCGGCCGGCGCTGGTTGTCTATCGACACCCAGGGCGAATCCGCGCTGCAGGGCGGCGCCGTACTCGCGGACCGGAGCGTGGTGCTGGTTGGCAACGACGGAACGGTGCTGGTCAGCCGCGACGGTGGCCGGCGGTTGGTGCCGCGCCATCAGGGACTGCGCCAGACGTTCGCCGCGGTGACGGCGAGCGGCACCTCGCTGGTGCTCGTCGGCGAGCGCGGCGTCACCCTGTTGCCGCAGATGCCGGAAACCCCGCGCTAGCCGCATGTCTCCCGCGCTCACACGACTGCCCGAAAAACTCGCGCACGCCGTATTCGCATACCGGCGCACGCTGATGGCGGTGTTCGCCGTCGTGACGCTGCTGCTGGTCTGGTCGGCCACGGCCCTGAAGGTCGATGCCGGGTTCAGCAAGATGATCCCGCTCGAGCATCCTTACATGCAGACCTTCACCGAGCACCAGGCGGCCTTCGGGGGCGCGAACCGCGTGATCGTGGCGCTGGTGCGGAGGCAGGACGACATTTTCAACGCCGCGTTCTTCGCCCGGCTCAAGCAGGTCACGGACGACGTGTTCTTCCTGCCGGGCGTCGACCGCTCCACGGTGACCTCGCTCTATACACCCAACGTGCGTTTCATCGAAATCGTCGAGGACGGTTTCGCCGGCGGCAACGTCATCCCGCCGGAATTCCAGGGGACGGAAGCGGATCTGGAGCAGGTGCGACGCAACCTGCTCAAGTCCGGTTACGTCGGACGGCTGGTGGCCAACGATTTCAGCGGCGCGCTGGTGAGCGCCGAGCTGCTCGAGTTCGACCCGGCGAGCGGCGCGCGCGTGGATTACCGCCGGGTGGCGGAACAGCTCGAAACATTGCGGGCCCGGCATGAGACCGCCGACACCGGCGTGCACATCATCGGTTTCGCCAAGGCCGTCGGCGATATCGCCGACGGCGCCGTGAGCGTGATCGGCTTCTTCGCCGTGGCCTTCGTGATCAGCGGCCTGCTGCTGTATTTCTACTGCGGCTCGCGGCGGCTGACGGCGCTCACGCTCGCCTGCGCGCTGGTGCCGGTGGTGTGGCTGCTGGGGTTGTTGCCGCTGCTCGGCTACGGCATCGACCCGATGTCGATCCTGGTGCCGTTCCTGATTTTTTCTATCGGCGTGAGCCATGCGGTGCAGATGGGCAACGCCTGGCGCCACGAGGTCGCGGTCAACGGCGCCACGCCGCTGCCGGCGGCGCGGCGGGCGTTCGCGCGGCTGCTGGTGCCGGGCTCGGTGGCCCTGATCACCGACGTGCTCGGCTTTCTCGCGATCCTGCATATCGAGATCGACGTCGTGCGCGAGCTCGGCATTACCTCGAGCCTGGGCCTGGCCGCGATGATCCTGACCAACATGCTGCTGCTGCCGGTGCTGCTGTCGTACACGCGGCTTTCGTCCGCCGCGATCGGGCGCAGTCGGCGCCAGGAGCGCCGCGGCGAGCGGTTGTGGGCGTGGTTGAAGCAGGCGGCCCGCCCGCGTCGCGCGGCGCTGATTCTCGCTATCGGGGCGGTGGTCTTCGCGCTGGGGCTGTACCAGTCGCGCGCCCTTCGCATTGGCGACCTCGGCGAGGGGGTGCCCGAGCTGCGTGCCGAATCACGCTATAACCAGGACGTGGAGGTCATTACCCGCGCCTTTTCCATCGGCGTCGATGTGTTGTCGGTAATGGCGCAGACCGGCATGGCCGGCGCCTGCACGCAATTCGAGATCATGGATGCCATCGACCGCTTCGAATGGCGCATGCGCCAGACGGAGGGCGTGCATTCGGTGCTGGCCCTGCCCGGCGTGGCCAAGGTCATTGCCTCGGGATGGAACGAAGGCAGCCTCAAGTGGCGCGCGCTGTCACGCGACCCCGTCGTGCTGGCGCAGTCGGTCACGCCGGTCGATACCGGCAGCGGGCTGCTCAACACCGACTGCAGCGTAATGCAGGTGATGCTGTTCATGAACAACCATGAGGGCACGACCATCGCGCACGTGGTCGACGAGATAAAAAAATTCAAGCTCGAACACGACAGCGACAAGCTCAGGTTTCGTCTGGCCGCGGGCAACGTCGGGGTCATGGCCGCCACCAACGAGGCGGTGGACGCGGCCCAGGTCGGAATGATGGCGTCGATCTTCGGCGCCATCACCGTGTTGTGCCTCGTCACCTTCCGCTCCTGGCGCGGGACGCTGTGCATCGTGATCCCCCTCGGGATCAGCTCGGTCCTGTGCCAGGCACTCATGGCGCTGCTCGACATCGGGCTCAAGGTCTCGACCCTGCCGGTCATCGCGCTGGGGGTGGGCATCGGCGTGGACTACGGGATATACCTGTACGAGCGCCTGCAGGACAACCTGGCGCGCGGCGGCCGGTCGCTGGTCGAGGCATTCCACGACGCGCTGCGGAGCCGCGGCACGGCGGTGCTGTTCACCGCCGCGACCATGACCGTGGGCGTGGGCAGCTGGGCGTTTTCCACGCTCAAGTTCCAGGCCGACATGGGCCTGTTGCTGGCGTTCATGTTCCTGGCGAACATGCTGGGGGCGCTGCTGCTGTTGCCGGCGCTGGCGGCGTTTCTCGTGCGCGCACCCCGGCGCCGGCCGCAACGCGGTTGACAACCCGGACAATCGGAACTTTTATGGGATGGTCATGATGGAACTGCCGGGCGAAGCGAACCTTTCCGATCTCTTTCTGCAGCGCCTCCGGGAAACGCCGGAGGCGCCGGCCTATCGCCAGTTCGATGGCAATGGCTGGAACGACTGGCGCTGGAGCGACATCGGCCGCACGGTGGCACGCTGGCAAGCCGGCTTCGAGAAAGAAGGTCTCAAGGCCGGCGATCGTGTGGCCCTGTGCCTGCACAATCGCGTGGAATGGGTCCTGTTCGACCAGGCGGCGCTGGGGCTGGGCCTGGTGACGGTACCGCTGTATTTCGACGACCGGCCGGACAACATGGCCTGGTGCCTGAACGACGCCGGCGTGCGCCTGTTGCTGCTCGAGGACGGCAAGATGTGGGACGCGCTGCGCGATCAGGTGAAAACCGTCGCGCGCGTGGTGTGTCTCGGCGCCGCAAACAGCGGCGACGAAAAAGTGGTCACCCTCGAGGCATGGTTGCCCGCGGTGGGCGAAGCGGAGTTTTCACGAACACCCTTAACGGGTGTTCGTGCCGCTGAGCGGGTGCAACGAAGTGGGTTGCACCCTGGGACGCAACCGGCACGCTCCGCGGCCATCGCCAACGACCTGGCCACCATCGTCTACACCTCCGGCACCACCGGAAGGCCCAAGGGCGTGATGTTGTCGCACGGCAATATCCTGAGCAACGTCATTGCCTCCATGCGCGCGCTCCCGGCCTATACCACCGACCGGTTTCTCTCGTTTCTGCCGCTGTCGCACATGTTCGAGCGCACCTGCGGCTATTACTCCGCCATCTGGGCCGGCGCGCAGACCGTCTATGCGCGTTCCATCAGCCAGCTGGCGGACGACATCCGCGAACAGCGGCCCACCGTGCTCATCAGCGTGCCGCGTATCTTCGAACGCATTTATTCCAGAATGCAGGAAGCCATGGCGCCCGGTTCGCCCAAGCGCAGGCTCTTTGAAAAAGCCACGGAGGTCGGCTGGCGCCGGTTTCGCGGCGAGGCCACGCTGGGCGACCGGCTGCTCTGGCCGCTGCTCAAGCTGCTGGTGGCGAAGAAACTTTACCGGCGCCTCGGCGGGCGCCTCCGCATGATTGTCGTCGGCGGCGCGGCGTTTGCGCCGCATCTGTCCAGGGTGTTCATCGGTCTCGGGCTGCCGATTATCCAGGGCTACGGGCTCACCGAAACCGCGCCGGTACTGGCGGCCAACCGCATGAACGACAACGACCCGACTTCCGTGGGCCGCGCGCTCGAAGGCATCGAGCTGCGCTGCGACGACAAGGGCGAGCTGTTGGCGCGCGGGCCGTGCGTGATGCTCGGCTACTGGAACAAGCCCGAGGCCACCGCCGCCATGATCGACCAGGACGGCTGGCTGCACACCGGCGATCTCGCCGCGATCCGCGGTGGCAACGTCTACATCACCGGGCGCGTCAAGGACATCATCGTGCTGTCCAACGGCGAAAAAGTGGCGCCGACGGACGCCGAATCGGCGATCCTGCGCGATGCCGCGTTCGAGCAGGTAATGGTCGTCGGCGAGGGCCGGCCCAAGCTCGGGTTAGTGGCGGTGAGCAAAATCACCGATGCCAAAGAATTGTGCGCCCGTGCCAATGCCCAGCTGCGTGATTTCCCCGGCTATGTACGCATTCACCATCTCGCACGGGTCACGGATCCCTGGACCGTGGAAAACGGCCTGCTTACGCCAACGCAGAAGGTGAAGCGCAACGAGATCGAGAAACGTTATGCGCGCGAGATCGAGGCCATGTACGCGGGCCCGGACCTGTGTCAGCCGAAGAACAAAGGCTAACGCCCATTCCGACAAACTATAGGTTGGGGTGAGCGTAGCGACAAAATCGCCGGGGTGAGGCGGAGCGGTCGCGAACAGACTTAACGTCTGTTCGCGCCACCGAACGGGTGCAACGAATTTTGTTGCACCCCGGGTGCGAACCTTGGCCAGCCGCAGGGTGGAGTCCAGGGATGGACTCCGCAAGCCCAACACACGAGCGCCCGATGTTGGGGTTCGGCGTTTCACGCCTCACCCCAACCTACATATGATCATTAAATTCTTTCCGGTGTTGTTTAAGCTGCTCCGCCGTCAGCAGAAACACACTCTCGTCCCCGGTTGATGTCGTCAGCCACACGAACGGCGCCGACGGGAATTTCCTCTGAAGTGTTGGCGCGCTGTTGCCCACCTCGCCCACCAGTATCCCGCCGGGATTGAGATGCCGCGGGGCGTCCGCGAGGATGCGCACGACGGCATCCAGCCCGTCCCGGCCGGAGACCAGCGCGAGTTCCGGCTCGTGCAGGTATTCACGCGGCAGGTTTTTCATTTCGGCGCGTGCCACGTATGGCGGGTTGGTGACGATGACATCGTAGCGTTGGCCTTTCAGCGCCTGGAAAAGATCGGAGCGCACCAGTCGCACGCGCCGGCCCAGACGATGGCGTTTGACGTTGAGGCGCGCCACCGCCAGCGCCTCTCCGGACAGGTCCGCCGCGTCCACGCGCGCCCGGGGGAAGGCCTGGGCGCAGGCAATGGCCATGCAGCCGCTGCCGGTGCACAGGTCCAGGATGCGCCGCACGCGTTTGGGTTCAATCCACGGCTGGAATTGCTCGGCAATGAATTCGCCGGTGAGCGAGCGCGGCACGATGACACGCTCATCGACATGGAATTTGCGCCCGGCAAACCACGCTTCCTTGAGCAGATACGCCAGCGGTTGACGGGTCTGGATGCGCGCCTTGGTAAGCGCGCCGATTTTTTTCAGCGCCGCGGGCGGGACCGGTTTATTCAGCCGGCCGACGAGCTTGTCCGGCGCGATTTTCAGCGCATGGCCCACCAGCCAGGCGGCTTCGTCTCGGGCGGTCTCGGTGCCGTGGCCGAAATAAAGCTTGGCGCGCTGGAACCGGCGCGCGACGGTGCCAATGATTTCCTCAACGCTGCGCGGGGTGTGACGGGGCGGTCGGCGGGGCACTATTTTTTCAGTTTCGCCTGATCGGCGCGCACGGTCTCGGCCGATTTCATGAACTCGGCCGCCTCCTGCGCGTTCAGCGGCAGTTCGATGACCTTTTCAATCCCGTGCTCGCCGAAGACGCAGGGCACGCCCATGCAGATGTCCGTAAGCCCGTATTCGCCCTCGAGCACCGCCACTGCGGGCAGGATGTGCCGGCGGTTGCGGCTGATGGCGTCGATCATCGAAGCAATCGCCGCGGCCGGGGCGTCGTAGGCGCTGGCGGTCTTGCGCAGGCTCAGGATCTCGGCGCCGCCCTCGCGCGTGCGCTTGACGATCTTGTCGATTGTTTCCTTGGACAGGAAATGCTCGATGGGAATGCCGTTGATGGTGGCGAAGCGTGTCATCGGCACCATGGTGTCGCCGTGGCCGCCGAGCACCATGGCGCTGACATCCTTGACCGAGAAGCCGGTCTCCATGGCCACGAAGCTCGCCATGCGCGCGGAATCGAGCACGCCGGCCATGCCGAAGACATGGCTGCGTTCGAAGCCCGAGCGCTTCCAGGCGGCGTAGGTCAGCACGTCCACGGGGTTGGAGACGATCAGCAGCATGGCTCTGGGCGCAAGTTTCTTTGCCTCGTCCACGATCCCGTAGAGCACGGCGAGGTTGGTATCGAGCACGTCCGAGCGCGACATGCCCGGCTTGCGCGGCACGCCGGCGGTGATCACCACCATGTCCGAGCCGGCCATGTCCTTGAGGTCGTTGGAGCCGGCAAGCTTGGTGTCGAAGTCGTAGATCGGCGCGGATTCCTGGATGTCGAGCGCCGTGCCCTGCGGCACGCCTTCCTTGATGTCGATCAGCATGACCTCGCGGCAGGTTTCGTGCTTGGCGAGATTGTGCGCGGTGGATTCGCCCACGCGCCCGGCGCCGACGATGGTGATTTTTTTCATGACCGGCCCTAGTAAAAAAGTTTCGAGTTTAGGGTTTCGAGTTTAGGGTTTCAGTGACAAAGGCACGGCGCGTCCGTTTTTAACCCTGAACTCTAAACCCTAAACGCTGAACTACCAGAAGTCTAGCCAAGTACTCCGCGCCGGCACGGCATTTCAGGGGGCAGGATAATGCGCCGGATAGCCCGCGCGGGCCACGCCGGAGTCGACTGCCGCCTTGGCCACGGCCGGCGGGATGGTCTTGATCAGGCGCGGGTCGAGCGGCTTGGGAATGATGTACTCCGGGCCGAATTCCAGGCGCTCCAGGCCGTAGGCGCGCAGCACCTCGGCGGGCACCGGCTCGTGCGCCAGCTTGGCCAGGGCGCGCACCGCGCCGACCAGCATGGCGCGCGACACAGAGCTGGCGTGCACGTCGAGCGCGCCGCGGAAGATGTAGGGAAAACCCAGCACGTTATTCACCTGGTTGGGGTAATCCGAGCGGCCCGTGGCCATGATGAGATCGCGGCGGACCCCGTTCGCGAGCTCGGGGCGGATTTCCGGGTCGGGATTGGCCAGCGCGAACACCACGGGTTTTGGCGCCATCGACGCCACCATCTCGGGCGACACCACGTTACCGGCCGAGACGCCGATGAACACGTCAGCGCCCTGCATGGCGTCGGCGAGCGTACGCTTGTCGGTAACCTGGGCGTAGCGGCGCTTGTAGATGTTGAGATCCGGGCGGCCGGGATGGATCACGCCCTGGCTGTCGAGCAGCAGCATGCGCTCGCGCTTTGCGCCCAGGGCGATCAGCAGCTGCATCGTGGCCAGCCCGGCGGCGCCGGCGCCGAGCAGCGCGATGCGCGCCTCGGACAGTTTCTTGCCCTGTAGTTCGAGGGCGTTCAGCAGGCCGGCGCAGATGATCACGGCGGTGCCGTGCTGGTCGTCGTGGAACACCGGGATGTCGAGGCGCGCGCGCAGCATCTCCTCGATGGCGAAGCACTCGGGCGCGGCGATGTCCTCGAGGTTGATGCCGCCGAAGGTCGGTGCGATGTTGGCCACGGTGTCGATGAAACTGTCGCGGTCGGGCGCGTCGATCTCGATGTCGAACACATCGATGTTGGCGAAGCGCTTGAACAGCACGGCTTTGCCCTCGAGCACCGGCTTGCTCGCCAGCGGCCCGCGGTTACCGAGACCGAGGATGGCGGTGCCGTTGCTGATGACCGCCACCAGGTTGCCCTTGTTGGTGTAACGGTAGGCGGCCTCGGGATCCTTGGCGATCTCGCGCACCGGCTCGGCCACGCCCGGGGAATAGGCAAGCGAGAGGTCGTGCTGGGTCTCGCATGGCTTGGTCGGCACCACGGCGATCTTCCCCGGCGCCGGCTGTGAGTGATAGTCGAGCGCGGCCTGCTTCATTTCGTTTTTCATGGTGTTGCCTGTTTCTATTTGATGATCTTGATGAATTCGCCCGCCACGGGTTCGCCGTCCGGGAACATGTTGTTGATCAGGCGCAGGGTGAGTTCGCTGTATTCGGTGAGCGGCGAGGCCTTGGCCAGGCTGGCAAAGGTATCGCCCGCGCGCGCCCGCACCAGACGCAGGTGCTGGCCTTCGGCCACTGTTTTTTCCCCCGGCTTCAGGGGGCGCAGGCTGGCGGCGGTGGCAATAAAATCAGGATCGAAGCGCGTGAGCGCCGCGGGATCCTTGGCGGCACC
>Ga0105107_10001607_pt1 | contig 14708 bp, 15 predicted proteins | sample PPLLaktember2015_6_FD_79335 | JGI IMG/M metagenome (GOLD analysis project Ga0105107, IMG submission 79335) | Freshwater sediment microbial communities from Prairie Pothole Lake near Jamestown, North Dakota, USA - PPLs Lake P8 Core (1) Depth... | ecosystem: Environmental > Aquatic > Freshwater >...
CAGGACCTGATCAGGTGGTATCCGGTCTCATAGTCCGTGGCTGTGTCGAGAACAAGCCCCGGGAAATCATCGAGCTGCTCTTTCAGGGTCTCCAGAATGTCCGGTTCATCGTCCACCGCCAGCAGACGCTTGTTGTTCAGTACGCTCTCCGGCATCGTCTTCCTCTTACGTTTTTCCTTTGGTCTGCTTTCTTCGTTCCTCGTCGCGAATCTCTCTGCGCAGGAGCTTTCCCACCTTCGACTTGGGCAGCATGTCCCGGAATTCAATATAGCTCGGCACTTTGTAGGCCGCTAGCCGATCGCGGCACCAGTTAAGAAGATCCGCACCGCCCACTCCCCTCGCATCTTCCTTGAGGACCACGATCGCCTTGATCCGCTCGCCGACCTTGGCGTCGGGCACACCCACCACGCAGGCCCCGATCACCGTGGGATGGTCCTGGAGCACCGCTTCCACCTCAGAGGCGGAGACTCGGAAGGCTTTGTGCTTGATGATGTCCGCGGACCGCTCGACGTAGATGAGGTCGCCGTCGGCATCCTGCTTCACGAAATCGCTCATGCGGTAGTAGATGTCGCTGTTGATCTTCACATAGGAGCGGCTGGTCTCGTCAGGTTTGTTCAGGTATTCTTTGATCGTGTAGGGAGAGGTAACCAGGAGTTCTCCGGTTTCCCCCTGCGGCACAGGCTCCAGGGTTTCCGGATCCGCCACGAGACAGCGCCGGCTCTTCAGAGGTTCACCGATGGTATTGGGTTTCGGTTCTTTGCCGATGCGGCTGTAAGTCACGTGCCCCGCCTCCGTCGAACCGTAAACCTGATAGATGGCCACGTCCGTATGCGCCTTCCATCGGTGGAACACTTCCAAAGGCAACACATCGCCGCCGCAATAGCAGTAGGTGAGAGAGCTCAGGTCATAGCGGTCCAGCCGGTCGTTTTCAAGGATCATCCTGTAGAGCGCCGGGACCCCGAGCATCCATCGGGCCTTGTAGCGCTGAACGCATTCCAAAATCGCGTCCACCTGCGGCACGGGCATGAGCAGTGTCAGGTTGCCCTTGTTGAGCCCCACGGCCATGAAAAGGCCGAGAGCCATGATGTGGAACAGGGGGTTGACGGCCAGGTACACGTCTTCCCCCTCTTTGAGGTATCGGCCTGCCACATCTACCGTCACATCGTTCACATAAGAGGTCATCCCGATGTGGTTGCCGGGAACCCCTTTGGGAAAGCCCGTGGTTCCACCAGTGTAAAGAATGTAGGAAAGGTCTTTCCAGGGGTCCAGCTCTACCTTTTCTTTCAAGGGCGGGTGTTTGAGGAGGCTCCTGAACGCGAGAACCTGGGTGTCCCGTTCCACCTTGCCGTTAGGGATTCTGTCGAAAAGAACACCCAGAAATCTTTTCCAGGGAGGAAGGAGGTCTGCGAGGTTCGTCACAATGATGCGCTTGAGACCGGTGTTCGGCAGAACCTCTTTGACGTAGCAGAAGTTCGTGTCCTGGCAGATCACCGTCTCCACCCCGGAATCTTTGATCATGTATTCGATCTCAAACGAAGTGTAGATCGGTGAGATGGGCACCAGCACGGCCCCGATTTTCTGAATGGCCAGAAAACCGATGATCCACTGGATGCAGTTTGGGATGTAGATCATGACCCGGTCGCCCTTCTTGACGCCCAGGTCCTGCAGGGCACCGGCAAACCTCTCGCTTAAATTATGCAGCCTGCGATAGGAAAAGGTCTCCCCGAGGTACATGACAGCCGGTCGGTCCGGATAGACTTCGCTCATCCGGTCGAACCGGGTAAAGGTGAGTTCACTATCTAAGGACTGGGCACCGGTGTTCATAAGGTATCCCTGTTTGCGACGTCCAAGTACTTGTAGCCTGCTGCGTGTTGTCCGTTGTCAGTTAAGGCCTGCTTTGCAGGCTGATCAAAAACGTCCAGATGCAAGGCACCCGAAATTCCGGGGAATGAGGCGTACATGGAAGTACGCCGCAATGACCCGGAATGAGGAAAACGCCGCAGATAGGCGTTTTTCATCAGCCTGTCACACGCCAAAATAGGCGGCCCTGACATCCGGGTTGTTCAACAGCTCCTGTCGCGTCCCCTCCATGACCGCTGCCCCGTTTTCCAGAATGAAAGCGTAATCCACAATGGGCAGCACCGGCCGTGCATACTGTTCTGTCACAAGGATAGAAATCTGTTTCTCGGCTCCGATGACCTTCGTGGCGCGGATCAGGATCGCCTGCATGAGTGGGCTCAACCCCAGCAGCGGCTCATCCAGAAGAAGAAGCGCCGGTTGCGCCATGAGCGCGCGGCCGATGGCCAGCATTTGCTGCTCCCCTCCGCTCAAAAATCCTCCCACTCTCTTCTTGAGTTTCAGCAGAGCAGGAAAGAGCTTGAACACATAGTCCATGGTCTCCCTGGACTGAGCCGGGGTAGCCAGGTAGCCGCCGATTTTCAGATTCTCAAGGACACTGCTCTCCTTAAATATCCGGCGTCTTTCGGGACACAGGATGAGCCCCCTTCTCGCCCTCTGGCTCGGCTTTAGTTTTGTGATGTCTATTCCCTTGAACTGAATCTTTCCTGAAACCGTGATTCGTTCTCCGCCGGCCATTTCCTCCTTCTTCTTGATATCCTCCATAATCCCCGAAAGGGTGTACATGAGGGTGGACTTGCCGGCGCTGTTGGCACCGAAAACCCCCACGATCCTGTTCTCCTCGCAACGGATATTCACATTGTTGAGGGCGAGCATGTTCTCGTAGAAGACCATCAGGCCGGAGGCTTCAAGCATAGGTCATGACCTCCTCCACCTCCTCTGACCCGAAGTAGGCCTCCTTCACCTTTGGATTGGCCATGACCTCATCAGGAGTCCCTTCCACAAGCTTTTCTCCGAAGTTCAGCACCATCACCCGGTTGGCCACACGGAACAGCTCCCGCAGGCGGTGCTCAATCATGATCAGGGTGATGCCGTCCATCTGCAGGCGCTCAATGAGGGGGACCATGCTCGCGATCTCGCTCATGCTGAGGCCGGAAAACACCTCATCGCAAAGAATGATCTCAGGTTTCAGGGCAAGGCACCGAGCAAGCTCGAGCCTTTTGAGATAACCGGTCGGCAGGGACGAAGCAAGCTTGTAGGGCACAAACGAATCCCTCTCAAATCCGATCTCCTCAAGGATGTCAATCCCCACGGTGTTCCTGTCTCCCAGCTTTCCTCCCCCTCGCCACCCTCCTGTTCTCTTTGCCCTGGGCGAGAAAAGCGGGATGACCAGATTCTTGTAGGCCGGCAGGCTGTAATAGGGCCGCATGATTTGAAAGGTCCTGGTAACACCGAGGTCGGCGATTTTGTGAGCCGGCTTTCCTGTAATTTCCCGGCCTTTGAAAAAGATCTTTCCCGACGTCATGGTCACGAAACCGGTGATGCAGTTGACCAGAGTCGTCTTGCCTGATCCGTTGGGGCCGATGATGCCCAGGATGTCTCCATGGTTCACATCAAAACTGACCCGGTTTAGGGCCAGGATGCCGCCGAAAGCCTTGGTCGCCTCTTCCACATGGAGCATCGGGGATTCCGTCATATCTTCACCCACCGCTCGAATTGATGATACTTGCGCTGGCCATAGACCATCAACCCCTCGCTTTTGAAAACGATGAACGCCATGAGAATAATGGCATAGAAAGCAATCCGCAAGGTTCCAAACTCTCTCAACAGCTCGGAGATGGGTACGAGGATGAAACAGCCGATGTCCGGGCCGGCGAGAGTCCCGCCGCCGCCGATAACGGTTGCTGCAATGGGGAGAATAGAAAAATCCAGGGCGAAAAGGGAAATCCCTGAAAACATATAAATGTGGGTCAGGCAAGCACCTGCTAGGCATCCAATGGTGGAGGCAATGAAGACCGCCACAGCCTTGTAATAGGTGATGCTCATCCCGGAGGCGCGAACGGCCTGGTCATTGTCTTTGACTCCCCGAAACACCAGGCCGATATCCATGTTTACCAGCCTCCTGAGCCCGAACAGAAACAGGATCACCATGACAATGACGAAATACTGCTCCACCCAAGAGTACGGGAAACTGTCGACTCCCATGATTCCGTCCGTACCCCCGAAAATGTTGAGGGCTTCGATGATCCTCATCGCGGCTAGGGGATACATGAGACTCACAATGGCAAAATACACCCCCCTCAAGGGAAGGCAAGGGAGGAGAAGAAGGGTGCAGATCGCCGCACCGGATACCGAAGCGATGGGGATCGTCAGGATGATCGAAAGGCCCAGATGTTTGTTCAGGAGTGCAGCGATGTAAGCGCCGGTGCCTATGAAAAGAGCGCCCCCCAGAGAGACGAGACCCACGTAATGAGCCAGGAAATCGAAGCTCAGGGCAAGAAGGGCATAAAGGCAGACATTGGAAATGACCCGCTGCCAGTAAAGGCCTGGCATCACGAGAGGCAACAGAAGCAACCCCACGATGAGCACTAACCTGGGCAAGACGAGATAGCCCAGTTCCCTCCAGGACAAAAGCGCATAGATCCCGTCCGATCGCACCTTAATGCCCCGGTCCAGTCTCTCCTTTCGACGTTCCTCGCTAGCCATGGTTCAGACTCTTTCTTCCAGCTCTTTTTGTCGTCCAAAAAGACCTGAAGGCCTCATGATGAGGGTGAAAATGATGGCGAGCAGCGCCACGACCATTTGATAGTGACTGCCCAGGTACTTAACGGTCAGGATCTGGGCAAAACCGATCAGGAACGCCGCCAGCACAGCCCCCATCCAACTCCCAAGACCCCCCACAATGCAAACGGCAATGGCCAGGATCAGGACATTGTATCCTGCTTCCACCACGATGTTTCCCAAGGGGAGAAGGACAATGGCCGCCAGGCCTGCGAGCATGGATCCAAAGGCGGTAGCCAGAAGCGCCATCAGGTCCGAGTCTATGCCCAGCATGAGGGCTGCCCGCTCGTCCTGAGCCATACCCCGAAGCGCCAGACCGATTCGTGTGAAGTGGGTGAACAGCCAGAGAAGAGCGATCACGGCAACGCCGATCCCGATGAGAAGGAGCCGGTGGATATCGACCGGAACCCCCCCCAGGTTCACACTCCCTGCAATGAAGACGGGTAGCGTGTAGGTCATACCTTTGAAACCTCCCCAGCGCAGGCCCTCCAGGATAGCGAGGCCGATGGCATAGGAAGCGATGATCTCGGAGATGGCCATGCCTCTCACGCGGATCAGCATGAACCGGTAGATCAGGGCTCCGAGAATGCCGGTGATGAGGATTGCAATGAGTGCGCTCAGGAAATAGCTAAGGCCCAGGGCTTTCAGGCAGGTCCAGGTGATGAAGCCTGCAACCACGTAGATGGCGCCGTGGGCGAAGTTGGGGACCCGGCTGATGCCGTAAACAAGGGCAAAGCCCAAAGCCATCAAAGCCAGTTGGATGCTGTTGATTGTGCCATAGATCAAAATTTGCAGCATGGCCGTGTCCAGACGAATTGGAAGATCAAGGGGATTGTGAAGGGGGACGCAAGGCGCCCCCCTTTCAGTCTACTTCTTCATCCATGGAGGCAAAAGGATCTCGCCCGTTGCAATGCTCTTTGGAAAGACCACGATTCTCTTGGCCGCCTGCCACTGGAGGATGGTGCCCACGGCTCCTTCTTTCGGATCTAGAGCAGGAATCACCTGGTGGTTTTTGGGATTAAAGCGGATCCTGCCATAAACACCCATCAGGTCCGTCTTCTCAAGGGCATCCACAATCTTGTCTGAATCAATGCTGTTGGCCCGCTCAATGGCATCCTTCAGGGTGTAGACCGCCATGTAGCTGCTGGAGCTGCCCAGACCTTCAGGCTCGATGTTCCATTTCTTGGTGTAGGCATCATAGAATTTCATGGTCCAGTCCGTGGCTTTTGACGGAGCGTTCCCGGCGTTGACCACATTGCAGAGGGTGTATTCTCCCTTGCCTTCTGTGGCCTTCCAGAAGCCGGGCTGCTCGGCCGCCGCCAGAGTGGAGCCGAAGGGAAGAGCCGGAATCTTGAGCTCGTACCATTGCTTGAGCAGGATGGAGCTCTCCGGCATGTCCATCCAAATGTTGAGCACCTGAGCGCCCGTGTCTTTAGCCTTGAGCAGTCCCATGGAGAAATCCGTGGTTCCAGTGGGATAAACCTCAGTTCCCGCCACGGTCCAGCCTTGCCCCGCAGCGACCTTGGCGATGATTTCGCCTCCGCCTCTCGCATGAGCGACGTCCTGGACCATGATGAAAACTTTGTTGAGACCCGCCTTTTCCTTGAGTTCGGCGAAGCAGGCCATGATTTCTTTGACAAGCTGTCCTGCCTCGCCGTGGATTCGGAAGCAGTACTTGAGCTTGTCATATTCTTTTTCGACCCTTGCATGGTAGGCGGGAGTCAGGACGCCTGTCGTCAGAATGGAGACCTTCTTGTACTTGCTGAGGAGGTCCATGGCAGCAAGGGCCGCTTCAGACCGGACAGGCCCACCGATGATGAAATCGGCCTTCTTTTCGAGGATCAGCTTTTCAACAGCCATGAGAGCGTCGCTGACCGGCACGCCCGGTTCAAGGTCTCTGGTGTCGATCACTTCCACCTTGAAGGGAAGTTTTTTCCCGCCCACATTGACGCCTCCCTGAGCGTTGATCTCCTCTACAGCGAGCTTCACGCCTCTTTCCGCGTCCCACCCATAAAGGAAGGCTGTAGAAAGTGGGCACCCGATCACAATGTTGTCCGCCGCAAGTGCTGCTGAAAATGGTGCCAAAAGCAAGATCAACGCCGACATGAGGGTAATAAAGGAAAGCCGTTTCTCTTTCATGGTCATCCCTCCTCCAAAAAGGTCAACAGGTTCACTTCCTTTGAGATGATGATCATCTCACGCCTTTTTCGTAAGCGGCACGGATTCCCCGACCGCCGTTGTGGAGCCATTTGTGTAAGAAACCGACTTCTAATTTGAGCAGAATGTAGTAACCGTCTTGACTCCCCTATCAAAAGGTGGGAACAGAGGATTTCGTCAGGAAGCAAGACTAATGGAAAAATGGCTTCAGTTCAATCAAAAAAAAATGGCTCCTGTGGGCTAAGGAAGAATGGAATGATGGAAAAATGGACTAATTTAAAAGGGCGGGTACACGGTGAACTCCAAGCCGAAGGGTTGACTTAACCTGGGCAGGTGATTAATATTTCAGTGTAAAATCAACTTCGATTTCCTCTAAGGATCCTATGCCAGGCAAAGACTACTATAAAATTCTCGAAGTTCCTCGAACCGCGACTCAAAAAGAAATCAAGAAATCGTACCGCAAGCTGGCGATGAAATATCACCCGGACAGAAATAAGGGCGACAAGACGGCCGAGTCCAAGTTCAAAGACATCAATGAAGCTTATGCGGTCCTGAGCAATGAGGAAAAGAGAAAGCAGTATGACACCTTCGGGGCCGAGGGGTTCGGTCGACGATTCAGTCAGGAGGACATTTTCCGCGACTTCGATTTTTCGAACATTTTCAAGGAATTCGGCTTTGGAGGAGGCGGCAACATTTTCAGCCAGTTCTTCGAAGGTGCGGGGCAGGGGTTCCACGGAGCTCGCGGCTATGGCCGTGATGCCGGATTCCAGGGTTTTCAGGGTCGCCCACAAATGATGAAAGGCCAGGATCTCACCTATGAGCTGGCTTTGACCCTCGAAGAGGCAGCCGCTCCAACCACCAAAGTGATCTCCTACCGTGAAGGCGGGAAGCAGGAGACGGTCTCGGTAAAAGTGCCGGCAGGGATTTCTAGCGGTAAGAAGCTTAGACTCTCAGGCAAGGGCGCAGCCAGCCCCCATGGCGGCCCCAACGGCGACCTTTATGTTCTTATCCGGATTCTCGATCACCCGGTTTTTAAAAGAGAGGGCGACGATCTTGTCTTGACCAAGGAAATCAAATTCACTGAGGCTCTTTCAGGGTCAGAGACCGAGGTACCCACCATTGACCAGAAAACTCTTCGTCTCAAAATACCCCCTGGAACTCAGAACCATGCGAAGTTCAGAATGAAGAACTTCGGCATGCCTCGCATGGACGGGGATGGCCGAGGGGATGCCTATGTTCAGGTTTCCATAGCCGTGCCTGCCAAGTTGAGCAAGAAGCAAAAAGCTCTCCTCAAGGAGATGGAAGAAGCTGGATTCTAAATGAAGGCCCTTTGCGTTTTCTCGGGCGGGCTGGACAGCATGCTCGCCTCTCAAATCATTCGGGCCCAGGGAGTCGATGTCCTGGGCCTTTTCTTTGAAACACCTTTTTTCCCGTCCCACCGGGCGAAGATATCGGCACGGGCTATTCAGCTCCCCCTCAAAGTCGTTGACCTGACCGAACGCCACCTTGAGGTCGTCAGGCATCCTGCCCACGGTTACGGCGGGAACATGAATCCCTGCATCGACTGTCATGCCCTCATGTTTCGAAAAGCCGGCCAGATGCTTGAAGAGGAAGGAGCGAACTTCGTCATTACCGGCGAAGTCTTGGGGCAAAGACCCATGTCCCAGAACCTCAAGGCCCTTTCCATTGTGGCCACCCAAAGCGGCTTTCCACGTCTCATCTTGAGACCTCTTTCCGCCAAGCTTCTCCAGACGACGATCCCTGAGGAAAGAGGCTGGGTCCAAAGGGATCTCCTGTTGAACTTCTCAGGAAGGAGCCGAAAACCCCAAATGGAGCTGGCCCGAAACCTGAACATCACGGATTATCCTTCTCCGGCAGGAGGATGCCTGCTCACCGATCCTGTCTTCTCGAAACGGCTGAAAGATCTCTTTTCCAATGAGCCTGCGTTCGAGATCCGCGAAATAGAACTCATGAAAGTGGGGCGCCATTTCAGGATCGGCCCACACACAAGACTCGTGGTGGGAAGAAACAAGAACGAAAACGAGACCATCACCTCCCTGGCAAAACCCGAAGACGCCCTCCTCGTTGCTCAATCCACGCCAGGGCCAACCGTTCTAGCCTTGGGAGATCTCGCACCGGAACTCGAGCGCCTTGCCGGCCAAATCACTGCTTCCTACAGCGACGCAAAAGAGGGGGAACAAGTTGAAATCACGCTTTCAAGAAAAGGAGAGAGTAAAATCATATCGCTTGAAAACGTTTCAAAGAGTGAATTTCAGAGGATGATGATTTAGAAGGAACGGAGGAGAAATCACATCACTGCCGCAGGAACCTCTGCAGGAAAGTCTTCGACTTGATTTCTTCAATCTTTTGCTGGGCTGCTTTTATTATTCTCTCGTGCTCCGCAATCTCGACTTCTGCCTTTTGAACCTTTTGTTCAAGACCGTGAACCTTCACGTTCAGATCAATGATCTCCAGTTTCTGCTGCCGGCTCAGATTATCTCCCTTTGAAGACTCGATTGTGCCGGAAAGCTCATCTCTTTCCTTTCTGAGCAAAGCGATCTGCGTTTTTTGCGATTGAATGTACCCTCTGCTCTCAACAACCTGTTTCTGAAGGCTTCCCTCTCTGTCCATGGTCACGCCAAGGTATATCGCGGGACCTAGGGCTAGAACGACAAGCAACATAATGAGCTTGATGACCAAGGAAACTACGGAGGAAAAAAGATTACCAGCGGTCTTCGCTCCCTTCACGACGGCATCCTTCTTCGTGTAATCCTCGACCTCCCCTTCGACCTTACCCTTGATGATCTTGATCGCGTCAGTCAGGGTCTGGAGGATTTGCTCCAGGTCCGCTCCAAGTTTGCCGACCGTGCACTCGTCCATCACCCTCTTGTCAGGGCGTTGAAGAAGTTGCGCATGCGAGTGAAGTTGGTCCAGGATTCCATCCGTATTCACGTCTTCCACAAACTTACCAACAAACCTCATTTTCAGCGATTGAATATCCTCTTTCAAGTGCTCGATAGACTCATCCATGGAATGGCCGGTTTTCATGAGGAAGGCTTCATTGCAAAGAAAGGCCCTTCCAAGACTCAGCAGGATCGCTTTATCTCTGATATCGTGAAGTGCGGCAAAAGCCGGTAGGGGCGATACGGAGTTCATGTTTCCCCATCCTTTTCGTCTAGAAAAAAGGCCCATCCCTCAAACGGATCAACGGGTCCTATGTGCAACATGGTGAATTCTAACACATTAATTCTACTCTTGTCACCAATTTTTAACTCCCTGACAGGTCGCTGAAAAACGCCCATCTACCGCGTTGCCCTCATCCCTCGTCGATGCGGCGTACTACTGTGTACGTCTCACTCCTCGGGATTTCGACGCCTTGTATCTGAGCGTTTTTGAACAACCTGCGAGCAAGATCTTTTTCTGCATCCTCTTGATTGACCCGATCTCACTGAAATCCCCGAAAAGGGATAAGCCTCTTCTCATGGGTCAAATAGGTGTTATAATGCCACACAGCGGTTAAACCGCGAACAGGAAGGGTTGTCATGATCAAGGGGAAAGGTGTGGTTGAAAAAATAGCTCAACAGAAAGCCGTGGTCAAACTTCAGAAAAGTTCCGGCTGCGAGACCTGTGAAGCCAGGGGCTCCTGCCATGCAGAGGGCGACAAGAACATGGTCGTAGAGGTGGAAAACGAACTCCGCGCCAGGGAAGGCGACACCGTGGAGGTGAGCATGCCCAAAAGATCTGTGGCCAAGATGGCCTTAGTGGTTTATCTCGGGCCTGTGGTGGCGTTGATCGCAGGGGCTTTTGCAGGGGATGCCGCGGGTCGATCTTTCCAGTTGGACTCCCCCTTGGCTCCCGTCATCGGTGGGCTCGTGCTTCTTGCCGCGAGTCTCCTCGCTCTCAAAGGGTTTGACCGGTTCGCCCGATCCCGCCCGGATTATCACCCCCACATGACCAGAATCCTTGCTAGTGGACCTAAACTTGCCGCCCCTCCATCCGGCGATAGCAGATAAGCCCACACTGGAGGCAGCGCTTCGATTCCTCCAGGGCCTGTTCCTGAGAATAGCCTGTGGCAATTTCCGCATTCGGATCCGCCACCCGTCGCTCTTCGGATATCTCCGGCATCTCAACGCGACGAGAGGAAGCAACCGGTTCGACCTCCCTGACCGTCAAGACCTCTGTGGTCTTCCGGATCATGCGGACAGGCGCCTCTACAGGGCTGCCGGTCAGGAATTTGTGAACCGAGTTGGCCGCCCTCCGGCCGGCACCGATGGCTTCGACAACCGCTTTGTAATCACTCGTGGCTTCACCGGGCCGGAAAATTCCGATGTCCTCGACGGCAAAAGGACTCGGGTAGGGTGTCAAAGTCTCCCACCGGATCACGCCTTGTTCCGGACCCCCCTCTTCGCTCTCAACTTTCCGGGGTACATAGATGAGCTCAGGAAAACGGCCTGCACCGGTCAAGAGAGTGTCCACAGGGAGGGTCTCCCTCTCTGCTTCAGCCCCATCCGGAGACAGACGCACCACCTCCACCTGGGTCAACGCCGATCCTTCGCCCATCATTCTGGTCAGAGCGCTCTGGAAGCGGAGCCGAATGCCCTCCTCTTCCGCGGCAGCCAGATCTTTCTCAGCGTAAGCCGCCTGATCACGGGACTTCCTCATCACGATCCGTACGCTCTTCGCCCCTTCTTTGATGCACTCCCTGGCGGCTTCTAGCGCTGCCTTTCCGCCGCCCAGAATCACGACTTGTTTGCCAAGGCCGGGCTTTTTCCCCGCTCTTTGTTTCAGAATGAAATCCAGGAGAAGCTGTACACCGGGCAAAGCCTGTTCCCTCTTTCTCTCGGAGATCTGGGTGTCCCACCCGCCGGTAGCGACAAAGACAGCTTGGTAGCCCTCTTTCAGGAGAGACTCCACGGTCAGATCCCTGCCCAACTTCTGATTGGTCTTCGCCTGCACCCCGGCATCGAGGATGCCGTTGATTTCCCAGTCCAGGACATCCTGGGGCAACCGGTTCTCAGCAAGTCCCGTGCGGAGCAGTCCTCCGAGTCTCGACGACCCTTCATAAACCACAGCGTCATGGCCCAGCCGATTGACGAAATACGCGGCCGTCAAACCCTCAGCCCCGCCACCTATCACAGCAACACGCTTACCGCTTTCAGGGGCTCTAGGGATCTGCACCCTTTTCCCGGACTTCATCTCATAATCTGCGGCGTAGCGTTTCAGGTAATTGATGGCCACGGGTTCATCCACGAGGTTCCGGCGGCACTCAACCTCACAGGGATGCACGCAGATGCGGCCGCACACAAGAGGGAACGGATTGGTCTCTTTGATCACCTCCACAGCGCCCAGAGGATCCCCTTCGCTTATTTTTCGAATGTAGACAGGAATCTCTATGCCCGCAGGGCAGGATCGCTGGCAGGGAGCCGTGCACTGATCCAGGGTGTACTCCCGGCCGATCCGACTCGTGTTGGAGGTGAGGGTAATGATGTTCTTGGGGCAGATTCTTTCACAAGTGCCGCACCCCGTGCACTTGGCGAGATTGACCACCGGCAGGTTGTCCGGGCCCATGGAAAGGGCGTCAAATGGGCAGGCTCTCGCACACGTCCCAAGGCCTACACATCCGATGGGACACACCTTTGAGCCGCCGCCCAGAAGGACCGCAGCCCGGCAATCCCACACGCCGTCATAGAGGAACTTGAGATCCGCATCCTGGACCCCGTAGGTGCAGCCCGGCCTGGCCAAATCCGGCTCACGGGCTCCAATGGAGACCCCCAGGACGGCGGCAATGGCCGCTGCCACATCCGGGCCGCCCGCCACACAGGAGGAGGCGGACGATTTCCCCTTCGCAATGGCTTCTGCATTGGCTCCACAGCCGGCAAAACCACAGCCGCCGCAGTTGGCCCCGGGCAGGGCTTCAGTCATCGCTTCAATCTTGGGGTCCACATAGACATAGAAAACTTTGGCGGCCAGCGCCAATCCGAAACCACAGAGAGCGCCCAGTCCACCGAGTACCAAAAGTCCGATTAACATTCAGTTCCTCCTGAGCATCACGCCATTCCCTTAAAGGCATAAAAAGCAAGAGACATCATGCCGGCCGTCACCAAACCGATGGAGGTCTCCCTCAGGGGCTTCGGAACCCTTGCGAGAAGAATGCGCTCTCGGACCGCCGCAAAAAGGATCAGAGCAAGGCCGAAGCCCGCAGGATAAGCGAATGAGGAAACCAGCGTCTGGGTAAAACTGTACTCCTCATTGATGTTGATAAAGCAAACCCCCAAAACGGCGCAGTTTGTGGTGATCAGAGGCAAGTAGATCCCCAGTCCCGCATAGAGCGTGGGGATGCTCTTCTTAAGATACATTTCAACGAACTGGACCAGGGTCGCAATCACAAGAATAAAGGCAAGGGTTCTCAGGTACTGGACGTCAAAAGGTTTGAGTAGAACATACTCCACCAGCCAGGTGGCCGCCCCTGCCATGACCAGGACAAAAATAACACCCCCCGTCATTCCCATCGCAGTCTCCATCTTCTTCGAGACTCCGAGGAAGGGGCAATTGCCGAGATACTGCATGAGCAGAATGTTGTTCACGAAGATGCAGCCGATGATCAACCCGATGTAGTCACCCATCGTCCTTCTCCATATCTACTTCTTACCGAGCAGATTCATGATGCAGAGCATGAGACCCAGACAAACAAAAGCCCCGGGCGCTGTGGTCATGAACGAAAACGGCTGGAAGGTCGGCCCAAGGAAAGAGATCGGCTGGTTGAAAAATGTCCCATTTCCTAAAACCTCCCGGATAATGGCGAGAACCGTCAGCGAAATGGTGTACCCGAGCCCCATCCCCAGTCCGTCAGCAAAGGAAGGAAGCACCCCTTTTTTGTAGCAGAAGGCTTCTGCCCGGCCCAAGGGGATGCAGTTCACCACAATCAAGGGAATGAAGATCCCCATTTTCAGAAAGAGTTCGTAGGTGTAAGCCTGCATCAAGAGTTCCACCACGATGACGAAGGTTGCCACGACCACAATAAAGCAGGCAATTCTCACATTCTTGGGAATGACCTTGCGGAGAAGGGAGATCAGCACATTGGAGCCCACCAGCACAAAGGTCACCGCAAGGCCCATGCCGAAGCCCATGTCCACCTGTTTGGTCATGGCCAGGGTCGGACACAGCCCGAGGACAAGGCGATATGGAGGGACCTCGGTCCACAACCCTTTCGTGAATTCCTGAATAACACTCTTTGCCATAAGTGATCCTCTCCCTAGGACTTGATAGATTTCATCTTATCGAGAATATTGGATTTGAGGCGGTTGTAGATTTCACCGGAGGAAACCACGGCCCCCATGACCCCGCGCGACGAAACCGTGGCCCCGCTGATCGCATCGATCTTTCCGCCTTCCGCCTTCACCTTGAAAGGTTCCTTGATGGACTGGCCCTTGAACTGGTTCGTGAATTTGGCGTCGCTTTGCACCCTGGCCCCAACCCCCGGCGTCTCACGGTGAGTCGTGACGCCCACTCCCACGATCCGGTCGTTGTCTACGTTCACCGCCACAATGATGGGGATCTCCCCGCCATAACCCTTTCCAGTCGCTTCAAAGGCCACGGTATTCGGTTTCCCGTCAAAAACGCCCACAAAAAAAGCCCGTTCTTCTTTGCCGTCCTTTATCTTGAACCGGGTCGTCAGGGGATCATTGGTGCATCCCTTCATGATCTGCAAGATAGCAGGGCCTTTGACAAACTTGATCTGCTGGTACTCGATGCGCTCCTGCGTTCCGGCCCGCACCCCTGCCAGGATACCGCCCGAGATGGCACCGAACAGGGTCACAACCACAAAAAGCTTCAGCATTTCACGCATGTCACTTGCTCCTTCCCAAAGCCCTTGGCCTTATCTTGTCGAGAAGCGGGTTCGCGATGTTGAAAAG
>Ga0105107_10001608_pt1 | contig 14697 bp, 18 predicted proteins | sample PPLLaktember2015_6_FD_79335 | JGI IMG/M metagenome (GOLD analysis project Ga0105107, IMG submission 79335) | Freshwater sediment microbial communities from Prairie Pothole Lake near Jamestown, North Dakota, USA - PPLs Lake P8 Core (1) Depth... | ecosystem: Environmental > Aquatic > Freshwater >...
CCCAGCTCACCGCCCTCGGCATGAGCGCCGACGAGGCGGTCCACGCCTTCCTCCAGATCGCGCTCCTCATCCTCGGCGTGGGCGCGCAGATCGAGGCGACGCGCAGGGAGGAGGCGCAGGCGGCGCTCGATGAGTGGGGCCTCTTCCAGGACGCCCTCGCGAACCATCCGGGCGAGCTGCCCGTCCTCGGCACGCTCGAGCGAGGCCGCCTGCCGAGCCTGAACGCCGCGTTCGACGAGCTGGTCTGGTTCACGCTGGCGGGCATTGCACGCCGCCGCGGCGAGGTCCTGCCGACGCGGCCGTGACGCTGACCGCGGCCGATCTGAATGCGGACGTGCTGAACCCGCCCGGTCCGGCTCGGCCCGCCCCGCCTCCATGATCTTCAGGTTCCGGGCCTCTCCCAGCGCAGCCCGTGGCGGACGAACGGTTCGAAGTCCCGGTCGAAGGATGCCAGCGTTGCGCCTCGCGAGATGGCGAGGGCCGCGAGGTAGGCGTCGTCGACCGCGTGGCGAAGCGATCGCCGCGAAGCCAGTGCGAGCTCGACGAAGAGACCCCAGCGCAGATCCGCGTCCCCCACGACTTCCACGCCGGCGTCGATCCACTCCTCGACCCATCCCATCGCTTCCTCGTCCGTCATGCAGCCGGGAAACGCCGGGTGGGTCCCGAGCCGCAGAAACTGGTGGAGCGTGGGCCAGGCCAGGCCGAGGGGCTCGCGATCGTTGATCGCGTTCTCCAGCCATCGGGCGGCGGGCCCGTGGAGGTCGGCGGTGGGGTCGATCGCGTAGAAGAGGATCTGGACGTCGGCGATCTTCACCGACGCGCCTTCAGCTTGGCGAGCGTCTCCTCATCGCCGAGCTCGTCCGCGAGGACCTTCGCGCGGGCGATCTCGAAGCCGAATCCCACCTTGCGCGGCTTGAGCCGGTAGCGGCGCCGGCGTGGCGTGCGCTCGCCCTTCTCGGGGGCGCGCTGCAACAGCTGGTTCAACGCCTCGTTCAGCGAGATGCCCTCGCGGGCGGCGAGGCGCTCTACCTTGCGCCGCGTCGCGGGATCGAGGCGCACGGTCATGCGGGCGTCGTCGGCCATGGGCCAGAGAGTGCACGATGACAGCACTGCTGTCACGCTCGTGCGGAAGGCTCGCCCGCTGGCCCGATCCTTCGCAAAGTCGAGGACTTGCGGCGCTGCGACCAAGCACCACCAACAGCCTAAAAACTCAACCGGACCGAGGACTTATGGCGGGGCGGGACGGGACTCGAACCCGGAGGAAGAGGAGAAAAGTTAGCGGAATCGCAGGGTTTTCTTCGCCCTGGGACGTGGATCCGCTGTGGATCCGGCAGCCCCCGGCTCCCCGCTTTGATGTCGCGGCTGACGAGGGTCTCACGCTCTCCGAGGTAGTGAATCTCGCCCTACGTCAGAGCCTCACCGGCCCGAAGCGTTCTCGCCGCCTCTTCCGGCAGAGAACCTGCGACCTCGGCCGGCCGTCCTTCGACATCACCAAGGCCAACGCGGTGGCGGCCGCACTCGAGGACGAGGCGATTCTCCGGAAGCTCGCTCGCTCATCGTGAGGATCGTCGATACCAGCGTCTTGCTACCCGCGGTGAGCCCATCCTTGCCCCACCACGCCGTCGCTCGGGCGGCTGGCGGGAGCACCCGAACGTGCGCGTCGTGCAAGAAACGGAGGAGCACGCGCGGCTGTGGTCGGAGCTGCTGCGTGGCGCCGACGCCGGCGGAGACCTGACGACGGACGCCTGGATCGCCGCGATCGCGATCGCCCACGGCGCTTCGGTCCTGACGCTGGACTCCGACTTCGGACGCTTCCCCAACCTGCGCTGCGAAAGCCCCATCCATCGTTGAACAGCGGATGCTCCGGGGGCTCATGGTTCGGTTCACGCCGGATTCTATGGATCCCCTCGAAGTTCGCTGTTCGGTCAGCCCGCCCGGGGGGATGGGCGCCCGAGAGAAGCACCAGGACCCGTAGTGGGCTCATCCGCCCCGGCTTCCACGCAATCCGGGAGCCCTGACCCGGTCCGGGAGGGGCCGCCGCCGAGCGGCACGGCTTGACATTCCCGCCGCCTTCGCCGGAGAATCCGCTCCGAAGCCCCGGGGCACTTCGCAGTTCGCGCAGTCCGGGGGGTTGTCCGCTGAGTGCGTCTCGGCGCTCCAGCGTCCGTTTCAGCCGAGGAATGCGAGACCTCCCTTTGGTGCGCGTTCACCGCTTCGGTGTTCGCACGTGGTGATGCGGGTGGTCAGCGAGCCGCGCCGGGAGGCGGCCGGCCGCGGGAAGCCCGACGAGGCCTCCTCCTCGTCCCCGTTGCGCAGCCTGCGGCGCGACCGTGTGACGACGGGCGGGGATTTCCGCTGCGCCGGGCATGTCGTCTCCGTCGCAGGGGGATAGGAGGCTCCGGGCCATGGCTCGCGAGTTCAGGCTCTTCGCCCGAAGGAGTGTCGCACCTCGTCTCCACCGGAATCGGGACGCGGCCTCGGTAGCTGGACGCTGGGGCTGGCGGCGCACCGCCGTGATCTTCGCTGCAGCGGTGATCGCGGCGTCGCTGTGGGGCCCGGCGCGGGGGCTCGCCCTCACCTGCTCCGGTGCGACGCCGAAGCTGTGTCCCCATCCGCTGGGGCCCGGGGGCGTCTGCGTCCCGAACGATTGGGACTGCTGCGGCACGCGGGTCTGTGCCGCCGCCTGTAGTACCTCGTGGAAGCGCTGCCTGAACGCGGGCACCGACTTCGCCGTCTGCGAGGATACGGCGGCGATGTGCACACCCCAGGCCGGCGGCGATCCGGGTCGCCCCAAGTTCTGCGAAGAACTGATCATGGTCACGGGCAGCCTGACCTGCGAGCAGCCCGCCTCGCTCCCGGGCAACATCGGATGGTGTTGCGCCGGCGACGAGCTGTGCGGCGAGCACTACCCCGAGTGCATCTGCCAGACCCGCTGCGGAGACGCTTGCTGCACGGCGGACCAGGTCTGCGTGGAGGGCTTCTGCAAGCCGCGCTGCGGTCCGGGAATGCACTACGAGGGCCAGACGTGCGTCTGCGACGACGACGGAGCGATGTGCCTCGGCCCGCAGGGCCAGATGTGCTGTCCGGAGGGATCGATCTGCCGGGGCGGCGGCTGCGTCACGCCGAGAGAGCCCGAGAACCCCGACGGCAACTTCCTCCAGAACATGTTGAACATGATCCGCCAGGTCGGGGGGGCGCATGGCCGGAGTGCCCGGCTGTTGCACCTCAGGGGCGCGCCCGCCCCCGGCCCCGTCGGCGCGGCCCTCCTGCAGCTCGCCGCCGTCAACGGCCTGCGCGAGGCCGCCAGGCGGGCGTTCAGCGACCATCCGGTCGACCCGGTGTATCAGACGAACGTCGTGGCGCCCAAGCCGTCGCTGCCGACGCTCGTCTCCGGGCCCGGTCTCGACGCGCGCGCCGCGGCGGCGCTCGAGGCGCTGCTCGCCAGCCAGGCGAAAGGTTTCGCGGACGCGCTCGCGTCGGCGAAGTCGCTCGCTCGCGCGCGCGGCGCGCTCAGCCAGGGAGATGACAAGCAGGCGGCCAAGCAGGTGCGCACCGCCGCGAAGTTCGCCAAACGCGCCGCCCGGGCGCTGCGTCGCGTCCCCCGGTTGCGAGGGAAGGCGGTCGAGGCGCTGATGGAGGCCGGAGTGGCGGAGGTGGACACGTCTACCGACGAGGTGCTGGCTTTCCAGGCCAGCGTGGAGTCCGTCGGACTCCCCGGCGATCTGGCCGCGCTGCTCGTGGGGCTCGGCGCGGATGCGGACGACCTCGCCCGCGTGCGCGATTCGCTCCTGGTCTCGTCCACCGGCGGTCCGGCGCTGATCGCCCCGCTCGCCGACGCCGCGCAGACCGCCGATCTGGAGTCGATCGGGCTGGAACTCCGGCGGTTCGCCAAGAGCGCCCGCCGGTCACCGTTCGGCCCGGTCGCTGGCGCGCCGTGATGGTGGCGCGCGCGAGATCGCGGCTGAAGCAACCCGCGGCGAGGGACCGTGAGGCCTGTTCGGATCGCGACTCCGGCGGCATCGGAGCACGCTGCGACGCCATGCGGCAATCACGAGGGACGGCACGCGGGTCGTGACCGGGCGGCGCTTCCGAGCGTCCGGCACGCGCTTCCTACGCAGCTTCGAAGACCCGAACCGGAACGACCGACTCTTCGTCTGGGACAGCCAGACGCGGATCTTTCTCAATCCGAACGGAATCAACCTGGGCGTTCGGGATTCGCACGGTGCCTGTGGCTCGGCGTCGATCTACCTCGAGTCCATTCTCACGTCGAGCGTGATCCTGCAGAACGGCAACGTCAACGCCACGCTCCTCAGCGCTTCGAGCGTCGGGATCTTCGTCCAGCGCATCGTCGGCAGGACCCGGGTGCTCGGGCGCAAGGCGTTCCAGCTCGAGACGGTGGGCCGCGTGCCGCTCGGCTCCTACGGCGCTGGGAACGTCTTCACGAGCTGGGATTTCGCGGTGGACGGCGAGCCGCTTCCGCGGGGCCGCTACCTCGTTCGCTGCGCGCGGTCGAGGACGACGTAGTGCGCGAGCTCGGCGAGCCGCAGCTGCTGCGATCAAGAAGGATGGACGCGCGCGCATGCTGGGGAGGAACGAGCGATGAACGCGACGGCCTTCGGTAGCGTAGCGAGGCAGCCGTTCCGCGAGGCTAACGGGCGGACTCGATCGCGACGACCGAGCCATTGGTCAGATCGTAGGCGGAGATCATCCCGCGGACCTGTCTCGCGCTGCCTTTGAAGGTGATCCGGCAGAACGCGCCGCCCCCCACGTCCGCGCTCGCGACTCCGCACGTCGCATTGGGGCCCAGGTCTACGCAGTCGTTCGGGTTGACCTCGGTTCCATCGTTCTGGATGAGCGCCATGTGGACGAGCGGCAGGGGCCTCTTTCCGACGTTCGTCGCCTCGCAGCGAAGGCCATGGTCGCCATTCCGGTAGAGCCGGCTGGTCGTGAGCTCCGCGGCGTGCGCGGCGGTGCCGGTCGCTGCGACCAGGATCAGAGCGGAGCTGGCGCGCCGAAGCTGCCGTTTCACCTCTCGAATCTCCAGGGCGTGATCACCACGATCTCTTGCTAGCACCTGCCTGGCGCCGGCGCGACTGGCCGGGGCCAGCTCGAGCGCACCTCACGAAACGGGTCGACGGGCCGTCCCATCCTGCGAAGGAGGAGGACGATGAAGCTCCGAGTACGAGGCATCCCGAGCCACGAGGCAGAGCGCCTGCAGACGCGGAAGCGGATCGCGGAGCTCGACCAGCGCGGCGCCTACGTGCACATGCTGCTGAAGCTCCGCGGGCTGTCCCGTTTCGGGCCGGAGCACGCGGAGCTCAACGGGGACCCGAACACCCGGTTCAGCGTCGGCCTCTTCACGGATCCGCGCGAGCTCCAGGCGAGCTTCGAGGCGTGCACCGCGGGCGACGTGCCGCGCCATCCGCCGGCGGCGATGCAGATCCCGACGATGATCGACCCCTCGCTCGCGCCGGACGGCTTGCACTGCGCCACGATCTACGGCTTCTACTTCCCGTGCGAGGCGCCGAAGCACCTGCGCGGGAAGCTCCGCGACGAGATGGCGGAGCGGATCCTGGCGCGCCTCGAGCGCGTCTACCCCGGGCTGCGCGCCGCCGGCGGGGCATGACGGACGGCGCCCAGCTCGCGCGCCCCGGCCCGGACGGGATCGCGGGCGCGCGCAGGCAGGCGCCGTTCGCGATCTGTAGGCCGCTCGCCGCGACGCAGTTCCGCCCGACGGGGCGGCGGCGACCACGGCGTGGGTCGACGAGGACCTCGCCACGGCGTGCGTGGCGCGGACGCCGCCCGCGGGTCAGACTCGCCCCGCACGCAGGAGCCACCGTGAGCCGACGCGCGTACGACCCGGCCTTCCGCGACCTGATCCCGGCGCTGCCCACGGCGCAAGATCTCTCCACGCTCGAGAAGGTGCAGGAAGCGCGCGGCTGGATGCGCTCCGCGCTCTTCCAGCCCCCGCCGGACCGCGACGACGTGAAGAGCGAGGACCGGAGCGTCCCCGGCCCGCAGGGCGCCCCCGACGTGCCCGTGCGCATCTACCGGCCGAAGGCCGCCGCGAGCGCGCCGCGCCCGGCGGTGTTCGAGATCCACGGCGGCGGCTTCATGATGGGCGACCTCGCGATGATGGACCCGTGGTGTCAGCGCGTCGCGGCGGAGCTCGACGCCATCGTGGTGTCGGTCGACTATCGCCTCGCGCCCGAGCACCCCTTCCCGGCCGGCCTCGAGGACTGCTACGCCTCGCTCGTCTGGACCGCCGCCGAGGCGAAGGCGCTCGGGATCGATCCCGAGCGCATCGCCGTGGCCGGGCAGAGCGCGGGCGGCGGCCTCGCGGCGGCCACCGCCCTCCTCGCGCGCGACCGCGGCGGCCCCGCGCTCTGCTTCCAGCTCCTCGAGATCCCCGAGCTCGACGACCGCCTCGACACGCCGTCGATGCGCGCCTTCACCGACACGCCTCTCTGGAACCGCCCCAACGCCGAGTGGAGCTGGCGCCACTACCTCGGCCCCGCTCACGGCGGCGAGGTTTCAGCGTACGCAGCGCCCGCGCGCGCCGATAACCTGGCGGGCCTCCCGCCCGCGTACGTTTCGACGATGGAGTTCGACCCGCTGCGCGACGAGGGCATCCTCTACGCGCTCCGCCTGCTCCAGGCCGGCGTCTCGGTGGAGCTGCATTCCTACCCGGGCACGTTCCACGGCTCGGCGATGCTCCCGATCGCGGACGCGTCGCGGCGGAACCTCCAGGAGGTGATGGGAGCGCTCGCGCGGCGGCTCCGGCCCTGAGCGCGGCACCCTCGCTCCGATCCCGGCGAGCTCGACGAGGTTTCGCGCTGCTCGCGCCCGCCTGCCTCGTCGCCGCTTGCCTGGGCGCGCTGCCGCTGCTGCTCCGTACCTGAACGGCTACTAGCGGACGGAGGCCGGCGGCGGGGCCCACGGCGGCTGAGGGTCCAGGGGCTCCAGCTTGCGTCCGGCCAGGCCAGGATGATCGGGCGGGATGCGCGTGGCGCGAAACACGGCGTAGGGGAACGAGCCGATGGTCGCGTTCGGGAAGCTCCCGTCGGCCAGGCGCACGTCGCCGGTGTAGGGGTTGCGGTACTCCCAGACGATCTCGCCGGCGGCGCTCACCTCGAGCAGGATCCCGTCGGCGCCCGCGCAGACGAGGGTGTTGCCGTTCGCCAGGCGTTCGGCGCCGGAGATGAAGGGCGAGAATCGGTCGGGCGGAAGCTCGTAGCTCCAGGCGAGCTCGGCCGGCCCGTAGGGCTTGCCGTCCTCGATCGGGTAGGTGCCTCCGGAATCGAGCGGCGGCCGGATCTCTTCGACCGACGAGAACCGGCGCCCCGGCCGGTCGCGCCCGTTGTTGAAGACGGTGAGATTTCCGGCGCGCTCTAAGCCATCGGGGATCCAGCGCACGTCGTGCTGGAAGTAGAAGCGTTGGGGGGAGCCCTGGCCGCGTCCGTACGCCGCGGGGTTGCCCCAGCGGTAGAGCAGGTCGCCGCCGCGCCCGGCGCGGCCGCCCCGGCTGCCGGCGGCTTCGGCGGTCGTGGTGGAGTGGTCGAGGATCCACACCTCGCCGAGAGCGGGCACCGAGAGCGCGATCTGGTCGAGGCCCGGGTGGTAGTCGACGGCGTTCATGTGCAGGAAGTCGGCGCGCAGGTCCTCGGGCGTGGCCGTCGGGGCCACGTAGCCGAGCGCCTGGAGCTGGGCCAGCTCCTCGGCGCTCACGGTGCGCGCGATGCCGGCGTTCACGTCGAGGCGCTCCGGCCGGGCGGCGGGGTCGCCGTAGCCCGGCACCTTGGGGTCGAGGTCCTGGACGAGATGGTCCCAGACGTGCCACTCCCAGACGATGCGCGCGCCGCTCGGGCGCACGGGCTCGATCTCGATCAGCCAGTCCGCCATCACCCCCTGCTCCGGCACCGCGTCCGGGCGGCGTCCGGCGGCGATCGCCTCTTCCCGAGTCTTCCGCTCCCATACGAGGGCCAGCACGTTGCCGTTCGGGAGCGGCTCGATGTCGTGATGCAAGACGCGCTTCTCGTCCCCGAGCCGCCACTCCCAGACGACCTTCCCGTCCCAGTCGAGCTCCTGGAGGATCCCGGAGGTGCCGCCGAACTTGAAGTGGAGGATGTTCGGGTCGCGCGCGCCGCGCAGGATGTGACCGTTCGGCTGGAGGTAGAGCGCGCCGCCCGCGTGCGGATTGCGCCAGCTGTGGACCACTCGCCCATCGTTGTCGAGCAGCAGGATCGTGTCCGAGAGGCTCTGGCTGAAGAGCACATAGCCCGGGCTCACACCCGAGGCCTTCGTCACGAGGCCACGCGGCGAGAGCGGGGGCGGCGGCTTCTCCGGGGCCTGGGCGGCGGCCGGGAGGGCGCTCGACACGAGGAGCAGGGCCAAGGCTGCCCACAGCCGCGCCATGAGAGTTCTCCCGGCAGGAGACGTTACCCGAGCAGGTTCCCGATCGCGTATCGCGGTGCTGCGGGCAGGCCGGGTAGCGCGCACATCGGATCGCGAAACGACCCAGCGCTCCGGCGGTTTCTGGCGGGGCGGACGGGACTCGAACCCGCGGACTCCGAGAATAACCCCTCGGAATAGCTGGAGTCTGCGCCGCCGCGGCCGTGCTCATGGCGTGCTCATGGCCGGAAGACAGCGACCGTGTCGCGCTACCCCGGGCCCCCGACTCCGGCCCACGGTCGATCTCGTGCGGCGCCTTGTGTAGTCTCTCACACATGGCGACAAACCTCGATCTCGACCCGCGGCTCGTCGATCGCGCGGTGGCTCTGAGCGGCGCCTCCACCAAGAAGGCGGCGGTGACGGCGGCGCTGCAGGAGTTCATTGCGCGGCGCGAGCAGCGCCAGCTCCTCGAGCTCTTCGGGAAGCTCGAGTGGGACCCGAGCTACGACTACAAGCGCGAGCGCTCGCGCGCTTGACGCTCTTTGTGGACACGAGCGTCTGGTCCTTCGCGCTTCGCCGCGATGCCCCCGCTCCGGCGCCCGAGGTCCGCGCCCTGGAACGAGCGCTCGCGGACGGCGAGCTCGTCGTCACCACCGGCCTCGTCTACCAGGAGCTCCTCCAGGGCTTCCGCGGCGCGCGCGACCAGGAGGCCATCGTCGCGCGTTTCGGCGCCCTTCCCTTCCTGACTCCCGATCGCCACGACCACTTCGAGGCCGCGCAGCTCCGGAATCGGGCGCGCCGGCGCGGCCTCCAGATAGGCACCATCGACGCGATCCTGGCGCAGCTCTGCATCCGTCACGAGCTTCGCCTGCTGACCACGGACGCGGACTTCGCGCACATCGCCGAGCACGAGCCCCTCGAGCGCTGGACTCCGTAGCCCGAGAGCCGCTCGCAGCCGACTCCCCAAGAACTACCTGACGCCCGACAACTTCCCTCGAGCGCTACCGGCGACCACGCCCCGGGGCGCGCACGGCGCGGGCGCCATCGGCGGCGCGTCGCGCGGTGCGATCGATGCCGTGCTCGCCGGGCTCTTCGGCGACCTCGACGCCGCGCTGGTCGCACGTACGGCGGGGCCCAATACCGCAGCGTGTCAGAAGGTTGCCGCCGGCGCGGTGACGCGCTATGTGCGCGAGCGCGTAGTTTCCTTCGAGCGCTGCCGCGCGCCGATGCGGGCGGAGGACGGCCCGTTCCTCGACGGCGCCGCCTTCGCGGAGAGCGGTCAGACCTGCGATCCCACACGCATCGCCCCGCGCCTCCGCCGCTGCGCCGGCGTCGACGTGGCCGCCGCATTCCCCGCCTGCTCGGCCGCGGACGCGAGCGGGCTCGCGATCTGCGCCGCGGCGCGGGCGGAGTGCGCCGCCTGCCGCGCGCTCGAAGCCGTGCACGGCGTCCCGGACGCCTGCGCCGAGAGCTGCCCCGCCGCACCCTGACCTCCGGCCCCGTGGTAGGATGGGCGCCGCGGAGGAATGCCATGCGGCGATGGATCCTGGGCTGGATCGTAGGTGGGGCGCTCGCGGGCTTCATGCCCCTTTCGGCAAACGCAGAGCAGTACAACCTCGCCTGCTCCGCCGGGCCCGAAGGCGACTCGCACGGGGGGGACAACGACGACTTCTCGGTGGCGGCGAGCTACGCCCACGACGAGGCGGGCGGCAGCGAGAGCTACGAGGCGGGCGCGAACCTGGCCGAGGGCGGTGCGCTCTTCGCAAAGGCGGCCCGCAGCGGCGACCTCGCCACCGCGACCGGCTCGCCGCGCGCGGCGGCCACCTTTTCCGAAACGATCTTCATCGACGAGGTCCCGAGCGGGCCGATCCAGATCCGCGCGAGCTTCGGCGTCAACGTCGAAGCCACGGCGACCGGCGGCTTCGGCGCGGTCGCCCAGGCGAACGCACGTCTCACGCTCAACGCGTTCGCCGGCAGCTGCTCGTCCACCGTGAGCGCGAACAGCGTGAGCGGCCACGAGGACAACTCGAGCTGCTCCGCGGACGACTCCTCCGCGTCGGCGAGCGGGATCGTGCTCACCGTGACGCCCGAGACGCTCGCCGACTTCAACTACCAGATCTACATCGACGGAAACGTCGAGGCGAAGTTCGAGGGCGTAGCCCAGCTCGACGAGGGCAACGCGTCCGCGGCGGGCGGCGCGGGCTTCCGCTTCGCGCGATCGCCGCGCGGGACCGAGGTCATTCCCGGCCTCGTCTACATCGAGATCGATCCGCCGACTGCGCACCATTTCGTCAACGAGCAGACCTTCTTCCCGGTGCCCGAGCCCGGCGCGCCTCTCCTCGCTGCGGTCGGCGCCGCGGTGCTCGCGGCGTGCCGGCGCCGCGCGGCCTGGACTACTCCCGGAGGTCCCGTGCGGCTGCGGAACCCCGCCTCGCTCGCTGTCTGTCTCCTCCTGCTACTCCCGACGTCGCCTGCGCGTGCGGGCGGCGGCAATCTCATCGAGGCCGTCGTCCTCGATACCACCGACGTCGCCGCCTCGATCGACGATCCCGATGCGCTCGCGAACTTCTTCGGCACGGAGATCGACGAGCGCTACTGGGCGAGCGCGAACGCCGCCGGCGGCGAGCTGCTGGCCCAGGCGGAGGGCGCGGCCTTCGGTCCGCTCCAGGTCGAGGAGCAGACCCGGCGCGCGCGGGCGACGATCGGCGAGACGTTGACGATCACGGAGACGCCGAGCGGACCGATCCAGATCCGCGCATCGATCGATGCCAGCCTCCACGCGATGGCGAACGGAGGACGCGCGCGTGCGCAGGCGGGCGTCGCGCTCCTCCTGGGCGGAATCGGCTGCTCGAGCGTCCGGACGTTGGACAGCGAGGCGGGGTTCTCGGACGACTCCCTCTGCGAGACGGATAGGCGGTTCAAGAGGCCGATCGAGGTCTGATAACGCCTCTTAGGTCAATGGCCCCAGGGGAACGGCGCCCGAGAGAGGCACCAGGACCCCTGGCTCGCCCAGGGCTCCTCGCTGCAGATGATCCAGCGGATGCTCCGCCACGCCGACAGCCGCTCGACGGAGCGCTACGCGAAGCTCGGCGACCTGGCGCTGGTGAGCGTCATCAAGCCGCGGCCGAGGCGCGTCGTCGATCCGGATGTAGATCCGATGTGGATCCAGGGCAAATCCGGCCGCGCAACTCCCTCGGAATACAACGAATTCTGGCGGGGCGGACGGGACTCGAACCCGGGGAGTCAGGAGACAAGGCTCCGGAATCGTGAGGCTTTCTCTCGCGGACCCCGTGCTCAAGATGTGCTCAAGGTCCTCCGCCCTCGAGGGCGAGCCGCGTTGAGCGAATCGGCCGAAGTCCGAGCTCGGGACGCCTCAGTCTTGGCATCAAGTAGACACCAAAATCGTTGCGGAATCCGACGCGGTGCAGGCGCGGCCCGTGTGCCAGTGTGCCAGCGCTACCCCGATCGAGATGGAGCGGCAGGAGGACACGGCCGCTTCCAGGCTGAGGTGGTCGATCTCCCCGACGTCCTCGCCGCCGCGGGCGCGGTGAAGTCGCCCTCCCTGCCCCAGGTCCAGCGACGTGGGCCGTCGGGGGCGATTCGGTGGTCGAGGTTGGTATGAGTTGAGCGCCCCGCGAATCAGGTCCGTTCAAGCGCCCCCCTCGCTTCTCGGTCTGGAAACCACATCCCATTCGGCCCTTCTAGCGGGAACGGCGTGTATTGTCGCTCAGCGCCCACCTCCGGCTGGCCGGCGGTCGGCAACCTCCCTTAGGACGATGGTGGAGTCGCAACTCTCTGATTTTTCAGATCTTTCCTCCGCTCGGTTGATTATACTCGGCGTTCATCCTACCGAAAACGCCTCCTGTCGTAGTGGTGGCGACTACTTCCCTCGCCACGGCCAGAGCCGGAGACGAGAGCGATGAGGTCGATCTCGAACCTCACGGAGAAGCGCGATGAGTTCAGGAAGCTGGTATCTCCAGATCTCGTCCTCTGCCACTCCACGGAGGTTGGGTTCCAGGCGCGCCAGGAATCTGCGAAGGACTTCCTGGAGCTGCTCGGGCTCGTGCGGCCCGGGTGACGAATCCGAGAGCTTCACATGGATCCTGTCCTCCGCGATCCTCGGCACCATCGTTAGGCCCTCCGAGTCGAAGATCGTGTACTCGTTGTTCTCGACGTCGATGGGCTCGAGCGCGACTTCTGCCTCCGCCAAAGTCTCATAGAGCGACACGTCGCCCCGCTCGTTGACGATGATCGGCGCCCTCGCCATCAGAACCGATCCCAGAAGGACGTGTCGGTGGATCTCGTAACCCAAGGGCGATGCCTCCCGATTCCTTGACCTGGGAAGCTCTGACCCGGCTTGCTTGGATCGGGTACCCGACGGTGGTAGTGCGTGAAACGTCCCGTGGGGTGCCCTGTTCGGTTGCCGAAGGGCGCGACTCTGATGTTGGACCCGACTCGGATCTCCGAACCCGGTCTTCCCGCGGCATAGCCTGCGCGCGATCCGGCGATTCCTCCCGCTATCGAACCGCTAACGAGTCCCACTTGGAACGCTTCGCTAGCCGTCGCGCTTCCAGAGAGGACGTTGCCCACGGAAGAGCCGAATCCTCGGACGCCAGCGAAGTCGTTCTGCGAGTCCTGGTACAGCTCATAGCCAGCGTAGGCAAGCGCGCCTACACCAACCGCAACTCCGCATGGGAGGCAGACTGCGGTCAAGCCAGCGACGGCGTAGGCAGTACCCCCTCCGACAAGCGCGCCCGTGCCAAGACCGGCGCCAAGCGCTGCAACTTGAACCCCGAACGAATCACCTTGGGCGAATTATGTCGGCCATCTACTCAAGAGCTCAAGTGTCTTCAGTCGCAAGTAGTCGAGCAGTTCGATCTCGATACAAACATGGGGATACTCATCAGCCAAGCTCTCTAGCCACTCGAGAAACGGCGCCTTCGCGAAGGGATCGCATGTCAACAGTTCAACCTGAGCTTTTGCAGGGTCATTGACAGATCCACGACTCACAAGCGACGACGCAATACCGTGCACCGTGTCGCTCAGCGTCTCGAGTTCCAGGAACGCTGAAAACCCGTGCCCCTCCACGGTGAGCTCGGCATCATAGAGGCGCTTCCTCTCTGCCTTCGCGAGCTCATGAACAAGCCGGAGATGCGAAATAAGAGTACTGAGGCCCACCCGCGCTGCCCTCGCTTGGGTACTAAAGCGTCGCTCATTCCCTCCCATAGCTTACGATCTTGCCCTCTCGTTCGATGAGGAACTCACCGCTCTTTCGTCGGTAGAGGGTAGACCCCTCCCGGGTGACGACATGTGCGCCTCGCCGGTTGAAGTTCGCGGCTTGACGAAGGTAGGTCCACACGTCTCCCGCCCCGTGCCTAGCGGCGTGATACCTAACGCTTGCTGCGATGGTGTCGAACGACCCCTTGCCCCACATCGCAAGGAGCTGCTTTGCCTCCCGCAGTGTCCAGCGCGCTTGTGGGCCCCCGGGGACGACCATCGCAAATTGCTCGCCCTCCTCGAGCTGTCCGGAAAGGGCTCGAACGAAGAGATCCTCCTCCGCAGCAAGGAACCAGTGGAAAATCCGCCTCTCTGGGAAAACGAAATCCGAGACCGGCGTAGTTGTGTAAAGGTCATAGCCGAAGATCGTGGCGGCTGGCTCGGCTGCTCGAATCTCCCAGCTACCGCTCCCTTGGGACAACGCCACCGCGCTCCCGAGGGCGGGAGAGAAGCCTGGGAACTGCAAGGGGTTCGGTGGCACGGGTGTGAAGTTCGGCTGCCCGAACGATTGGTTGAGAGTACTCAGCTGTTGATCGAACTGTGTCAGACATCTACCGCCGTGGCATACACCATCATCGAAGTCAGTTAGCACAGGATCCCCACGGTCGTTGAACTCGACACCAGTAGCCTGTCTCCCCGTGGGATCGATGAACGAAGTCGGGTTGTTCCGCACGTAGCCATACGCGTTGACCGTCGCCGGCTCGGCGAGCGTCTCGACGATCGGATCCGTCTGCAGGAACCGTCCGGTGCTCGCGTCGTACCAGCGGGCCTGAAAGTCGTAGAGGCCGATGTTCTCCACCTGCCGCTGGCCGCCGAAGCGCTGGACCGTGGGCTGGCCAGTCGTATCCTCGTCCAGCTTCGATCCGAACGGGTCGAACACCCGCCTGCTCACCACCGTGGGCGGGTCGGAGACCGTGACCGCGAGGAGCGAACTCCCGACCAGGTCGCTGAGCAGCATGATCCGCGTGGTCGTCCCGCCTCCCGGCAGGCCAGTGATCGCCCAGGCCGCCGGAATCGGGACCAGGGCCG
>Ga0105107_10001611_pt1 | contig 14690 bp, 11 predicted proteins | sample PPLLaktember2015_6_FD_79335 | JGI IMG/M metagenome (GOLD analysis project Ga0105107, IMG submission 79335) | Freshwater sediment microbial communities from Prairie Pothole Lake near Jamestown, North Dakota, USA - PPLs Lake P8 Core (1) Depth... | ecosystem: Environmental > Aquatic > Freshwater >...
GTTGCATCGTCGTGGACATGAGCACGATCGACCCGCTCGTGACGGATCGCCTCGCGGCGGAAGCGGCGGAACGCGGCGTCGGCTTCGCGGATGCACCGGTTGGTCGTCTGGCCAGCCACGCGGAGCGCGGCGAATCGCTCTTCATGGTCGGTGCAGCGACGGAGGTCTTCGCGAGGATCAAGCCGGTGCTCGAGCTGATGGGGACGACGATCCATCACTGCGGCGATGCAGGCGCAGGCATGCGGACGAAGATCGTGAACAACTACCTCGCGATCATCTCGTGCCAGCTCAACGCCGAGGCGGTGGCGCTGTCGCAGCGCTTCGGGCTTTCGCTCGAGAAGACGCTCGAGGTGATTCATGGCACCACGGCCACGAATGGCCAGCTCAAGATCGCGTGGCCGGGCAAGGTGCTCGCCGGCGACGTCGCGCCAGGGTTCACGATTGACCTCGCGCACAAGGACCTCACGCTCATCGTAGAGGCCGCAAACGCGGTCAAGGTGCCGGTCCCCATCGCCGCCGTCGCGCGGGAGGCGTTCAGCGCCGCGCGCAGCAGCGGCCACGGCAGCCAGGACTTTTCGGCGATGGTCGATGTACTCTGCGACAACGCTGGTATCGCGCGTCCGCGGTTGCGATAGTGTGTGGGGCAGGACGAGCGGGTCGGAGTAGGAGCGCATGACAACGACATTCCCCAATCTCATCGACGGCCGGCGCGTGGATTCCAGCGATCGCGCGACCGACATCAACCCATCCAACACTGGCGACGTGGTCGGCGAGTTCGCGCGAGCGTCGAAAGCCGAGCTGGCCGAAGCCATCGCCGCCGCACGGCAGGCGTTCGTGAAGTGGTCGCGCTCGACGCCGCAGGAACGATTCGACGTGCTCGACAAGGCCGGCACCGAGATCCTGGCGAGAAAGGAAGAGCTGGGCCGGCTCCTGTCGCGCGAGCAGGGCAAGCCGCTGGCGGACGGCATCGGCGAAGCGGCACGCGCGGGACTGATCTTCAAGTTCTTCGCCGGTGAGGCCGTGCGTCTGGCGGGCGAGCGGGTGGATTCCGTCCGGCCGGGAATCGACGTGGAAGTCACCCGCGAGCCCCTCGGCGTCGTGGCCGCAATCACGCCGTGGAACTTCCCGCTCGCCATCCCGGCCTGGAAGATCGCGCCGGCGTTGGCCTGCGGCAACACCGTCGTGTTCAAGCCGGCCGAGCTCGTGCCCGCGTCGCCCTGGGCCATCGTGGACATCGTCCAGCGCGCCGGCCTTCCGCCGGGCGTACTGAATCTGGTGATGGGGCCAGGCTCGGTGCTGGGCCCGGCCCTGGCTTCTTCACCCGATGTGGATGCGGTGACCTTCACGGGCTCGCAGGACGTGGGGCCGTCGGTGGCCGCCGCGGCGGTTGCGGCCGGATCGCGCGTGCAGCTCGAGATGGGAGGAAAGAATCCGCTGGTCGTGCTCGACGACGCCGACCTCGGCACGGCCGTGTCGATCGCGGTCAACGGCGCGTACTTCCAGGCCGGCCAGCGCTGCACCGCATCCAGCCGTCTGATCGTCACCGAGGGCATCCACGATCGCTTCGTCGCCGCGATGGTCGAACGGATGAAGAAGCTCGTCATCGACGACGCGCTGAAGCCGGGGACGGAGATCGGTCCGGTCGTCGATGCGAAGCAGCTCGGGAAGGACATGGAGTACGTCGAGATCGGCCAGCGCGAGGGCGGCCGTCTGATCTACGGCGGCGAACGTCTGTCTCGCGACACCGATGGTTTCTACATGGCGCCTGCACTCTTCACCGACACGACGGACGACATGCGGATCAATCGCGAAGAGGTATTCGGACCGGTTGCGGCGGTGATTCGGGTAAAGGACTACGACGAGGCGCTGGCAGTGGCGAACGCGACGCTATACGGTCTGTCAGCCGGAATCGCGACGACGTCGCTGAAGTACGCCAGTCACTTCAAACGGCACTCGGCGAGCGGCCTGGTGATGGTGAACCTGCCGACGGCCGGGCTCGACTACCACGTGCCGTTCGGTGGACGGAAGAAGTCCAGCTACGGACCGCGCGAGCAGGGCAGCTACGCGAAGGAGTTCTACACGATCGTCAAGACCGCGTACACGGCGCCCTGATCGCTCCGCGCAGCCTGGCCAAACACGGGCGGGCGCCCTCAGCGCGTCTTCAGGGAATCCGCAAGCCCCAGCACGCGACGCGCCCGCTTAATCACCGGCGCGTCCACCATCCGGTCGTCCAGCCTGAACGCGCCTTCGCCGGCCGCGCGCGCTCGATCGTCGGCCTCGACGAGACGGCGCGCGGCGGCAATCTCGTCCGCTGAAGGGCTGAAGACGGCGTTGATTGCGGCGATCTGGTCCGGGTGAATCGCCATCTTGCCCCGGAAGCCGAGCGCCTTGGCCCGCATGGCATCCTTCCGAAGCCCGTCCGGTGCTGAGAGATCGACCCAGACGGCGTCGATCGGGTCGGCGCCAATCGTCGCGGCGGCGAGGACTACGTTCGACCGTGCGACGAGCAGTTCCTCGCCGTCGAGCGTGCGCGGGATGCCGAGCCCGGCGGTGAAATCCTCCGCTCCGAACAGCACGGCCGGGATCTCGGCATTCGTGGAAAGAATGGCCACGGCATCCACGATGCCTCGCGCGGTTTCGAGCAGCGGCACGACGCGGCGCCCGGGCGCGACCCCGGCAGCACGGTCGAGCGCCGACGCGGTTTCAGCCTTGGGTACGACGACGGCGTCGATGTTAGCGGTGACTGTGGCCAGCCAGGCGAGGTCATCGTCGAACCAGGGCGAACCCGGTGCGTTCACGCGCACAAATCTGGATGCTCGCAACGTCGACGTCGCGGTCAGCCAATCGGCGACCCTGCGCCTCGCCTCGGCCTTTCTCCCGGCCTCGACGGCGTCCTCGAGATCGATGACGACGGCATCCGCGCCCGAGGCGAAGGCTTTCGCAAAGCGGTCGGCCCGAGTGCCCGGCACGAAGAGGATCGATCGAAGCGGCGCCATCGGTCAGAGCCTAGCCGATCTCAGCCAGTGCTCGATCTTTTCCGTGCGGCTCGTCGAGCGCCGATGTTATCTTCGTCGGCCTTCGGTACAGGCCACGACCGTGGTGAATGTTCTCCGAATGGGCACAGGGGGCGGACATGGCTGAGACGACGCTGAGCGACGTTGCCAAACGGATGCGACGAAAGGGGAAGGGGAAAGGGAAAGGGAAAGTGAAGGGGAAGGTGCTCGTTGCGGGGCCGGACGCTCGCAGCCGGGCGGCCGCCGCGGCTGCGCTGGCAGACGAGCTCGATGTGAGACTCGTGACGGTCGATCTCGCTGAGGTCGTCAGCAGGTACATCGGGGAAACCGAGAAGAACATCGACCGACTGTTCGACCGGGCTGCGCGGTCTGGTTCCGCGCTGTTCTTCGACGAAGCCGACGCGCTGTTTGGCAAGCGCACCCGCGTGCGGGACGCTCACGATCGCTACGCCAACCTCGAGACTGGCTACCTCCTTCTACGCATCGAGGCCTTCGAGGGTCTCGTCATTCTTGCGACGAACGCGACCACCAAGCTCAGTGCGCCGTTCCGTCGCCGGATGGACCACGTCGTACGGATCAAGAGGAGAGCCGAATAACCGCCGTCAGACAACCCGCTCACGAACTCGCTCCGGGAGCTCTTTCTCGAGCCCCGCCGACAATCCTGCGGTGCCGAGCACAGTTCGGTACCTTACAGATTCGTGAGCCCGCAGGGCGCACCTTCTTGAAGCACCGTGGCATCCCGGCACGGGATGTGCGAGAGGGGACCAGGTCCACAGCGAGACCACACCGGGAGCGAGACCATGCCGAAATGGTTGGTTGTCTCGGCGTTGCTTGCCGGCACGCTGATGCTGACGACGGTCAGCGGTCAGCAGACGGGGCAGAGCGACGCCTTCGTGAGCGGCGAGATTCTCCTGAAGTTCAGTCCGGCCACGAACGCGTTCCAGCGGAACGCGATGCTCACGAATCTCGGCGCCACGCGAATCCGGCGATTCGACGCGCTGGGCATCGAGCACGTCCGCGTGCCGTCGCGTCTCGGCGTCGCGGAGGCAGTCGCGTCGTTCGCTCGTGTGCAAGGGGTGATGCTCGCGCAGCCGAACTACGTGCGCCGAGTGATCCAGGCCGCCCCACCCGACGATCCGCTGTGGCTGGACGGGAGTCTCTGGGGTCTGAGCAAGATTGAGGCGCACTCCGTCTGGTCCAACTTCACCGTGGGGGACGGCAGCGTGGTGATCGCCAACATCGATACCGGCGTCGACTACACCCACCCCGATCTCGCGGCCAACATGTGGCGCAACCCCCTCGAGACGCCTGGAAACGGCATCGACGACGACGGTAACGGCTACATCGACGACGTGTATGGCATCGACACGGTCAATTACGACGCCAATCCGATGGACGATCACGGCCACGGCACGCACACGTCCGGAACGGCTGCCGCTGCCGGCAACAACGGTGCAGGTGTCGTCGGCGTGAACTGGAACGCGAAGGTTCTCGCGTGCAAGTTCCTGAGCGCCTCTGGCTCGGGCACGGACGCAGGCGCCATCGAGTGCTTCGACTACATCGTGGCGCTCAAGAATCGCGGCGAGAACATCCGGGTCTCGAGCAACAGCTGGGGCTCGCCCCGGGGGTCCGGGCCGCCCGCGGTTGCCATGCAGGCCGCCATCGACGCCGCTGGAGCCGCGGGCATCATCAATGTCTTCGGCGCCGGCAACAACGGGACGAACAACGACACGGCGCCGTTCGATCCGGCAAGCTATCTCTCGGACAGCATCGTCTCCGTCGCTTCGTCCGGTCACAACGACGGGCGATCCGTGTTCAGCAACTATGGCGTCACGTCGGTCGATCTGGCTGCGCCCGGCGAAGACATCCTGAGCACGTACCCCGGAGCGGCCTATTCCTATTCGTCCGGAACGAGCATGGCCACGCCGCACGTCGCCGGAGTGGCGGCCCTTCTCGCGAAGATGGATCCGGCTCTTTCGGTCCCGGCGATCAAGGCGCTGCTGCTCGACAACGTCGATCAGAGCGGTCGATGGACGGGACGCGTCGCTTCCGGCGGGCGGCTGAACGCATTTCGCGCGGCCAGCGCGCTGGGCACGGGCGGCAGCAACACGCCGCCGAGCGTGTCGATCACGAGCCCGATGGAAGGTGCGACGTTCAAGGCGCCGGCGACGTTCATGGTCGACGCGACGGCCAGCGACAGCGACGGCAGCGTGCAACGAGTGACGTTCTATGCCAACGGCGCTCCGATCGGAGTCGCCACGACGAGTCCGTACAGCGTGACGTGGGCGAATGTTGCCGCCGGAAACTACCTGCTGACGGCCGTTGCGACCGACGACCGGTGGGCGACCACGACATCCGCGGCCGTGCAGGTCATCGTCCTGGCCAATACGCCGCCTGTGGTGTCGATCGTCAGCCCGCCTGGAGGTGCGGAGTTCACCTCGCCGGTGGACGTGACGATCGAAGCGACGGCCAATGATCCCGATGGCTCCATTCAGCAGGTGGCGTTCTACGCGAACGGCACGGCAATCGGGAGCGCGGCGGCAGCGCCCTACGGCATCACGTGGTACGCGCCGGCGGGTACTCACGCGCTCACGGCTGTCGCGACCGACAATCAGGGCGCGACGACCACGTCAGCCCCTGTGTCGATCAACGTGAACCCGATTCCGGGCCGGATCAACGTCGCCCTGGCGGCTAACGGAGCCGCCGCCACGGCGTCCTCGACCCTCAGCGGGAACTACCCGGCGGCCGGCGCCATCGACGGCGATCGCAAGGGACTCCGCTGGGGCGCGGGCGGCGGCTGGAACGACGGCACGCCGAATACGACGCCCGATTGGATCGAGGTGAACCTCGCCGGCATCAAGCTGATCGAGGAAGTGGACGTCTTCTCGATGCAGGACAACTACGGAGCTCCGGTCGAGCCAACGCCGACCACGACCTTCTCGTACTGGGGGCTGCGCGCATTCGAAGTGCAGTACTGGGATGGCACGGCGTGGGCGCAGGTGCCCGGCGGCAGCGCGACGAACAACAACCTGGTGTGGCGCAGGATCGTGTTCGCCCCGCTGATGACATCGCGGATCCGGGTTCACATCACGGGCGGGCTGAACGGCTACAGCCGCGTGATCGAGGTCGAGGCGTGGGGCGTGGCGACCGGCGCCAACACGCCGCCGATCGTGACGCTCACCAGTCCCACCGCTGGCGCGACGTTCACGGCGCCGGCGACCATCACCATCAACGCGGCGGCAAGCGACAGTGACGGCACCATCGAGCGCGTCGACTTCTTCGCCGATGGCGCGCCGATAGGGTCCGCCACGACGAGTCCGTACGCCTTCACGTGGAGCAATGTCCCGACGGGCACGTACACGCTGACGGCAGTCGCGACCGACGACCGAGGCGGCACGGAGACCTCGGCCCCGGTGCCGGTCACCGTCTCAGCCCCCAACTTGCCGCCAAGCGTGTCGATTGCGAGTCCGATGGACGGCGCGACGTTCACGGCGCTGGTGGACATCCCCGTCAGCGCGACAGCCATCGACAGCGACGGCTCGATTCTGCAGGTGGCCTTCTTCGCGAACGGCGTTCCGATCGGGGTCGACACGGCGAGTCCATACGGCATCACGTGGAGTCTCGTCGCCGCCGGAAGTTACACACTGACTGCCGTTGCGACCGACGACAAGAAGGCCACGGCGACGTCGCTGCCGGTGCTGATCACGGTGAATCAGATCCCGGGCAGGATGAACGTGGCGCTGGCCGCGAACGGCGGCGTGGCCACGGCGTCGTCCACCTTGAACGCCAACTACCCGCCCTCGGGCGCCATCAATGGCGACCGCAAGGGGCTGAGCTGGGGCGCGGGCGGCGGCTGGAACGACGCGACGCCGAATACCTCGCCGGACTGGATCGAGGTGACGTTCGACGGACCGAAAACGATCGACGAAGTGAGCGTCTTCTCGATGCAGGACAACTACTCGGCGCCGGTTGAGCCGACACCGGCCATGACGTTTTCGTACTGGGGGTTGCGCGCGTTCCAGGTGCAGTACTGGGACGGCGCGGCATGGGCGCCGGTGCCGGGCGCCAGCGTGACGTCGAACAACCTGGTCTGGCGGAGGTTCGTGTTCGCTCCGCTCACGACATCACGGATACGCGTTCACATCACGGGCGGGCTGAACGGATACAGCCGGGTGATGGAAGTCGAGGCGTGGGGTGGGTCGGCTGGCGGCAACACGCCGCCGAGTGTGGAGAGAGTAAACGCGGCGCTCGCTGCCAACGGCGGCGTGGCCACGGCGTCGTCCACCTTGAACGGGAACTACCCGCCGGCAGGCGCGATCAACGGCGATCGCAAGGGGCTGAATTGGGGAGCGGGCGGCGGCTGGAACGACGCCACCCAGAACACGTCTCCCGACTGGATCGAGGTGACGTTCGACGGGCCCAGGGCAATCGACGAGGTGAACGTCTTCTCGATGCAGGACAACTACGCGGCGCCGGCCGAGCCGACGCCAACGATGACCTTCTCACTCTGGGGATTGCGCGCGTTCGAAGTGCAGTACTGGGACGGAGCCGGCTGGGCGACTGTGCCGGGTGGCGCTGTAACGGCCAATAATCTCGTCTGGCGCCGCTTCGTATTCGCGCCCGTGACGACGACGAAGATCCGGGTCCTCATCACGGGGGCGTTGAACGGCTACAGCCGGGTGATCGAGGTCGAGGCGTGGGGGTTGGCGGAGGGCGGCAGCTAGCCCGTCGTCAGCGCGTACAGGCGCTTGCTGATCTGCGCGATCAGCGCGTCGGCCTGCTTCGGATCCGTGAAACCGCGAGTGAGCACGACGAGCACGTAGGGACGGCTGGCGTAGACGATGCCGGCGTCGTGGCGGATGCGGGTGATCCAGCCGGTCTTGTGGGCGACCTCGGTGCCGGCAGGCACGCCGGCGGGGATGCCGTCGCGGAACTTCTGTCGCTTCATCACCTCCACCATCTCGGCGCTGGCCTCACGGCTCACGGCTTCGCCGCGGCCGATCTTCCAGAGCAGTTGGCCCAGACCACGCGCGTCGGTCGTGTTGTTCATGCCGCGATCGAAGGCCTTCTGATCTTCCACGCCGCGCAACACCTCCATCCCGGAGGCGTCGAGCGATGCCAGCGTCGTCTTGATGTTGCCCGGGCCCAGCCGATCGATCAGGATGTTCGCCGCGAGGTTGCTGCTCACCGTGATCATCGCGTCGTTGAGCGTCCGGTACGAGCGCATCTGGCCAATCGCGCGATACGTTTCGCCGTCGGAGTCCTCCGTGGCTGAAAGCTCGTACGGACTGCCATCCACGATGCTGCGGAAGCGATTGGTCACGGGAATCTGGTCGTCGAGCGCCAGACGCCCGTCGGCGGCTTGTTTGAACAGCTCCACCATGATCGGCACCTTCATGGTGGAGGCCGCATGGAAGCGGACCGTGTCGTTGATCGCGAGAGCTGGCCACGAATCGGGCGTCGAGCCGGCCGTGGCATGAAGCGGACGCCAGACGACGGCGACCTCCGTGCCGCTGTCCTCGATGAGCTGTTCGATGCTCGCGCGGGCGGCGGCGACCTGGGCGGGCGCGATCGCCGGTGCGGCCACCTGGGCCGACGCCGGGACGAGCGCCGCCAGCGCGGCAAGTGTGGCGACGAATCGCACCGGCATCACGCCGTAGAATAGTCCACCGATGGACCGTCTGTACGCACACCTTTGCCGCTTCAGCCCCGAGGACTGGCGGCGGGCGCTCGACACGCTCAACGCGGAAATCCACGACATCGATCGCAACGCGACGCGCATCTGGTTCGCGTTCCATCCGCTCGATCTGCACCTCGCGGTGGAAGCCGCCGCGGATCGTGAGGCGGTCATGCGGAAGTACCAGTTGATGGGCCGCTGGGGCCTCGAATCACAGGTCGATTCGTCGCATCGGTTCATGTACGCGCACCGCTTCTGGCCGCAGGTCAAGTCGGCCATCGGCGCCACGGAGCAGTGGCCCGAGCAGTTGCCGGCCCTTGTGACGCAGGTGGCCGACGCGGCGTGTCGCACGGCGCGTGTCGATCGCGAGCGGTTGGTGGGCCTCGCGGCGGTGGGCCTGATGACCCTGCGCCAGGCGGGTACGCAGGCGTGTGCCTCGGCGCCGGGTCGAGTGCAGCTGCCGGACGCGATCCGTGCCCGCTCGCCGCATCAGGTGCTGAATGCACGCGCGAAGGACGACTGGCAGGGCGTGTTCGGATTCCTGCGCGGCACCAGGAAGCAGTGGACCGTGACCTTCGACGAGAACGATCCGGCCGCGACGTTCCCGCTCATCAACGGGCAGGAGATCGCCTCGGCCGCGCGCGAGGACAAGCGCGAGTATCGGAGCAAGGACGGGCGATGCACGCCGAACGAGGGCCCGATTCCGGTGGAGTGCCGGTCGGCGTCGTGCGGCACGTGCTGGGTGGGCGTGATTGCCGGTGCGGAGAAGCTCTCGCCGGTCGAGCCGCTGGAGCGCAAGCGGCTGGGCGTGTTCGGCTATGCGGAAACGGAAGGTGAACGGCCGATCGTGAGACTCGCGTGTCAGGCGAGGGCGTTTGGCGCGGTGTCGATCGTGATTCCGCCGTGGAACGGCATCATCGGTCGCCTCCGCCCCTGAGCGCGGCCAGCTCGCGATCGATGCGTTCGCGGATCGTCTGAATCTCGCGCTCCGTGCGGGCGTTGCGGATCTCTTCGAGCGCCTTCTTGATGAGCGCCTGGCCGAGCGCGTTCACGAGCGCGAACTGCAGCATCTCGGTGGGCTTGATGCCGGCGGTGCTGTACATCTCCTTCGGCGTGACCATCGCGAGGAACTCGTTGTGCGTCATCACGGCGCCACGCCGCGTGGGGCCGTTCTTCAGGTCGTAGTCGCCCACGATCTGATCGAAGCGCGGCCACTTCCCGATGATCTCGACGTAGATCCGCATCTGGCCGTCGTCGATCTTGAGACGAGGTTCGCGGGTGAGGGCGTTCTTGATGCGGTCGAGGTCGGGGGTCGGTACGGGCGTCTGGCTGGTCCCCGACTGCTCCGGCGGGATCGCTCTGCCGGAGCCTGTCTGAGTCGCAGACGATGGCGGCGGTTGGGTCGGCGGCGGCGTCTGGGTCGGCAGCGTCTGAGTGGGAGGCGGCGGCGCCTGAGCAGCGAGCGCCACTGCGGGCGATCCGGACAGTGTCAGGATGACCGCCGCTGCCGCCGTTCGCACCCACCACCCGCGTCTCATACTTCTCTCAGACGCCGAAGCACCACCCCAGGACGGAAAAGCAAGTTGGGTACCAGAAGTCGTGCAGCTGGAATCAGTTGGACGGAGGAAGCACTTCGTCCATATGTGCCCACGTGTCCCCATCGAGGGCGGCAAGTGTCCTCAGGTACAGCTCCACGTCTTCCTCGGGAAACGAGGCGCCGAGCGTCTCGGTCGCGGTCCGCAGCCGATCGGCTGGCGGCGGCTCCACGTCCTCGGCCTTGATCAGGCCCTCCTCGTGCTCGATGCCGAGGGCATCGAGGAAGGCTCCCATCAGATCGCGCTTCGCGGCGAAATGGTAGGCGATGAGGGCTCGTGTCGCCACGGCCTCGGAGACGTCGCCGATCTGCGCCAGGTGCCGGGCCCGCCGCTCGAGCGGCAGCGCCCGCACGCTCTTGGCGCGGAACTTCAGGCGCTGCGCGATCGCCATCACGGCTTCGGCGTGCTGCAACTGCACCTCGTCTCCTTCTTCGCGCCAGAAGGCATCGGCGGCGGTCACGCGCTTCTCCACGGGCATCTTCTTCCACAACTTCGACGGCCGAACGGGCATGGACCCATTCTATGGCCGATCGCGGATAGACTCGACCGGATGTCCGATCGGCTGTTCACCCCCCGTTTTCTCACGATGTTCGCCTACAGTTTCACCGTGTTCGTCTCGGTGTTCCAGTTGCTGCCGACCGCGCCCTATCACGTGATCGACCTCGGTGGCACGACGGCTGCGGCGGGGTTGTTCCTGGGGCTGCTGACGTTCTCGTCGGCGGTGTCTGCGCCGTTCACCGGTTCGATTGGCGATCGGGTGGGGCAGCGGCGGGTGTTGATCGTGGTGAGCCTCGTGCTCGCGGTGTTCACGGGGAGCTATGCCGTGATCACGGACCATCGCGTGATGCTGGGCGTTGTGGTCGTGCACGGGTTCTTCTGGTCCGGTCTGCTCTCGGCGTCGGGCGCCTACATGACCTCCACGATTCCGCCGACGCGGCGTGCGGAGGGACTGAGCTACTGGGGCCTGGCGTCGGTGTTCGCGATTGCCGCCGCGCCCGCGCTGGGCTTCTGGATGTACAAGCACGGCTGGGTGATGCTCTGCGTCGAGATGACCATCCTCAACCTGATGATGGCGTTCATCGCCTGGCGGCTGCCGGACGATCACGAGGGCGTGCACGAAACGCTGCCCAGGGCGGCCCGTGCCGCCCAACCCGGGCATCATGTGGTGGAATGGCGCGTCCTGATCCTGTCGGTGGCCATGGCGCTGATCTCGTTCGGCTACGGGAGTCTCACGAGCTTCTCCGCGCTCTACGCGGACTGGCTCCAGGTGTCGCCACGCAGCAGCTTTCTCACGGCGATGGCCGCCACGATCCTCGTCGGCCGCCTGACGGTCGGGCGTACTCTGGATCGGCGCGGACATCGTAATGTGCTGCTGCCGTGCCTCCTGGCGCCCGCGGCCGGTCTGGCGATCCTGGCGCTCGCCCAGGGACGGATCTCGTTTCTCGCCGCGGCGCTCGTGTTCGGCGCGGGCTTCGGGCTGATGTATCCGGCCTACACGGCGTACGTGATGGCGCACGTGTCGGCCACGCGCCGTGGCGCCGCGTTCGGCGCGATGCTCGCGGCGTTCGACACCGGGATTGGCGCCGGGTCGTCTGTCATGGGCTGGCTGATTCACCACTTCGGGTACCGGCTCGCGTTCGGCACGGCGGCGGGACTGGCCGCGCTGTCGCTGCCGGCCTTTCTGATCGCGGAGCGAAGACTCGGTTTTCGCGGGGAGCACACATGATCTGCGACGTGCACTGCCACTTCTTCTCATCCGGGTTCCTGCGCGGGATCAGCCGCGAGGCCGGCGGCGAGGGCGACCCGGCGGAGGCGCTCGCGGCACGCCTCGGATGGGACGCGCCCGGCACGGATGAGGCGCTCGCCGATCGCTGGGTGAGCGAGCTCGACCGGCACGGCGTCCGCCGCGCGATGCTGATTGCCAGCATCCCTGGCGACGAGGCGTCCATCGCCGCGGCCGTGCGCCGGCATCCGACACGCCTCGTCGGCGCGTTCATGTTCAATCCGGCCGCACCCGATCTGGACGCGCGGCTGGAACGCGCGTTCGTGGAGCTGGAGCTGCGGACGGTGTGCTTGTTTCCCGCGATGCACCACGTGCGGCTCGACAGCGAGCGCGTGGCGCGCGTGTTCGCGCTCGCGGAGCGGTATCAGCGCGTCGTGTTCGTGCACTGCGGCGTGCTCACGGTCGGCGCCCGCAGCAAGCTTGGCCTGCCGAGTCGCTTCGACCTGCGGCTCGGCGACCCGCTGGCCGTCGGGGCCCTGGCCGTACGTCATCCGTCGGTGTCGGTGATCATCCCGCACTTCGGGGCCGGCTTCTTCCGGGAGGCCCTGATCGCGGCTGACCAGGCGCCCAACATCTACCTCGACACGTCGAGCTCCAACTCCTGGATGCGGTTCCATCCGGGGCTCAACCTGGCCGACGTGTTCGCGCGGGCCCTGGACGTCGTCGGGCCCCGCCGGCTGCTGTTCGGCACCGATTCGTCGTATTTCCCACGGGGCTGGCAGCGGGCGGTGTTCGACCAGCAGCGCGAGGTGCTCGATCGGCGGGGGATGAGCAAGGAGGATCGGGAGCTCGTGTTCGGTGGTAATTTCTTGGCATGTCTTTGAGCCAGCGTCACGTCTCATTCGTGGTGGCCGCGAGTCTCGTCGCGGTCGTGGTCCTGGGAGCGCGGCTCACGAGCCAGGCGCCGCCGCAGGTGGAGCCCGCCGACCTCGTGCTGCGCGGCGGCCGCCTCGTGACGCTCGACAGCCGGGTGCCCGAGGCCCAGGCGCTCGCCGCCCGTAACGGCTCGATCGTCGCCGTCGGTTCGAACACCGACATCCAGCGCTACATCGGCCCGTCCACTCAGGTCGTGGAGCTCAACGGCCAGTTCGCGATGCCCGGCTTCATCGAGGGGCACGGCCACTTCAGCGGCATCGGCGAGGGCAAGCTCAACCTCGACCTGATGAACACGAAGAGCTGGGACGAGATCGTCCACATGGTCGCGCAGGCTGTGGAGAAGGCAAAGCCGGGCCAGTGGATCTACGGGCGCGGCTGGCACCAGGAGAAGTGGACGTCCACGCCCCAGCCGAGCGTCGAAGGCTTTCCGACGCACCAGTCGCTCGACAAGGTCTCGCCGAACAATCCGGTGGTGCTGACGCACGCGAGCGGGCACGCGTCGTTCGCCAACGCGAAGGCGATGGAGCTGTCGGGCCTCACGAAGGACACCGCCAACCCGAACGGCGGCGAGGTGCTGAAGGATGCCAATGGCAACCCGACCGGCCTGCTGCGTGAGACGGCGTCCGGCCTGATTCGTCGCGGCACCGGCGAGCCTCGGCCGACGCCGGATGAAGCCGACGCCCGGGCGCGTCGCGTGCTCGAGCTGGCCGATCAGGAAGTGATCTCGAAGGGCATCACGAGCTTCCAGGACGCGGGTTCGGGATTCGACGTCGTGAATCGGCTGAAGCAGCTCATCGACGCCGGCCGGATGCACGTGCGCCTGTGGATGATGATCCGCGGCGGCAACGCGGAGACGCTCGCCGCCAACCGCGTGGTCGGCTACGGCAGCAATCAGCTGACCGTGCGCGCGATCAAGATCACGGCCGACGGCGCGCTGGGATCGCGCGGCGCGTGGCTCCTCGAGCCGTACTCCGACAAGGCGGACAGCACGGGTCTGGCGACCACATCCGTCGAGCAGATGCGACGGATGTCGCAAATCGCGCTCGATGCCGGCTATCAGGTCTGCATCCACGCGATCGGCGACCGCGCCAATCGCGAGGTGCTGAACATCTACGAGGAGACGTTCAAGAAGAACGGCCGCAACGGCAAGGAACTCCGCTGGAGGGTCGAGCACGCGCAGCACATCAACGGCGCGGACATCCCGCGCTTCGGCCAGCTCGGAGTGATCGCGGCGATGCAGGGCATCCACTGCACCTCGGACGCGCCGTGGGTGGAGCCCCGCCTCGGCGCCGCGCGCGCCGCCGAAGGCGCCTACGTCTGGCAGAAGCTGATGAAGTCCGGTGCCGTCGTGACCAACGGCACCGACGCGCCCGTCGAGAACGTCGATCCGATCGCCAGCTACTACGCCACCGTCACGCGCAAGGCGAACGACGGCAAGGTGTTCTACGGCGATCAGAAGATGAGCCGCATCGAAGCGCTGAAGTCCTACACGCTGAGCAACGCCTTCGCGGCGTTCGAGGAAGACATCAAGGGCTCCCTTTCTCCCGGCAAGCTCGCCGACATCACCGTGCTGACCAAGGACATCACCACGGTGCCCGACGACGAGATTCTGCAGGCGAAAGTCGCATACACCATCATCGGCGGCAAGGTCGTCTACCGGGCGCAGTAACAGTTCCTGACCCGCCCGGGAACCCGGACCCGGTTGACGTCGTAATGTCTATTTTGTAGAAACCAGACCATGGGCA
>Ga0105107_10001613_pt1 | contig 14676 bp, 12 predicted proteins | sample PPLLaktember2015_6_FD_79335 | JGI IMG/M metagenome (GOLD analysis project Ga0105107, IMG submission 79335) | Freshwater sediment microbial communities from Prairie Pothole Lake near Jamestown, North Dakota, USA - PPLs Lake P8 Core (1) Depth... | ecosystem: Environmental > Aquatic > Freshwater >...
ACCAGCATCCAGCTCCAGGAGGTCCAGCCGCCGCCGCCGGTGCGCCAGGCCTTCGACGACGTGATCGCCGCCGCCCAGGACCGCGACCGCCACATCCAGGAGGCGCGCGGCTACGAGAACGAGGTGGTGCCCCGGGCGCGCGGGGAAGCGGCAGAGGTCGAGTCCCAGGCCGAGGGCTACAAGGAGGCCACGGTCTCGGAGGCGAAGGGCGAAGCGGCGCGCTTCGAAGCCCTCCTGGTGGAGTACCAGCGCTCCCCCGAGGTGACGCGCCAGCGGCTCTACCTGGAGGCGATGGAGGACGTCCTGCCGAGGGTCCAGAAGCTGATCATCGAGCCGGGCACCGCGACGCTGATGCCCTACCTGCCGATCACACCGCAGCCTCCCGCCCCGGTCCGCGAGGGCAACCGATGAGGCGGCTGCTGTTTCTGGCGCTGGTGCTGGCCGCCGGCTTCGCCGCGCTGGTGAAGGCCGGGGAGTACGGAATCGGGCCCGTGGTGGTGACGCGCGAGGACGAGCAGAAGCTGATCCTGCTGCTGAAGAACCCGCGCGACGAAGCCACCACCCCCGGCTTCTCGCTCCGGATCCCCTTCCTGGAGGAGGCGCGCACCTTCGACCGCCGCTGGCTCCACCTCAACTCGAAGTCGCGGCTCGTGCAGACCATGGATCGCGAGCGCGTGGTGGTCGACAACTACGTGATCTGGCGCATCGTGGATCCGCTGCAGTTCTACAAGTCGTTTCCCACCGGCATCGAGAAGGCCGAGCTCCAGATCGACCGCGAGGTGGGCGGCAACCTGCGCGAGGTCGTCGGCCAGCACAGCATTCCCCAGGTGCTCACCGAGGAGCGCGAGCACATCATGAACCAGGTGACCGAGAAGAGCGCGCAGGCGCTGCGCCGCTTCGGCATCGAGGTGCGCGACGTGCGCATCAACCGCACCGAGCTGCCGCCCGGTGCCGAGGAGAACGTCTACGCGCGCATGCGGGCGGAGCGCGAGCGGCTCGCCCGCAAGCACCGCGCGGAAGGCGAGGAGCAGGCGCGCACCATCCGTGCGGAGGCGGACCGCCGCGCGCGGGTGATCGTGGCCGAGGCGCGCGAGAAGTCGGAGCGGCTGCGCGGCGCCGGCGACGCCGAGTCCGCGCGCATCTACTCGGACGCGTACGCCCGCGACGCGGCCTTCTACGAGTTCGTGCGCAGCCTCGAGGCGTACCGCAAGACTCTGGGCGAGGGCACTACGCTGGTGCTGCCGCCGGAGCACGAGTTCTTCCACTCGCTGAATCGGGGAGGCAGCGACCTGCGGCCGAGCGCGCCGCCGCCCGTCGCCGCTCCTCCGCCCGCTGCGCCCCGCCCGCCGGTTGCGACTCGTCCGCCCGCAGCCCCTCCGCCCGCTGCGGTGCCCGAGCCCCCTCCGCCCGTCGCGGTCCCGCCGCCCGGCGAGGCGGCGGCGCCCTGAGGCGGCGTGGGTCAGGTCTCGACGCGCGAGAGCTGGAAGGCGCCGAGGCCGGCGAAGGCGAGCACGATGGCCCAGGGTGCGAGCGAGGCGGCCGTCGGGTCGAGCGACGCGAAGCCGGCGCCGTACTCACGCGCCAGCAGGAAGAAGAACAGGATCACCACGCCCTCGAGGGCGGGCAGGGCGAGGCTCCGCGTGCGCTCGACGCGCAGCGCGAGGGGAACGGCCAGCAGCGCGAAGAGCAGCACGAGGAGCGGGCCGCTGAGGCGCTGGTGGAGCAACGAGCGCGCGCGCGCATCCCCGGGGGCGGCTTGGACGTAGCGCGCCAGCGTCCACACCGGAAGCGCCGCGATCTCCGCCTGGAGCAGGAGCGGGCTGCGCTCCTCTTCGAGGCGAAGGGTGATCTCGCGCGCTCGCTCGACGCGGGGCGGTGCGGTCGGCTGAGAGGGGTCGAAGCTGCGCACCGTGGCGTCTTCGAAGCGCCACTCATGCGGCGCGATGCGCCGCGCGCGGGCCGCCTGGATCAGGCGCACCAGACGCCCGCCCTCGTTGCGCTCGAAGACCCGGATGTCGCGCACCGAGTCGCTGCCGGCGTCCGCCGAGGCGATGTTGTAGACGTAGCGGCCCGTGTGGTACCAGATCGTCCCGGCGCGGAGCTCGACTCCGCCGGAGGTCGCGCCGGTGCTCTTCGCGAGGGCGGCGGAGGCGCCGACGGTGAGGGTCTCGTTGGCCAGCAGGGCGAGGATCGCGATGAAGGCCGAGGCCATGAAGACGGGGATCAGCGCCACGAGCGGCGAGACGCCGCCGGCCTTGATGGCGATGATCTCGCGGCTGCGGGCCAGCACGCCCACCGAGAAGAACGCGGCGGTGAAGGTGGCGACCGGAAGCAGGTAAGGCAGGTACACGGAGGCGAGGCGCAGCCACAGGAATCGAAGCGCGCCGAGCAGGGAGCTTTCCGCCTCGAGCACGTCCTCGAGATTGAGCAGCATGTCGATCACCAGCACCGCGAGGGCGAGGGTCAGCAGCGAGCCCGCGAAGGCGCGCAGGAACCGGGTGGCCACGTAGCGGGACAGGGTCGACACGGCCGGGAGTCTAACCATTGAGGGTCGTGGCGGGAAGCCATAGGCTCGCCGGGCCGCTCCGGCGGGGCGTGCTGACCGTGGGCAACTTCGACGGCCTGCACGTCGGTCACCAGGAGATCCTTCGCATCGTGACGGAGCGAGCCCGGGCGAGGGACGGCGAGGCTGCGGTGTACACCTTCGAGCCCCATCCCCGGAAGGTCCTGCGTCCGGCGCAGGCGCCGAAGCTGCTCACCACGCTCGAGCAGAAGCTCGAGCGGATCGACGCCGCCGGGGTGGACGTCGCGATCGTGGAGCCGTTCGACGCCGAGTTCGCGCGACGCAGCGCCGAGGACTTCGTGCGCGAGGTGCTCCACGCGCGGATCGGCCCGCGCGAGGTGTACGTCGGCTACGACTTCCGCTTCGGGCACGATCGCGAAGGCTCGATGCGCACGCTGACCGAGCTCGGGCCCCACCTCGGGTTCGCGGTCACCATCGTGCCCGAGGTGACGGTCGGCGGCCGCGACGTCAACTCGACGCGCATCCGCGAGCTGCTCGGGGAGGGCCGCGTCGAGGAGGCGCGCGAGTTGCTCGGCCGCCCCTACTGCGTGCGCGGGAGCGTGGTCGAAGGAGACCGGCGCGGGCGCACGCTCGGCTTTCCGACGGTGAACCTGGCGCCGGAGAACGAGGTGCTGCCGGCGCTGGGCGTGTACGCCGGACGCCTGCGGGTGCTCGGCGCCGCGGCGGGGGCGGAGCTGCCCGCGGTCGTGAACGTCGGTCGCCGCCCGACCTTCAAGGAGGGGGGCGAGGTGCTGGCGGAGGCCCACGTCATCGACTGGAGCGGCGACCTCTACGGCCAGCGGGTCGAGATCGGCTTCCTGCACCATCTCCGGGACGAGCGGCGCTTCCCCGACGTGGAGGCCCTGCGCCGCCAGATCGAGGCGGATCGCGACGCCGCCCGGCAGCGGCTCGGCGCCGGATGAGCGGCGTGCAGCCCAAGGCCGGACGGGGCTGGGTGCGCCGGATGCTCTCGCCGCGCATGCTGCTCTCCTTCGCGGTCACCGCCGTGGCGCTCTGGTTCGCGCTGCGCGATCTCGACTTCGGCGAGGTCTGGGTCTCGATCCGGCGGGCGAACCTGGTGCCGCTGCTGGGCCTCTCGGTGCCGGCCCACCTGGTCAACATCTGGCTGCGCGGGCTGCGCTGGCGCCACCTGACCGAGGCCGTGGAGACGATCCCGCGCGGCACGCTGGTGCGCGGCCAGGCGGTCGGCTTCATGGCGAACAACGTGTTCCCGCTGCGCGTCGGCGAGGTGCTGCGCGCCTGGTACGTCGCCCGCGAGACCAACGCCTCGGGCGCGCAGATCTTCGGCACGGTGATCGTCGAGCGCGTGGTGGACGCGATCGTGATGCTGGGGCTCGCGGCGCTGGTGCTCGGGTTCGGAGGCGCCAAAGCCGCCGGCCTCGAGACCCGCACCGTGCTGCTCCCGCTGCTGGCGCTGGCGCTGGCCCCGCTGGCGTTCGTGCTGCTGCTGCGCGTGGCTCCCGGCCGCGTCATCCGCCTCGGCTCCCGGATCTGGGACCGGGTGCTGCCCGAGGCCGCCTCCGCGCGGCTGACCACCGCCCTCCACCATCTGGCGGACGGCCTGCGCGGCCTCCAGGGGGGCGTCTCCCTCGCCTGGGTCACCGGATACTCGCTGTTCCTCTGGCTGGTGGTCTCGGTGGTGCCCTTCTGGGCCACGTTCTGGGCCCTCGACATCGACCTCGGCTCCACCTCGCGGCTGGTGCTCGCCTCCTACGCGCTCCTGATGTGGGTAGGGGCGGCGGTCGCGATCCCGTCCGCGCCGGGGTTCTTTGGCCCCTACCATGCGGCCTGCTGGTTCGCCCTCGGTCCCTTCGGGGTGTCCAAGGAGCTGTCGATCGCCCTCGGCACGCTCGCGCACGGGGTCTACTGGCTCACCACCACCCTCTGCGGCCTCCTGGTGGTCCGCAGCCGCGCCACCCCGCTCCCCGACCTCGAAGCCGTCGCCCCCGAGTAAAGATCCCGGACGGGACCGCCGATAACCGTGCGGGTTCCCGAAGGTTTCCCGAGCGCGCAGGCGCAGGAGGCAAGCGCCCGCGCGCGGGCCGTTTTCGGGCCCGAGCCGCGGGGCGGGGGCGAGGTCGAGATCGTGAACGAGCGGATCGGCGAGCTGCTGGTCAAGGAAAACTTGATCTCGGCGGAGCAGCTGCGAAAGGCCCGGGAAGGGGCCAAGAGCAGCGGCGCCCGGCTCGGTGCGCAGATCACCCGTCTCGGCTTCCTGCAGGAGTCGGAGCTCTCCGACTTCGTCGCCAAGCAGTACGGCGTCCCCACCATCGACCTCGACGAGTTCGACGTCGACCCCGCGGTGATCCAGCTGATCCCGGAGGAGGTCGCCCACAAGCACACGGTGCTGCCGGTGAACCGCGCCGGCTCGACGCTGATCATCGCCACCGCCGATCCCTCGAACATCTTCGCGATCGACGACATCAAGTTCCTCACCGGGTACAACATCGAGGTCGTCGTCGCGTCGGAAGAGGCGATCAAGCGCTCGATCGACAAGCACTACGAGCAGGGCCAGAACCTCGGCGACATCATGGGCGACTTCGACGACTCGGATCTCGAGCTCGTCCATGGCGATGACGACGTCGACGTCGGGGCCCTCGAGAAGGAGTCCGAGGACGCCCCGGTCGTCAAGCTGGTGAACCTGATCCTGACCGACGCGATCAAGCGCACCGCGTCGGACATCCACATCGAGCCCTACGAGAAGGAGTTCCGGGTCCGCTACCGGATCGACGGCGTGCTCTACGAGGTGATGAAGCCGCCGCTGAAGCTCAAGAACGCGATCACCTCGCGCGTCAAGATCATGTCCGAGCTGGACATCGCCGAGCGACGGCTCCCCCAGGACGGCCGCATCAAGATGAAGCTCGGCCGCGGCAAGGAGATGGACTACCGCGTCTCGGTGCTCCCGACGCTGTTCGGCGAGAAGACCGTGCTCCGCCTCCTCGACAAGTCGAACCTGCAGCTCGACATGACCAAGCTCGGTTTCGAGGAGAAGCAGCTCGGCGACTTCCAGAAGTCGATCCACCAGCCCTTCGGGATGGTGCTGGTCACCGGGCCCACCGGCTCGGGCAAGACGACGACGCTCTACTCCGCGCTCTCGGAGCTCAACAAGACCTCGGAGAACATCTCCACCGCGGAGGACCCGGTCGAGTTCAACCTCGCCGGCATCAATCAGGTGCAGATGCACGAGGACATCGGGCTCAACTTCGCGGCGGCGCTGCGCGCCTTCTTGCGGCAGGACCCGGACATCATCATGGTCGGCGAGATCCGCGATTTCGAGACGGCGGAGATCGCCGTCAAGGCGGCGCTCACCGGCCACATGGTGCTCTCGACCCTGCACACGAACGACGCGCCCTCGACGGTCAACCGTCTGCTCAACATGGGCATCGAGCCGTTCCTGGTGGCGTCCTCGGTCAACTGCATCGTGGCGCAGCGCCTGGCGCGCCGCGTCTGCTCCGAGTGCAAGGAGCCCGACGCCGACGTGACCGTGGAGGCGCTCCAGGAGGCCGGCCTCTCGGAGCAGGACGCGCGCGGCTTCACGCCCATGCACGGGCGCGGCTGCCGCAACTGCTCGGAGACGGGCTTCAAGGGCCGGATCGCGGTCTACGAGGTCATGGTGATGGGCGAAGAGCTCAAGGAGTTCGTGCTCAACGGCGCCTCGGCGACGGAGCTCAAGCGCGAGGCGATCCGCCTGGGCATGAGCACGCTGCGGCGCAGCGTTCTGAATCTCTTGATGGGGGGGGCCACCACTTTGAGCGAGGTGTTCCGGGTCTCCTCCGCAGACTTCTAGGAGGGCATGCGGGATGGCGAACCTCCATCAGCTGCTCAAGGCCATGATCGAGAAGGGGTCGAGCGACCTCCACATCACGACCAGCACGCCGCCGCAGCTCCGCATCGACGGCAAGCTGATGCCGCTCAAGATGCCTCCGCTCTCGCCGCCGGAGACGAAGCAGCTCTGCTACTCGATCCTGACGGACGCCCAGAAGCACAAGTTCGAGGAGAGCAACGAGCTCGACCTCTCGTTCGGCGTGCGCGGCCTCTCGCGCTTCCGGGCCAACATCTTCACCCAGCGCGGCGCGGTCGCCGGCGCGTTCCGGGCGATCCCCTACAAGATCAAGAGCTTCGAGGAGCTGGGCCTTCCCAAGGTGATCACCGAGCTGGTGCGCAAGCCGCGCGGGCTGATCCTGGTGACGGGCCCCACCGGCTCCGGGAAGTCCACCACGCTCGCCAGCATGATCGACTTCATCAACACCGAGCGCAACGAGCACATCGTCACGATCGAGGACCCGATCGAGTACCTGCACCCCCACAAGAACTGCGTGGTGAACCAGCGCGAGGTGGGCGCCGACACCAAGAGCTTCCAGAACGCCCTGAAGTACATCCTGCGCCAGGATCCCGACGTGGTGCTGGTCGGCGAGATGCGCGATCTGGAGACGATCGAGGCGGCGCTGACGGTGTCCGAAACCGGCCACCTCTGCTTCGCCACGCTCCACACCAACTCCGCGGTCCAGACCATCAACCGCATCGTCGACGTGTTCCCGCCCTATCAGCAGGCGCAGGTGCGGGCGCAGCTCTCGTTCGTGCTGGAGGGCGTGCTCTGCCAGTCGCTGATCCCGCGCTCCAACGGGCCCGGGCGCGTGATGTCGCTCGAGGTCATGGTGCCGAATCCCGCGATCCGGAACCTGATTCGCGAGGACAAGGTCCACCAGATGTACTCGCAGATGCAGATCGGTCAGGACAAGTTCGGGATGCAGACCATGAACCAGTCGCTCGCTTCGCTGTACACGCGGCGCATGATCTCGCTCGAGGACGCCATGGGTCGCAGCAGCGACGCCGAAGAACTCAAGCAGCTCATCGCCCAGGGCGGCGGCGCCACGCCGGCGCGAAAGGCGGCCGGCGCGGCCTAGGCCGCACGGCTCGAAGGAGGGGACGGCATGCCGGTCTATACCTGGGAAGGGCGAACCCGCCAGGGGACGACGAAGAAGGGCGTGATGGAGGCGGCGAACGAGGCCGCCGTGATGGCGCAGCTGCGCGCGCAGTCGGTCACGCCCGTCGCGGTCAAGGTCAAGGCCAAGGACCTGATGTCGGGCATCAAGCTGCCGATGGGCGGCGTCCCGACCAAGGACCTGGTGATGTTCACCCGGCAGTTCGCGACGATGATCGACGCCGGTCTGCCGCTGGTCCAGTGCCTGGAGATCCAGGCGGACCAGCAGCCGAACAAGCGCTTCAAGGAGATCCTGCGCGACGTCAAGAGCGACGTCGAGCAGGGCTCGACGTTCGCGGACGCGCTGCGCAAGCACCCGAAGCCCTTCGACAATCTCTACACGAACCTGGTCCAGGCCGGCGAGATCGGCGGTATCCTCGACACCATCCTGAACCGCCTGGCGATCTACCTGGAGAAGGCGGAGAGCCTGAAGCGCAAGGTGAAGGGCGCGATGGTCTATCCCGCCACGATCCTCGTGGTCGCGATCGGCGTCGTGGTGCTGCTGCTGGTCAAGGTGATCCCGGTGTTCGAGAAGATGTTCGCCGACTTCGGCGGCGAGCTGCCGGGCCCCACCCAGATGGTGGTGAACATCAGCCACTTCATGCAGGAATACATCGCGATGATCCTGGGCGCGCTGGCGGCCGCGACCTTCGCGTTCTTCTGGGCGCGCAAGCGCTTCAAGCAGTTCCGCTACCGGACGGATGCGCTGTTCCTGAAGATCCCGGTGTTCGGCTCGCTGCTGCGCAAGGTGGCGGTGGCGCGCTTCAGCCGCACGCTGGGCACGATGATCTCGAGCGGCGTGCCGATCCTCGACGCCCTCGACATCTGCGCCAGGACGGCGGGGAACATGGTGATCGAGCTGGGCCTGCAGAAGACGCGCACGGCCATTTCGGAAGGCCGCACGATCGCGGAGCCGCTGGAGGCGTCCGGTGTGTTCCCGGGCATGGTGGTGCAGATGATCGCGGTCGGCGAGCAGACCGGCGCGATGGACTCGATGCTCGGCAAGATCGCGGACTTCTACGACGACGAGGTCGATACCGCCGTCGACGCGCTGACCTCGCTGCTCGAGCCGCTGATGATGGTGTTCCTGGGCGGCACGGTCGGCGGCCTGTTGATGGCGATGTACCTGCCGATCTTCAAGCTGGCCGAGAACATCAAGTAGGGCGCGTGGTCGCCACGGCTTCGCTGACGGCGGCTCCGCCCGCGCGGGAGCCGCTGCGGCGCACGCTGGTGCGCGTGGCGGCCGCGCGGCTGGTGCTCGCCATCGGCGCGCTCGCGGTCTCCGGGGCCTTCATCGGCGTCGGGAGGCCCGGGGGCGAGGCGGCGGAGACGGCGCTCTACGCCGTGCTCGGGGCGGGCTTCCTGCTCACCGCGGTCTCGGCCGCGCTGCTGCCCCTGGTTCGCCGGCTGTCGGCCTTTGCGACCGTCCAGCTCCTGCTCGACGGCGTGCTGGTGACCGCGCTGGTGCACTTCTCGGGCGGCGCCGACAGCTTCTTCAGCTTCCTCTACCTCCCGATCACCCTCTATGCCGCGATCCTGTTCGAGCGCCGGGGCGCCTACGGCTCGGCGGCGCTGGCCTCGGCGGGCTACGGCCTGGCGCTCTGGGCAGCGGAGCGAACCGGGACGCGCGAGCTGTTCGGCGGCCCGGCGCCGGGCACGCCGCTGTTCGCGCTCTGGGTGGTGCACACGGCGGCGCTGCTGCTGGTCGCGCTGCTCGGCACCGCGCTCGCGCGCGAGCTCCGCATCGCGGGCGAGCAGCTCGAGAAGAGCACCTCCAGCCTGCGCCGGCTCCGGGACCTCCACGAGCGCACCGTCGAGAGCCTGACGAGCGGCCTGCTCACCACCGACCTCGAGGGCCGCATCACCTCGTTCAACCCCGAGGCCGAGCGGATCTCGTGCTGGCGGGGACAGGAAGCGATCGGGCGGGACGTGGAGGAGGTGTTGCCCGGGGCGCGCGAGATCGTGATGGCGCCGCGCGCCGGCGGCGGTCGGCCCCGGGCGCGCATGGCCTTTCGCGACCGGCTCGGGCAGGAGCGCCGGCTCGGCCTCTCCGGCGGCGTGCTGCGCTCCGCCGACGGCGAGCCGGGCGGGTGGGTGGTCATTTTCCAGGACGTCACCGACGTGATGCGGATGGAGGCCGAGCTGCGCCGTTCCGAGCGACTCGCCGCGACCGGACAGCTGGCGGCGAACATGGCCCACGAGATCCGCAACCCGCTGGCCGCCATCTCCGGCTCGCTCGAGATGCTGCGCGGGCGCGAGGGGCGCGAGCAGGGCGTGCGCGAGCGCCAGCAGCTCATGGAGATCGCGCTGCGCGAGGTCGAGCGCCTCGATCACCTGATCGCGGACTTCCTCGCCTACGCGCGGCCCGCGGCGGCCGAGCCCGCCCCGCTGCCGCTCGCGCCGGTCGTCGAGGAGGTCGTCAAGATGCTCGAAGCCTCCCACCCGAGGTCGCTGGAGCTCTCGAGCGACGTGCCCGCCGACTGCGTGGTGCGCGCCGATCCTCGCCAGCTCCGCCAGGTGCTCTGGAACCTGCTGCTCAACGCCGTGCAGGCGCTTCCCGAGGGCGGACGCGTGCAGATCTCGGCGCGGCGGGTCTCGGCGGCGCCTCAAGAGGGCGGGGCGCAGCGCCGAAACGATCACGACGAGGGGGGGCACCACGTGGAGATCGCCATCTCCGACACCGGCGTGGGCATCGAGCCCGAGGTGCTGGAGCGGGTGTTCGAGCCCTTCTTCACCACCAAGCGCTTCGGATCGGGGCTCGGACTGCCGACCGTTCACCGCGTGGTGGAGAACCACGGCGGCAGCCTTTCCCTCGAGAGCAGTCCGGGAGCCGGCACCACGGTGAGGGTGCGGCTTCCCGCGGCGGAGAGCGGAGCTTGACCCCCAAGGCGCGCATCCTCGTCGTCGACGACGAGCAGAGCATGCGGGAGTTCCTGGAGATCTTCTTCCGGGGCGAGGGCTACGAGGTGCTCACCGCCGCGGACGTCGACTCGGCGCTGCTCGCGCTCGACTCCGACGACTTCGACGTCGTGATCAGCGACATCCAGATGCCCGGCCGCACGGGCCTCGAGCTGCTCCACGCGGTGAAGGACGGCGCGCCGCAGACCGTGGTCATCATGATCACGGCCTTCGCGACCACCGAGACGGCGATCGCGGCGATGAAGCAAGGGGCCTACGACTACGTCACCAAGCCGTTCAAGGTGGACGAGCTCCGCCTGGTGGTGGAGAAGGCGCTCGAGAAGCGGCTGCTGGCGACCGAGAACCAGCGCCTGCGCAGCGAGCTCCGCAAGGAGACCCGGCGCCGGCGGCTGGTCGGCAACGGCCGGGCGATGGAGCAGCTCTACGAGATGGTCGCCCGGGTGGCGGACACCAAGACGAACGTGCTGGTGTGCGGCGAGAGCGGCACCGGCAAGGAGCTCGTGGCGCGCGCGATCCACGACCAGAGCGAGCGGCGCGACCAGCCCTTCGTGGCGGTGAACTGCGGCGCGATCCCGGAGAACCTGCTGGAGTCGGAGCTGTTCGGCCACGTGAAGGGGGCGTTCACGGGGGCTGTCGCCAACAAGGCGGGCCTGTTCGAGACGGCGCACCGCGGAACGCTTTTCCTCGACGAGATCGGCGAGCTGCCGGGGTCCCTGCAGGTGAAGCTGCTGCGCGTGATCCAGGACAAGGCGCTGCGCCGCGTGGGGGGCACGTCCGACCACCAGATCGACGTCCGGATCGTGGCGGCGACCAACCGCCGCCTCGAGGACGAGGTGGCCGCGGGCCGCTTCCGCGAGGATCTCTACTACCGGCTGAACGTGATCCAGATCGGCCTGCCGCCGCTCCGGGACCGCAGCGAGGACATCCCGCTGCTGGTCCAGCACTTCGTCGAGAAGTACGCGGGCGAGCTGGGCAAGCCGGTGCCGGGCTTCTCCGAGGCCGCGATGAAGCGGCTGCTCGAGTATCCGTTCCCCGGCAACGTGCGCGAGCTCGAGAACATGGTGGAGCGCGCGGTCGCACTCTCGCCGGGAGGCACGATCGGCCCGGAGAGCCTGCCGCCGTCGGTGCTGGAGCCCACCGCGCGCGGATCCGCGGCGAAGCTGCCGGCGGACGGCGCCAACCTCGACTCCCTGGTGAACGAGTTCGAGCGCGGGCTGCTCCGCGAAGCGCTCCGCCAGAGCCGCGGCGTGAAGAAGCGCGCGGCGCACCTGCTCGGGATCTCCTTCCGCTCCTTCCGCTACCGGCTCGAGAAGCTGGGCATGGAGGAGGCCCCGGACGAGGAGGACTGACGTGGCGGCCTCGCGGATGCGCCCGCGGCTGGGCGTGCAGGGCGAGGTGCTCGCGAGTCTCGGCCTCGTGATGGTGCTCTCCACCGCGGTGCTCGCGGTGCTGCTGCTCGCCCACCACGAGCGCTCGCTGCGCGAGCTGCTCGGCCGGGCGCTCGTCGCGGAGGCGCACGAGCCGCCCCCGAGCTGGCGCTGCTTCGTGCCGGGAACGCGCTGGTGGTCCGTCGGCCGGGAGGGACAGGTCGAGCCGCGCACGCCCTACGCGGGCGCGATCGACGGCGACACGCGCCAGCTCGCGGACCGCGCGCGCGCCGCGGGAGAGCCGCTGCTGCTCCCCGGGCCGGTCTGGGACTCGATCCGGATCGCGGTGCCCCTCGGCGCGGGGAGCGAGGTGGCGGTCGCCCTGCTGCCCCGCGAGGCGTCCTTCCGGCTGCGCTTCGCCGCCGCCGGCGTGGTGGCGTTCTTCCTGCTCGCGGACGTGGCGATCTTCATGGGGCTCGGCGTCTACGTGCTGCGCCGCCGCGTGGTGCTGCCGCTCCAGCGCGTCGCCGCCGCGGCGCGGGCCCTGACCGCCGGGGACGCCGCGGCCCGCGCGCCGCGCGAGGGCACCGCCGAGACCGTGGCGCTCGCGGACGCGATGAACGAGATGACCGAAACGCTCGCGGCGCGGAGCGAGGCGCTGGAGAAGGCCGTGGGCGACCTCCGCGCCACCAACCGCGAGCTGCGGCGCGCGCGCCAGGGCCTGGCCCGCGCCGAGCGCCTCGCGGCCGTCGGGCGGCTCGCAGCCGGAGTGGCCCACGAGGTGGGCAACCCGATCGGAGCGATCCTCGCGCTGGTCGACCTCGCGGCGCGCGACCCCGGCCTCTCGGACGGCTCGCGGCGCCACCTCGAGCGGGTGGGCGGCGAGGGCGCGCGGGTACGCAACATCCTGCGCCAGCTCCTCGACTTCGCGAGGCCGACGCGCGCGACCGCCGAGCCGGTCGACCTCGCCGCGGCGGCGGAGCAGGCGGTGGCCCTCGTTTCGGCGCAGCGCCGCTACGCGGCGGTCGAGTTCGGGGTCGAGTGCGCGCCCGACACGCCCGCCGCGCTGGCCGATCCGGGCGCCGTGGCGCAGATCCTGCTGAACCTGCTGCTGAACGCCGGGGACGCCGTGCAGGGGTGCGAGGCGCCACGGGTGCGCCTGGCGATCCGGGGCTCCCACGCTTCGCGGCGCCAGGGGGACGAGCCCGGCGCGCCGCCGCCGCCGCGCCCGGCGGACGCGGTGGAGTGCGAAGTGGCGGACAACGGCTCCGGCGTCGACCCGGCGGATCGCGAGCGGATCTTCGATCCGTTCTTCACCACCAAGCCGGCGGGGGAGGGCACCGGCCTCGGCCTCGCCAACGCCGCGCTGCTCGCGGAGGAGCTCGAGGGCTCCCTCGAGCTGCGCGATGCCCCTCCCGGCTGGCGAACGGCCTTCGTGCTGCGCCTGCCCGCCGGCTCCGCGCCCCCCGCGGGCGCAGGGCGGGCTCGCGACGCCGCCCCGCAGTCTGCTTCGGGGTGCGCAACGGACTGCGCGGCCGAGGCCGCGGATCTTCCTGCCCCTCGGGAGCAAAGCTCAAGCAAACCGCCGCGTTAGCCGATCTCTTGACCCTGGCACGTGGCTTGCTCTCGAAGCGCCCGGGGAGGTGACGCATGCACGGGTCGAAGCGCCGCACGCAGGGCGGCTTCTCGATGTTCGAGATGATGGTCGTCGCGGCCATCATCGGCATCGTCGCCGCGCTCGCCGTGCCGTCGTGGCGCGTGATGCAGGCCAACAACCGCCTCCGCGACGCGACCGGCGACATCGCCGACGCGCTGCTCGTCGCGCGCGCCCGCGCCATCGCGAGCGGCCACCGCTTCGTCGTCTACTTCAACACCGGGCTCAACGGCGGCGCCGACGTCTGCGGCAACCTCCTGGTGGATGTCCAGGGCAACGCGGTGCCGATCCTCGTGCTCGACGACGGGCTGCCCGGGAACCCGAACTACAACTGCTGCGTCGACGCCGGCGAGCCGTTCCAGACGCTGCCCGCCGCCCAGGGCGTCCAGTGGGGCGTCGACTTCGCGGGCGCCGCGGCGCCCGGCGACGACGATCCTTCGGCGAGCTTCGCGACCGGAAGCAGCTTCACCTCGCCGGCCAACGCCACCACCGAGTGGGTCGCCTTCCGGCCCGACGGCGTGCCGGTGGGCTTTGCGGATACCGGCGGCGCCTGCGCGCCCGGCGAGACCGGGACCGGCGGAGGCGCCGTCTACGTGAACAACGACCAGCGGGACGCCGCAGTCGTCCTCGCGCCGCTCGGCGGCGTGAAGGTCCACCGCTTCGAGCGATCGGGGGCCGTATGGGAGTGAGCGTTCCGCGCCGTCCGCGTCTGCGCGGAGGCATGACTCTGATCGAGGTGATGCTCGCCAGCGTGCTGCTGGCGCTGGGCCTGCTGGCCATGCTGGCGCTCCAGCTGCACGCGGTGCGCGGCAGCCAGACGGGCCGCCACTACACCTTCGCGGCGCAGCTCGCGCGGGATCGCATGGAAGAGCTCCACCGCATGGACTGGGACGCCGTGCCGATCACCGCCGGCTGGGTGGCGGACGCCGCCGAGGACAACCTGGTCCTGAACGAGAACGGGGCCAACACCACGGAGCAGACCTACGCGCGCGAGTACCGGGTGTCCGCGGATCCGGCGGGGATCGCGATCATCCGCCAGATCGACGTGCGGGTGACCTGGTACGAGCCCAACGATCCGCCGGCGCCCGCCCCGCCGCGGCGCCGCTACGCCCTCACCAGCCTCCGGTACAACGAGGACTGACATGCGACGTCTAGGATTCACCCTCGTCGA
>Ga0105107_10001615_pt1 | contig 14673 bp, 10 predicted proteins | sample PPLLaktember2015_6_FD_79335 | JGI IMG/M metagenome (GOLD analysis project Ga0105107, IMG submission 79335) | Freshwater sediment microbial communities from Prairie Pothole Lake near Jamestown, North Dakota, USA - PPLs Lake P8 Core (1) Depth... | ecosystem: Environmental > Aquatic > Freshwater >...
CTCGGCGCGGCCGAGCTCGGCGAGGCACTCGGCGCGCCCGCGCGCGGCCGCCGCACTCTCGGGGTCGAGCTGGATCACGCGCTCGTAGAGCCGCAGCGCGCGCTCGAGGTCGACACGCGCGAGCGCCGCGTCGGCGGCGGCGAGCAGGGTGGTGGGATCCGGCGGGCCGCGCAAGGCGTCGCGCACGCGCAGCCAGTCGCCGTCGGCGCGCCCGCTGGCGTTGGCGAGGCGCGAGCGCGCGGCGGCGGGAGTCGAGGGCGCGTCGGCCCGCGCGTCGATCGCGGCGCGCAGGCGCTCCGCCGCAGGGCCGGTCAAGGGCGCGAGCTCCCGCCAGGCCTCCGCCAGCTCGCCCGACTCGAGGTGAGCGCGAGCCCGCCCGAAGGCAGCCCAGTCGGAAAGGCGAGGGGGCGCGGCGTCGGCGACGCTGGCGTCGTCGAGGCCTAGCCCGGCCACGAGCTGCAGCAGCGCCTGCTGCGCCAGGGAGGGAAGCTCGCCCAGCGGACCGCGCCCCTGCGCGCCCGCCAGCAGCTCGCCGTCCGCCCCGTGCAGGTGGAGGCGCAGGTCGACCGCATCGCCGTCGAGCCAGAGCTCCGACAGCAGCACGCGGCCGGCGCCGCACGACCCGGCGAGCGCGGCGACGTCGGAGCTGCGCGGCGACGGCTGCCCCCGGGCGGAGCGCGCCGCGAGCGCCGCTGCGACCCGCCCCTCGTCGACCAGCTCGAGTCCCGCGCCCGCGAGGCCCTGGCTCAGCCACTCGCCGATGCCGGGGCGCAGGCGCGCCAGGCTCGGATCCGTGCGCGGGGGAACGACGGCGGTCGCCGTCGGCGGCGCATGGGTCGCGGGGGCATCGGCGGCGGCGGGCTGGGTCGCGAGCGCGCGCAGCGGCAGCGCCCCCACGAGGCCCGCGATCCCTACACCCAGGAGGAGCGCGAGCGCGCACCTCCCCCTCCCTGCCCGAGCGCGGTCTTCCACGGTCGCTGCATCGGCGGGTGGGAGGGAGGGGTTGAGGGAAAGCTCCCGGGTGGATTCACCCGGGCGGCTCGCCCTCCGGCACGAGCTCGGAGGCAGCGCGCTTACGGCCCCGGCGCCAGGATCGCCAGCACCACGAGGCGGTCGCTTCCGGTGTTGCGGATGCCGTGGGGGACGCCCTGGGGCGCGACGAGCATCACGCCCGGCTCCATCGCCACGTCGCCCGTCTCGAGCAGGAACAGGCCGCGGCCGGCCAGCACCTGGTAGACCTTGTCCATCCCGCCGTGGGCGTGGAGCGCGTGCTCCTGGCCGGGCTCGAAGCAGTTGAGGCCCACCAGCAGGCGCGGAGACTCGAAGAGGGTGGCCTTCCCCATCTTGTCGGGGCGGAAGCTCGCGTGCTCGACGGTGCGGATCGGCGCCGGGTGCTGCATGGACCCCTATCCTATCTCGGCGATCGGCTCGTCCGCGAAGCGCAGCACCGCCTCGGCCACGAGGTCCGGCCGCTCCATCGGCGCCAGGTGGCCGCAGGCGAGATCCTCGACCCGGGCGGCCGCCATGCTCGCCGCCAGCTCCCGGTAGCGCTCGCGCGAGAAGCTCCCCTGCGCGGCCCAGAGCCAGAGCGCGGGCGTGCGCAGACCGCGAGCGAGGGCAGCGACGTCGACGTCGTCGCCGCCGGCGAACACCGCGCCCTCCACCGTTCCCGGGCACTTGAGCTCGACCGAGCCGTCGCGGCGCTCGCGCAGGCCGTCGAGCACGTAGAGGTCGAGGGCGCGGGGATCGAAGCGCTCGAAGAGCTCGCGCTCGGCGAAGAAGGCGCGGGCGTCGGCCCGGCTCGGCCAGTCGTGCCTCCGCTTGGTGGCGCGCTCCACCATCGAGAGCACGTGCTCGCGCCGCTCGGGCGGGATCTCCTCGAGGCGCGGCGGGACCACCGGGTCGACGAGCACGAGGCGCCCGAAGAGGTCCGGGCGCTGCTTCGCCGCGCCGAGCAGGGACGTGCCTCCGAAGGAGCTCCCGACCGCGACGGGAAGGCGCGGTACGCGACACTCCTCTGCGACGAAGGCGGCCACGGCTGCGGCATCCTCGGCGAAGCGGCTCCAGGCGTAGCTGCCGGGCGCCTCGGGACGGCTCGAGTCCCCGTGGCCGCGCGCGTCCATCGCGAACACGCGGAAGCGCGGGGCCAGGCGCTCGGCGACGAGGCCCCAGACTCCCTTGCAGAAGCCGTTGGCGTGGTGGAGCAGAACGGGCTCGCCCGCGCCGCCCCAGTCGAGCAGCGCGATCTCGACGTCGGTCAGGCGCACGCTGCGGCGCGCGGCGCGCGCGAGCAGGGCGCGGGCGTCGGCGCCGGCGGAGTCGTTCACGGTCCCTCCCTCGGGCGGTCGCAGAGGGTAGCAAGCGCCGCGCTACCCTCCCGCGGTGGAGCCGACCCGCCTCGACGAGGCGCTGCGCGCGCGCGTGGCGGAGAACCTGGAGCGCTTCTCCCGCGCGGAGTCGGACCTCGGCCCCCGCCGCCACGCCGCGGTGGCCCTGACCCTGGTCGACGATCCCGAGGGCCGCGCCTGCTTCGTGCTGACGCGGCGCGCCGCGCGGCTGCGGCGTCACGCGGGCCAGTGGGCGCTCCCGGGCGGCGGGCTCGACGCCGGTGAGGCTCCCGAGCAGGCGGCGCTGCGCGAGCTCGAGGAAGAGGTGGGGCTCCGGCTCGGCCCCGCCGCCGTGCTCGGCGCCCTCGACGACTACCCCACCCGTTCGGGCTTCGTCATCACGCCGGTGGTGGTGTGGGGCGGCGCCGGCCGGGTGCTGATCCCCGACCCGCGCGAGGTCGCTTCGGTCCACCGCGTGCCCGTCGACGAGCTGGCGCGCCCCGGTGTGCCCGTGCTGCGCTCGATCCCCGAGAGCAACCGGCCGGTGATCTCGATCCCCCTGGTGGGCACCCAGATCCACGCGCCGACCGCCGCGATCCTCTACCAGCTCTGCGAGGTCGGGCTGCACGGGCGGGCGACGCGCGTCGCCCACTACGAGCAGCCGGTGTTCGCCTGGCGCTGAGCGCCGCGCGCGCGGCGTGTTAAGGTGGGCGCCGCCGGCGCCTGAGCGCCGTCCAAAGGGGGGATTCCATGCGCCGATGGCTCGCGCCGCTCGCCTTCTGTCTGCTGCTCGCCGGCCCGCTCGCCCACGAGGCCGCGGCCACGGGAATGGACCCGGGTCTGATGACCTCGATGTTCGAGCAGAGTCAGAAGGAAAAGAAGGGCCTCACCGTCTTCCTGCCGGGCCACACCCTGGCGATCGTGGTCACGGCGGTGCACGGCAGCGACACCGTCGAGGGACGCAACCAGGAGTACCAGCGCGTGCTGATCCGCGTCGACCAGATCCTGGCCCTGGCGTTCCAGTAAGCGGTCGTGAGAGGGGGACGGAGTCAACTAATCAACTAACGCCACCCACGGGGAGACTTAGTTGATTAGTTGACTCCGTCCCCGGCGGCCTCGTCGCGCGCTCAGCGCGGCCCGCTGCGGCTCACCCTTGCCCGCACCTCGCCGTGCTCGATCAGCTCGCCGCGGTCGCCCCGTTCGATGCCCGCGGCGTTGGCCTCGTCGGTGTCGAGGTGAATCTCCAGCGTGAACTCCGGGGACACCCGCACCACCACGTCGTCGAAGGTGAGGTTGCGGCCTGCGCTGTCGATGCGGACGTGGACGGTGTCGTGGTCCCGGACGCCGAAGCGCTCGGCGTCGCGCGGGCTCATGTGGATGTGCCGGCGCGCGCTGATCAGGCCGCTGCGCAGCGTCAGCGGGCCGCGCGGCCCCTCGACGGTGATCCCGGGCGAGTCGTGGAGGTCCCCCGACAGCCGCACGGGCGCGTCCACTCCGAGGGTGAACTCGTCGGTCCGCGAGATCTCCACCTGGTCGCGCTCGCGCGGCGGGCCGAGCAGGCGCACGCCGTCGATGCGCCCGCGCGGCCCGATCAGCGACACGGTCTCGCGGGCGGCGAACTGCCCCTTCTGAGACAAGGGCTTCTGCGCCTGCAGGGCGTAGCCCGGGCCGAACAGCCGCTCGACGGTCGCCTGCGAGAGGTGGGCGTGGCGCCCCGAGACGGCCACCGGGATGCGCAGCTCGCCGCCGGCGTCCGGCGGCGCGGCCAGGCGCCGCGCCGTCTCGCGCGCGATCGCCGACTCCTCGTCGGCCCGCACCACCAGCAGCCGCGCGCGCGAGCGCTCGTCCGAGATCACCGCGACGGGCTCCGCGGAGCCCGGGCCGACGTCGCGATTCGCGTCCTCGTCGAGCAGCGCCCCCAGGAACTCGAGGCGCTGGGCGCAGCGATGGCGGATCAGCGGGCTGTTCTCGCCGATGCCGCCGGTGAAGGCGATCACGTCGACGCCGCCCATCACCGCCGCGTAGGCGCCGATGTACTTGCGTACCCGATGCGCGTACAGCGTGATCGCGAGGCGGCAGGCATCCTCGCCCTCCGCGGCGCGCCGCTCGATCTCGCGCATGTCGTTGGTGCCGGTGAGGCCGACGAGGCCCGAGCGCTCGTTCAGCAGCTCGCCCAGACCGGCCGCGTCGAACTCGTTCGACTCCAGCAGCTGGAGGAGCACGCCCGGGTCGACGTCTCCCGCGCGGCTCCCCATCACCAGACCTTCCATCGGCGTCATGCCCATGCTCGTCTCGACGCTGCGCCCGTACTCGACCGCCGTCACGCTCGCCCCGTTCCCGAGGTGGCAGGAGATGATGCGCAGCGCCTGGGGCTCGGCGCCGAGATGCGCCGCGACGGCCGCGGTCACGTACGCGTGATTCGTGCCGTGGAAGCCGTAGCGACGGATGCCCCGTCGCCGCGCCAGCTCCCGAGGCAGGGCATACTCGCGCGCGCGCGCGGGCAGGCCGGCGTGGAAGGCGGTGTCGAACACCGCGACGTGGGGGAGCTCCGCCAGCTCCCGCCGGGCGATGCGGATCGCGGCGGCGGCGGGCGGGTTGTGGAGGGGCGCGAGCGGCGAGAGCTCCTCGATGATCCGCAGCGTGGCGTCGTCGATCGGCGTCGGCTCGACCAGCCTAGCGCCGCCGTGCACCACCCGATGCGCCACCGCGTCCGCGGGCGTGCGCGTCGCGCGCCATTCGGCGATCACCCGGCGCACGGCGGCCTCGAACGAGGTCTCGGCGCCGAGCGGCGTCGCGGCATCGCCGACGTGCAGTCGGCACGAGCTCCGGCCGATCTCCTCGACCCGGGCCGCGAAGAGCCGCCTGCCCGTCGCCGAGTCGACGAGCGCGCTCTTCACCGACGAGCTCCCGCAGTTCAGCACCAGGATGCGCATCGCTCGCTCAGCCGACGACGGACCGCAGGACGCCTTCCAGGGGCTCCGCCTCGATCGGGCGTCCGTCGCGATAGACGACGGAGCGGCCGGCGCGCGCGGGCACGCGGGGCCCGGGCAGCAGGATGCCCGCGACGTTCAGCGGATCGGCGGCCGAGAGACGCACCGTCTCCCCGCTCCGCGGCAGCTTGCGGATCCGGCGCAGCGCTTCGACGGCCCCCGGCGCCGCGTACTGCTCGCCCGTGAAGCCGCTCACGAAGCGCCCGCCGCGCAGCACGCCGCGCGCCTCGAGCCGGCGCAGCGCCTGGACGATCTCCCGCCAGGGCAGCGCGAGGGTCTCGCGCGCGAGGACGTCGAAGAAGACGACCCCCCAGCGCGCGACGAGCTGCTGGGCGACGCGCTCGGCGAGCGTGTCGCGGTCGAGCTCCGCGGCCGGCGCCGGCAGCAGCGCCAGCCGCCCGTCGCCGCGCCGGGCCGGGCCCCGCAGCCAGGGCTTCGCGCCGCGCGCGCGCGCGGCGAGCAGCGCGCGCAGTGCGCCGAAGCCGTCGGCGGTGACCAGCCCGCGGGAGACGAGGTCCCAGAGCGCTTCTTCGACCTCGCTGGGCGCGAGGCCGCTCTGCGCCGCCAGGTCGCCGGGAAAGAGCGCGCCGCGGCAGCGGAGCAGCTCGAGGATGCGAAGGGACGCGCCTGCGCTCGGGGGCGGCGCACCCGCTTCGCCGCGCGCCGCGCGCAGCAGCCAGGGCAGCTCGCTGCGCAGGCCGAGCGTCAGCGGCGTCGCTCGCGACGGAGCGAGGCGGCTGCGCTCGCCGAGCTCTGCGTCGCCGGCGGGCGGCTCGGCGCCGGGCGCGAGGCGCGCCCAGACCAGCTCTCCCGAGAGGCAGAGATCGTCCAGCCACTCGGGGCGGTAGCCCGCGACCCGCGCCGGCAGCACCGAGGCTTCCCACGCCGAGGCCGCCAGCTCGACGCCCTGGAGCTGCGTCACTACCGCGAGCGCCCCGCGGCGCCCTTCGCGCTGCGTTCCCGGCGCGACGTGCTGCCAGCGCAGCAGGAAGCGCAGGAAGTCCTGCGCGCTCACCGGCTCGATCTCCCGGCGCAGACGCTCCTGCGTGTAGGCGTGGATGCGCGCCAGCAGGCGGCGGGCGCAATACTCGACGGCGTCCTCCGCGGCATCCGGCGTGAAGCGCCCGCGGAACAGCGAGCCTTCCGCCTCGAGGCGCGCCGCCGCGCACTCGATGGCGGCAGCGGAGAGGCCCGTGCGGGTAGCGAGCTCGGCCAGCCCGAGCGGGCCGCTGGCGTCGAGGTGGCCCCGCAGCAGGGCGATCGCGGCTTCCTCCGCGTCCGCCGACCCGCGCGCGAGGGCGCGCTCGGGCACCTGCACGTCGGGGCTGAAGCGCGCGCCCGGAAACAGCGCCTCCGCCCGGGCGCGCTGCTCGGCGGCGACCCAGAAGCAGCCCGCCGCCGTGTCCATGCACGCCGCCCGGCCCTCGCCGGCGAGGCGCTCGAAGTCCGGGCGCCAGTCCTCGACCGGCCGCGCGACGATCAGGCCGAGCAGCACGTCGTGGAGCTCGTCCGCGTCGCGCGGCTGGGGCGCGGCCTCCTCGCGCACCCGCGCGACGGCGTCGGCGTCGAGGCGGCCGAGCTCTCGCACCGTCGCGGGCAGGCTCCGCCGCAGCGCCACCGCGCGCGTGCGGCGCTCCTCGAGGGGCGCGTCGTCGAGGAACGTGTAGGGCCGTCCGTTCAGGATCTCGTGGGCGAGCGGCGAGGGATCGGTGGAGTCGACGAAGTGGAGCCGCACGGCGCCGTCCTCGCAGGCGCGCAGCAGCGCCTCGAGGCCGTCCGCGTCGGTCGCCTCGCTGAGGCAGTCGTGCAGGGTCTGCCGCACGAGCAGCTGGTCCGGGATCTCGATGGGTCCGGTGACGTTCTCCTGGCAGGCGGCGAGCGAGGGAAAGGTGGCGGCCATCAGGTCGTCGGCTTCCATGCGCTGGATCGCCGGCGGCAGCCGGCGGCCGCCCCGCGTGCGCGGCACGGCGAGAGCGCGGCCGAGGTTCCAGCGCCAGCGAGCCGCCCAGATCGGCGTCGCGAGCAGCGCCTGGGCCAGCACCTCGCGCACCGAGGCCGAGCCGAGGAAGCGCGACACGTCCTCGAGGGGGAAGGCGTGCTGCGGTCCGAGCGAGAGCACCACCGCGTCGTCGCTCGCCGCCGCCTGGAGCTCGAAATCGAAGCTGCGGCAGAAGCGCTTGCGCAGGGCGAGGCCGAGGGCGCGATTGATGCGGCCTCCATAGGGCACGTGCACGACGAGCTGCATGCCGCCCGTCTCGTCGAAGAAGCGCTCGTAGACGACGTCGTCCTGCGTCGGCACCACGCCGAGGGCGTCGCGGGTGGCGGCGAGATAGCGCACCAGCTGCTCGGCGCCGCCGCGCGGCGCCCCCGTTTCCCCGACGAGCCAGGCGACCGCCGCCCCTGCCCCGTCCGGACCCAGGCGAGCCCCGACCTCCCGGCGCAGGCGCGAGACCTCGAGGGACAGCTCGGCGGTGCGCGCGGGCGCCTCCCCGAGCCAGAACGGGACCGTGGGCGGCGCGCCCCGGGCGTCGACCACGCGCACGCGGCCCGGCTCCACGCGCCGCACCTGCCACGACGTGCTGCCGAGCAGGAACACGTCGCCCTTCATGCTCTCGATCGCCCAGTCCTCGTCCACGGTTCCGACGAAGGTGTCGTCGGGGTCCGCGACGACGCGGTAGTCGGCGCGGTCGGGGATCGCGCCGCCAGAGGTCAGCGCGGCGATGCGCGCGCCGCGCCGGCCGCGCACGCTGCCGTGCACGAGGTCGCGGTGCAGGTAGGCGGCGCGCCGGCCGCGGCCGGTCTGGATGCCCTCGGAGAGCATCGCGACTGCGTCGTCGAAGTCTGCGCGCGGCAGCTCCGCGTAGGGCGCCGCGCGACGCACCAGCGCGTAGAGCGCGTCCTCGCTCCAGCTCTCCGCCGCGCACGCTGCGACGAGCTGCTGGGCCAAGATGTCGAGGGGCGCGCGCGGCGGGTGGACGCGGTCGAGCTCCCCCGCGCGCACGCCGCGCACCAGGGCGGCGCACTCGACGAGCTCGTCCCGCGTCGTCGGGAACAGCCGCCCCTTGGGCGTCGCGCCGAGGGCGTGGCCAGAGCGGCCGACGCGCTGCAGACAGGTGGAGAGGCTGCGCGGCGAGCCGATCTGGCAGACCAGCTCGACGGGGCCGATGTCGATGCCCAGCTCGAGGGAGGCGGTGGCCACCAGGCAGCGCAGGTCGCCGGCGCGCAGCCGCGCTTCGACGCGCTGGCGCCGCTCCTTCGAGAGGCTGCCGTGATGGGCGGCGACGAGGCGATCGGAGGGCGTTCCGGCCGCTTCGGGCTCGAGCTTCCCGGCCAGCCCGTGGGCGAGCCGCTCGGCCAACCGGCGCGTGTTCACGAACACCAGCGTGGTGCGATGCGCCCGCACCTCCGCCGCGATGCGCGCCAGGATCTCGTCCCACTGCTCGTGGCTCGTCACCGCGCCGAGTTCGCTGCCCGGCACCTCGATCGCGAGGTCGAGCGCGCGCGCATGGCCGAGATCGACGATCTCGCAGCGCGGACGGCCGTCGGCGTCGCTGCGCCCGTCGCCCGCGCCCACCAGCAGGCGCGCGAGCACTTCCATCGGCCGCTGCGTCGCCGAGAGGCCGATGCGCGCGGGGCGGCGGGCGCAGAGCGCCTCCAGCCGCTCGAGCGTGAGCGCCAGGTGCGCGCCGCGCTTGTCGCGCGCAACGGCGTGGATCTCGTCGACGATCACGGTGCGGACCTGCCGCAGCCGCTCGCGGCTCTGGGCGGCGGTCACCATCAGGTAGAGGGACTCGGGCGTGGTGACGAGGATGTGGGGCGGGCGGCGCAGCATCGCGGCGCGCGCCGAGGCGCCGGTATCGCCGCTCCGCGTGAGCACGCGGATCTCCGGCACGGCGTGGCCCAGCTCGCCGGCCAGCCGGCGGATCTCCGCGAGCGGCGCCTCCAGATTCTCCCGCACGTCCGAGGCGAGCGCCTTCAGCGGCGACACGTAGACGACGTCGGTGCGATCCTCGAGCGCGCCCGCGGCCGCCTCGCGCAGCAGCCGGTCGATCTGCACCAGAAAGGCGGCCAGCGTCTTGCCCGAGCCCGTAGGCGCGGCGATCAGCGTATCGCGCCCGCTGGCAATCGCGGGCCAGCCGAGCCGCTGGGGCTCGGTCGGGCCACCCGGGAAGCGCTCGGCGAACCAGCGGCGCAGCACGGGGTGGAACGCGCCCGTTGCCTCCATCGACTGCGATTGTAACCGCTCCGAAGCGGGCTGCTCCGACGCGGCTCAGGGCAGCGCGGGCTGCGTCGCCAGCGGGATGCGCGCTCGGAAGAACGCCCCGAGGCTGCGCCCCGCGACCTCGTCGGCGACGCGGCGGAAGCGGTCCGTCGTCACCTCGCCGCGCTCGGCCGCGAGGCGGCGGACCACGTCGTCGAGGGAGAGCGCGCCGCCCGAGCCGCGGCGCAGCTCCTCGTCGAGGGCGTGCAGGGCCGTCACGGCGCGGGCGGCGACCGGGCCGACGGCGGCGTCGACGTCGAGGGCGTTCACGCCGGCGCCGCGCGCCGCCAGGCGCGCGAGGGCCTTGCGGTGGCGCGCCTTGGAGACGGTCTTGGAGCGCACCAGCAGCTCGAGGGAGTAGTACTCGGCCAGCCCCTCGGCCACCCAGTCGCCGCCGGGGCCGGCGATCACGCCCACCGTGGCGTGGACGAGCTCGTGGAGCACCGGGCTGGTGAGGTCGCTCTCGATCAACGGCCGCTCGGCATGGACGTACACCGATCCCGGGCCCGAGAGGCCGCCGCGCCAGAACGGATCGCCCGCGCCGACCACCAGCAGGCGCTCGGGCGCCGCGCCGAGGATCTTGCGCAGCGCGGGCAGCCCCCAGCGCAGCAGCGCCAGCAGGTCCTGGCGGCGCACGCGCTGCCCGACCGGCGCCGCCACCGCCACGTGGGAGCCGGCGATGCGCTCGCGCAGGATGCCGAGCTGCCCGAGCAGGACCCAGCCCGTCGGACGGTCGAAGCCGCGGCGCGGGTTGTCGATCACGTAGCGTCCGTCGGGCAGACGCTCCCAGGGCGTGGCCGAGGTCCAGCCGTCGGGCAGACGAAGGCGCAGGCGCGCCCGCGCGCGCGCACCGTCCGCGAAGGCGACGTGGGCGGGCGGCACCAGGTCGTCGCCGCGGAACAGCGCCCAGTTCTCGGCGAAGTGGGCGTCGTAGCTGCGCACGTCGCGCAGGTGGTCGACGCGGAACGTGTAGTGGAGCGAGCCGCCGCGCAGCGGCGGACGCCAGCTGACGAAGCCTCCGTCCTGCTCGACCACGCCGTCGCCCCGGAAGTCCGTATGGCGCTCGGGGTCGATGCGCAGGCGCACCCGCTCCACCAGGCCCGGGTCGGGACCTCCGACGCGGATGCTGACGCGCGCGGTGCGATGGGCCGGCGAGAAGCGGGCCTCGTAGGCGAGGTCGTAGAGGCGGCTCGGCGGCGGCGGCGGACGCGGCGGCCCGACCTCCGCGCCGGCCTGCGGCTCCGCCGCCCGCGCGGCGGCGAGGGCGAGCGCGGCGGCGAGCAGCGCCGCCGCGACGGCGCGCAGCGGCACTACGCGGCCTCCCGCTCGCGACAGCGCTCGGCGATCTCGCGGCCGAGCTTCACGCGGTCGCGCAATGGAAGCGCGAGCTCCGGCAGGGCGTCGACGGCCTCGAGCCGGTGCAGCAGGCCGGCCCGGTTGGCGAGCTGGATGGCGAGGCCGGGACGGGCGTTCATCTCGAGGATCACCGGGCCGAGCCGCGCGTCGACCACGACGTCGGCGCCCACGTAGCCGAGGCCGGTCTGGTCGGTGGCGTGGACCGCGATCTCGAGCACGCGGTCGAACTCCGGGATCGGTACGCCGATCACCGAGACGCCGCTGTCCGGGTTCACGCCGACCGTCTTGCCGCGCAGGATCGCGTGGTGGGTGCGGCCGTTGGAGAGGTCGATGCCGGCGCCGATCGCGCCCTGGTGCAGGTTGGCGCGCCCGGCGGAGTGGCGCGTCGGGAGCCGCGTCATGCTCATCACGGGCACGCCGCGGTAGACGATCACGCGCACGTCGGGCACGCCGTCGGTGCACAGGCCCGCCAGCGCCGGATGCGCCTCGAGACGCTCCTCCACCATCGCCGAGTCGCTGTGCCCGGCGAGGGAGTAGAGGCCCGAGATGATCCCCGCCGCGTGGTAGAGGAACCCCTCGCGCGAGATCTCGCGACCTCCGCTCCGCACGAAGCGGTCGCCGCGGCGGCCGAGCACCACCACGATGCCGTTGCCCATCGCGCCGCGCACCGGCTTCAGCACGAAGGAGTCGAAGCGCTCGAGCTCGGCGAGCAGGCGCCGCAGCTCGAAGTGGTGGTGCGCGGTGGCCAGCAGCTTCGGCACCGGGATGCCCTCGGCCTCGCAGAGCCGCTTGGTCGCGAGCTTGTCGTCGACCAGCGGGTAGAAGCGGCGCGGGTTGCAGCGCAGGGTGTAGAGCGCGTTCCGGCCGTTGATGCCCAGCACCCCGGCGCGGCGCATGCCGCGCCAGGGCGGCCCCGGGGTCACCCGCGCGCCCCTTCCGCCGCCAGCGCGCGGAAGCGCAGCAGATCCGAGACCCGATAGCCGGTGTAGCCGCCGATCCAGACCAGGCCGCCCATCACCACCAGGCAGAGCTCCGGAAAGGTGAACATCGCGTGCTCGGCGAAGGCGTTGCGGAACACCGGATGAATGGCGACGGCGACGAGCAGCGACCAGGCGAGGGGCACGAACGCCTCGCGCGGCCCTTCCTCGGCGATCGCGATGGTGAAGCGCTCGACCAGCATGGTGAGGATCACGATCGGGAACAGCACCCCGGCGAAGAAGTCGCGCACCCCCAGGCTGTCGCCGATCAGCGAGAGCGCGGCGACCGAGAGCACCACCACGCAGAGCATGATGGAGAGGCGGGGCACCATCAGCAGGCGCAGGCGCTCGAGGGCGAGGCGCGTGCCGACGCCGATCGCGAGCACGAAGGCGACCAGCACGAGCCCCGGCCCGAGCGGATAGCCGCGCAGGGCGAAGGCCACCAGCAGCGGCATGAAGGTGCCGTAGGTCGGCACGCCCACTACGTTGCGGAACAGCGAGACGATCAGCGCGCCGAGCGGGAACAGCAGCAGCGCGCGCAGCGCCGACTGGGTGCCCACCGGGAGCTTGTAGAGCGAGACGTCGGCGAGCAGCGCGCTCTCCGGCTCCATCAACAGCGCGACCTCCTCGGGGCGCAGGCGCTCCTGGAGCGAGCGGAAGCGGTAGCCCAGCGCCTGGGCGCCGGTCGCCTCCACCGGCTCGCGCCCGCCGTTGCCGAGGGGAACCAGGTTCGCGGGCCGCTCGGCGAAGAAGCCGTCGGTCGGCGAGAGCGGGATCCAGGCCGTGCCGAGCCAGGCCTCGCACCACACCTGCTCCTCGGGGCTCGCCAGCTCGCGCAGCTCGAGGCCGCGCACCAGGCGCGCGGGGATGCCGGCGGCGCGCAGCATCGTCACCAGCAGCCGTGCCTTGCCGGTCTCGTTGCCCTCGCGCTGCGAGAGCGTCAGCAGCGCGTCGGATCCGGCGCTGGCCGCGGTGGCGACCTCGTGGGCGACGAAGGCGAACACCTTCCTCAAGCGGTCGACCGCATTCTCCGCGGGCGGCAGCGCCAGGCGGTCGAGGATGTCGCGCACCTCGAGGGCGCTCGCGGGGAACTCGTGGCTCGCGCGCCCGTACCCTTTCGCCAGCTCCTTCGAGGGGGCCGGCACCGGGCCGTCCGGCAGCGGGAACGTGACGCCGCGGCTCTGGACGCGGAACTGGTAGAAGATCTCGTGCACGCCCTCGAGGCGTCCCTGCCAGACGCCCGTGCGCAGGTCGTCGCGGCTGCGGATCGAGAACTGCAGGCGGTCGGAGGTGCTGCGCTCGTCCAGCACCACCTGGCCCTCCGCGGGCCCCGGCAGCAGCGCCGTCACGCTGCCCTGGCGCCCGTCGCCGCGCACGGTGATGCGCAGCTCCACCTGCCAGAGCCCGCGCGTGTCCGCCGGCCGCACCGGCAGGCCGTAGACGAGCGTCTTCGTGGCGAAGACGCCGAGCCCCAGGGCGATCAGCAGGGCTCCCGTGAAGAGGGCGGCGCGACTCAAAGCGGCCACGAGGCTAGCGGCCCCCCTCCGGCGTCGAAAGACCGCGGCGTCACAGCGCTTTCGTGATTCCGGTACCCTCGGCGCCCGATGCTCGACTTCGACCTTCCCGAGGAGCTGGAGCTGCTGCGCGAGACGGCGCGCGAGCTGGCGCGCGCTCGCCTGCGGGACGGCGAGCGCGCCGCCGAGGCGGCCCGGGCGCCTTCGGAAGCCGCGCGCGCCGCGTTCCGCTCGATCGGCCTCGCCGGGCTCGAGCTGCCGGAGGCCCTCGGCGGCGCGGGGCTCGGCGCGCTCGCGCGCGCGCTGGTCTCGGAGGAGCTGGCCGCGGCCGACCCGGGCGCCGCCCTCGCGCTCGACCCCGTCGGCGCGGCGCTCTATCCCCTCGCCGACCTCGGCGGCGAGCGCGCGCTGCGCGAGCTCGCGCTTCCGATCCTGGAGCGCGGCGGGCGCGCGGCGCTCGCGGTCGACCTGGAGGGGGCGCTGCGGATCGAAGCGGGGCGCGCCTCCGGCGCGCTGCCCTGGCTGGCGTCGGAGGGCTTCGAGCTGCTGGTGGTGCTCGGGCGCGAGGGCGCCTGGGCGATCCGCGAGGGCTTCGCGTGCCAGCCGCTGCGCGGTGCGGGGCTGCGCGCGGCCGGGGCCGTGGCCGTGCGACTCGAGGCCGCACCGCTGGTCGCGAGCTGGCAGGGCGCCGCCGCCGCCGCGCGCGCGCTGGCGCGCGCGCGGCTCTACGTCGCCGGGCTGTTGCTCGGCGCGATGCGCGCGGCCTCCGACTTCGCGCGCGAGTACGCGCAGCAGCGCGTGGCCTTCGGGCGCCCGATCGCCCACCACCAGGCCCTCGCCTTCCTGCTCGTCGACATGTTCGCGGCCGTCGAGGGGACGCGCGCGCTGGTGCACGAGGCGGCCTGGCGGCTCGACGCCGGCGAGGAGGCCTGCGAGGCCTGCGCGGCCGCCTTCCTCGAGGCCGCGGAGCAGGCGATGTTCGTGACGCCGAACGGTGTCCAGGTGCTCGGCGGGCACGGCTTCATGCAGGACTACCCGCTCGAGAAGTGGATGCGCGAGGCGCGCGCCCTCGGCCTCCTGGCGGGGGGCCCCGACGCGGCGCGCGAGGACGCCGGCCGCGCCCTCGCGGGAGCCGCGACGCCCGTGGCGCTGACCGTCGCCGCCGAGGCGGGCTGAGCGTGCAGCTCCGCATCGACGCGGCCCTCGAGCAGCGCCTCGCCGGCATCCGGGCCCTCGGCCGCGCCGAGC
>Ga0105107_10001616_pt1 | contig 14672 bp, 8 predicted proteins | sample PPLLaktember2015_6_FD_79335 | JGI IMG/M metagenome (GOLD analysis project Ga0105107, IMG submission 79335) | Freshwater sediment microbial communities from Prairie Pothole Lake near Jamestown, North Dakota, USA - PPLs Lake P8 Core (1) Depth... | ecosystem: Environmental > Aquatic > Freshwater >...
ATTGTTTGGCACGCTGCGAGTGCTGTTGACCTCGTCCGCCCCGTTGCCGTTGGTGATAGTGTAAATAGGGGTCGACAGATCGGCACCAGTGGCGTACGTACTGTGCACGTAGTTGTCATTTGGCTTGCGGTCAAACCTGAAACGCACTCCGGCTGACGGCGGTTCGTACACCACCGAGTCACGGTCAGCGGACAGAATCTTGTACCCTATCAGGTAAATGGCGTTGTTCGTCGTGGATGAGCTGGCATCCGCGGGGTTTCCCGCATTTATGTCGCGCGCATACACCCGTATATCTACAAGTCCGCTCACTCTGCCATCCGTGAATTCGCGCTCGGTGGCGTCGACAAACAACCTGACCGTTACGATTTTGGGCGGGTAGATGTCGGCATACGCTGAGAACCCCCCGTTGTTCCTGAGGGCATTCATCTCGGAGCTTGATGACCCGTGTGTGAAGTGAACGTGACCAAGGCCCGGGAGAATGGTCCCCAGAACCGTCTGGTGGGCCCACACTGAATCACCGACATGGAGAAGGGGATACGGATCGATGTGGACATACGCGTCGGTTTTTGTGAGACCGCTCACGAGGTAGCGCACACGTACAAAGGCACTTGTGCCGGAGCTGGCAGTTGTTCCGATACTTGTGATGACACCATTATATACCGAGTAGACGGGTGAACCGTCGGCCTTCGGGATATCCACCCCGTTGTGGAAATGGTCAGAAGAGAGCGTATTCCGGAATTCGCAGAACGTTCCCGTGATTGGGTGAGTAGCGAAGAACGGCACGACAGGCCATCCGTGCTGCGTGGTGTCTGTCTGAGCCCATGCGCCTGTGACGCTTGCCGCGAGGAAAATTGCGATAGCCGAACGCAATATTGCCCCCAACGTGTGTATGCACGCCTGATAACTCACACTATAAACTACCGCAACCGGACGTCAAATTCCAGACAATTCCAGGATGAGAAGAGTATCGGCGGCTAGCCTGTCAGGATTTCCATGGTGAGGAAGTGAAAGGAATGACGTATATTGTGACCAGCCAATCTCACATCAAGAGTGCATACTTTCCGGAGCAAGAAATGAAACACCAGCTGGCTGCCATCCTATGCATGTTGCTGCTCGCACCCGTCATTCCCTGTCCCTCGGTCGCATCCCCTGATGACGATAACCCATTCTTCGCGCGGTACGGGACACCCTTTGAGACACCTTCTTTCGAGCGCATCCTTCCGGCGCATTTTGTGCCCGCCTTTCAGAAGGGAATGGGCCTCCAGAAACGCGAAATACGGGCGATCACCGTCGTCCGCTCTGCCCCGACCTTTGAGAACACGGTCGTTGCCCTGGACCGCACCGGCGAACTGCTTGGCCGGGTCGGCGGAGTCTTTGGTGCACTCCGTGGGGCGATCACAAATGAACAGCTCGACAGCATAGCAAATATCACCACCCCTCTGCTGACGAGCCACAGGAACGATATCGCCCTGGACGAACAGCTGTTCCTGCGAATAAAAACCGTTTATGAAAACAGGAAGGCGCTGCCGCTTACTCCCGAGCAATCAATGTTGCTGGATAACACTTACAAGGACTTTGTGCGCGGAGGAGCGAACCTCTCGGCACCGGATAAGCAGCGTTTGCGTGCAATCAATGATGAGCTCTCCATGCTCTCGCTCAAGTTCAATCAGAATCTCCTGAAGGAAACCAACACCTACACTATGGTCGTCGTAAAGATAGAAGACCTGGACGGCCTGCCGCCGGCCGTTGTGGATGCGGCGGCAGCTGCGGCCAAGAGGGCCAACCTCGAAGGGAAATGGGTGTTCACCCTTCAAAAGCCAAGCTGGATTCCGTTTATGCAATATGCGACGAACAGGGCATTGCGTGAGAAGCTGTACCGCGCGTATTGCAGCCGTGGAGACAACAACAACAGCTTTGACAACAAACGGATAGTGGAACGCATCGCGGCGTTGCGTGTTGCCCGGGCACAACTGTTGGGTTACCGGACACATGCAGATTATGTGTTGGAAGAGAACATGGCGAAGAATCCCAAGACCGTGTATGAGTTTCTCTACAAGCTCTGGGAACCGGCACTCGCTGTCGCACAGAAAGAGCGCGATGCCATGCAGAACATGATCCGAAAAGAAGGCGGCACATTCACCGTGGCGTCGTGGGATTGGTGGTACTATGCCGAGAAGATCAAGATGGCGGAATTTGATCTGGATGAGGAAGCCCTCCGTCCGTACTTCAAGATGGAAAACGTCCGTCAGGGTGCGTTTGACGTGGCGTCGAAACTCTATGGCATCGAATTTCTCGAACGGAAGGACATCCCCACGTACGCAGACGATGTGCAGGTGTTCGAAGTGAAAGAGAAGGATGGGTCGCATATCGGCGTCCTGTACACTGACTACTTCCTTCGCGGCGGCAAGAGGCCGGGCGCCTGGATGGGCTCGTTCCGCTCCTTCGGGCGCATCGGTGATAGTGTTGTGACACCGGTGGTGTTCAACGTCGGCAATTTCTCCGGACCGACCGCCAGGAAACCCGCACTTCTCAGTCTCGAGGAAGTGGAGACGCTATTCCATGAATTCGGTCATGCCCTGTCGGGCCTGCTTTCGCAAAGGAGCTACGACAATACAGGACTTCCGCGTGATGGCATTGAACTGCCGTCCCAGATCATGGAGAACTGGGCCCGTCATCCCGATGTGATGAAATCGTATGCGCGACACTATGCGACGAACGCCCCGATACCCGATGTGCTGCTCCAGAAAATCGTCAAAAGCGAAACATTCAACCAGGGTTTTGCATCGGTGGAGTATCTGGCGGCGTCGCTTCTGGATCTGGACTGGCACACGCTCACGGATACTACATTAGTGAACGCCTTGGATTTTGAGAGCGCATCCCTGGCGCGTATCCGGTTGATTCCCGAAATCGTCTCCCGCTACCGGAGTCCGTACTTCGCCCACATTTTTTCAGGCGGATATAGTGCGGGATACTACAGCTACATCTGGGCCGAGGTTCTGGACGCAGATGCTTTCGAGGCCTTCAAAGAGAAAGGGTTGTTTGACCAGTCCACAGCTGCGGCATTCCGGAAGAACATCCTCGAGCTCGGAGGCACGGAAGACCCAATGGTCCTCTATGAGCGATTCAGAGGAAAGAAGCCTACGATTGAGCCATTGTTGAAAAAACGTGGGTTGCTTTGATGTCGCTTGGGGGAGCGATGTCCACCAAATCGTCGTTGCGACTGTTCAAGAAAACGCCGTGACGCTTCAGTTTCCGAGCTCGGGGGTCTGCTCGGGGGTCTGACCCTGATTCTACTTGACAATCGCCGTCATCGGCCGTATCTTATAGGTGCTTCAAATCCGCAACGCCGGTAGGCCGGCACAGAACCCCTTGTACCCCTTCGTGCAGGGGGTTCACTTTTTTTGAGAAGGAGACCTGATGGATACCGCAATTCTCCTGGACGGTGATTTCACGCGAAGGCTTTTGAAGCGCAGGATCGGGCACCTCCCGTCGGTGCCGGAGATTGAACAGTTCTGCAAGTCTGCTCTGAAACCCGAGGAGATTCTACTCAAAACCCATTTCTATGACTGTCCGCCCTTCGGCGAAAAGAAGACGTTGCCGGTCTCGCGAAAGCACCATGACTTTACAGCGACGAGCGTTCATTCCCGGGCAATTGAATTTCAGAAGTCCCTGATGGAGAACCCCTTCTTTGTCTATCGGCGTGGGCATCTTTCATTCGATGGGTGGATTCTCAAAGAATCCTCAGTCAAGAGGCTGTTGAAGACGCCTGGTCCTCTCTCAGACGAAGACTTCGATCCGGTCTTGTCACAAAAACAGGTGGATATGAAGATAGGGCTCGATGTGGCCAAGCTATCGATCGGACGACGTATCGGACGCATTCTTCTGGCGACATCCGATGCCGACTTTATACCCGCGATTCATTTTGCCAAAAGCTGCAAGGTCGAAGTCATATTGCTGTCGGATGTCGCGGCAGTGAGGAGGACGAAATCCACACTTCTCAAGGCCTTCTCATCCCATCGCATAGTGTGAGTCGCTCCACTGCGTACTGAAATTCTTCGGATCTCCTTCCTCCATCCTCATTCATTAGAGGCCCAACGCCTTCATCTTGACATATCTTCAAACTGTCGTCGCATTCACATCCTGAAAGACGGGCACAATGAGCACTCGATGGCTCCAACTGATATGGCTTGGTCTCCTTGTTCACTCAATGTCCTCGCAGGCTCAGGATTGCAGACCGATCCGGGACTCTGTCGGCTTCTGCTGGAATGCAGATGAGGAGTGCTTCATACCACGCGATACTCTGCACTCTCTCCTGGAGGAAAGGACATTGTGCGGGTGTTGAGGGTCTAACGGAGTTTGAGACTGTCGAGCAATGCAACAAATCGTGGATCTCCCCGGAGATCATCGAACTTGGGATCCACATTCAACCAGGCCAGCCAGCCACTTCGTTCGTCGTACGATTTTCTCAGCCACTCCAATGCCCGGGTCTTTTCACCAAGTCCGACGTACGCAGCCGCGACATGGTAGCCCGAGACGTAGAGGCGGCTCGACTGGTCGATCACCCGATTGATGAGCGCGATCGCTTTGCCACGCTCGTTTTGAAGAGCATAGGCGCGTGCCAGCATGGAAAGCAGGGCGGGGTCGTCTCCTCCGGATGCGATCGCTTTTTCGAACTCCGTGTGTGCTTCCCTGTAGAGTCGATGCTGCTCATATGACCATCCGAGTTTTATGTGCGCAGAGACGAATGTTGAATCCCTCTGCAGGACCTCCCGGCAGACTGCGATTGCTTGATCATTCTCACGCGTGAAGTAGAGCACCCACGCAAGATTTGCCAAAATTATTGTGGATAGAGGATCGAGAATCTGCGCTTTTCGGATTTCCTCCTTGGCTTCGGCGAATCGCCCCCGGGTTGCCAGATAGAGGGCATACCAATGATGGGCGTTGGAGCAGCTTGGATTCAGACCGATGGCGCGGATGTATTCTTTTTCGACTTCGGGCCAATTCCAATCGAAACGCATTGCCGCGAAAGCGAGCGACGCATGTGCATCGGCGAGTGAGCTGTCCAGCGCAATCGCCCGCAAAGAGGCTGCACGGCCCGTGGGAAATGCCATTTTCGGGGGAAGCAGGTCGTAGTCTCCCAGCATGTTATAGCAGTCAGCCAAGCCCACGAATGCCGGTGCATACTGAGAATCTGCATTAAGGGCTCGCTGAAAACAGTCGATGCCCTTTCTGAATCCGTCCGATGTCCTTTTGTTCCAGTGATAGCGGCCTTTGAGATACAACTCGTAGGCCGGCATCTCCACTGAGGTACCGGATGCGAGGTTGGCCTGTTCAGTAGAGGTCAACTCGATATTGATCTCGCCTGCGATGGTCCGGGCCATCTCGCGGATGAGGGCGAGCATGTCGCGCTGATCCCGCTCAAAGGTCTCTCCCCATATCCGGTGCTCGCTCGCTGCTGTAATAAGCGCGGCAGTAGTCCGAACCCGATCGCCCGATCGGAACACCGATCCCTCGACGACAGCATCAACTAGCAGTTCCGAGCCAATCTGCGGAAGAGGTTTGCGATTAGCCCTGTACTGCATCACTGACGTACGTGAGATCACACGCAGTTTTCGAATTCCTGCGAGTTCGGAGATCAAGGCATCGGTGAGCCCGTCAGCGAAGTACTCCTCTTCCGGATTGCCGCTCAGGTTGTCGAACGGCAGAACGGCAACCGACGTAATGATTTCGCTCCGGTCACGATGGAGATACCAGAATGCCCCTGCAGCAGCCGCAAGCAGAAGTCCGACTATGCCGATCGTGAGCGCCACCCGCTGCAACACGCCTAACTGAGGTCTGAACAATGGCTCGTTTCGGGCGGGTGCCGTTGTGTCGATGTCAGCCATGCTGCCGTCACGGAATTTCACCTTTAGTGCAGTGTATTCACTCTCCTCTACTTCCTCATTCGTGGTTTCCTCCGCCGTGGAGAGCATTTCACCGATGAAACGATAGCCAACACGGGGGATGGTCTGGAGGAATCTGGGATGATGCGGATCATCGCCCACGGCGTCGCGAATTTCCTCGATGCAGTGCGTTAGAGTCCCTTCGGTCACAACCACCCCAGCCCAGAGGGTCGTGAGCAGTTCGTCCTTCGTTACCAGCCGTCCATGGTGTTCCACAAGGTAAGCCAGCGTTTCGAAGGACTTGGGCCGGAGCGGTATTGTGCGCCCCAATCGCTTTAGCGTGTGGTCTCGGACGTCGAGATGGAAATCGCCGAATTGGAACTTTCGGCTCTGCGTGGACTCCCCCGGTGTTATCACTGTCTTTTCACAATAATTTCACGGTTTTGTCAGGGCTTTCGCTGTGGAATTCGCTTGTTTTGCCTTGCCCCGCCAAAGGCCTGATCATGCCACTTGTCGTCGAAGAAGTGTCTCTGGTTCACATTCATCGCACCATGACCAGAGTGCGGCATCCGGTATCAAAGCCGTCTTGTGCGGTCTGCGGCAGCGGTTTCGAACTCATTTCCCTTGCGGCCGCGGCACGATGCTTACGGGTCGATCCATCCAAGCTTTGTGAGTGGTATGCGAGCTCCTTGGGGATGGGCCAGGAGCAGCTTCGTCTGAACACTCTTGTCTGTCTTGGTTGCCTTTCCCGGTCACAAATGTCGCGGCCGGAGTGGCACCCCTGAACGGACCTCACAGTCAATTACGAGAGATGAATACACAATTCTACTTAATGAAAACTCGAGAAGCAACGGGGTAAGATTTGCTCCGGCAAAACAGTCAGGTCAGTCGGAGGAGGAAAGACTATGAAAATCCATGTTCGCATGAAGGTGGCCCTTACCTGCCTCGCATTTTGGCTCTGCACCGCACCCGCGAATGCGCAGACGATCACGCTTACCGCGCCGAACGGGGGGGGGGAAGTCTGGCTGAGCGGCTCGACACTTACTATCACCTGGACCAGTAGGGAAATCAGGCTCTGGACGATTGCGGAATGTTCTTTGGCTACCCACAGATAACAATCGATCGGGGTCAGACAACGCACACAACTTTACACAATCGCATGCGGGAGGTCACCATGAAACTGTCTACACATCTGTGCATTGCACTTATGCTCACGTTTTTGATTGCAGGCACCGGCATGGCGCAGGGCAATATCTATACGAAAGCCGCTCCGAGCGGCCCGACATGGACCACGACGTCGAGTGCCTGGGTGGATATCAAGGACCTCGATCTCTGGTTCTATCAGTGTCTTCCAGGAAATGCCTGCATCGGGGTTTCCGCCGAATCGTTTGCGACGGCAGGGAAGAGAATGTTCGTACGAGCCTTGATCGACGATAACCCGGCATCCCCGTCGGATGTCGTCTTTGCGTCCGAGACGCAGATCTACTGCCGCATGTTCCAATTCTCGGCGACCATCGCTGAAGGAATGCACCACGTCAAACTCCAGGTGAAAATCGACGGCGGAGGAACGGCATCGCTGGCAGATCGAACAATGTGGGTGATCACGGCTCCCACTCTGCTGAACATCGTAGCAGCTGCGAGTGGGGCAACGCTGACGACGACCAATCCCGGATGGGACGATGTGCAAAACATGACCCTGAATATCAACATGCCCTGGACCGGGCCTCTCATCCTGACCTTCTGTGCCGAAGCTTTCAGCGACAACGCTACCGCAGCGTTTCTGCGCGCTACCGTGGACGGCGTTCCGGCCGCTCCAAGTGACGTCCTCTTCGCAAATGCAAGCATCCTTGGCGTTCACGCCATGACATTCGTTGCCCCTTCGGTCAGCGCAGGCAGTCATCAGGTCAAGATCCAATGGGGTGTGAACGTCAGCGGCACTGCGTACATGGGCGACCGGACGCTGACTGTGGCAACATCGGATCCTGCGGCCCCGACGGTGAAGGGGAGGATAGCGAGCGTGAGCGCCCCGAGCGGACCGGATGTAACAACGACAACCTCGAGCTTCTCCAACATCCCCGACATGTCACTCGACATTTCGGTGCCCGAAAATTCCACACTCGCAATCTTCTTCCAGGGCGAAGCAGAAGTGTCGGGCGGACGGATGGCCGTCCGTGCCACAATCGATGGCTCCACGTGCAGCCCGAGCGACGCCATACTGACCTATGTCCCAGATTACTACGGCACATCGAGCATGACGTTCCTGAAAAAGAATGTTGCGGGTGGGACGCGGCATGTAACAGTGCAATGGTACGTCGACGCAGGTCAGACAGGGTATCTCGGCGACAGAAACCTGACGGTTGTTGCACTCCCGTGTCCGGGCCCGGATCTCACCGGAGGTTTTCAGGGTGTCAAGCCCGCGATCGGGTCCTACCCTCTTCTTGTCCTCCTGTGGGATCCCGAGCGTCCGACCGATCCTGCTCCCACGGTAGGTGCCGTGACTAATCTAGTGCACGGCAGCTATCCCAGCGTCGCGGACTACTTCGCGGTGAACTCCGCCGGCAATTTCTCAATTAGCAATGCCGGAATCTTCGGATGGTTCCAATCTGACAAACCGTACTCATTCTACTGGGCAGCCGCAGATCCGACCGATGCCGACAAAGACGGATTCATTTCAAGCCACGTGCGGAAGTGGTGGGAGGCAGTCACGAAGGCCGACGCGTCGTTTGATTATGCGAGCTACGACAAGAACGTGGATGGCGTCCTTTCTCCGCAAGAACTGGGCATCGTGATAGTAATTCCTCAGAATAGTGCGTTCGGGACAGTGAGGACCCCTGCCGCGCAGGAATATCCAACCTGGCAGCCGCTCATTGTTGATGGTGTCAGGATCCCTTATATCGCGGAAGTCTACGCCGGTTCGCCGCCGAACCTCGGCGCGTTCGCACATGAGCTCTCACACTTGCTGCTGAATCTGCCCGACATGTATTTCAACTTTTTCGTCCCGTACGCAGCCGGTCACTATTCCCTCATGGATGTCTGCTACATCGATTCACACCTCGATCCGTTTCACAAGATCCATCTCGGGTGGTTGCAACCGACGCTTGTAACAGAGGGCGGAATATATTCGGTCCATCCGGTAGAGAGTGGGGGAGAGGCGTATATTCTGATGGATCCGAAACGCGGCGAAAAGGAATACTTTATTGTCGAAAACCGACGACGATCAGACAAATACGACACGCAAATTGCGGACAGCGGACTTGCGGTATGGCACATCATGGAAGATCCCGCGGTATATGGCGCGCTTTCAACGCCGACCGGCGTGTCCGCCACGGATTGGGCCAGCATCCCGGCAGGAGATTGGGGACGGAGGGCTATCCGCATGATCAGGCCTGTGTATGGTCCCCCCTTCGAAAACAAAAAAGCTTTATGGGATGGCGCCGATCCGGAAACCGGCTATGATCTGCTCTCCACCGATGCGAATCCTGCCCATGTACAGCTCAGGTGGTGCGATGGGACGCCGAGCGGGTTTGCCATGAGGAGCATCTCTCCCGCCACTGGTGTAATGGACGTGACGTTTGAACTGCCGGCGTCGGCCACCGAAGTTGAGGAGCGACATCCGACTCCGACGGCGTTCGCCCTCGATCAGAACTATCCGAATCCTTTCAACCCCACCACCAATATCGGATTCAGGATTCCGGGGCAGGGTACTGGCTGGGTCAAGCTCGCAGTGTATGATCTGCTGGGAAGAGAGGTTGCAGTGCTGGTGAATGACCTGCGGCCCGCAGGAGAGTATGCTGTCACGTTCGACGGCTCCAGACTCTCTTCCGGTCCGTATGTTTACCGGTTGCAGGCGAATGGCCGGGTGGAAACGAAAAAGTTCATGCTTTTGAAATAGAATGAGGTGATGCCAACTATAAGTAACCCGTGCGTTTTCCGGTGCTCTGCAGGACGTTTCATTCGATCATGGAGAACATTTCGATGAGAAGATCGGCGCTTTCCCTGTTCGTTGCTGCAACCATATCCCTGGGTGGCGTCAGGCCCGGTTCGGCCAAAGTGCTTATTGTTGCCACCACGGCCGACACCGGCGTCGTATCACTGAGAAGTATGTTGTCCTGGGCCGAGAGCCCGGGCCCTGATTCCATTCGATTCGCGATCCCCCTGAGTGATCCCGGCTATGATGCATCGCACGGGACATGGACAATCCGCCCCCGGACGCCGCTTCCTATGATCATGGATGGTTGGCTCGTGATTGACGGCACTTCTCAAGCGAGATTCATAGGGGGAGACCCGAATCCGAGCGGGCCTGAGATCGTAGTTGATGGAGAGGACATATCTATTGCTCCTGGTTTCAATGTCCAGGCTCCGCAGGTCATTGTCCAGGGTCTGACCATCAACAATTGCCGTTTATCTGCAATTGCGTTCCTGGGTGCCAATGGTGGCAAGGTCCTCGGCTGCTACCTGGGGACAACAAGCGACGGGCTCGCTGCCGCGCGAAATGAATATGGCGTCTGGATTCATTCGAACTCGCGTGACATAGTTGTGGGACTGCCGGGAAACTCACAAGACGGCAACCTCATCTCCGGGAATCAATGCGGGGTGCTTGTTGTAGATTCGTGCAAGAGAATCTCAATCGCGGGAAACCGGATCGGTGTGAATCGGCCCGGCACAGATACACTCAGCAACCTGACTGCCGCCATCTCCATTCAGTCTGGATGCGACAGCGCAGAGATTTCGGAGAACCTCATAGGCGGCAGGGAAACGGGAATATACATCGAGGACTCCAGGCATGTGTACATCGGCAAGAACAGCATCGGGACGGACACAGCGTGGAACCGCAATCTAGGGATCTTCGACCAGGGGATTCTTTTCGACTACTATGCGCGGAATAACATAGTGGCCTGGAACTCCATAGGCAACTGCGATCGCGCCGGGATACTGGTGCTCGGAAGCGGGTGCATTTTCAATACGCTCACTATGAATATGGTCTCCAAAATTACGGGGAAAGGAATCGAGAACGCGTATGGCGGCAATAACGATTTGCCGCCCCCCACGGTTCTGTCGGTGAATTCAAGCACAGTGACAGGCACAGCCGGGCCCGAGAGCATCGTTGAGATATTTGCCGACGACTCCTCACAGGGGAGAGACGTGTGCGGCAGAACGACGGCAGATGCCTCAGGTGCGTTTGCCTTTCCTCTCACGAAACCTATCGTCAGAAAATATGTCACTGCCACAGCAACGGATTCATTGGGAAACACCTCTGAGTTTAGTGTGCCGTACATCATAACTGGCGTTGAACGGAACTGCGTCAGCGGGATGCCGATCACTTTTGGCCTTGAACAGAACTTCCCAAACCCCTTCAACCCAAACACAACTATCGCGTACGAGTTGCCTGAGGCATTGTATGTGAGATTGAGTGTGTGCGACATGCTCGGCCGGGAGGTGTCGGCACTTGTCGATGAGAGAAGAGATGCCGGAATTCACAAGGTCACGTTCAACGCATCCGGTCTTTCAACCGGCGTCTACTTCTATCGCATTCATGCGGGTACGTTCACAGAAGCAAAACGATTGCTGGTTTTGAAATAAGGACTCAAGAGTTTTTGGTTGTCTTGACATTTTCCCCGCTATCCTTTATAATGTGTTATCCCCCTCGGCTATACCATTGACATCGGAATTCCCTGTTTATGCCTTCATGGCGGTATCGAAGTCAACGGTAAAGTCAACGATGAAGAAGAAATCCGGATCCTACTGTTTTTTTCCCATAAGCAAGGAGCACCTATGAACTCCCCATCACTACGTCAATTCTTCGCTCTCGCAATTCTCGTGAGTGCGTTTTCCGGGCTGACGTTTGGTCAGCAGCCCGCATCAGTTACATGGAACCTTGTTGCGCCTGACAGTATGAGGCCGTCCACCATCGTCGGCGAGCTGACGGCGGACACGATCTCGGGCTCGAATTTCTATGTCCGCAGCTATTCGGGGACCAATGCCGGCCCACTCGGCACGAACATGCGTTGGTGGCCGGGTAGCACCGTATTCTGGGGTCCGGAGACGACCGAGGTCGCTGACCGGTACATCCAACTCGCTGTTACACCGAAAGCCGGGAATTCGTTCACTTCGGACTCCATCACCTTCTATTCGGCCGGCGGTGGGACGCGAGGGATGAAAGCAAATCTCTATTGCTCGACGGATCCAACCTTCGGAACGAAAACACTGCTGAATACCGATAGCGCGGTTGCCCTACCTCACGGAACCGAAGTAGGTCCCATCCGGTATGCCTTTGCAGTCAAGATGACTGCGTCAAACGGGCAGACTTTCCGTTTTCGGATTTATCCGTGGTACACCGGCGCCTCTTCAAACTCTAAGTACGTTTATACGCAACTTGCTGTAATAATGGGAACGACAACCTCGGCCACCGCCGTGGATGATCCTATGCCCCGCTACATCCCAACGACATATTCACTCGGGCAGAACTATCCGAACCCGTTCAACCCGACCACTGGCATCAGATATCAATTGCCTCGGGCCGGCAATGTGAGACTCGCGGTGTACAACCTGCTCGGACTCGAAGTCGCGACGCTTGTGAACGGTTTCCGGGGAGCCGGTGCGCATAACGTTTCATGGAACGCCGCCGGCATGCCTTCGGGTGTCTACTTCTACAAGATCGACGCCGGGAATTTCACGCGAACACTCAAGATGGTTCTGCAAAAATAACGGATTTGTGCAGCACTATGCACCAGCTTATCCTTCATTCCATGGCGGCCACAGTCATCGCGGCCGCCATTGCTGTATGCGGTGCTGCCGGCGAACCGCCTGACCCCACGCCACAGGATAGTCTGGTATGGGTGGCCGACAACGGAAACGGTACCTATTCGAACCCGGTGCTCTACGCCGATTATTCCGATCCCGATGCGATCCGCGTTGGTGATGATTACTACCTCACCTCTTCCAGCTTTGCGCACTTCCCGGGACTGCCGGTACTCCATTCGCGCGATCTTGTGAACTGGCGCATCATCGGTCATGCACTCCAGCAGTACCCTTCCGGCGATTTCAACGCACCCCAGCACGGCATGGGAGTCTGGGCACCCGCAATGCGGTACCACAACGGCGAGTTTTACATCTACTTCGGAGATCCCGACCGCGGTGTATTCATGACTAAATCAAAAAAACCCGCCGGACCGTGGGAGCCGCTGAGACTCATTCGGAAGGTGACAGGCTGGATAGATCCCTGTCCGTTCTGGGACGACGACGGCACTGCGTATCTCGTCCATGCTTGGGCAAACAGTAGGGTCGGCATCAAGAGCATCTTGGCCATCAACAAGATGGATCCGGAGGGGACGGCCGTCCTGGATGATGGCATTGTCGTCTTCGTCGGCCACGCCAACCATCCTACAATTGAAGGACCGAAGCTCTACAAGCGGAACGGCTACTACTATATATTTGCACCCGCAGGCGGAGTGAAACCGGGGTGGCAAACGGTTTTGAGATCCAGGAATATCTTCGGCCCGTATGAAGACCGGAAAGTCCTGGAGCAGGGGAGCACAAACGTCAACGGTCCGCATCAGGGCGCCTGGGTTGATACACCCGGCGGCGAGGACTGGTTCCTGCATTTTCAGGACCGCTACGCATATGGCCGGATTGTTCATCTCCAGCCAATGCGCTGGGTAGACGACTGGCCCGTGATCGGACTCGACCATGACAAGAACGGCATCGGGGAGCCGGTGAAGTCGTTCAGAAAGCCGAAAGCAGACAACCCGGGCGCGCGCGGCGAGCCGCAGGCATCCGATGAATTCGATACCCCCGTTACCGGACTGCAATGGCAATGGAACGGAAACCCAGACACCAACTGGTTTTCGCTACTCGGGGGACAGATGCGATTGAACTCGCAGCCGTTTACAGTATCAACCCGGAATCTCTGGAATGTCCCCGCTCTTCTGCTGCAAAAGATGCCTGCTCCTGCCTTCAGCGCCACGAGCCAGTTTGAGTTCCGCGCCAAGAGTCCCGGTGAGATTGCCGGACTGATCGTTTTTGGATTGGATTATTCCTACATCGGCATCCAAAAGACGAAGAAGGGATTGCGCCTACTACAGAGCGTCTGTCTGCGGGCCGACAAGGGAAGCCATGAGCAAGTCGTTGATTCGGTTGATGTCCGGGGCACGGGCGTAACATTTCGCGTCGAGGTGAAACCGGAGAACCGGGAGGAAATCATCCCTAAAGTGCTTTGCACCTTCGCCTACAGCCTGGACGGACGCGAGTTCGTACGGTTGGGGAGCGTTTTCGTTGCCAGAGAAGGGGTATGGGCGGGTGCAAAGGTGGGACTCTTCAATGCGGCTCCTGAACTCTCCGCCGCCACAGGATATGCCGGCGTGGACTGGTTCCGTGTCCGGACACTCCGCCCGACAAAGGATCATTAAGGGTTTCATCTCTGAAATGAGGAGAAGAGGGTTTCGTGACTGAGACAATCAACTACAGTCTCCTCGCTGAAACAAAGAAAGGGGAGTCCTGTATTCAGGGAGCCCTTCAAGTGATTGGGCTTCTTTGGCTGACATCCGTGATCGCTTCCAGCGGAGCTGCCTCGCCCACGTACGATTTTGTTGTGGCAAGGGACAGCAGCGGCAATTTCGTGACCATCCAGGACGCCGTGATGGCCTGCCGCGACTATGCCGAACGTGACTACACAATTTTTGTGAAAAAGGGTGTGTACAAAGAGAAGTTGGTGATCCCTTCCTGGAAACGGCGCATCACCCTGATCGGCGAGTCTGTCGACAGCACGATTGAGACATACGACGACTACTCTGG
>Ga0105107_10001618_pt1 | contig 14666 bp, 14 predicted proteins | sample PPLLaktember2015_6_FD_79335 | JGI IMG/M metagenome (GOLD analysis project Ga0105107, IMG submission 79335) | Freshwater sediment microbial communities from Prairie Pothole Lake near Jamestown, North Dakota, USA - PPLs Lake P8 Core (1) Depth... | ecosystem: Environmental > Aquatic > Freshwater >...
CATTTACAATGCAGTACTCGTGCCATAGATATTAAGCATTTGATTTTAAAGGATAAATTGAATTTTAATTCAAAACTCATGATGGTCCAGTGTTGCAATTCGCAACTCATTCATGAGAATTGTAGGATTTTCCTCACTTGGAAGCGCCGTGCGTGACGGCGTTGCCAAACACAGCACAATCGCTGCAAAATGCAACGATCCGAACCGTAGTCGCCCCGACCTGCCGAGAGCGCCGTCATGTTCCTTGCCGACCGCCAGCCATCGCTGAGCAGGAAAATCACGCTGGGCTACTACGCCATAGCGTTGCTGATCGTCGGCGCGGCGGCACTGCCTTTTTTTGAGTTGCTGTCGCTCGAGACCAAGGTGTCGCTCGGTGAGCGGACATCGGAGCTGCTTGAAACCACGCTCGAAATCCGCCGCTTCGAGCGCAACTATTTTCTGCACCGGCAGCCCGCGGACTACGACGAGAACCGCCGTCATGTCGCTCTGGCGCGGGCCTTTCTCGACAACAACCGCACGGATCTTGCGGCTATCGAGAGTCCGGCAACGCTGTCCCGTTTCCGCGAACTGCTCGACGTCTACGAGCGGAACATGGCGGGCTATGCCGCGATCGCCACTCGCGCCGGCCGGCTGGCGTTGGCGGAGACGCGCGTGCGCAGCGCGGGCAAGGATATCGTCGCCATTGCCGCAGAAATGGCAACTGCCGAGAAAACCGTGGTGCGGACCTCGCTGGCCGCCTTTCGCGAGGTGCTGGTCGCCGTGATTGCCGGTCTGGCGGTCCTGATTCTCATCATGAGTCGGGCCATCTCACGGCGTATCGTCGGTCCGCTGAAGACGATGGAAAACAGTGTCGAGGCCGTGTCCGGCGGCAAAATGGGCTTGCTGCAGGCGCCGACCGCCGATCGCGAAATTGTCTCGATCACCGAGGCGTTCAACCACATGCTGCGCGAACTCGAGCTGCGCCAGAAACACCTGGTGCGTTCGGAAAAACTCGCGTCTATGGGGACCATGCTCTCGGGCGTCGCTCACGAACTCAACAACCCGCTGTCGAATATCTCGACGTCCTGCCAGATCCTGCTCGAGGAATGGGAAACGGCCGATGCTGCGACCCGGAACACGCTGCTGGCGCAGATTGACGAGCAGTGCGAGCGCGCGCGCAACATTGTCCGCTCGCTGCTCGACTTTGCGCGGCCCGGTTCATTCCGCCGGGAGCGCGTGCCGCTGCGGCCGCTGTTTGCGCAGACGCTGCGCTTTGTCCGCGGCGAGGTGCCGGCGCGCGTCGAAGTCAGCTTTGCCGTTGCCGACGACATCGCGGTGGCCGGCGACGCGCAGCGCCTGCAGCAGGCCTTCCTCAACCTGATCAAGAATGCCGTGCAGGCATTGCCGGGCGAGGGGCGGGTGGTGATTACTGCGGTCGCGGCACGGATCAGCGGTGAAGCCGCGCGCAACCGCCCGCCGTTTGAGGGCTGTCACGTCGAAGGCGACGTGGTGGACGTGCGCATTGCGGACAACGGTCCCGGCATCGCGGCAGACGTGTTGCCGCGCATTTTCGACCCTTTCTTCACGACCAAGGACGTGGGCCGGGGAATGGGACTCGGGTTGTTCATTACTCATGAGATCATCGAGGAGCACGATGGCTGCATGGCGGTGACCACCGGCGCAGGCATCGGCACCACGTTCCATGTGCGGCTGCCGGCGGCATCGACGCTGGCGCAAGCGGTCCCGACGGGGCAGCCACGATGACCACCGCTGCACAATTGCTGATCGTCGATGACGAAGACATTGCGCTGCGCAACCTGCAGCACGTCATGACGAAGGAGGGATACGCGGTCACGGCAACGCGCAGCGGCACGAAGGCGCTGGCGCTGCTCGAGCAGCAGCGCTTTGATGTCGTGCTGACCGACCTGCGCATGGAGAAGGTCGACGGCATGGACATCCTTCGCCGTTGCCGGGACATTGATCCGCAGGCGGAGGTAATCCTGATCACCGGTCATGCTTCGACGGAGTCGGCGGTTGCGGCGATGAAGCGGGGCGCATTCTATTATCTGGCGAAGCCCTTTCGTCTCGACGAGGTGCGCAAGGTGGTGGCCGAGGCGGTCGAGAAAGTGCGGCTCAAGCGCGAAAATGCCGCGCTGCGAGAGCAACTCGACAATTCCGTGGAACCGGTTCGCATCGTCACCCGTGACGCCGCAATGGAACGCCTGCTTGAACTGGCGCGGCAGGTTGCGCCGACAGACTGCACGGTACTGATTACGGGCGACAGCGGCACCGGCAAGGAACTGCTGGCGCGTTACGTTCATTACCATAGCGGGAGGCGCGAGATGCCCTGCATCGCGGTCAACTGCGGCGCGCTGGCCGAGCCGCTGCTGGAGAACGAGCTGTTTGGTCACGAGAAGGGCGCATTCACCGGCGCGTTGGCGGCCAAGAAGGGGTTGGTCGAGGCCGCTGCCGGCGGCACGCTGTTTCTCGACGAAATCACCGAAATGTCGCCGGCGATGCAGGTGAAGCTGCTGCGGGTGCTGCAGGAGCGGGAGGTGCTGCGGCTGGGCGCGACCCGCCCCGTGCGCTGCGATGTGCGGGTAATCGCCGCCAGCAATCGCGACGTTGCTGCAGCCGTGCGCGACGGCGCGTTCCGCAAGGACCTGTACTACCGGCTGGACGTGGTCCGGCTGCACCTGCCGCCACTCGCGGCGCGGCGCGGTGACATACCGCTGCTTGCACTGCATTTCCTGCGGCGGCATGCCGCGCAGATGAAGCGCGACGTCAGCAAACTCGCACCCGAGGCGCTCGCGCTGCTGATGAATTACGCTTTTCCGGGGAACGTGCGTGAGCTCGAGAACCTGATTGCCCGAGGGACCGCGGTTGCCGCCGGCGACACCATCGAAGCTGCCGATTTGCCGGAACACCTGCGCGACATCGGTGTGATCACCATCCGGAAGCGCGAGGGCCGGATGCCGACGCTGGAGGAGCAGGAGCGCGAATACATCGATCGCGTGCTGGAGGAAACCTCGGGCAACCAGACCGCGGCAGCGCAGATACTCGGCATCAACCGCGCGTCGTTGTGGCGCAAACTGAAGGGGCGGCGCGAGCAGTAGCGCGCGCTGCCGCTCGGCGGCGGGCCTGCGCCAGCCAGACCGTGTGCCTGCCGCAGTCCGGATCCTCGACCCGGTGCAGCAGTACTTCGAAACCGTGCGCGGCCAGCAACTGCCCGTATTCCGCGGTATCGAGGCTGGCGTGATGCAGTGCGTGGCCGTAGATCTCGCCCATGGCCACGCCGGCCCGCGGCCCTGACGTGAACAGCAACGGCGCGCCGGGCGCGGCGTGTCGCGCAAATACCGGGAACATCGCGCGCTGGCCGGCGGCGGGCAGATGGAAAAAACTGTCCCAGGCAATGATGGCGTTGAAGCGCCGGCCGAGATCCAGCGCACGCATGTCGCCCTCGATCCAGGTCTGTTCCGGGTAGCGTTCGCGGCACAGCGCAATCATCGCGGTCGCCGCATCGACCCCGGTAATGCCGCGGCCGGCGTCGATGAAGAATTTCGCGATGGGTTCGGCGCTGCCGCAGCCGAGGTCGAGGATTTTCTTGCCGCCGCCGAGCAGCGCCAGCACCCGGTCGAGGTAGAACTTCTCCATCAGGGATTTGCTGCGGTCGCGGTCGAACTGCCGCGCGACGGCTTCGTAGACGGGGCGGGTGTCGGTCATTTCAGCTCATAAAAACCGTTGGACGCCGGATGCCTCGTACCACGGTTGTGATTTGAGAAACGCGTGATTGCTACTGGGAGCGAGAACGTTGGTAAGAAGATCGCCGGCCTTGCGGTAGTCGAGGCACGATGCCTTCTTGGTGACCGGATCCGGGTCGTGAAAGCCGGAATACCGGCCCAACTCGTGCCCGTTCCGGTCGTCGGTAACAACGATGTCATCCCAGCGCACGGGCAGCGGTATCGGTATGGGAATTGACACCACCTTCATGCCCCACCAGATGAAGCCGAAGCGCTCCGCAACCCTGACGCTGAGGGTGCTGATCGGGGCCGGGACAATTTCCACTGCCAGGCAGTATGGCGCTTTGGGGGCTTCCGGTTCCGGCGCTCCGGCAATGATGACGCTCGCGCTCGCGCCCATTTCTCCGACGGGCACGCAGTGCGGGCTGTCCGCGGGGCCCAGATAGTAGCGCCGGTATTTTTTCCCCTTCCAGCCGCGCGTGTCGAGCGTGCCCCCGTTCGAGTAGATGCCATCGCTGTCCGGAATCATTTCATGCTCGACGAAACCGTATTTCGTGATGGTGAGCAAATGGTGCGCCTGTTCGTTGAAGGTACGGCCGTTGACCATGCTCATGACGGAGTGCCCGTCATAACGCCCTGTGTCAATGTGAGTTGATCCGCCGAATCGATCGGCAATGCGGCCGGCATAGCGCTGAAACCGCTCGTTGACGAGGGTATCGTAGTCCGTCCGGTCGAGGAAGCCCTCGGTTCGTACCACGTCAGGCGCGCGACGCGTGACCGATTCGCTTTGTACGGCGCACATTCCGCGTCGAGCCGGATGTTGAACTCGTGACGTTTGATCTGGATCCAAACGGGTAGGGAGGGCGTATGGGCGCAAATAACCAGCGCGAGGATGCCGGCCGGAACCGGCGACTTCCGGGCGGCTGGCAGCCGCGTCAGGTTGTAGGCGATCAGCAGACCGAAGGCCAGCCATGCCAGGAACAGGAGGGGCCATGCTAACGCGAAAAGCAGCAGTATGTTGAGCAGGTACATGCATGTTCCCAGACGGGTGGCCCGCCCGCGGGCGTGTCGCGCGGGTCACGTGGCGACCTGTTCAGCGTTCGACCGGCAGCCCGACCACGTTGCCCCATTCGGTCCACGATCCGTCGTAGACCTTCACCCGGTCGCGTCCGAGGATTTCCGTCAGGGCGAAGTACAGCACCGTTGCGCGGTGGCTGAGCCGGCAGTAGGCGATGATGTCCTTGTCCGGGTCCGCGCCGCAGCGGTCAAAGGCGGCCTTCAGCTCATCGCGCGATTTCAGGCTTTTGTTCGCGGTCAGCAGGTTTTCGAAAAACACGTGACGTGCCCCCGGAATGCGGCCGTAACACATGGCACCCGAATCGTGGGTGCCGGGGGCGCCAACCCGTTCGCCGCGGTATTCCTCGGGTGAGCGTCCGTCGAGCAGCACGATGCCCGGTTGATGCAGGGATTTCAGCACGTCATCCCGCCTGATGCGCATGTCCTCGATGCGTCGCGTCGGCACATAGGTCCGTGGCACGCGCGGCGGCGGCGCATCGGTCACCAGCGGCCGCCCCTCCTCGGCCCAGCGGTAGCGCGCGCCGTCGAGCACACGCACGTTTTCGTGTCCGCAGTAGCGGAAGACCCACCAGGCATAAATGCCGAACTGCACACCTTCGCCGTAGAACACGACCGTCGTGCTGTTGTCGATGCCGGCGGCGCCGAGGCGCCGCGCAAACTCCTGCGGCGACGGGAAGTCGCGGATCGGCGCCTCCCACAGCATGTCTTTCCACTTCCAGCCGTGTGCGCCCGGCACGTGGCCTGTCCTGTAGGCCTGCAGTTCATCCTGGCCCAGGCCGGCGATTTCGATCAGGCAGACGTCGGGATCGTCCCGGTGGGCGGCGACCCATGCCGGGTCGACCAATGCGCCCGGTTTCCGATTTTCCATCATGCTCATTTCATGATTCTCCGGTGTTCTGGTTGATGCGCACGCGCGGCTGTCTCCCGTGCGGCGGGCATGTCAGTCGCGGCAGTCCTAGCGAGGTCGGACATGGACAACGACTGTTTCGACGGATCCCCTATCCCGGACACATCGCACCATTGATGCGGATCTCCATATCGGACCCGGCCGCGAGGCGGCTGGTGACGCCGCCCGACAACGCTGCGATGCGGATGTCCGCGCGGTCCGCGCACAGTTTTTCATCCAGCTTCAGATCAATGATGATGCGGTCGCGTTTTCCCGGCGCGACAGGTGCATCAAAGCAGACATCGACACTCAGGTTACGGCAGGGCAGGCCTCGCTCCGTGAAATGCCGGCGCAGGCTGCCCGACGCGCAGGAGCCGATGGCCAGCAGCAGCATTTCTCCGGAGGTGAACCCGGTGTCTGTGCCGCCATCTTCGGGCGGTCGGTCAGTGACGACCGTATGGTTGCGCGCGGTTCCCAGCAACTGCGTCCCGGACACCATCACGATATTGGCCTTCGTTACCACGGAATTACCGATTGTCCGGAGTTCAGGCACATGAACGTTGGGCCGCCGCTGACCGGTCAGGCTTTCGCCGCGATCGTCAGGCCGACAACGTTGTTCTCCTTGATGGCTTTCGCGACCAGGCCCGAGGCCTTGACGTCTTCGATGAATGCGGCGAGATACGTCGCGGCATTGGGCCGGCCCCTGGGCACGCCGGCGGCCTGTTGCACGGCAGTGAAGCGGCCGTCGAGGATGCGTGAGCCGGGCAGCCTGGACTGGTCGGTGGTCAGCCGCGGCCGCAGGCCGGCCAGTGCATCGAATTTTTCATCGACGAAACGCTTGAACGAGGCATCGGCACCGGCCTCCTTGACGAGTTCGGCGTGCTTGATGGTGCGCGACAGATAGAGTTCGTACGCGGCCTTGGCCGGCACGATGATGCGGATGCCTTTGCGATCGACTTCGTCGGCATGTTTCAGGGCGGAGCCCGGCGGCACCAGGTAGGTAGAGTCGATTTCGACATAAGCCGGGGTGAAGTCGATTTCATTGGCGCGCTGCGGTTCGGCGCCGAGGAAACCGACATCCCAGATATTCCTGCCGGCGGCGTCGGCGAGCGCGCCGGGATTCGGGTGCGGCACAAACGTGACCGGCAGGCCGAGGCGCCGACCGAGTTCCAGCGCGATGTCGTGGGCCACGCCCGCGGGTTTGCCGGTCGCGGCGTCGGTGCGCGTGAGCAGGAAGTTGCTCATGTTCAGGCCCACGCGGAGTGTGCCGGTGGGTGCAAATTCGGCGCGGAGTGCGGCAGTGACCTCGGTCATGATGTCGTCCTGTGCTGTGGCAGTTACGGAACGCTGGATTAAACACTGAAGCGCAGGGTCTTGTCATCCGCGGTTAGAATCAATCGATACGCCTGCATCATGGAATCCGCCTTGTCCGCCCGTTACATTGCCCATCTCGACATGGATGCGTTTTACGCCTCTGTCGAGTTGCTGCGTTATCCGCAGCTGCGTGGCCTGCCGGTGGTGGTCGGCGGACGGCGGCGGGCCGCGCAGGGCGAACCCGCAGACGGGGCGTTCGCAACGCTGCGCGGATATGCCGGGCGTGGTGTCATTACCACGTCGACTTACGAGGCGCGCGCGCTGGGGATATTCTCGGGCATGGGGCTGATGAAGGCGGCGAAGCTCGCCCCGGAGGCCATTCTGCTGCCGGCGGATTTCGAGGCCTACCGCCGCTACTCGAGAATGTTCAAGGATGCAGTGGCGGCGATTGTCCCGCAGATCGAGGATCGCGGTATCGACGAGATCTATATCGATCTGACAGCGCTCGTTGCGGCCAGCGCCGTCGACGGTGCACCGGACCCGTGGGCCCGCGCGCGGGCCATCGCCACCGATATCCAGCGGTCGGTGCGCGAGGCGACCGGCCTTTCCTGCTCGATCGGCATTACGCCCAACAAGCTGCTGTCGAAAATCGCCTCGGAGCTGAACAAACCCGGCGGCGTCAGCGTGATTCGCCTGGACGATATCCGCAGCATGGTCTGGCCGCTGGCTGTGCGCAAGATCAACGGCATCGGTCCCAAGGCCAATGCGAAGCTGGAGCGGTTCGGCATTCGTACGATCGGCGAACTTGCGCAGGCTGATGCGGCATGGCTGGCGGAGCATTTCGGTCGCAGCTACGGTGCGTGGTTGCACGAGGCGGCCCATGGGCGCGACGAGCGGCCGGTAGTGACCTCGAGCGAACCCAAGTCGATCAGCCGCGAGACCACGTTCGAGAACGACCTGCATCCGGTGCGCGACAAGGCCCGGCTGACGCAGATTTTCACGGACCTGTGCGTGCGCGTCGCCGGCGACCTGCAGCGCAAGGGCTATGCCGGCAAGACCATCGGCCTGAAGGTCCGTTACGACAACTTTCATACGGTGACCCGCGATCTGACGATCGCCGCGCCGACCCGGGATGCGACGGTGATTCGTCGTGCGGCAGGCGAGTGCCTGAAGCGGGTGCCGCTCGACCGGCGCATCCGGTTGCTGGGAGTGCGGGTCGGTGCGCTGTCGAAGCCCGGTGCTGCCGCAGAAGTCCACGGGATGTCACTGTTCGACTGACCGCACTCGGTACGGGTGATAATCGCGCGGCATTCATCCACCAATTCGCGGGGCAGGCATGAGTCTGACGGCACAACTGGCCGGCATTATCCGGCAAACCACTTTTGAATCACTGGCTGCGGCAGACGTGTCGATCGCGAAACGCCTGATTGCCGATGGCGTCGCGGTTGCGGTGGCCGGCAGCGGGGAGGCCGCACCGCGGATGTTTGCGGCGTATGTGCGGGAACAGGGCGGCCGCGAGCTGTGTCCGGTGTGGGGTTTCGGTTTTCGTACCGCGCCCGTGGCGGCCGCTTATGCCAATGCGGTATCCATGCATGTGCTCGATTTCGAACCGATGTCGAACCCGTCGACGCACGCGGTATCACCGACCGTGCCGGTGGCATTTGCGCTTGCGCTACGCGATGGCTGCGACGGGCGGGAACTGCTGACGGCATGCGCCAAGGGGTTCGAGGTCCAGGGCCGGCTGCTGGCGGCGGTGGATCACCGGCGCGAGAGTTCGAAATTCCATGCGCCCGGCGTCGTCGGGCCGTTCGGTGCTGCCGTGGCCGCCGCGCATCTGCTGCAGCTTGACGCGACGCAATTGAACCACGCACTGGCGATCGCCGCATCGCGCAGCGGTGCACTGCGCGCCAACATCGGTCATGGCGTGAAGTGCACCCATTGCGGCAACGCCGCTGCCGGGGGTCTCGAAGCTGCGCTGCTTGCCGCGCGCGGATTGACTGCCAACGCTGACATCCTTGCGCACGAGGAAGGGTTTACTGCCGCCTTTTTTCCCAAGGGTATCGATCGGGAGATGCTGCTCGGCTACGGCAAACCGTTCCGCTTTGCCGACCCGGGCATGGCGATCAAGTTCTATCCGTCAAAATATCCGACGCATTTTGCCATCAGTGCCGCACTCGAAGTGCGGCAGGCGATTGGCGATCCGCGGGACATCGCGGCCGTGCGCATCATCACGCCGCCGATGCCCGACGTGGCGCGGCCGGCGCCGGCATCCGGGCTGGAAGGCAAGTTCAGCTTTGAGTATACGGTGGCCTGCGCGCTGCTTGACGGCCGGGTCGGCATCGCTTCGTTCCACGATGAGCGCCGCTTCCGTGCGGATATGGCCGTGTTGTTGCCCAAGATTGCGGTGACCGCCGATTCCTCGATCCCGACCGCATTCAACAGGATGCGCATTGCCGTCGAAGTGTCTCTGCGCGACGGCACGGTTTGCCGTGCGACCTGTGAACGGCCGCCGGGCTTCTGGGGTGCGCCGCTGGATGTGGACCGGCATCGCGAGAAAGTGCGCGACTGCCTGATGACGCGGCTTGATACCGCGCGCGCGGCGCGGGTCGTGCAGTTGCTGGAATCGCTGGAGGAACTGCCGGCGGAAGGTGTGCGCGAACTCAGTCTGCTGCTCGAATAACCGATTACAGCCCGGGACGCAGCTTCTGCGGCGGCGCGTTACGCACCGTGCCGGCGCGTTTCTGCCGGGATGTCAGCGGCACCGAACGGGGGGCAGTGCTGGCGCCGCCCGGATTCATCGTGTGCACCAGTTCTTCGAGATCCATGCGCAGGTCGTCGGGCAGGTTCAGTTGCGCGAGCCGCTGCAGCCGGGCATTGCGGTTCGGCAGTTCGGGCATCCCGGACAGGTAGAGCAGCAGGTCATTCGGCGTGTATTGCGAGGGGTTGGTCGTGTAATGGAAATCTCGCGGCAGGCTGGGATAATCGCCGCCGCGACCCGGAAACAGCACGCGCAGCACGAAACCGAGGCAGCTCATGCACTGGTTTTGCGGGCTGTCGTCAAGGCAATAGGGGATGCCCGCGGTTACCCAGGGCCCGATCCGTGCCGGCAGCGCCTTGCGCAGCCGGGCCATGGCGGCGTCATCGGGAAACGGCCGGATCGCATAGAGGTGCCAGACGTCATAGGTCTTGCCGCCTGCCTGCACTTCGCCGCCGGCGATGAACGGAGAGATCACGACACCGAGATCCGGGAACGACCAGGCGATGCGCTGGTCCTCGAGTTCGATACCCACCTGTACTTCGGTGCTGTCGTCAGGCATGCGCAGCAGGAAGTAATGAACATAACCGGCTTGGCCCGGCGCCACGCCCGTCGCGGACTGCAGCGGTCTGCTGCTGCGCGCTGCGACCGTTGCCGCGGCCGGTGTGTTGCTGACCGGCAGCACCACCCGGGCCGGCACGGTCGCCGGCACGTCACGTGCCGTTCCCGCGTCGACGACGACCGTGGCGCAAGCCAGATGCGTGTGCACCACGAGGGCCAGAGCCGACATCCGGATCATCGATTGGCGCGCGCTGTGCATGATCATGGTTGCGGAAATTCTACCCGCGTGCGGACCATGCGGGGCCAATATCAACTCGCAGACCGTTAGTGTTGATCCAAATCAAACCGGCGCCCCGGGACTTCGCTACAGTAGCAGCCACGACAGTCATTAACCGGGCGGCGGGGTGACCGCTCGCGCCGGCCGCAGCAACAGGAGGGCAACGCATGAGCGCCAAAGATGTGCTTTTCGGCGAAGCGGCACACGCCAAGCTGCTCCGGGGCATGAACATTCTTGCCGACGCGGTCAGGATCACCCTGGGCCCGAAGGCCCGCACAGTCGTGCTCGAGCGCAGCTGGGGGGCGCCGACCATCATCAATTCCGGCGTGATCGTCGCGCGGGAGGTGGAACTCCAGGATCGCTTCGAGAACATGGGGGCGCAGATGGTGCGCGAGGTCGCCGCAAGGACTTCCGAGGTGGCCGGGGATGGCACGACGACGGCGACGATCCTGTCTGCCGGGATTGTCAATGAAGGCATGAAATACGTCGCTGCCGGCATGAACCCGATGGATCTCAAGCGTGGCATCGACCAGACCGTCGATGCACTGGTCGGCGGGTTGCGCCAGCTCGCCAAACCCTGTGCCACGTCCACCGAGATTGCCCAGGTCGCAGCCATATCGGCGAATAACGACCAGTCCATCGGACAGATGATCGCCGAGGCGATGCAGAAGGTCGGCAAGGAGGGCGTGATTACCGTCGAGGATGGCAAGGGACTGGTCAGCGAACTCGAAGTGGTCGAAGGCACGCAATTCGACCGCGGCTATCTGTCGCCCTATTTCATCAACAATGCCGAAAAGCAGACGGTCGTGCTGGAAGAGGTCTATGTGCTGCTGTACGACAAGAAGATTTCCACGGTGCGTGAAATACTCCCGTTGCTCGAGCAGATGGCGCGACTCGGCAAGCCGCTGCTGGTGGTGGCGGAGGAAATCGAAGGCGAGGCGCTGGCCACGCTAGTCGTGAACAACCTGCGCGGCGTGATCAAGGCCTGCGCGGTCAAGGCGCCCGGCTTCGGCGACCGGCGCAAGGCAATGCTCGAGGACCTTGCGGTGCTGACCGGCGGCACGGTGATCGCCGAAGAGGCGGGCCGCACGCTGGAGAAGGCCGAGGCCGACGCGCTGGGCCGCGCCGCACGCGTTGTCGTCGACAAGGAAAACACCACGATTATCGGCGGTCGCGGCGATCCCGCAAAAATTGCGGCGCGCGTGGCAACGATCAAACAGCAGATTACCGAGGCCAGCAGCGACTACGACAAGGAAAAACTGCAGGAGCGGGCCGCCAAGCTCTCCGGTGGGGTGGCGGTGATCCGTGTCGGTGCTGCGACCGAAACCGAGATGAAAGAGCGCAAGAGCCGTACCGACGATGCGCTGCATGCCACGCGCGCCGCGGTCGAGGAGGGCGTGCTGCCCGGGGGCGGCGTCGCGCTGCTGCGCGCCCGCCAGCGCCTGGGCCGGCAGCCGAGCGGCAACCCGGACCAGGATGCCGGTGCGAGCATCGTGCTGCGCGCGCTCGAAGAACCGCTGCGGCAGATCGCCCGCAATGCCGGCGAGGAACCGGCGGTGGTGCTGCAGCGTGTCGTCGACGGCGAGGGCAATTTCGGCTACAACGCGGCTACCGGCGAGTATGGCGATCTGGTGCAGATGGGCGTGCTCGATCCATGCAAGGTTACGCGCGCGGCGCTGCAGAATGCCGCATCGATTGCCAGCCTGATGCTGACCACCGACTGCATGATTGCCCAGATCCCGGAGGCAGCGCATCCGGCCCCGGGCTACCCGCCGCCCGAATAGCCCGCGCGGACAAGCCGCGGACTTTGTGCTCGCGCACCCGCCGTGCTCCTTTAGAATGAGCGCTGCAAAGGAGGGGTGCCATGGTCAAAATCGAATTTCACGATCCGTCGGGCGCGCTCGAGGTTACGCAACCGTTCGCGCCGCGCATAGACACGCTCGCCGGCAAGCGCATCGGCTTCGTCAGCAACGAGCAATGGCAGGCCTTCCGCATGCTGCCGCTGCTGCGCGATCTGCTGCAAGCGGATTTTCCGACGGCGGAGCTGTTGCCGATCGACGCCTATCCGCAGGGCAACGTGCTGATTCCGACGGCAGAGACGGCAAAGCTGGTCAAGCAGAGCGGGGTCGACGCCGTCATTGTCGGCAACGCGGCCTGAGGGTCCTGCGCCACCGCTTGCGGCCGTGCTGTCGCGAGGATAGAAACGCTGGGCATCCCCACCGTCACGCTGACGCGGACGGATTTCGTCGGCGTCATGAAAAATGCGGTATCGGGGCTGGGCATGGCCCCCGATGCCGCGATGGTGACGTTTCCGATCGACATGTTCCTGCCGGGCAGCGACTTGTCGGCAATCACGGCGCGGAAAAAAGAGTTCTACAACGCGCTGACGCAATGGCGTCCTGATTTCGCGCAGGCCGCGGCGGGCGAGTCGCGGATGCTGACGGTCGAGGGCGCGACCTACGAGGACGCGTTGCAGAAAGCCAACAACCTGCTGCTGACCAATCTGTGGGGCGACGGCCTGCCGGTGTGGCCGGCGACGCGCGAGCGCGTCGACTGGATGCTGCGCGGTTCGGCGCTGCCGCGCGACCACGTGCTGGGCAAGTTCCCGCCGCGCGGCGGCGTGACCACGGTCGAAACCTGTGCCATTGCGCTGGCGATGGCCGGCGGGCGGCCGGAATATCTGCCGGTGCTGGTTGCCGCGGTGGAGGCCTGCCTGGATCCCGATGCACTGTTCGACCAGTTGCAGGCGACGTCGGGCGGGCCGTTCCCGGTGGTGATCGTCAACGGTCCGATCGCAAAGGACATCCGTCTCAATTCCGGCTTCGGTTGTTTGGGCCCCGATCCGCAGCGACCCGCCGGCGCCAGCATCGGCCGCGCGTTGCGCCTGCTGCAGCAGAACGTCGGTGGCGCACTGCCTGGCGTGGGCACGATGGCGATTTTCGGCGCGATGCGCTACACCAACGCGGTGTTTGCCGAAGACGAGGCCAGCCTGCCCGACGGCTGGCTGCCGCATGGTACGCAGCGCCACGGATTCGAACCGGGCACCAACTCGGTGTCGGTGATGTTCGCCAGCGGTGTTACCAACATCCGCCGCCGCGGCGCGAAAAAGGAAACGCCGGAAGAAGACATCACCCAGGGCCTGCACCGCATGGCCGACTTCATGCGCACGCCGAATTTTGCCGCGCTCGCCGGCTGGGAAAAAGGCACGCCGGGCGTGATGCTGGTGTCGCCGGTGGTCGCCGGGATGATGGCGAAACGCGGCTGGACGCCCCAGAAGCTGCGCGAATTTTTATGGGAGCACTCCAAAATCCCGATGGCGCAGATCAAGCGCGCCGGCGGTCTGGCCTGGATTGAGATCGATGCCAATCCGCTGGCGCGGGAGAGCATCAAGCTCGATCCGTGGCCGATCGCGATGAAACCCGACAACATCATCCTGGTGGTCGCCGGTGGCGATCATCCGACGCACAGCCAGTGGCTGCAGGCGCATTCGCCGGCGGTGGTGGGGCGGGTCATCCGCACGCCGGAAGCCTTTGACCGTCTGCTGTCCGAATCCGACCGTGACCTGGGCTGTGGTTCCGAGGAGTGTCGAATCTGATGGCTAAAACGATAACGCCGCAGCAACTGCGGCAGATGCTTGATGACGGCGGCGAAATCGCCGTGCTCGATGTTCGTGAAGAAGGGGTGTATGCCCGTGACGGCCATCTGCTGATGGCGTCGAACGTGCCGCTGAGCGTGCTCGAGCTGCGCGTGCGCGCGTTGTTGCCGCGGCTGGCGACGCGTATCGTGGTTTGCGATGGCGGCGAGGGGCTTGCGCAGCGCGCGGCCGCAATATTGCAGTCCGGCGGCTACACCGATGTCGCCGTGCTCGACGGCGGCACGCCGGCGTGGAAGGCGGCAGGCTTTCGCGTTTACACCGGGGTCTATGTGCCGAGCAAGGCTTTCGGCGAATACATCCAGCACGAAGATGTGCCGCCCGAGGTGACCGCGGCCGAACTCGAGGCCTGGATGAAGTCGGGCAAGGACATGGTGTTGGTCGACAGCCGGCCGCTGGCGGAATTCAATCGCAACAGCATTCCC
>Ga0105107_10001619_pt1 | contig 14658 bp, 9 predicted proteins | sample PPLLaktember2015_6_FD_79335 | JGI IMG/M metagenome (GOLD analysis project Ga0105107, IMG submission 79335) | Freshwater sediment microbial communities from Prairie Pothole Lake near Jamestown, North Dakota, USA - PPLs Lake P8 Core (1) Depth... | ecosystem: Environmental > Aquatic > Freshwater >...
CATGCAGCATCTTCCCCTGCCACTGCTGAAATTCATCGGAAAGGTCATGTATGAACATGCCGGATGACGCCGCCGCATTGTCCGCCGGCGGGGCACGTTCGACGCTGCGGGAACTCCTCAAAATCAGCACCGGTCTTCCTGAACCACCGCCGCGTGTGCCGTCAATTGATCATTACCTGTACGAACGGTACGTACAGGATACGCACGGGTGGAAGCGCCGGGCATACTATGCGTTGAAACCGGTGATCCCGCGGAGGATCCAAATCGCGTTGCGTCAACGATTCACCGCAGTGCAAGCCGCCGCCGCGTTCCCCGCATGGCCCATCGAACCGTTGCTGGCGAACGCCGTGGGGACATACTTGAGGGCGCTGCTTCAGCATGTCGATGAAGTGCCGCGGCTTTCTTTCTGGCCGGACGGCCATCGTTTCGCCTTCGCCATCACCCACGACGTCGAGTTTGATGCAGGATTGCATCGTGCCCCAGCGCTCGCGCGGCTCGAGCAACAGCTGGGGTTCACCTCCTCCTGGAATCTTGTCCCCGAGCGCTATCCAATCGACCGGACGATCGTTGATCGTCTGCGCGGTGACGGCTTTGAGATCGGCATCCACGGACTCAAGCATGATGGCAGACTTTTCCAGTCACACGCCGTCTTCGCCAAACGCCTCGAGAAAATTCATGCGTACGCGCACGCGTGGGGTGCTGCCGGATTTCGCTCACCATCGACGCTGCGCAAGGCCGCCTGGATGACCGAGCTCCAATTCGAGTACGACAGTTCCTTTCCGGACACTGATCCGTACGAGCCGCAGCCCGGCGGGTGCTGCAGCGTCTGGCCGTACTTCATCGGAAGTATGGTGGAACTTCCGATGACATTGCCTCAGGATCACACGCTTTTCGAGATTCTGAATCGGCGTGATATCGGGATTTGGATAGAAAAAGTGGAATGGATTGCGAAGCAGGGCGGCCTTGTGGTCATCAATGTGCACCCGGACTACATGTTGGATGACCGGCGTCTCGCGCTGTTTGAAGAGTTGCTGCACTTCATGAAGACACAGGCCGGCATGTGGCACGTGCCCCCACGTGAGATCTCCCGCTGGTGGCGGGACCGGAACGCCACGACACTCCGGCCCGATGGTGTGTCGCTGGCAATCGACGGCCCCGCGGCGGGACGCGCCTCAATTGTTCGACACACTATCCGTGACGGCGTCGTCACGGCCGTCACTTCTTCCGCCGATAACTTCACAAAGGACAAGCTATGATGCGAGTGCCATTTGTTGACCTCAAAGCACAGTACGCTTCGATCAAGGATGAGATGCTCCCCGCAATTCACTCTGTCCTCGACAATACCGCATATGTTCTGGGCAAGCCCGTGTCCGAATTCGAAGCCGCATTCGGCGCGGCGCATGGAGTGCGGTACTGTTGCGGTGTGAGCTCCGGCACAGACGCCAATCACATGGTGCTCTGGGCTCTCGGTATCGGTCCGGGGGATGAGGTGATCATACCCGCAAACACGTTTATTGCGACGGCCTGGGGAGCCACGCTGTGCGGAGCCACGCCCGTCTTTGTGGACTGTGAACCGGACAGCTACAACATCGATCCGAAAAAACTCGAAGCGAGGATAACGCCGCGGACCAAGGCGATCGTCGCTGTACACCTGTTCGGCCAGGCGGCCGACATGGATCCCCTCAGCGAAATCGCACACAGGCATAATGTCGTGCTGGTCGAAGATTGTGCGCAATCGCACTTCGCTGAGTATAAGGGCAGGCGAACCGGAGGGCTTTCGCGGGCTTCATCGTACAGCTTCTATCCCGGCAAGAATCTGGGTGCGTACGGAGAGGCGGGAGCGGCTGCAACCAACGATGCTGAACTGGCTCGCAAATTCAAAATGATTCGTGACCATGGGGCGGAGAAAAAGTACCATCACGAGATGTACGGGCATAACTACCGTATGGAAGGGATCCAGGGGGCAGTGCTGGGGGTCAAGCTCCGCCACCTGGGTGTGTGGACGGAGAGCCGGCGGCGCAACGCAGCGCTTTATAGGAAGCACCTTCAGGGTATCCTCGGCGTTGTGCCCCCTCAGGAGATGGCTTACGCGAAGCACGTGTACCACCTCTATGTGATTCGTGTCACAAAACGGGACGAGTTGCAGCGGCACCTCGAAGAGAAAGGAATCGCCACAGGATTGCACTATCCGATTCCGCTCCATCTGCAGAAGGCGTTTGCGCATTTGGGGTACAAAGAGGGGGATTTCCCCGTTACCGAAAAGGCGGCGGGCGAAATCTTGTCACTGCCGATGTATCCAGAATTGACCGAAGAGCAGATCGAATACGTTTCTGACGCGATCCGCGGGTTTTTTGTCTGACCCGTTGCATGGCTCTGCGAGTGTGTGGGCAAAGCGCCGCCCCGGAAAGAGTCCCGGAGGCGGCGCTTGAGTTCCGCAAATGCCCTGGATTTCACATATCCGGACAGTTGTTGTGTACCATGATTGCTCACAATTGTCACGTAACGAGTTCGGTGTCGCGGGAATTCACGCCCGGTTGCCCTTGTGACGTAGCGCACGGTTCTCCGGTCTTGTCTTTTCTACATTGTATCACCTTGATGTCCCGAATTTGAGAAACCCGCTCGGTTGATTTTCGACAGTCCAAATCGTAAATTACAGGGCCTTTCTGGCCTGAGTCTTTCAGAGGGGAGCAAAAAGAACATGATCGCCTTAAGAAAACGCCCCGCATACACCTACATTTTGTTGGTTCTTGACTGGCTGACAATTGTTGCTGCGCTGGGCATCGGTATTACACTCAGGGGTCGGGAATTCTCAGGCGAGTTCAAGTTCATCGGAGCCCCCCTTGAATGGGAGGCGATATTCCTCTGTTTGTTTGGCGCCGTTGCAACCCTGGTGTTCCAGTACATGGGTCTGTACCGGGTCAACATATTCGTCACTGTCGCCGATCAGACAGTGCGCATCCTGAAAGCTCTCTTTCTCACCATTCTTGGCCTTGCCCTGCTCTCATTCTTCATCAGGACGGAATGGATCCTGGACAGCCGTCTGGCGATGGTCTACTTCTCCATCGTCTCCACTGTGTTGCTGGTGGGCGGGCGGGTCATCGTGTTCCGGAATGTTTTCCTCTGGCTTTCCCGCCGGAAGGTCTTCCATCGTAACGCCCTGATTGTCGGTGCGGGAGAGAACGGAAAAAACCTTGCCATCAACCTGTTTTTGAATGACCACCTGGGTTTGAATCTGGTGGGATTCCTGGACGACACCCTGCCACTCGGGAAGGTGGTATTCAACCGCGCGAAGGTGCTTGGCAGGGTAGCGGAGATGCGCGACATTGTCAAGGTGTTCGGAGTGCAGGAGATTATCGTGAGCCTCGAGAATGTCGATCATACCCGGCTGATCAATGTTCTGGATGTCGCCACATCGACTGATGCGGTGGTCAAGATCTCATCGCCCCTGTACGATGTTGTTCCGGAAAGGCTCTTCATCGAGAAGTACGGGAACCTCCCCGTGGTCGGCATTTCCCACTTCAACCCGAGTCCGACTCTGGAAGTCTACAAGCGCCTGTTTGATTCGGTGGTGGCGGCCATCGGGTTGGCGTTCCTGGCGCCCATGTTCGGGCTCATCGCACTGGCGGTCCGTCTGGATTCACGGGGACCGATATTCTTTTCTCAGACCCGGATAGGCAAAAATGGCAGGCCGTTCAAGTTCTACAAGTTCCGCTCCATGCAGGTCGGGAGTGATCAAGACAAGGAGCGCGAGAGACTGTATATCCAATTTATACAAACTCAGAAGAAGTTGAAGCCCGCAGGAAACCAAACGTTGAAAATCGTCAACGAGTCACGCGTCACGCGGGTGGGTCGGTTCCTGCGGAAGTCCAGCCTTGACGAACTGCCGCAGTTGTTCAACGTGCTTAAGGGCGATATGAGCCTGGTCGGTCCGCGCCCCTGTCTTCCCTACGAATGGGATCACTACGAAGAGTGGCACAAACGTCGTCTGAGCGTGATGCCCGGCTGCACCGGGATGTGGCAGGTTGCAGGACGCAGCGTGGTGGGGTTCCAGGATATGGTGGTGCTGGATTTGTACTACATCCAGAATGCATCGATCCTTCTGGATTTCGGCCAGCTGGTCAAAACCCTTCCGGTTATGTTGTTCGGTTCGGGGGCAAAATAAGGATCGGCTGCATATGAACATTGGTGTCGTAGGTTTTGGCTACTGGGGCCCTAATTTGGTACGCAACTTCCTCTCCACCCCATCGATTGATGGGGTGGTTTGCTATGATTCCTCGGAGAAACGGCTTCAGGTCGCAAAGCAGAGGTTTCCGTCCATTGAAACAGTGGACCGGTACGAAGACCTTCTTGATCGCGACGATGTGCAGGCGATTGTAATCGCCACACCGGTGTCGCAACACTTTCCGCTCGGCATGAAGGCGCTTCAAGCGGGCAAACACCTTCTGCTCGAGAAACCGATGGCGGAAAGCAGCGCACAGTGCAAGCTGCTTGTGGATCTGGCAGCCAGGAGGAAGTTGGCGTTGATGGTGGACCACACGTTCATCTACACGGGCGCGGTGCGTAAGATCAAGGAATTGATCTCCGAGGGGCGCCTCGGGGAGATCCTGTACTTCGATTCGATACGTGTCAACCTCGGTCTATTCCAGCACGACACGAATGTGGTGTGGGATCTTGCTCCGCACGACCTCTCGATCATGGACTATCTCATCGGCTTGGATCCGATTAGTGTGTCTGCGATAGGCGCGAAGCATTTCAACGACTCCGAAGATCTCGCATATATTACCGTCCGGTACGAGGGTGAACTGCTGGCGCACTTCCATGTGAACTGGATGTCACCTGTGAAAGTACGCAGAATCCTCATCGGCGGCAGCAAGCTTATGGTGGTTTACGATGACATGGAACCTAGCGAGAAAGTGAAGATCTATGACAAGGGGGTGGACATCAAGGAACAGGAGACCATCTATAAGGTCCTCGTCCAATACCGCACCGGCGACATGTGGGCGCCCAAGATTGAGCTCGGGGAGGCTCTGAGTCTACTCTGCAGTGAATTTGTGGATGCAATCTTCTCAGGGAAACGACCAACGACCGATGGGTGGTCTGGCATGAAAGTTGTACGAATTCTGGAGGCTGCGCAACAGTCCTTGCGCTCAGGGGGGACTATGGTCAATTTTGGCCAATAGGCCTCGCCAGAGGACAGTTGGCACTCATCCATGACGGAGCAGAGCGCATGTCTCTTCAGAAAATCGCCCCTTCTGTTAAACTCGGGAAAGATGTAAAAATTTTCGATTTCGTGAACCTTTATGGTTGCGAAATCGGTGACGGCACCAAAATTGGCACTTTTGTTGAGATCCAGAAGAACGCGCGAGTGGGAAAGAATTGCAAAATTTCGACGCATACGTTCATCTGTGAAGGCGTCGTCATTGAGGACGACGTTTTCGTCGGTCATGGGGTCATGTTCATAAACGACAAGTATCCAAGGTCCACGAGGGAGGATGGGTCTCTGCAGACCGAAGCTGATTGGAAGGTTGTACCGACACTCATCAAGCGGGGTGCCTCGATCGGCACTAACACCACGGTTTTATGCGGAGTTACGGTAGGTGAGCAGGCTGTCGTAGGTGCGGGTAGTGTTGTCACGAAAGATGTTCCGGCAAAAACCGTAGTCGCCGGCGTGCCGGCGCGCGTTCTGAGAAAGATCGATTGATAAGAGCGAAGACAGGTGGAGAATATTACGCATGTGTACGAATTCTATAATTAAAAAGGAGTCTACGATGAAGCATTCGCATGATTGGTATATAGTTCTCGTCCTCTTGGCAGTCGTTTCCCTCATCGCAGTGGGGGAGGCTTTTGCTGGGAAGACGACATTCGTTTCCACGGATTTCAATACCTACAGCTTCAACAGATCCCTCTGGACTCTGGTCAATCCGCGGGGTGATGGCGGGGTTTCTTTGACCAACACGGGCACAGCCAATGCCTCGATCTCCATCAAGACACCGGCGGGCACCGAACACAACCTCTGGACGGATGGAGACAACACCGTCAGGATACTTCAGACGGCCACCAACACGGACTTCAATATGGAAGTCAAATTCATCTCGGGATTGGTGGGAGGAACATTTGAAGCGTACACCGCACAGGGCGTGCTCATTGAAGAAAATGCGACCAGCAAGCTTGAGTTCTGCTTCACCACGGGCACGACCGACAGCATCCGTGCCTATGCGGCCGCGTTCATCGGCGGGTTAAGCTCTCCGAGCGTGAAAGTGAACAAGAAGATGGCCGCTCTCGGAGAAGGACCTCTCTGGATGCGTGTCTCGCGTACGGGCAACAACTGGCGGTTCTTGTATTCGTTGACCGGCACGACCTGGGATACCGCCGTGGTGTTCAGCCAGTCACTGACGGTCACCAAGGTTGGACCCTTCGGACTAAATGCGGGTATGAAGGCCGCCGACTTTTCGGCGGTCGTCGACTACTTCCACAATCTTGATTCGATCAAAGCGGCGGATGACAGCACACCCGCCCCTGCGGACACAGTGCCGCCGTATGTCCACGGCGTAAGGCTGTTGAACACTGCCTCCAACGCCATGCAAGTTGCATGGAATACCGACAAGCTCACCGACGGGAAATTGGAATACGGAACGACGATGTCGTACGGCTTGGGCATCTTTTCTCTTGATCTGAAGTATGAGCATTTTGTGACGGCGACAGACCTCAATCCTGCAACCCTTTACAATTACCGGGTGCTGGCAGGCGATCAGGGAGCGAGAGTTACCACGACAGGTAACTTCACCACGACGACTCCAGCGAGCATCACGGACGCCTCGAGCAGATCCGATGCCTTCGGTGATTCAACGTTGAACACCGGCTTCTGGACCGTAGTGGATCCCCGCGGGGATGCGACAATTGCCATGGTGAGTGATCAGCTGGCAATCAGCGTGCCTCCAGGCGTTGCTCATGACCTCTGGTCCGACGGAGATTACCTGCCGCGCGTTATGCAAGATATCGGCAGCTCCGACGTGCGCGAGTTCATTACCCGTTACAACTCAGGTGTTTCTGGAACGGAAGATACGTATCGTTTCGAAGGCATGGTGTTGGAGGAAGATGCGACACATCTCTTGCGGTTCGACTTCCTCAACGATGGCTCCAACACACGTGCCTTTGCGGCAAGTTTCTTCGGTCTCGAGAATCCTGTTCCGCGATTCAACGTCGTGATCGGTCCCGCCAACATGGCCCCTCTCCTCATGCGCATACGGCAATTTGGCGCACTCTGGACGATGGATTATTCGTTCGACGGGACGTCCTGGACCCAGGCGGGAACCTTCTGGGATTTCATTTCTCCGGTTAAAGTGGGTGTCAGTACTGGCAACGCCGGGACACCGGCACCGGACTTCACTTCCCTCACGGAGTCCTTCCAGGGAGCGCTCCCGGCAAAGACGCGACTGTCCACACCGGCGGACAACTCCAACTATCTCCCGATTCCCGTGCAACTGACATGGCCAGTGACAATCGGAGCAACGGGATATCACGTGCAGGTGGCGAAGGACTCTCTCTTCACGGTAATGGTAGTGAATGACAGCGCGCTCACGGTTCCCGTGAAGAACGTAACGGGCCTGCAGACCGACACCAAGTACTACTGGCGCGTCAAAGGAAAGAACTCCAAGGGAAGCGGGGCTTACTCCGCGGTGTGGAAGTTCTCAACGATCCCGGGTGTACCAGGCGCGCCGGTTCTTGTTGCACCGGCCAACAATTCCTCAAACGTGCCCGTGAGCCAGACTCTCCGCTGGTCCAAGATTGCGAGTGCGGTATCCTACCACGTACAGCTGGGCACAGACTCCACGTTTGCTGCTGCGCTGGTCGTTAACGACTCGACAATTACGGACACGGTCCGTGCACTGTCGGGCCTCCTGCAAAACACCAGGTACTTCTGGCGTGTCAGAACGAAGAATGTCTCCGGCGTGGGCCCATTCTCGACAACCTGGAGCTTCCGGACTGTGGTCCCGGCTCCGAACGCGGTGACATTGGTTTTTCCTGCGGCGGACGCCCTGGTGACGCGAGATACGGTTCGTTTCGTCTGGCGGAAGGGTGAGCCGGAGGCATCAAAGTACACTCTCCAGTATGCACCGGATTCGCTCTTCGCCTTTGGTGTCCTGGACTCGACTATCACCGATACCGTGAAAGTGGTCAGGTCGATTCCCAACAATGCGCGGTACTTCTGGAAAGTGCGCGCAGGAAACGTGTCAGGTTGGGGACCATACAGCGAAGTCCGCGCGTACAATGTGTCGTACACCGGTGTGGCGACGGAGCGTGAACTCCCGAAGGAATTTGTTCTTTCGCAGAACTATCCAAATCCATTTAACCCGGCGACGCAGATTGAATTCGGTGTCCCGCATGCAGGCCGTGTGACACTGGAAGTGTACAACCTGCTCGGTGAGAAGGTTGCGACCCTTGTCGATGGCGAACGGCAACCGGGATATCATCAAGTGGCCTTTGACGGCGCACGGTTTGCCAGCGGTGTATACCTCTACAGGTTGGTAACGGATAACACCGCATTGATGAAGAAGATGGTTCTCGTGAAGTAAGAAGAAGAGAAAGATCATCGGGGGGAGGGCGCCTGGCCGGAAGAATCCTTTCCGGGGCGGCCTCCCCCGGTGTCTACACCACAGGGTGTGAGTGAACCCGGGGGACATACATAGGAGGATGGTTCGATGAAACGATGGTTCGAGAAGTCACTGTTGCCGGTCACTGTCGTGATGCTATTGTTGGCGACCACGGGCACATCCCACGCCCAATGGCTGTTGAGGGGGCCTCAGGCGGGGGATATTTTCAAAGAATTTACCCGGGCCAACATGGGGTACAGCCAGTGGCGGGTGACCGATCCCAACGCACCCAATCCGGAGGCCCAGACCTACCTTCCGAATGCTGTCCTGTTTTTCAACGTCACCGACCTTCAGCATGCACTCCGCGCCGAAGCGGTCATTGATGTCTGGGGCGGCCACGCCGGCACATCAGGGAAGGCGATACGGTTCAACAACAACGACTGGCTTCCCATTTCGGAATTGCGTACCACTCCGGGGCAGGGAGAGTGCTATCTTTCCCAATACAACGCCGTCGTGGATGTCCCTCTTTCGCACCTCAGTGAGGGGTCGGTCTCGGTCGAAGGAACGAACACAGGACAGACCTGCTACGATTTCGGATGGGGCCAATGGGGATTCAACGGCCTCGTCCTCCGCGTCTACTACGATTCCACAAAAGCGCATCCAACGGGATCGATCACATCGATAACCTACGGTGGGGCACTGGATGAAAATCCCGTGATCACCGTGAGTGCGTCAAGTCCGTTTGGTATTGAACGCGTGGATTTCCTTGGCTATTATGAAGCGTACGACACGGATGGCGACGGATACTACAGGGACTGGCACTACAATTACCACCGTTCACTCTACGAAACGGTGATGAAACTGCACAACCACATCGGGACCGCGACCAGTGCGCCATGGTCGGTCACGTGGAACACCGAATGGATTCCCGACCAGGTGCTGGGCGGGGTTACCCTGGGCGCAATTATCCGGGACTACAATGGGGTCATGTACATGGCCCCGTTTGCCGAGGACTTGTCTCTCGTTCGTGCGGGGAAGTCTGTCAAGTTGTACAAGCCGTACGGCATGCCCGAAAATTGTGAGCTGCGGGTTGGCAAACAAAAATGGTCCTTCTTCGAGATTCCAACCGGCACAAATCTGAGTGACGCAACGGGGGCGACGTTCTGGCTTTCGTCCTTTAACGGTCTTGACGTTCTGATTGCTCCGGGGGAGCAACACTGGGTAAAGGTCGGGGCGCACACGCTTCCCTTATTCGGTGACGACCATTTCTATGCCCTTTCTGTGGTGGACTTCCCGCCGTCAGCTCTGATCGTAGGAGAAAACGCAGTGGAGTACTACTCGGAGTCACAAGGAACAGGCATGATGTTTCACTGGCCCGGTCCCGGAATCATTGTGAAGTACGCGGGGAGCAGCTACGGTTCTCCCCAGCCGGCAGCACCTGCGCTGGTGGCTCCAACGAACAACAACCCGTCACAGCCGCCAACCACAACACTCCGGTGGCGGCGAGCCTGGACGGCAGCCTCGTACCGCCTGCAGGTGAGTTCCGACTCCACGTTCGCCACAATGGTGATTGATGATTCCACCATCACCGATACGACCAAACAAATGAGCGGTCTCGCTCCGTTTACCAAGTACTTCTGGAGGGTAAGGGCGAAGAATGCGGCAATGTCCGGAGACTTCTCTCCTGCGTGGAACTTCACGACCTTTGTCCTCCTGCCGACTCCCGTGTACCCGGCTGACAGCAGTACCGGTCTGGCGCTCAGCCCGACGCTGCGGTGGCGTACGGTTGCAGGTGCCACCGCGTACTATGTCCAACTCGGCATCGACCCAACATTTGGCGGAGGCCTGATCGTTGACGATTCAACGCGAACGGACACGACGCGTGCGGTGACGGGGCTGTCATACAATACCCAGTACTACTGGCATGTCGCTGCAAAAACCGCAATAGGGTTCGGGCCGTTTACATCCAACTGGGCATTCACAACGCTCGTCCCGGTCCCCGGGCAGGTGACGCTGGCCAGCCCTGCTCAGGATGACAATCTTACCAGCGACAGCGTGACCTTTACCTGGCGCAAGCAGAACGGCGCATCAAAGTACTGGATTGAAGTGGGCTTCGATTCGCTCTTTACATTCAAACAGTTCGACAGTACGGTCACCGACACGGCGAAGGGCTTCAAGCTTGCGGTGAACAATCACTCCTATTTCTGGAAGGTGCGTGCGGGCAATAGCGGCGGCTGGGGAGCTTCCAGCACGGTACGCCGCATCAATGTCGCCTGGACCGGCGTGGACGATGTCGCGGAGCTGCCGAAGGAAGTCCGGCTTCATAATAACTACCCCAACCCATTCAATCCATCGACGCAGATTGCCTTCGATCTTCCGCGCGAATCGCATGTCACACTGGAAGTGTACAACATCCTCGGCGAACGGGTGGCCTTGCTCGTGGATGAGGTGAGGGGTGCGGGCTATCACCAGGTGCGGTTTGATGCCAGCGGCCTGGCCAGCGGAATCTATCTGTATCGCATGACGGCAAATAACGTGACACTGATGAACAAAATGGTGCTCATGAAGTAGTCCGCCGTCATTGAACGCATTATCGAGTAGGCCCTTGCAGGCTTGCACCTTGCGAGGGCCTCTGTGTATCGCGGGAACTGATGCCGACGGGAGTGTCGGGCGTATGTTTGGTGATCCTCAAAAGGAGGTCCATGAACGCAAGGGTGGAATCCGGGCGGATCGTGTCCGCACCATCGTTCTTCCATTTCTTCCTGGTGGTTCTCATCATTGCGGGGGTGCGCGCCGAGGCCGGGTGGTGGAATCCCAGCTGGCGGTTTCGCGTACCGGTGCAGTTTTCCACCGGCGATGTCGAGCGCATCCGAAGACCAGCCGAGACGCACATCGACTTCACTTCGTTGATGGGGCAGATGGGGGTTCAGGGGAAGCTTGATCCGGCGAAGGTCCGTGTCGTCGAGGTGAACCAGGCCGGTGATCCCATAGTCGATACGGTGGCGTTCCAATTCGATCGCGATGCCGACTACAATGATTCCACAAATGCCGCGGGGACTCTTGTGGTTCTGTTGGATGGCACCACGCCGGCTTCGACCACCCGCACGTATCACGTCTACTTCGATTGTGCAGGTCAGGGAGGGGCCCCCGCGGTGGTGTCTCCGCGTGTCTCCGTCACCGACGGCGTGTGGGATGAAGGCCAGGAATGCTTCAGGATCTCGAATGCCACCGGTACAATGTTCTATCAGAAAATCGGCGGAGGATATTCGAGTTGGCTGGACAAAGATGGGAATGACTGGGTGGGGTACAATCCGACGTATAACAGCGAAGCCGCCGGTGACGCACGCGGGATCCCGAATTCGTGCTATCCGCGGGGGTTCTTCCACCCCGGGGCGAGCGGTGATGCCGCATCCACCAGCACTCTCAAGCACCAGGGCCCTCTGAAAACTACAATCCATTCCGTCCTGGTTTCCGGGTACTTTGAGTGTCAGTGGGAGATCTATCCAGAGTACTCGCAACTGACCATGCTCAAGACAGACAGCGCCTACTGGATCCTGTATGAAGGCACGCCGGGTGGTCTGATGGAGCCCGATGTGGATTTCGTCGTCCGGAGCGACGGCAGGCAGACGATGGGTTCGGAGCGGTGGGAAGAAGACATCCCCGGGGAAGAGTGGGTGTACTTCAGCGATCCCAACGTCAACCGTTCCCTGTATTTGTATCACGAGGAGCAGGATAACATCATCGACCAGTACTACGCGATGACTTCCGTTGCCCCGCCCCTGGACGGGAAAATGACGGTGTTCGGCTTCGGCCGCCAGTCGCATTATATGTATTTGTACACGACCCCCCAGCATTTTACCTACGGGATTGTGGAAGGCACTTCGTATGCGCCAACGGCATCGCTTATCCGTTCGGCCGGCGGCACGCTGGCAGCCGCTGTCGGTCAACCTGAACAACTCCAGTCAACTCCAGTGACGCTTCTGGCTCCTCCCGATGGGGCCACATACCAATTGCGGACTCCCCGTCTCTCCTGGATGTCGTATCCGCTTGCGACCCATTACAGAGTTCAGATTGCCCGTGACTCTCTCTTTCTTGCTGGCTCGATTGTCGCTGATGCTTCTCCGGTCGACACGGCCTGGACCCCGGACCTCCTTTCCTCCGGCACGAGATTTTACTGGCGTGTCGCCGCGGGCATGCCATCGTACACGCTTCCATTTTGCCCGCCATGGAGTTTCGAAACAGTCGGTGGATTGCCGAATCAGGTGAAACTCGTCTCCCCGACAAACGACGGTTGGGCCCGGCGCGACAGTGTTGTCTGCCGCTGGAATCTGGTTCCCAGTGCCACACGCTACGCGGTGGAATGGACGCAAGATCCGTTCTTTGCATTTCCCGACATGGATTCCACGCTCACAGATACCCTGACCGTGCTCTCGCTCGACCTGGGGCAGTACTTCTGGCGCGCAAGGGCGGGAAATGTGGCCGGCTGGGGTCCCTACAGCGAAATACGGAATTTCAACACCAGCCTTACTCGCATTGAGGACGTCGACGGAACGCCGAATGCCGTGCGTCTTATGCAGAACTATCCGAATCCATTCAATCCGTCCACCATCATTGAATATGCGCTGCCGTCCGCGGGGAGAGTGACGCTGGCAGTGTTCAACTCTCTGGGGCAGGCCGTTGCGACCCTGGTGAAAGAGCCTCAGAGCGCCGGCGTGCACACGCTGGCCTTTTCCCCGGAAGCCTCGTTGCCTTCGGGGGTGTACTTCTACAGGCTCACGGTGGACGGCCGGGTGTGGACCAGGGCGATGCTTCTCTTGCGGTAAAAGGAGAATTGTATGGAGCGCTGTGCCACATGCATTCTGCCGTCAAGCTTGCCGGATGTCTATCTTGACGACAACAAGGTCTGCAACCATTGCCATGCGTTCAAGGATCGCCGCACCCGGTGTGCCCAGGAGTCCGCAGATGTCAGGCGGAAGAACTTGGAACAGATCCTGCACAAGTTCCGCGGACGGGGCGTGTATGACGTGCTCGTCCCTGTGAGCGGAGGGAAGGACAGTATGTTCGTCCTCTACCTCATTGCAAAGGAGTTCGGTCTCACTGTTCTCGCTTACAACTTTGACAACGGGTTCCAGTCTGAGCGTGCGCGGATGAATATTCAGCGGGCTGTCAAGATCCTGGGTGCGGAGTTGGTGACATTCAAGCCCCCGGAGCGACGTCTGCTGGAACTCTACAAGACATTTCTTCTCCGGACCGGGGAGTTTTGTTCCCCGTGTAATATGATGATCGGAGCCGCCGCCAACCGTATTGCACAGCAGAACGGCATCCGGCTCATTGCCCTGGGAGGGTCTTCCGAAAGGGATTCCGGGCTCGATGGCATGAGCATGTCTCACTACACCGACAGACGGTATTACCTGAATGTCATTCGGGGGCGGGTTGCCTATGATGATGTCCGGAATTATATGACAGCCCCACCGGTAGGAAGGACGCTGAGGCGATATCTTGGCCTGTCACCCGTGGACATCAATGTCCTCGACTACATCCATCCCGGAACGGCCGGGATGAAAGTAATACTCGAACGCGAGATTGGATGGGAACCGCCGTCAGAAGAACTCGAACACGGAGATTGTCGACTGAACCCGTTGAAAGACTACCTGATGAACCGGAGGTGGGGCTTTTCCGAAGTGACGCCTGCCTATGCGGCTCTGGTTCGCATCGGCGAGATGTCCCGTGCGGAGGCCCTCCGGCGTGCTGAGGAGGGAGAGGTACGGAGTGAGCCACAAGTCCTTAAGGAATTTCTGCAGAGGACCGGTGTGTCGCCTGGTGAATTCGTAGCAGCGAAGGACCGTCACTTCACGGAGATACGGAATTACAGAGCAAGTAAGACTTTCACTGCGGCGAAAGGGACCCTTGCGATGTTTCGGCGGGTTGCGGGGGTTGTGCGGTAGCGCACGGCGTTGCCCACGAAACGATTTTACATGAAGAAAGAAGAGAATGAAACACGAGCAGCGTCCAGACAAACCACTTCTCCCTCTTCGTTGGACCCACATCGTTCTGTTCTCGTGGATGC
>Ga0105107_10001621_pt1 | contig 14651 bp, 10 predicted proteins | sample PPLLaktember2015_6_FD_79335 | JGI IMG/M metagenome (GOLD analysis project Ga0105107, IMG submission 79335) | Freshwater sediment microbial communities from Prairie Pothole Lake near Jamestown, North Dakota, USA - PPLs Lake P8 Core (1) Depth... | ecosystem: Environmental > Aquatic > Freshwater >...
AAATTTATTTTTTTGACAAAGAAAGCGGAACTACGCTCTAACTAAAGTTTTTGTTTTTTAACTAATCAAATAATTTTACTACAAGTTTAATATGAAAAATTTCATTTATATCATCTTAATATTATCAACATTTATACCTGTAATTGATATTTCATATGCACAGCATCAAAATGTGACCGGTAAAAATATTTCTCAACAATTCCATCGTGAAATTTCACAAACTTATGAGACTGACTACCTTATTTATTTGCCAGAAGGTTATGAAAGTGATTCAAAGCAGTGGCCGCTGGTACTATTTCTCCACGGTGCTGGTGAAAGAGGAGCGAATATTGAATTTGTTAAAAGAAATGGTCCCCCCAGACTTATAGAAGAAGGTCAACAGTTTCCCTTTATATTGGTTTCACCGCAATGTCCAGAAAGGTCTATATGGGATAATAAATTACTCATTGCACTTTTGGATGAAATAGAATCAAGATATAATATTGATAAAAGCAGGCTGTATTTAACAGGATTAAGTATGGGTGGTCATGCAACATGGTCACTGGCAATTCAGTATCCGGAAAGATTTGCGGCAATTATTCCAGTCTGTGCTCGTGGTTATTCTCAGGATGTTTACGTTCTTAAAGATGTTCCCGTTTGGGTTTTTCATGGTGAGAAAGATGACATTGTTCCAATTAGTGATGGAAAAAAAATGGTTGATGCATTAGAGAGAGAAGGCGGTAACATTAGGTTTACCATTTATCCCGAAGCAAATCACGATGCCTGGACTGAGACTTATAATAATCCAGAAATTTATGAGTGGTTATTAGGCCATTCACTTGAAGATAGGAAATAGTGCAGATATAACACGAAAAATATTGCGGAGAGTCAGGGACGTTCCACCGTATCGGGAAAGCTTTGAAATTTAACTAAAAACGAATCATTTTTTAGAATATCTCCAAAAGGTTTCCATCTTTTTTACTGATTAAATATTTTCATACCACTTTCATCAAGATTTTTTTGTAGAAAAACTCTCAATCTGAAGAGTCCTAAATAACTAATGAATATAAAATTCCTGTCAATAACAGGACTCCCGTATTTGAAAAGACTAATTTTCATTAATACATATAAAATATAGCCCAGTATTTAAATTTATAAATTGCGAAATGCATATAACGGTAATACAACTAAAACACTGCCCAACATAGCTTCGCCGCCTTAGTCCAAATAGTTAAAAAATTGAAAGCCATTGCTTAATTTCGAGTCACCAGTAATGAAAGATCCCACACATCAACTTCAGAATCCTCACTTATCATAAATCACAAGCGATAAGTAATTTTTAACATAAAAATATTATCGGGCTGAACATTTAATAGATTATTCATTGATTTTCTAAAGTAGAAATTACCATCCGATTGAACATCTTCCCTGCTCTGTGTCCATACGAAAAATATGGTTGCCCCGGGCATGTATTCCCATCTAAGCACTGCATTTCCTCTTAAAGAAATGTAATTGAAATCAGGATTACCTATGGTAACCGCTTCAGATGGACCAACTCCATCAGCGTCCAAGGTATAAGCAACAGTATAGCCATCCTCGGAAATAGTTTCATCAATAGTAGAACCTTCTTCACCATATATTAAAAAGTCGAATGATTTAGGTCTTGCTAAGGCTTTAAAGTCATTATATTTCCCGGAAGCGATTAAAGGCTGCAGATATGCTTGCAAACTAAGTGTTGGACTAATTATCCAATCCGCACGGATATCTGCAGCAAAAGTTGTTTGTTCAAGCTGAGCAAATACGTAACGCTTGCCATAAGTTTCTTGTGCGGTAGGATCGGTAGTATTAGCAATCCATTGAGCTTGTGTAGAGTTTTGTGAAAACGCTGGTCCAACTGAGAGAGTAAGAGTTGTTGTAGCTTTAAATTCAAGGTTCGTTGAAATTGAACTATAATTAAAGTCTTCTCCAAATTCAAAATTGCCCGCGATATTTACTACCCACCATTCACGCATGTCAGTGTATAAATTAAAATCAATTGCCTGACTTGCCAAATTAAGCATTAACGGTCCGCCCCTGCTACGACGTGCATTATAGGTTTCTGGTTGGTAGGAAAAATATACTTCACCACCGTATAGATTAGGAAGCATAATATATCCTCCCAACGTGTACCCCTGATCAGTATTGTTTCCACCAAAATCAAAATTCGCAAATGTAGCAGCGTAAATTCCTGCATTCTGATAAATCTCAGTTGGGTTATTCCATCGATAGAATGTGGCAAAGTGTGCATTAATAATATCACTATAAGCACCGTATCCAAGATCGTTCACTTCAAACTTCGGACTCATAAAACCTACAGCAGTATTAAACGTAAACTGTCCACGATTTTTATTTATCATCAGTCGACCCGCATATCCGGTGAGCGATGTTGCTGAACTATCAACGTTAATATGAGTTGCATCAGGTCTTTGAAAATAGTGTTGAGGACTTCGCTGAAGTGAGATCATCCTATTTTCAGTACCGTTGACATACGATAATGCAGTCCATCCGGTAAGAACGTATGTCCTCTCATTATCCAAAACCGTCCAACCATCGGCGCCAGCCACAAGTGCATTACTGTTCAAATAGTACTTAAGATTTCGATCATCAAAAAACCGATGTGTTAATGTTGAAAGCAATCCAATTCCTTGCGCTCCATCATTATAATCTTTTTGAGCTCTGAATACTCCATAATATGTTAGAGGCTCAACTTCTACATTCGAACGATTACCATCTACATCAATCTCTGCAATTTCTTTTTGTGTAAGCGCGCTTATAGCGCCAACTTTCCAATCATCCATCATTTGTCCTGAAATTTTTCCAGCACCGAGGATATGCGTTCCATTCGGAATATCTGCATAATCATAAGGAGGTAAACCACCCTGAGGCTTTCTTCCAATCCTACGACTATAAAAAATATTTGGATTTGTCCAGTTAAGCGACATAGTGTTATTCGTTCCGCCTCTGCCAAAACGATATATGCTTGCACCTTCTGTGAAGAATGGACGTTTTTCCTGAAAAGTATATTCGACATCTGATAAGTTGACAATTGCCGGATCAACTTCAACCTGACCAAAATCCGGATTTACAGTGCCATTTAAAGTAAGACTGTTTCCCAATCCTGTTCTTAAATCAAGGCCGAGCCCGGGTATGTAATTTCCCCCTGAATAAAAAGGATCGTTAGGATCACTAGATATATATTCAGCCTTAGCAGTTGCATATGGCAACAATTCGAGGTTTGACGGTGGTGTGAATCCTTCAATACCAACAAGGTCCGGGAATCGTGAAGTGAATCCACTTTCATTCCGAGGTGTATATACAATCATATCGGTTTCAACTCTGCGACTAATAAATCGTTCAACATTTATTCCCCATACCTGTGAACCACCCTCATTAAACCGAAGTTGAGAAAACGGAATTTTCATTTCAACTGTCCATCCTTCTTCATCAATATTTGGAACGCCTTCCCAAACAGCATCCCAGGATAGATCGTTTGGTTGTTTTACATCATTCTCAATCAAGCCATCTGCAAGAGTACCCGCTGCAGAAACATAGAAAAAGTAACCGCTCCGCTTATCACGGTAAGAGTCCAGATACAGTACACAACCATCTGAAGGATCGCCCCAAATAAAATCTCTTCTTACTAGACGGGCCATAATGGAATCAGGACTTGAGTCATAAAACCTTGCAGCAAAGTAAATCGCTTCATTATCATACGCTACCCAAACTTCTGAAGGCTGAGAAGGATTTACTCCCTGATCCGGGTCTTGCTGAATTAATTTGTTAAAACCTGGTCGTTGCCAAATACTTTCTTTTAATAAACCATCAATGGCTATTCTTTCCTCTGTTCTTATAACTGTAATGCTTCTCGTAGATGGATTTTCTGTCGCTGTTACGAACTGCTGCAGTAAGAAAAATAATAAATAAAGCAGGTATAAATTATTTTTTAACATTGGTTCACCTCTATATGATTGTTTATTGCTTTTGTGATAATGAAGTTCTCTCTTCTTCAATTGTTCTGTTGCTTTCAAGAACTTCGTTTGCGAGTGCTTTTAAGTTTGTCCGGGAAATAGTTCCATTAATTACCTTAGACACATTTTTGTCTTTTATTAATAAAACAGTTGGGAAATTCTCAATATCTGTCCCAGGTATTAAATTCTTATAGGTTTGATAATCTATTCTGGCAATACTAATACTATTGTCAAATTCATTTTCAATTTTTCGAATAATTGTTTCAATGAAAATGGAGTGGTCACAATATTCTGCTCTGACCTCTAATAACAGTGGCTTATTACTTAACAGTAATTCTCGAATCTTTTTTTCAATTCCATTCTCAGATTTTTTTTTGTTCATTGCGATACCCTTTTTCTTATTTGACTATTGTCTTGCAAGACAAAAGTTTTGCCAATTGTGTCTTTTTAAGGGGAGCGGTTAATAAAAATTAAGGGTGGTTTTAATATTTGATGGTGTTTTTTTCAAGTAACAAAAAGTTTCTCACACTATGCCAATATTTCGGCAATTGACAGAATATTGGCTCAAAACTTTTACAATGTTACCAGAAGCATTTTACTGTCGTTTTAATCAAAAAGTTTACTGCTTATCTATTCAATCAAGACTTAAAACCTTTTGTTTAATTATAGTTCCGCTTAACTTAATTTCTTGAGTTTTCAGAATCTCTTAATTAGGTTTCATATAACAAATTATAAAATTATACTTGGTGAATTAATATGTTGTGCCAAGAAACCCATCTACATAAAGGTGTTAAAAAGACTTTCACACTTGATTTTATCCTGATCATTCTTTTTGTTTTAAACTCCATCATTGTTCGAGCCCAGGGGAATGATCTGATTTTTGATCAAATCTTTCTAGAGCAGGGTCTCTCTCAGAGTATAGTAAAATGTATTCTTCAGGATGAAGAAGGTTTTATGTACTTCGGTACTGAGGATGGATTAAATCGATTCGATGGATACACCTTTACAGTTATGAGAAACAATCCCCAAGATATAAATAGCCTTAGCTACAATGATATTAATGCAATGTGTCTCGATAAGGAAGGAAATATCTGGATAGGTACTTTCAATTCGGGACTGAATAAACATAATCCTTATACAAAAAAAATAATACGCTTCACTCACGATCATAATAATATCAATACTATTAGTCATGATAACATAACGACAATTTGTGCTGATAGCTCGGGAATAATTTGGGTGGGTACGGATAATGGATTAAACAAATTAACTCCAAAGGATACAAACAAATCTGAATATTCTATTGAAAGAATTTTACATTTGCCGAGTAATCCTAACACTCTGAGCAATAACTTTATCTATTCTTTAATGCTTGATCTTTCCTCAAACTTATGGGTAGGTACAGAGAACGGACTTAATTTATTAACAAGAGAGAACATTCAATCGCACAAGTTGGAGTTTAGACACTTCAAATCAGAAAACAATAATTCCTTTTCACTTAGTAACAATAGTGTCAGAGTTATGTATCAGGATAGCAATGGTTTAATATGGATAGGAACAGATGGAGGTCTGAACTCAGTTATAAAAAATGAACTGAATGAAATATTAGGATTTAAAAGATATTTAAATATTCCCAATGACTCCAAGAGTTTAAGTCATAAAGAGATTTATGCAATCTGTGAAGATAATTCAGGAAAATTATGGATTGGAACCAACGGTGGTGGATTGAATTTACTCGATACAGATAGAAACACTTTCACAAGATATTTTCACGATCCACTTGATCAACGCTCGCTAAGCTACGATGAAATTAGATCAATATATAAAGACAAATCGGGCACAATGTGGATTGGTACGTATGGAAGCGGAATTGACAAAGTGTCCAGAGGGGCCGGAGAATTTATTCTTTATAAATACAGACCGGACGATCGGAACAGTTTAAGCCATCCTATTGTCTGGTCCATTTACGAAGATAAGGATGGAATTTTATGGATCGGAACCCACGGTGGAGGATTAAATAAATTAGACCGAAAAAACAATAAGTATACTTATTATCAACACAATCCGATTAATCAAAACAGTTTAAGTAACGATATTATCAGAGTTGTATTTGAGGATAGCGAAGGTACTTTTTGGATTGGAACGCATGGTGGAGGTGTAAATAAATTTAATCCTAAAACAAATTTATTTATAGCTTACAGACATAATCAGGATAATCCCAACAGTCTTGCCCTTGACGAAATAAGAAGCATCTATGAAGATAGATCTGGTACGATCTGGATTGGAACCTACGGTCAGGGTTTGGATAAATTTAATAAAGAATCTGAAACCTTTACTCATTTTGTAAATGATCCAAACAATAATCAGAGTCTTAGCAATAATTTTGTTAGAACAATATACGAAGATAAATCTGGAAATCTTTGGATTGGAACAGAGGGAGGTGGCTTAAATCAATTCGAAAAAACAACAAATACTTTTCAAAACTTCAAAGCTGATGTGGATGATTCATCCAGCTTAAACAGTGATTATATTTTTACAATTCACGAAAGTCCGGCAGGCATATTATGGTTGGGGACCTGGGGAGGGGGTCTTAACAGATTTGATATAAAAACTAAAAAGGCTGAGCACTTCACTACAGATGATGGTCTGCCGAGCAATGCAATTTATGGTATTCTCGAAGACGAAAAAGGAAATCTCTGGTTAAGTTCAAACAATGGCATATCAAGATTCAATCCTAGGACAAAATCAATTAATAATTACAATGTTAAAGACGGGCTGCAGAATAATGAGTTTAATGGTGGTTCATATTTTAAAAGCAAAAGTGGTGAAATGTTTTTTGGTGGAATCAACGGCTTTAATTCTTTCTTTCCCAAAAACATAAAAGACAATACATTTGTTCCGCCAACAGTAATTACTTCATTTCAAAAGTTTAATAAAGAAGTTGAATTTGATAAGCCGATCTACTCAATAGATAAAATCGATCTTTCTTATGAAGACTATGTATTCTCATTTGAATTTGCATCTCTTGATTTTTCTGCGCCTGAAAAAAACGTATATGCATACAAAATGGAAGGATTAGATAAGAACTGGATTTTCGCAAATTCTTCAAGAAGATTTGTTACCTATACTACTTTACCTCCCGGTGAATATGTATTCAGGGTTAAAGGTTCTAATAGTGACGGGTTATGGAATGAAACGGGGACTTCTATAAATATTATCATTCACCCACCATTCTGGATGACGTGGTGGTTCAGAGGTCTAATATTATTATTAATTGCACTCGCAGTTTATTTGCTGTATAAGAAAAGAGTAAAAAGCTTAGAAGAAAAAAGGAAAGCCCTGGCAGAAAGACTAGAAGAAAAAACAAAACTTTCTGACGAATTGCAAAATGCTTTATCAGAAGTTGAACGGCTTAAAAATAGATTGGAAGCTGAAAATGTCTACCTTCAAGATGAAATTAAACTACAACATAATTTTGGAAACATAATTACTCAAAGTGAGGAACTTAAAAAGGTACTTCGTAAAGTTGAGCAAGTCTCATCTACCGATGCAACTGTTTTAGTTTTGGGTGAATCAGGAACCGGTAAAGAGCTTTTAGCCCGGGCAATCCATAATATCAGCAACAGGAGTGACAGACCACTTGTAAAAGTTAATTGTTCCGCACTCCCGGCAAATCTTATCGAGAGTGAATTATTCGGACACGAGAAAGGATCATTTACCGGTGCAACATCAAGAAAGATTGGTAGATTTGAACTTGCTGATGGAGGGACAATCTTTCTGGATGAAATTGGTGATTTACCTTTAGAACTTCAGCCCAAAATATTAAGAGTTCTTCAGGAAGGCGAGTTTGAAAGAATTGGTAATCCTAAAACGATAAAGGTTGATGTTAGAATAATAGCTGCAACAAACCGGAACTTAAGTCAGGAAATTAAAAATGGAAATTTTCGTGAAGATCTTTATTACAGGCTGAATGTATTCCCAATAACTATTCCTCCCCTCAGGAAAAGAAAGGAAGATATTTCTCTTTTAGTTAATTACTTTGTAAATAATTTTAGCAAAAAAGTGGGGAAGAAAATCGATACTATCTCACAAAGTATGATTGAAAAATTAACGGAATATAATTGGCCGGGAAATGTTCGTGAGCTCGAAAACATAATAGAGCGTGCAGTGATTACAATTGAAGGAAATAAGCTAACATTGAGTGAAATATTACCTAAAGTAACTTCAACTATTAGTTCAGAGGGAGAATCCAAAACTCTTGAAGAAGTAGAGAGAGAACACATAATTAGAGTTCTAGAAAAAACCAACTGGCAGGTGAGCGGAGATAAAGGAGCTGCTAAAATTTTAGGAATGAAACGCACCACACTCGAAGCCAGAATGAAGAAATTAAACATCGAAAAAGGTTAATTAGCTGCCAGTATTTTGGCATCTGACAATATATTGGCATCATACGATACTATTACTTTAAACATCTTTTATCCTCAACAAACAACCTGACCGTTCATACTTAATTAGACCCGTTCACAACTCAACACAGAAATTGGCAAACCAATTGTATTTCTTTATTAAGAGATCAAATAGAAAGAATTAAAAAAATGCAAGATTTAATTAATTACAAGATGAATGAAAAGAGACTGCTGGCCGAAATTTCTGCAAATTGCAAACCTGCACTGGTTGTAGTTCAAGCTTGTTGGAGTGGAGGATCTCATTTAATGGATTTAATAGTAAATAAGATTGAAGAAGAATTCCTGGATCAGATTAAAGTAATAAGGATTGATTTAGATGTTCACAAAGAATTGTTGAGTCAATTTGGAATAGAGAGTGTACCGGCATTTTTACTTATAAGTAAAGGACAAATAATCGAGATAATAAAAGAGACACTGTCAAGAAAAAGCTTAGAACAAATTGTTCGTAATTTGATTATCAGAAACGGTATTTCAAGCATAGAAATTAATTCCACTAATAGCTGAAATAATAAAATATAATTATTAACAAATTACCAGGAGGTAAATAAAATGATGTATCTTAATAATACCCAACTCGTTTTGGTTCTAACCTTGGTGCTAATATTTTCTTCAATATTAACTGCCAGAGAACCAGCAAAGCCGGCAAAAAATGTTGTCAGTTCATATAACAATTTCACTGTCTTTACAGAGGATAAATTATCACTCATTGAAGACAATTTACTTACAGGAATCAAATCAAAGAATTCAGGATTACAGACTAGTTGTGCCTATTTCCTCGGTGAAATGAAATCGAGCAGGGCAATGATTCCTTTGCTAAGACTTGCAAGAAACGGTGCAACCGAAGAAGCACGAATACTAGCTGGCCTATCACTTTATAAGATAAATTCAAATATAGGTCTATACCAATTAAAGGGACTTTCGGAAAGAGATGAAAGTGAATTGGTTCGCAAAGTATTTGACAGAATCTATAAGAAGTATGTTCGCGATAATTACTCGTTTGAGGAAATGTGAGTTGCAAGATAATTACGAGTTAAAAAAACTGAGCTCAAATCAATTTCTATGCAGAAATTAAACTCGGAAAAATTAAGAGAGATGAGAGTGTTAAGTTAGCCCATCTCTCCTTTTTATTTTGTTAATTAATAATTATATCTAAAGTTCGTATTGCTCAAGGGAAAAATGACTAATTCACAAACTAATCAAGGAATTAAAAATGAAAAAATATTTATCATACCAACTCTTCTTTATACTTCTCTCCTCAACTTATTTAGTTGGACAGAATTTACTTAACGGACCCGAATGTGTTTCTTTTGATTCACTTAATAACAGGTACCTCGTTTCGAATTGGAATAATGGAAGCATTATCGCAATCGATTCAACGGGAAATCATTCCTATTTTAAACAAGGACTCGGTCATGCATTAGGAAATTGTATTGCCGGAAATACATTTTATGTTTCTCTTGGAACGGTGATTTTGGGATTGAATCTGGATAATCCAAATGACACAATAATGTATCTGCCAATTACCGGTACCACCCAGATGGATGGAATGACAGTGGACGATAATAATAATCTTTATGTAGTCGCATCTTATCAAGCTAAAATTTACAAGGTTAATTTACTAAATCAATCGTACTCGGTTTTTGTTTCCTCAGGAGTTTCAGCAAGACCCCAGGATGTTATCTATGACAAAAATTATAACAAGCTATTAATATGTTCCTGGTACGATAACTCACCCATTCAAGCTGTAAAGCTTAATGATTCAACTCTGTCTAATTTGGTAACTACACCAATGGGAAATTGTGATGGTCTGGCATTAGACGAAAAAGGTAATTATTATTTTTCATCTTGGGCCACCAATTCAATTCATATGTATAATACGACATTTACAAATCCACCTGATTTATTTTCAAGCGGGCATAATGGACCTTCTAATTTATGTTTTAATAATAGAGATAACATAATTGCTGTTCCAAATTTTAATTCAAATAAATTAGATTTGATTTCAGTTACTCCGTCATCTGTTGGTGAAAATAATCCGTCACCTTTGGAATTCAAACTTCTTCAGAATTATCCGAACCCATTTAATCCGACTACAACAATTAAATACTGGGTTCCAGAATTAAAATTTGTTACACTTAAAGTATATGATGTCTTAGGAAATGAGGTTACAACATTAGTTGAAGAAGAACAATCAGCAGGAAGTTATGAAGTGGAATTCAATGCAATCAATTTATCAAGTGGAATATATTTCTATCAACTAAAATCAATTGATATATCTAAAGGGACAGCAAGCTATGTGAGTACAAAAAAACTTAGCTTAATCAAATAGTGAATTGTCACAGGCAAATATGGTTAAACCTTTTTCATTGAAAAGAAATTTAAATAGAAAAGATAAAATCAATAATTACCATTGGAGAATAAAATGAAAAGCATCATTATTATAATTTCCTGTCTGCTGGTTAGTTTTCCTGCTTCGAGCCAAAACCTGTTGAATAATCCCGAGAGTGCGGTGTATGATTCACTTCACTTTCGATATCTGGTTTCAAATTGGGCAGACGGAAGCATAGTCCAAATCGATAATAACGGAAATCAAAGTTACTTCGTAACTGGACATGGAAGTATAAATGGAATCTACATTACACAGAATAAGGTTTTTGCTGGTTGCAGTACTAAAGTAAAAGGATTTGATCTCGACACTAAAGAATTGATAATGGATTTGGCAATTCTCGGAGCCATTAACCTTAATGATGTAACAGCGGATAATGCGGGTAATTTATACGTAACCGATTTCAATAAGAGAGAAATAATTAAGATAAATATTGAAAATCAAACATACTCAACTTTTGTCACTAGTTTAACTTTGCAACCAAATGGAATTTTATTCGATGATCCGAATGATCGGTTATTGCTTTGTTCGTTTGGATATAACATACCTATCCTGAAGATAAGCCTTGAAGACTCCTCGGTTTCCGTATTAGCAAACACAACACTTGCTCAGTGTGATGGGTTCACTAAGGATGATTTTGGTAATTACTACATTTCATCCTGGGCAACCAAATCCATATACAGATTTAATTCAAGTTTCGACAATCCACCTGAACTGTTTTATACTAATTCTCAGGCTCCTGTAGATTTATCATATAATAGTGTTGATGAAATCCTGATTGCACCGATCATGTTTTTGAATACGATGGTGCTTATTCCGATAAGTCCTGTGTCGGTGGATGATAATAATGAGTTACAGGAGAAACCAGAATTGAACCAGAATTACCCGAATCCATTTAATCCAAAAACGACAATTAATTACACAGCACCGCAACAAGGTTTTGTTTCCTTAAAAGTATTTAATGTGCTAGGAAAAGAAATTTTAACTCTAGTAAATGAAGAAAAACCTGCGGGAAGTTATAACACTGAATGGAATGCAAAAGGACTGCCAAGCGGAATTTATTTTTACAAAATTCAAGCGGGGAATTTTACTGAGACTAAAAAGATGGTGTTAATGAAATAAAAAACACTAAAGCATTTTTTTTCAAAAATAGTAGGAGATACAATTATGACAAAGAAAATGGAAATACTGACTGGGTGGATAATTACCATTTCAATAATGGTTTTTTTTAGCTGCCTTAAATTAGATTTTGCCCAGCAAATTGACGACATTGTGTTAGGTAAAACAATTGAATTCAATTCTAAAATCTTAAATGAAAAACGTGAAATTTTAATTTACAAACCAGCTGGTTATGAAGAATCGAACGTAATGTTTCCGACACTTTACATAATCGATGGTGCAGAGAATTTTTTTATAGCAACTGCCATAGTAAACTTTCTTTCTCGCAGCGGGCAAATACCACAAATGGTCGTTGTTGGAATTCCTAATGTAAATAGAAATCTGGACTTATCACCATCTATTATACAGGGAACTTCTAATCCGGGTGGAGGAAATAATTTTCTGAATTTCTTTCAAAAGGAATTGATTCCTTATGTTGATGAAACATACAAAACAACTAACTACAGAATTCTTTTTGGCCATTCTTTGGGGGGTGTATTTGCCACTTATACAATGATTAGCAAGCCTGAACTGTTTAATGCTTTTATTGCGGCAAGTCCATATTTAGCGTATGATAATTGGTATGTCATCAACGAAGCAGAATCAAAGTGGGCAGATCCCTTAAACTTTGAAAGACAATTATTTATTACATTAGGTAATGAACCTGCATATCATGAAAGTCTTGATAAATTTATTTCATTACTTGAAGATAACACAAAAACGCTAAGATGGGTTTATCAAATATTTAATGATGAAACACATGGCTCTATTCCTGTCATTTCTATATTAAAAGGTCTCAGATATATTTATTCTGATTTTCAATTATCAATGGAAACTGCCTTGCTAGGTCCTGAAGCAATTCTGAAACATTATTCATTAGTGCAGTCAAAGTACAATTATACAATGGATATATCAGAAGCCACATTTAATGTTATTGGATATAGTTTATTACAAAATGGAGAAATTGATAAAGCAATAGAAATGTTTGAATACAATGTAGAGCTGTACCCTGAGTCAGCAAATGTTTATGACAGCCTTGCTGAAGCATTAGAACAAACTGGAAAGATTAAAGAAGCTGCTGAAAATTATGAGACGGCAGTAAAAATTGGCAAAAAAATAAACGATCCTAATCTTATAATATTTGAAAGAAATTTAGCAAGGGTACAAGAAGAAGCGGAATAAAATACTCTAGATAAGATTTAATTTTAATATTTATTACTGATTCTAATTTAATGATATAAAAGTCTGGTCTAACAAAATAATCTATCGGAAAAAGATGAGGAAGCAGCGGTAAAAGAGATTCGCTAACATTGCTGATTAAAAAATTACCCATACTCTTAGTAATATTATTTCCTAAAAATAATCGTGGAGGATTAAATGATATTAATTGATTTTTTTATGATTATTGGGGCTCTGTCAGTGATATGGAATATTTCAACCACAATTTTCATTTATGAGGACTTACGCATGAGAAATATGAAAGTAAACTTTGTACTTCTTAGATTATTCGTACCAAAATATGTCACTCAGCATAGATTGATCACTTTAAAAGAAAACGGTAAAATAGGCTAACTATTTTATCACTGGATTGTTTCGATTAATACAGTCTTATGTTCTACCATCCTGATCTTTATTATAGCGTTATTATTTGATTTGTTATAGAAATAAAAAAGAAGGTATTAATGAAATAAAATTCTTTTTTGAATTTGTACACACTTTAGTGTACAATTAAGCATTAATTAAAAAAAGCGTTTGATTTCAGAGATTAAATAAAGAAGGTCAACCATTTTGTAATCAGCCGAATGAAATTGTAATTCTTCCATATTTAAATTTTATAAGATAATAATTTATAAGTTTATCAGTGCGTACGTAGAATCTCGTATTCCTACTCCAAGGCCAAATAATTTCAATTTTTGGCTGAAATAAAACTATTTATCAACCTACTCACAAAAACTATCCAATAATTAATAAGGATAAAGAAGAAAAAACAAGAAATTGCTATTCAGAACGCGTAGCTGCAGAATGATATAAATATGTCCGTGACCCCTTATATTATAGGAAGTTAGCGGAGAGTCAGGGACGTTCCACCGTATCGGGAAAGCTTTGAAATTTAACTAAAAACGAATCATTTTTTAGAATATCTCCAAAAAATCTCCATCTTTTTTAAACTTAATCATTTTTATTACTAATATAATAATTTTTTAAGTAGGGGGATGTTTAAGTGAAATGGGCAGTTCAGAAATTAAAAAAATCCCACTCAACCTTAGCTAAGTGGGATTGAAAAAGGGAATAGTATTTCGAAAATTTTTACTTCATCAAGATCATCTTTTTTGTCTCAACAAAAGAACCTGCTTGAAGCTGATAGAAATAAACTCCACTATGTAAATTCTCAGCATTGAATTCAACCTCATATTTACCTGCTGATTTATTTTCATTGACTAGCGTTGCGACTTCACACCCGAGCAAGTCAAAGACTTTGAGAGTGACATTACCTCCAACTGGTAACTGATAACTAATCACCGTGGAAGGATTAAATGGATTTGGAAAATTTTGTTCAAGCGAGAATACCAATGGTGCGGTTACTTCTACTTCAACTTCCTGTGAATATTCAAAGCTGCCATCAAAATCAATTTGCTTTAATCTATAAGTGTAGTT
>Ga0105107_10001623_pt1 | contig 14647 bp, 13 predicted proteins | sample PPLLaktember2015_6_FD_79335 | JGI IMG/M metagenome (GOLD analysis project Ga0105107, IMG submission 79335) | Freshwater sediment microbial communities from Prairie Pothole Lake near Jamestown, North Dakota, USA - PPLs Lake P8 Core (1) Depth... | ecosystem: Environmental > Aquatic > Freshwater >...
GCCTTGTTCAAGAAGGTCCTCATCGCCAACCGCGGGGAGATCGCCCTGCGGATCGTGCGCGCGTGCCACGAGCTGGGCGTACAGACGGTCGCCGTCTACTCGGAGGCCGATCGCGAGTCGCTGCACGTGCGCTTCGCGGACGAGGACGTGTGCATCGGACCGCCATCCGCGGCCGAGAGCTACCTGAACATCCCCCGCATCATCGCCGCCGCGGAGGTCACCGGCGCCGAGGCCATCCATCCTGGCTACGGCTTCCTCGCCGAGAACGCGGAGTTCAGCGAAATCTGTGCGCGCTCGGGCATCACGTTCATCGGGCCGACGCCCGATCAGATCCGCGCGATGGGCGACAAGGCCACCGCGCGTCGCATGATGATCGCCGCCGGCGTTCCCACCGTGCCGGGCACGCCCGGCGTGATCGACGACCTCGACGACGCGATGGCCGCGGCGGAGGAGATCGGCTACCCGATCATGATCAAGGCGTCGGCGGGCGGTGGCGGCAAAGGAATGCGGGTCGCCGAGAGCGAGCAGTCGTTCGCGAAGTCCTTCGCGACTGCGCAGGCCGAAGCTCGCGCCGCGTTCGGCAACCCCGGCGTCTACCTGGAGCGGTGTCTCATCCGCCCGCGCCACGTCGAGATCCAGGTGTTCGGCGACCAACACGGGCGCGTGATGCACTTCGGCGAGCGTGAGTGCCCGATCCAACGGCGCCACCAGAAGCTCGTCGAGGAAGCGCCGTCCCCCGCGCTCACGCCTCAGCTGCGCGCAGCGATGGGCAAGGCGGCCGTGAAGGCCGCGAAGTCGATCGAATACGTCGGCGCTGGAACCATCGAGTTCCTACTCGATCACGATCGTTCGTTCTACTTCATGGAGATGAACACGCGGATCCAGGTCGAGCACCCCGTCACCGAGGTGACCACCGGGATCGACCTGCTGAAGGAGCAGATCCGCGTCGCGGCCGGCGAGCCGCTCGACGCACCGGAGGAAGTCAAACATCGCCTGCACGCGATCGAGTTCCGTGTGAACGCCGAGGACCCCGATCGCAACTTCGCGCCCGCGCCCGGCAAGATCACCACCTTCCACCCGCCCGGGGGGCCGGGCGTGCGGCTGGATACGCACGTCTACGCAGGTTACACGGTGCCCCGTCACTACGATTCGCTGCTCGCCAAGCTCATCGTCAGCGGGAATACGCGCGACGAGGCGATCGTGCGGGCACGACACGTGCTGGATCAGTTCATCATCGAGGGGATTCCGACCACGCTGCCGTTCCTCCGCCGAATCGTGGACGACGACGCGTTCGTACGGGGTGACGTGGATACGGGATTCGTCGCCCGCATGATGGCGGAAGAGAGCGCGCGTGCGTGAAGACATGAGGATCGACACCTACTTCACCGTCGAAGAGCTGGATCCGGCCACGCTGGAGTCCGCCACGGTCGTCGTCGTGGACGTCGTGCGCGCGACCACGACGCTGGTCGAGGCGCTCGCCAACGGCGCGCGCGGCATCTATGCCACGGCTTCGACGGAAGAAGCGGTCAAGCTCGCCCAATCCCTCGGCCGCGAGGACACGCTTCTGTGCGGCGAGCGTAAGGGCTCCAAGGTGGCGGGCTTCGACCTGGGCAACTCCCCGCGCGAGTTCACGCGGGCCGCCGTCGAGGGCAAGCGGCTCGTGATGAGCACGACGAACGGAACCCGGGCGCTGGCGAAGGGTCAGCACGGTGCCCGACTGCTGACCTGCGCGTTCACGAACCTGAGCGCGGTGGCGCGCGCCGTGGAGGACGCCGAGCGGGTCGTGGTGCTCTGCGCCGGCCGCGAGGGTCGCTTCACGTTGGACGACGCTCTCTGCGCGGGTCATCTCGTGCGGTTGGTTCAGGGGGATCGCGACCTCGCGATGAACGACGCGTCGCAGGCGGCCGCCGCTTGGGCAGGCTTCCGCAAGCCGACGCGGAAGTTCCTGGAGGCGACCGACGGGGGGAGCGCGCTGGTGGAGATCGGCCTGGGAGACGATCTGGACGTCTGCGCCGAGGTCGATCGACACGACATCGTCGCCGAAATGCGCAATCAGGCGATCATCCGGGCGGGAGAGTGACCCCCGAGCGGCAGGGCGAGGCCGGAATGGTGAACGAGGAGCAAAGACGCGAGATCGGAGGGGTGGCGCTCCTCGCGCTGGCGCTTTTCCTGCTGCTCGCGCTCCTTCCTCCTTCCTTGCTCGGCAGTCTCGGGGCCGCCTGGTTCCCCTCTGGGAACATGATGGGCCCGGCCGGCCGGCTCATGAAGCAGGGTCTCGCCGTGACGTTCGGCGCGTCGATGTTCCTCGCGCCCGCGCTCTTCGTGATCGGGGGGCTCAAGGCCGGCGGCTGGCTGCCCGCCGACCGAGCCAATCGGCTCGTCCTGCTCGACGTCGGGCTGCTGGTGCTGGTGCCCACGCTGCTCTGGGTGGTGATGGGGACGGAGCTCGCCGCGGGCTGGCTCGGCGAAGCGCTCGGCGCGCCGCTGCTCACGATGGTGGGGAGCCTCGGCGCGGTGCTCATCACCGGTGTCGGGCTCGTGGTGCTGTCGGTCGGCACGCTCGGCTGGAACCCCCTCCGCTCGGTCGGAAAGGGGGTCATCGCCGGTGGAGACGCGGCGAGTCGCACGGCCCGCGCGCTGTCGGACACGCTGTTGGAGAAGGGGAGGGAGCTCACCACGTACCGGAGCGAGAGGCCCGAAGAGATCGACGCCGAGGAGGCGACGGCCGCGGCCGTGCCGCTCCCGGGGCTCGAGCCGGAGTGGATGGAGGCGCAGCCGCGAGCCGAGCCCCGGCCGGTCGTACCTGCGGCGGCCGTCGTCGTTTCGCCGCCGCCCAGCGTTCCCGTGCGCCCCGCGCTCGAGGATGTCGCGCCGCTCGCCGAAGGGTCGGCCGAAGAATCCGCCGCCGATCAGCAGGAGGTGGCCGAGACGGATGACGTCGCGGAGCAGGCCGCGGAGCACGTGGCCGAGAAGGCCGAGCAGATGGCGCTCTTCGACCACGAGATGCCACCCGTCGATTTGCTGAGCGCGCCCGAGCATGTCGACCGCGAGAGCATGGACCGGCAGCTCGACGAGCTCGGCAAGGTCCTCGTCGAGAAGCTTCGCACGTTCAACGTCGAGAGCGAGCTGGGCGGACGCACGACGGGCCCGATGGTGACGCAGTTCGAGGTGATCCCCGCGCCCGGCGTGAAGGTCAACCGGATCGCGAACCTGGACGCCGACCTCGCGCTCGCGATGAAGGCGCACGCGATCCGCATCGTGGCACCGATCCCCGGCAAGGGCGCGGTCGGCGTCGAGATCCCGAACCCGCGCCCCGAGATCGTGAACCTGCGGGAGATCCTGGAGACGCCCGCGTTCCGGAGCGCCAAGGGCGAGCTGCCGCTCGCGCTCGGGAAGGACCTGAACGGCCGCCCCTACGTGACCGCCCTGGAGGCGATGCCGCATGTGCTCATCGCGGGCGCGACGGGCTCGGGCAAGTCGGTCTGCCTGAACACCATCGTGACGAGCCTGGTCTACAAGCACACGCCCGAGACGCTCCGGTTGCTGATGATCGACCCGAAGATGGTCGAGCTGTCCGTGTATTCGCGGCTCCCCCACCTGCGGCACAACGTCGTCACCGACCCCCGCGACGCGGCCGGTGTACTCAAGTGGGCGGTGCTGGAGATGGCGCGTAGGTACGAGCTCCTGAAAGCCAACTACGTGCGGTCGATCCAGGAGTTCAACCGCAAGGTACGCGCCGGCAAGCCGCTGAAGCGTGTCGAACCGAAGGGAGCTGAAGGGGACGAGAACCGCTGGATCTATACGGACGGCGTGCTGCCCTACATCGTCGTCGTGGTCGACGAGCTCGCCGACCTCATGATGACCGTGCAGAACGAGATCGAGAAGCCGCTGACGCAGCTCGCGCAGAAGGCGCGCGCGATCGGGATCCATCTGATCGTTGCGACGCAGCGACCCTCGGTGAACGTCATCACCGGTCTCATCAAGGCGAACTTCCCCACGCGCATCGCGTTCCGCGTGGCGTCCAAGACCGACTCCCGCACGATCCTGGACCAGAACGGCGCCGACGCGCTGCTCGGCAACGGCGACATGCTCTTCCTGCCGCCCGGCCGCAGCGACCCCGTGCGCATCCAGGGAGCCTACCTGCCGACCGAGGACACGGAGCGGCTGATGAGCTGGTACGTCGAGCTGCTCGAGCGGCACGGCGTGAGCGAGCCGGTGCCCGAGCGCGAAGCTCTGGAGACGGACATCCTCGATGAGCTGCGCGACCTGGAGGCGGAAGTCGCCGAAGCGGAGCCCGAGGAGATCAAAGGCGACTGGGACGAGCTCTTCCGCTCGGCCGCCGAGATCTGCATCCAGAACGGCGGCGGCTCGACCTCGCTGCTGCAGCGCCGTCTCAGCATCGGGTACGGCAGAGCCGCCCGCATCGTCGATCAGCTCCAGGACGCTGGCGTGCTGGGGCCATCCGAGGGCGCGAAGGGTAGAGAGGTGCTGATGGGCCTGGACGAGCTGGAAGCCATGTTCGGAGGGAGGCGCTGATGCGCCGGATCACGAGGGGTCTGAGTGGTGCGCTTCTGGCCGCGGTCTGCGGAGTGCAGGCGGCATCGGCGCAGGACGGCGGTCAGAACGAAGGTATGGCGTTGCTCGAGGAGGCGGCCGCTCGTTACGCGCGCGTCTCGACGCTCTGCGCAGACTTCGTGCAAAGCCTCGTGGTGCCGCTGCTCGAGCAGGAGCGGACCGCGAACGGACGCCTCTGCCAAGCGCGCCCGAACCTGTTTGCGATGCGCTTCACGGAACCGGCGGGCGACGTGGTCGTGATCGACGGTACGACGTTCTGGTACTACCTCCCGAGCAGCGATCCCCGGCAGGCGTTTCGCGCGCCGGCGGAGCGCGCGGGCGGCCAGGACTTCCACCGCGAGTTCCTCGAGAACCCGCGGAGCAAGTACACCGTCACGTACGAGGGCGAGGAGCAGGTCGAGGGCGCGAGAACGCACCGGCTGCGCCTCATTCCTCGTGCGCGCGCCTCCTACCGGGCCGCCGTGCTCTGGCTGGAGGATGGGACGTCGTTGCTACGACAGATCCGCGTCGAAGAGGAGAACGGCAATCGCCGGACGATCACGTTGAGCCGTATCGAGTTCGACGTCACGGTACCTACGGGCTTCTTCACGTTCACGCCCCCGGCCGGTGTCACGACGCTCGACGTGCAGCGGTGAGTCAGCAGTGAGCCGGAAGTGAGCCAATGTTGAGCGAGCACCGTTGAAGGCGAGTACCCGTAGTCTTCCGGTCTTCCCGATATCACCTGCGCCGGTCCGCCCCGGCGTGTCGCGCGACGTGGTCGCGTCCCACCATGCGTACGAGCCGGTGGGAGACGCGCGCGGCGTGCGCGTCGCGCTGATCACGCTCGGCTGCGACAAGAACACCGTCGATTCGGAGCGCATGCTCGCCACGCTCGTCGGGCAAGGCGCGCACATCTCACCCGAAGTGGAAGGCGCCGACGTGGTGATCGTGAACACCTGCGGCTTCATCCAGGCGGCCAAGGAGCAGTCGATCGAGACGATTCTGGAAGCCTGCGACGCGAAGTCGAAGCGCGGCGGGCCGTCGGCGGTCGTCGCGGTGGGATGTCTCGTCGAGCGGCACGGCGCGGAGCTCGCCGCGGAGATCCCCGAGGTCGACCTCTACCTCGGGCTGAGCGATCTCCCGCGTCTGGTGCCCGAGCTGCGCAGCCGCGGCTACCTCGCCGAGGCCGCAGCGGCCGTCCCGCTGATGGAACGCCCGCTGCGCGTGCTCTCGACCGCGACCCCGCACACGTCGTACCTCAAGATCAGCGAGGGCTGCGACCACACGTGCGCGTTCTGCGCCATCCCGCTGATGAGAGGGCTCCATCGCTCGCATCCCGTGGACGAGCTCGTCCGCGAGGCGGCCGGCCTCGGCGCGGCCGGCGTGAAGGAGCTCAACATCGTGTCGCAGGATACGACGTGGTACGGACGTGATCTCCGCCGCCGTGACGCCTCGGCTCCGCTGCTTCCCGACCTGCTCCGCGCGCTGCTCGACGGTACGGACGTGCCCTGGTACCGGCTCTTCTACATGTACCCGTCCGGCATCACTCGCGAGATGGTGGAGCTGATCGCGACCGAGCCGCGCATCCTGCCGTACCTCGACGTGCCGTTGCAGCACGGGAGCGACCGCATCCTCGCCCTCATGAGGCGGCCGGAACGGCGCGCGACCATCCTGGAGCGAGTCGCCTGGCTCCGCGATGCGGTTCCCGACCTCACTCTCCGCACGACCGTGATCGTCGGGTTCCCCGGCGAGACTGACGAGGACTTTCGCGAGCTGCTGGACCTTCTCGACGAGATCGCCTTCGACCGGGTCGGCGCGTTCGCGTACTCGCTCGAGGAAGGCACCCGCGCGGCCGATCTCCCCGAACAGGTATCGGAGTCGTTGGCGCGCGAGCGACTGGAGGAGCTCATGGAAGCGCAGCGGGCGATCTCGTTCGAGAAGAACGAGGCAGCGATCGGGCGCGTCGTCGAAGCGCTCGTGGACGAGACCGTCTCGGACGACGGCGAATACGTCGCGGTCGCCCGCACGCGGGCCCAAGCTCTCGACATCGACGGGGTCACGCACGTCCGCGGCCCGGCGGAGGTGGACACGGGGAGCATCGTCGAAGTACACATCGTGGACGCGCTCGATTACGATCTCGTGGCCGAGGTCGCCACGGCCTGACGGAATTTCCGGAGCGAGGGAGGGGGCAGCATGTCGGTACCGGTGCGCGCAATCCTGAGCATGGCCGCATGCGCCCTGCTGCTCGCGCCCGCGGGCGGAGCCGGACAGGACCTGGCCGATCTGGACTACGAGAATCTCGGATTTCGGGGCTTCGGTATCGACTGGGGCTACCTCTGGCCAAGCCGCATCGAGCGAGCGGGTAGCGTCGGCATACGGATCGACATGGGATACGCCGGTCCGGGCCTTCGCATCATGCCGACCGTGAACTACTGGTCGTCTCCGCTCCAGCAGGGGGAGATCACCGAGCTCGAGGACCGCATCGAGGCCCTCATCACCGAGCAGTCCGGGGCCCCGTCACCCGATCTCGATTTGGGCACGATCCGCTGGCGCGACGTCGCCGTGGGCGTGGACGCGCACGTTGTGTGGGACTCGCTGCTCGACCTGCTGACCTACGGAGGCATCGGGGTCACGGCGCACGTGCTCGACGGGGACGGCGACGCGATCGCCGGGACCTTCATCGACGACCTCCTCGACTCGGTGACCGCCGGCTTCAACCTGCACTTCGGGATGGAGTATCCGGTCACCGAACGCTTCCGGATCTACGGCCTGTCGAAGTACGAGGTGATGAGCGATCTCCAGTACTTCACGGTCCGTGCGGGATGGCAGATCATGACCGGACCGAACGCGCCCGGCGAGGGTCGATGAGCGACGGCCATCCGGTCAGGGTGGGCGTGATCGGGACGGGTGCCATCAGTCAGGTGGTGCACGTGCCTATTTTTGCCGAGCGCGAGGATGTGGAGCTGGTCGCGCTGGCCGACGCGGACCTGCACAAGGCCGAGTCGCTGTCGCGGCGTTTCAAAGTCCCGAGCGTCTGCGACACCGACACGCTGATCGCCCGGGACGACATCGATGCCGTGGTGTTGTGCACGCCCAATCACCTCCACGAGGAGATGGCCATCGCGGCTCTGGACGCCGGCAAGCACGTGTTCGTGGAGCGGCCGCTGGCCACCACCTCGAAAGGCGCCGCGCGGGTGATCGAAGCCGCGGAGCGCGCCGGTCGCGTTCTCGTCGCCGGTATGCCGCACCGGTTCCGGCCGGGCGTGGTGGCCCTGCGGAACTTCATCGCCGGCGGCGAGCTCGGCGACGTGTATGCCGTGCGTGGCAGCTGGATGACGCGTCTGATGCCCGGCCCGCGGCATACCTGGCGCTACGACCGCGCGGCGGGCGGCGGCGCGTTGGTGGATCTCGGCGTGCCGGCGCTCGACCTGTGCATGTGGATCATCGGGTATCCTCGGATGAAGCGGGTCTCCTGCGTCACCTCTCCCAGGGGATCCGGGGCCGAGGACGCCGCGACGCTGCTGGCCGAGAGCGAGGACGGGGTCGCGCTGTCGCTCGAGGTGAGCAACCGCCTGTTCGCCGGGGACGATCGTTACTTCGCGCGGGTGATGGGCACCGAGGGCTCGGGGTCGCTGCCGCCGCTCGAGGTCTACAAGCAGCTCGGCGGGCGGCCGATCGAGGTCACTCCGCGGCAACCCCGACCGAGCGGGGGAGAGAACCCCTACACGAACGCCTACCGGCGGCTGCTCGACGACTTCGTCCAAAGCGTCGCGGGGCGTAGCGCGGTCGCGTTGCCGCACGAGCAGGTCGCGTTGATGGAGCTGATCGAGGCCGCGTACCGCGCGGCCGAGCTAGGCCGAGAGGTGGAGCTATAAGGACGCGGTTCGCTGCAGTGAAGGCGCTGCTCGTGCCGCGACGCGGCGAGCGACTGGTGCCCGCGGTGTCCGCGGTGCTCCTCGCGCTCTCGTACCCGCCACTGCACCTGCTCGTCCCTCCGTTCGTGGGTCTCGTTCCGTTCGCGCTCTGGGTGTACGCGCTGCCGGCCGACGCCGAGGGACGGCAGGCTGCCGTGCGCGGCTCCGTCATGTTCGGGCTGATTCACTTCGGGATCGTCTTCTATTGGATCCTCGTCGCGCTGATCTGGTTCACCAGCCTGGCGATCCTCGCGTTCGTGGCGTCCATGCTCGGCCTGATCGGGATCGCGGTGCTCTTCGGTTGGGTGCTGCACCGAGCGGTCCACGGGGTGCGCGTCCCCCTGTGGATCGCCCTCCCGATCGCGTGGGTGGGCTCCGAATGGGTGCGAGCCCATCTCCCGAGCACGATCGCGTTCCCATGGCTCGACCTCGGCACGTCGCTGACGGGCTTTCCCCGCCTCGTCGGGATCGCCGAGCTGGTGGGCACCCGCGGTGTGTCGTTCTGGATCGCCATGGTGAACGGGCTGATCGCGATGGTCATCCTGCGGATCCGCGAGAAGAGGCCCGTCGCGTTGCCCGTCATCGCGACTGCCGTCGTGGTGGCCGCACCGATGACCTGGGGCGTCTGGCGGGCCGGCGTGCTCCCCGTTCGTGAGGCCGCGACGGTCACCGTCGTGCAGCCGAACATTCCGGAGCACATCAAGCTCGATCCCGTTGCCGGGCTGGACAGCACGTACGCCTCGCTCATTCGCCTGCTTCCGAACCTGGGCACCGGCTACAACGATCTGGTCGTGCTCCCGGAGGTCGTCCTGCGGATCTTCCCCCAGGCCGACATCCACGACGGATGGGTGGAGCCGCTGCGCTCCTGGTCCGGTTACGCGAGGTCGGCGTTCCTGATGGGCGGGCTCGGCTACGAGGGCGAGCTCCAGACGGGCCGTTACACGCCGTACAACTCGGCGTTCGTGGTCGATTCCCTCGGCGTCTGGGATTGGCGTTACGACAAGCGCTACCTCGTCCCCTTCGTCGAGAGGGTGCCGTTGGTGCCGCCCGAGTGGTTCACCGGCCTCCAGTACTTCGGCGGGTTCGGCGTGGGACAGGGATGGCCCTTGGCCCACGTGAACGGCACCGACTACGGCGTTCTCATCTGCTACGAGTCCTCCTATCCGGAGGGGTCGAGGCAATTCCGGCTGGCCGGTGCGGATGTGCTGGTCAACATCACCAACGACGCCTGGTACGGACGAGAGCCGCTCTACGCGCGCACGACGGCGCTGTGGCAGCACCCCGCGCACATGGTGATGCGGGCGATCGAGAACCGGACGGGAGTGGCCCGGGCGGCGAACACCGGGATCTCCATGTTCATCGACCCCGTGGGACGGGTGTACAACGCCACCAACCTGTTCGAGGCGGACATCCGGAGCGACGTGGTGCGCACCACGGACGTGCTCACGTTCTACACGCGTTTCGGGGACCTGAGCGGAAAAGGCGCGGCGGCTGCGGCGCTGATCCTGGTGCTCGCCTCGTACCGGCTGGCCCGGAAGCCCTCCGCCACCACGCCAGAAGCCTGACGGAGGGACGCTAGCGCCCCGGCGGGCAGATCGTCGGAATCACTTCGCGCTTGTTACGCCTGTACACCGCGAAGTCCTCACGATCGACGGTCACGACAGGATGGCGCGGGTTCATCTCGCTCAGCCGGATCAGGCAGAGATCGGCGAGGTCGGGCTCACGGTCCGCGTATCGAATCGCCAGCGCCTCGAGCTCCGTGGCGTGGTCGGCGCACTGCATCGCGACGCGCGCGAGCCCCTCACGCACCAAGGCCAGAACCAACGCCGAATCCCGCAGATGGAAGGCGGCCTCCGCCAATACCGCCTCGCACGTCAGCAGCGGCTCGTCCACCTGCTCGGCGATCGAGACGGCCCAGTCGTGATGCAGGTCGTTCCGGTTGGCGAACGCGACGAGAAAGCCGGTGTCGGCGATGCCCTTCACGATCGCGAGAAGCCGCGGCGTGTGGACAGGTCGTGCGGCCCCTTCGCGGTTCCCGCGAGCGCCATGAATCGCCGCTCGGAAGTCGCCATCGCCTTGTCCAGCTGCTCCCGTACGATGTGGCTCTGTGGGACGCCCGCGCGCTCGGCGGTCGAGCGGAGCCACTCTGCCTGGCGGCGAGTAAGACGTATCGTCATCGTATGACTCATATGGCAAATATGTAATACAGCATCCGTGCCCGCAAGCAGGGGCCACACGCAAGAATCCCTCGCCGGAACGGGCCTCGGAATGTCTGGACGGGACGCCGCCCCCGGCGTGTTCTCCCTAGACCCCCCGCGGCGCCGAGCTTAGGTTTTCCGGCTGCTGCGCACGGTAGACGCCGGGGTTTTCTTTCGGCGGTCCGGCGACCGCAGCCTCACAACCATGGTGGGAGCAGGACATGAAGCAGGGCATTCATCCCGAGTACAAGACCGCGAACGTGGTTTGTGCCTGCGGGAACCGGTTCGAGACGATGGCGACGGTCCCGGAGATCCACGTCGATATCTGCGCGGTTTGCCATCCGTTCTACACGGGCAAGCAGCGGCTCGTCGACACGGCTGGACGCGTCGATCGCTTCAAGAAGAAGTACGAGAGCGCCGAGAGCAGGTGAGGGAACCGGTCGGGCCGCGACTAGGTCCCGACGTCACCTTCCGGCCGAGCGAGCCCGGCCGCGGCCCCGCGGCTGATGAAACCCGCCCCTCTCGATCCCAAGCTGGAGCAACGCCTCGGCGAAGCGGAACGGCGCTTCACCGAGGTGAACGACGCCCTCGCCAGCCCGCAGGTCCTCTCCAGCCCGGAGCGCCTTCGCGCGCTCGGACAGGAGCGGGCGCATCTCGAGCCGATCGTCGCGGCGGGCGAGAAGCTGCGCGCCGCTCTCGAAGAGCTGCACGGCGCGGCGGGGCTGCTCGAGGAGTCGGACGACCCCGACATGCGCCAGCTGGCCGAGGTGGAGGTAGGGCGCCTCGAGCCGAGCATCGAGACGCTGACCGGCGAGCTGCGTGAGCTCCTCGTCCCGCACGATCCGCTCGGCGACCGGGCGGCCGTGGTCGAGATCCGCGCCGGAACCGGGGGTGACGAGGCCGGGCTCTTCGCCGCGGACCTCATGGAGATGTACCGCCGGCTCTCGGAGCGTCAGGGGTGGACGATCGAGCTCATGAGCCTCTCGGAAGGCATCCCCGGGTCGATCAAGGAAGCCATCTTCACGGTTCGTGGCCGCGGCGCCTACGGGAAGCTCCGCTACGAATCAGGCGTGCACCGCGTGCAGCGCGTCCCGGCCACCGAGGCGCAGGGCCGCATCCACACCTCCGCCGCCACCGTCGCCGTCTTGCCGGAGGCCGAGGAGGTGGATCTCCAGATCGATCCCAACGATCTGCGGATCGACGTCTACCGCTCCTCGGGACCGGGCGGCCAGTCGGTGAACACGACGGACTCGGCCGTGCGCATCACGCACCTGCCGAGCGGGCTCGTGGTCACCTGCCAGGACGAGAAGTCCCAGCACAAGAACAAGGCGAAGGCGCTCAAGGTGCTCAGAAGCCGGCTCCTCGATCAGATGATCGCCGAGCGGGAGGCCGAGCGCGCACGCGAGCGGAAGACGCAGGTGGGCACCGGGGATCGGTCCGCCAAGATCCGGACGTACAATTTCCCGCAGAATCGCGTCACCGACCACCGCATCGGGCTCACGCTGCACAAGCTCGGCGAGGTGCTCAACGGCGATCTCCGGGAGCTGATGGACGCGCTGCGGCTCGCGGAGGAGGAAGAGCGGTTGGGCGCGGAGAGCGCCGACGGAAGCGGCGCGTGAGCGGCCTCACCGGAACGAGCGCCTCGTCGGAGACGTGGACCGTGCTCCGCACGATGCTATGGAGTGCGGATTACCTGAAGTCGAAGGGGATCGAGAGCCCTCGCCTGGACGCGGAGCACATCCTCGCGCACGTCCTGGGGGTCGGCCGTCTCGAGATGTACCTCCAGCACGAGCGGCCGCTGACGTCCGGCGAGCTCGACGCCTTCCGCCCGCTCCTCAAGCGCCGCGCGAAGCGAGAGCCGCTCCAATACGTGCTCGGCCGCCAGTCATTCCGGTCGCTCGAGATCGAGGTGGGACCGGCCGTGCTGATTCCGCGACCGGAGACCGAGAGCCTCGTCGAGGAAGTGCTCGGGTGGGCGCGCGCGCGCGCCGGCGACGACCCCACCCTGCTCGGTCTCGACGTCGGCACGGGCTCGGGCGCGATCGCGCTCTCGCTGCTCGCCGAAGGGCCCTTCGCTCGCTTCGTCGGGGTCGACGTCTCGCCGGACGCCGTCGAGACGGCGCGGCGAAACGCGGAGGCCCACGGGCTGCAAACCCGCTTCGAGACGCGGATCGGCGCCACCTTCACGGCCGTGGCAACCGGTGAGCGCTTCGACGCGATCGTATCGAATCCGCCCTACGTCGCCGAGGGCCAGCGCGCGGACTTGGCTCCCGAGATCGTTGACTGGGAGCCCGGCGTGGCTCTCTTTGGCGGTGCCGACGGGCTCGAGGTGATTCGCGAGATCGCGCGGGGCGCTGCGGCACGGCTTCGCCCCGGCGGTCTGCTCGCGCTCGAGGTGGGGCTGGGCCAGGCCGAAACCGTCGCCTCGCTGGTCGAGGAGTACGGGCTGGTGGGCGCACGCGTGCGGAAGGACCTCGCCGGGCGGCCGCGGGTGGTGTTGGCGAGCGCGCCGGGGGATGTCGGGGGAGAGAACCACAACGAGAGGGGTGCGTGAGACGTGGGCATTTACGAGATGGCCAAGGAGCTGGGGGCTGCCCTGGCACGCACGGACGAGTACCAGGCCTACAAGCGCGTGTTGGAGGCGTCCTCCGACGACCGTGAGCTGGTCGAGATGCGTAACCGGCTGGAGTCGCTCGAGGCGCGCATCGAGACCTCGCTGCGCGCGGGCAAGGAGCCGGAGGACGACGTGAAGGAAGCCTATACGCAGGCGACCGAGGAGCTGCAGATGCTCGCGGGCTATCAGCGCCTAGTCGCCGCGCAGGCGAACTTCGAGAAAGTGATGTACAAGGTGAACCAGACGGTGGCGGAAGGCATCGAGGAAGGTGCCCGCAGTCGTATCATTATTTCGTCTTAGATGAACAGAAAGCGCGTAGCCTACACCACACACATAGAGGACGATACGTGAAACAGCCTTCGAAGATCGAGCCGGCCAAGGGAAAGCTCGGCGTCCTTCTTCCCGGATTCGGAGCAGTCGCCACCACCTTCGTCGCGGGCGTGGAGGCGGCCAGGCGCGGGATCGCGGCTCCGATCGGCAGCCTCACGCAGCTGAACACGATCCGCCTCGGCAAGAGAACGGATGCGCGTACGCCGCTCATCCGTGACTTCGTGCCCCTGGCGAGCCTCGACGACCTGGTCTTCGGCGCCTGGGATCCCATCCCCGACGACGGTTACGTGAGCGCGGTCAAGGCGGGCGTTCTCGACAAGCACACCCACATCGAGCCCATCAAGGACTTCCTCACGGGCATTCGACCGATGCCGGCGGCGTTCAGCACCAACTACGTGAAGAAGCTCGACGGCCCCAACAAGAAGAAGGGGACGAAGAAGGAGCAGGCGGAGGCCCTCCGTGAGGATATCCGCCGCTTCAAGAAGGAGAACGGCTGCGACCGCGTCGTGATGGTGTGGTGCGGATCGACGGAGGTGTTCCTCCGGCCGGGCCCCACGCACGAGACGCTCGAGACCTTCGAGGCCGCGCTGGCCCAGGACGACCCGAGCATCGCGCCGAGCATGCTCTACGCATACGCCGCGATCATGGAAGGCGTCGCCTATGCCAACGGTGCCCCGAACCTGTCGGGCGACATCGGCGCGCTCGAGAAGCTGGCGCGCGACCGCTCCGTGCCGATCGGCGGCAAGGACTTCAAGACCGGGCAGACGCTGCTCAAGACGGTGCTCGCCCCGGGGTTCAAGGCGCGCATGCTCGGCCTGTCGGGTTGGTTCAGCACGAACATCCTCGGAAACCGCGACGGCGAGGTGCTCGACGACCCGGAGTCCTTCAAGACCAAGGAGGAATCCAAGCTCGGGGTGCTGGAGCACATCTTGCAGCCCGACCTCTATCCGCAGCTCTACGGCGACATGTACCACAAGGTGCGGATCAACTACTACCCACCGCGCGGCGACAACAAGGAAGGATGGGACAACATCGAC